>Ga0182738_1001344_pt1 | contig 30974 bp, 27 predicted proteins | sample eDN5th30CBELigMG_FD_128876 | JGI IMG/M metagenome (GOLD analysis project Ga0182738, IMG submission 128876) | Enriched Miracle-Growth compost microbial communities from Emeryville, California, USA - eDNA 5th pass 30_C BE-Lig MG (version 2)... ...
AGGCGGCGGATGTGTTGGCGCGCACGCGTGCGCATTTGGAGAAAGAAGCTCGTATTCGGGAAACGAATCGCTCGGGCTCGGCCGACCCCGAACGGTTTGATGCTGTGCTGCGCGCCAAGGGCTTGCCCGTTTGATATCTTTGCATGCGATGACAGCTCTACGATGAGCTGTCATTGGTAGAGGCTGCGGTGTCTTGTGCCAGCGGACGCGCATGAGTTCGCTTTTAAAAGAATGATAAGGAGACCATATCTATGGATAGACGCAATTTTCTACAGTTGGCCGCTGTCGGTGCGGCGGGCACGATGATGCCTTGGCTGGCTCACGCACAGTCTGATAGCTGGCCGACGATGGCGATCAAATTGATCGTGCCGTTTCCACCTGGGGGCGGCACGGACACGGTGTCGCGGCTGGTGGCCGAGAGGCTCACGAAGTCGAAAAAGTGGCAATTGATCGTGGACAACCGCCCCGGAGCGGCAGGCAACATAGGTTTGGACCAAGCGGCCAAATCGAAGCCAGACGGTTATACGTTGGCAATGGCACAAACGTCGAACATGGCAATCAATCCGTCCTTCTATCCGAAGATGCTGTTTGACCCTCTGAAAGATCTGAAGCCGATTGGTCAGGTATGCGCGCAACCCGTGATTTTGGTGGTGCGGAAAGATTCGCCTTTCAAAACATTGGCGGACTTTATTGAGGCAGCAAAAAAAGAGCCAGGCAAGTACACCATGGCACAAGCAGGCATGGGTACGGTAGGCCATCTGGCGGGGGAAATGCTGGTGCGCGAGGCAGGCATTGAGGTGATGCAGGTGCCTTATAAAGGCGCCGGACCCGGCATGAATGACTTGATGGGTGGGCAGGTCGATACGTATTTTGGTAGCGCGGCCTCCGTGATGCCTCAGTTGCAGGCCGGCAGCATACGTGGTTTGGCGACGACATCGGCCAAACGGCTCGTGGCGTTGCCGAATCTGCCAACCGTAGCAGAGCAGGGGTATAAAGACTTCGAAGCGACGACTTGGTTGGGCTTGGTCGGGCCAGAGGCCTTGCCGGATGACATAGTCAAGCAAGTCAACGCCGCTGTTGTGGCGGTGATGGCCAGTAAAGAGGTACAAGAGCGTCTGGAGGCCGAGGGCAATGAGCCGAATGCCGGAACGCCCGAAGCGTTTTCAGAGCTTATTCGAAATGAGCACAAAAAATGGGGCGCGTTGATTCGCGAAGCACATATAAAAATCAGCTAGTCTTCAGTAAATGCCCGCGACCTTCTGCGTGATGCCACAGGAGGTCGCGGGCATTATTGTTATTCAACAGATCTAGGAGGCAGTCAAATGAAAAAAATAATCAAACCTGAGCGTATCGTGCAATTGAGTGCGGCGGGAATACTCGCAGTGGTAGGGACGTTACCTGTGTCGTATGCCGCTGACGCGTATCCTGCCAAGCCGATTACATTGATCGTAGGGTCCTCTCCAGGCGGGTCGAACGACGTGTTTGCGCGCGCGATTGCTAAACATATGAGTGATGCGTTAAAGCAATCCGTCGTTGTCGAAAACAAGCCTTCGGGCGGAGGCGTATTGGCCAACTCGCTGGTGGCCAAGGCAGCGCCTGATGGCTATACGTTAGGCATGGTGTCGTCCACGTTTACCACGGGTGCGGCGATTCGCACCAACTTGGGCTATGACGCGATAAAGAGTTTCACACCCGTTGCGATGATCGCCCAAGGTCCGCTGCTGATCACGATCAACAAGGATCAGCCGTTCAAGACGATCCAGGAGCTGGTGGATTACGCGCATAGAAACCCAGGAAAACTGAACTACGGCACATCGGGCGTCGGCAGTATCAATCAATTTTCTACCGAGCTGTTCGCACAAGCAGCCGATATCAAGATGACACACGTGCCCTATAAAGGCATGGGCCCTGCGACTAACGATTTGATTGGTGGTCAGATCAACGTATTGGTGGCAAGTGCGCCGTCGATCTTGGGGCAGGTGAAAAGTAACAACGTGCGTGCGCTGGCGGTGACAACCGCGCAACGCTCGCCTGTGGCGCCTGAACTGCCATCGTTGGAAGAGGCGGGTTATAAGGGCAGCGCAACTGACTTGTGGTGGGGTATCTTGGCGCCGGCCAGTCTGCCGGCCGACATTACTGCCCGTTTGAACACGGTGATCAACGAGGCGCTCAAGAGCGAGGACATGAAGGCGTTTCTGCTCAAAGAAGGCGCCGAGGCGGCACCGATGACGTCAGACGGATTTGGAAAAGTTATTGCCGATGAGCTGGCCAATTGGAAAGCGGTGGCTGCAAAGGCGGGGATTCAAGCGGAATAACGTCGCATAGAACGCTCGTAACGGGTGGCGCTGTCTGAGTGGGCACTCGGACAGTCGCTCCTGCCATGTTTGGCAACCTATGTGCCGTTTTTGTTTAGCGGGCTACGCCGAGGTTTCTTTTCTGGCCGATTTTTCCGGTGATTGCGCGTCGGCGAATTTCGTCGCCAGAATATCGGTGATCTCACCGATATTGTCCAGCGTGCTTTGCAGATGCTGCCGCAAGGCTTCTGAGGCGTCTTGATTGCGCTTTTGTTCTAGCAAATCCAAGATATGCAGGTGCTGCTCGCAGTGCTGTTTGTAGCGTTTACGATCGCGCATGGATCGGTATGACAGCAGGCGGCGTACACGGTTGACGCGACGGACCGTGTCGATAAAAAACGGATTACCCGATGCCTCGACCAATGATTCGTGAAAGCGCACGCCGCGGTCATGGAGTTGATCGGCGGTGTCGGTTTCGATACCGCCCGCCAATAAATGCAACTCGGCTTGGCGGCAGCGCTCGAGGATGGCGGGATCCAATCGATAGCCTGGCTCAAGCAGCGCCGCCGGCTCGAGCGCTAACCGCAAGCGATAGGACTGCAATAGCGCATCGGGCGTGCGCATCATGCCGGAGAATTCCCAGCCATAGCCGGGCCGGCGCTCGGCCCATCCTTCGTTGGCGATGCGCCCGAGTATGGCATGTAGTTGTGCTGATGTCAGACGATAGCGCGTACGCATCTGGCTCTCGGTAACGGCGACAGGCAGCTCGCCACGCAGTAGATCATCGGCAATGCGAAAGTAGACGTCGGTGAGTATATCGGGCTCTTGCAATCCCAGCTTTGCCGTTAATTCGTCCGCGCGGGCGGGCACGGCCTGGGCAACGAAATAGCCGCGATTGTGCTGGCGGGCCAGCAATCCCTTTTCATGCAGCTGTTGCAGCGCCTCGTTGATGGGAGAGCGTGAGACACGCAACCGGTCGGCCAGCATTTGCGCGGGCAGGTGTGCGCCGACGGGCAGTCCATCGTCGTGTATTAGCTCAACGATCTGGGTGGCAAGGGATTTTTGCGGAGTCATGGATCAAGACTGTAGCGCAGAATCATTCCTTTGCAGCGTGTGATGTAGAGTGTGTTGCCAGCGTGTTGCGCAAGATCGCAGGGATGACGCCGCCGACGGCGAGCAGATCGACCTCTAGTTGTGTCTCGACGGCAGCACGGGCCGTGAAGACCTCGACTGAGCCGTTGGTGCGATGAATGTGTATAGGAATGTCGCCGCGCGGTGTGATGGCCTCGGCGGGCGCGTCGATTTCGATGCGATCACCAGACTGTAGTTGCAAGGCGTCAGGGTGATATTTATTAGGCAGACGTAGCGGCAGTATTCCCATTCCGATAAGGTTGGACCGGTGAATGCGTTCGAAGCTCAATGCCAGTACGGCGCGGATGCCGAGCAGGCGTTGGCCCTTGGCTGCCCAGTCGCGCGATGAGCCCGTGCCATAGCGTTCGCCTGCGATGAGAACGAGAGCGTCACCGGCATCGTGGTAGCGCTGCGCGGCTTCCCATAGTGGCAGGACATCGCCGGACGGGGCGTGCCGCGTGTGCGCGACGGGCGCCTCCGGGCATAGCAGGTTGACCAGCGTTTTGCTATGAAAGGAGGCTCGCAGCATGACCTCCCAGTTGCCACGGCGCGAGGCAAAGACATTCAGGTCATTCCGATCATCGCCGCGCTCCACGAGAAAGTCTGCCACCAGACTATCGGGGGGAATGGCGCTGGCGGGCGAAATATGGTCCGTCGTAATGTCGTCGCCGACCACCAATAAAGGGTGCGCAGTGTAGTGCCCGAGCTGGCTGCCGGCATCCACGGCCGCAAAGGGGGGGCGCCGCAAAATGGTCGATGTTGGGTCCCAAGAGAATTGAGGTACGGCGGGTGCGTCCAGCTGTTCCCACAAGGGGTTGCGCTGCGCGATCTGGAAGTCACGCCGAAAATCCATGGCGTTCAGTCCCGCGTCTAGACAGGCTTGCACCTCTGCTCGAGTTGGCCACAAGTCTCGTAGGTAGACGGGTTGTCCGTCATTGCCTTGGCCGACAGGATCATGACCCAGATCGCATTCTGCATCGCCGGCCAAGGCATAGGCGACGACAAGCGGGGGTGACATGAGAAAACCCAGATCCAGGTCGGGATGAATGCGGCCAGGGAAGTTGCGATTGCCCGATAGCATGGCGACTGGATGAATGTTGCCCGCGTCGGCAGCTTGAGAAATCATCTCGGGCAGTGGCCCGGAATTGCCAATGCAGGTCGTGCAGCCATAGCCCACGATATCGAAGCCCACGGCCGACAGATCATCCATGAGACCGGCGCGCTGCAGGTAGCTGGCTGCGGCGGGAGAGCCAGGGCCCAACGATGTTTTTACCCACGGCGGGACTTGCAGGCCACGGTTGCGCGCCTTGCGGGCGACAATACCGGCTGCCATCAGCAGGCCGGGATCCGTCGTGTTGGTACAACTGGTGATAGCGGCGATCGCAACAGGATAACGTGGCAGGCCGGCGAGAGCCGGGGCCGGCTGAGCGGGCAGCGCACGCAGCGTCATGGGAACGTCGCGATAGTTCAGCAGGTCTTGCGGTCGTCGCGGACCCGCAACATGCATGCCGACTTGGTCCAGCGCAATGTGCAGTGTGCGTGTATAACGCGGGCGGGCGTCAGGATCGAACCACAGGCCGGTGTGTTGCAAGTAGCGGCGTACGAGTTCAATAGTGGACTCGCTGCGGCCGGTTTGGCGCAGATAACTCAACGTCTGATCGTCGACAGGGAAATAACCTGTGGTTGCGCCATACTCGGGAGCCATGTTCGCGATTACGGCGCGCTCACTGGCCGACAAGGTGGAGACGCCTGGACCGTAGAACTCGACAAATTCGCCCGATATACCGATACCGCGTAATTGTTGGGTGACGGTCAATGCCAGATCCGTGGCTAGTACGCCGGGAGACAACAGACCGGTAAGCTCGACCCCGATGACATCAGGGATCCGCAGCATCGTGGGCATGCCAAACATCACCGTTTGCGCCTCCAGGCCGCCCACGCCCCATCCCAGCACACCAATGCCATTGACCATGGGCGTGTGACTGTCGGTGCCGATCATCATGTCGGGCATGATCCAGTCTTGGCCGCCACGGCGATCAACACAAACGACGGTCGCCAGTTGCTCCAGGTTGATCGTATGCATGATGCCTGTGCCCGGTGGGTTGATATGCACGCCCTGCAGGGCTTGTGAGGCCCAGCGCAGAAAGCGGTAGCGTTCCTGGTTGCGGCGGATCTCGTGGCGGATGTTTTGCTGGACTGCGTCGGGGCGGGCGTAGGCTTCGACTGCCAGGGAATGATCTACCGAGACATCGACGGGGAGGCCGGGATTGAGTACGGCCGGATCGACGCCGGCCTCTGCTAGTGCGTCACGCATGGCGGCAATGTCCACCAAGGCAGGCGTGCTGGTGGTGTCGTGCATGAGTACCCGCCCCGGCTGGAAGGCGATCTCCGCCTCGCTCGATCCCGTTTGCAACCAGTCAAACAAGGCCTGAACGGCGATATCTCGCTCGTTGCCCTGCATGTTGCGCAACGCATTCTCCAGCAGCAAGCGCAACACAAGGGGGAGCCGATAGTAGTCGATGCCGAACGGGCCAGGCAGATCAACGATGCAGTAGGACTGTGATCCGATTGTCAATGTTGCCGGGGTGCGGGGAGTGAGATGGGCAGATTCCATGGAACCCATTATTGCATTTTAAATTTAAAAAATGCAATATAAAAAAGACGGCGGCTTTGATGTGCGCCGTGCCGTCGTGATCAGAACAAACCTATCGGAGACATCCATGTCATTTTTTCGCAAACTTCATTTGCTGGCGCCCATGGCGTTAGCCGGGTTGTTGGGGGTAGCGTCGCCTGCAGTTGCGCAGGACTATCCCAGCCGTCCGATTACGTTGATCGTGCCGTTTTCGGCAGGTGGCGGAGTCGATGTTATGGGGCGGCTATTGGCCGAAAAACTGCGCGCTATCTTGAAGCAAGACATCGTGGTGGAGAACAAGCCGGGGGCCAGCGGTATGCTTGGAGCGCAGTTTGTGACGCGCGCGCCTGCCGATGGCTATACCTTGTTACTGGGATCGGCGGGTGAGACCGCGATCAACCCATTCGTGTACAAGGGCCGCATGGCGTATGACCCTGCGAAAGATCTCGCGCCCATTTCGCTCGTCGTGCGTGTGCCGAACGTGCTGGTAGTGGGGCCGTCGTTAAAGGTCAACACGATGGCCGAGCTGGTCGCGCAGGCCAAGGCTAACCCCGACAAACTAACGTATGCCACGAGCGGCGTGGGCAATCCCCAGCACTTGAACGGCTCGCTATTGCAATCGATCGCTGGGCTGGACATGGTACATGTGCCATACAAAGGTGCAGCGGGTCAGTTGGCGGACGTCGCAGGCGGGAATGTGGATATGACGTTTGTGAGCTATGCCGGGGCCAAGCCGTTTATCGACGCGGGCCGGGTCAAGGCATTGGCCGTCACGTCGGCACAACGGGCGAGTTTCGCCAAGGACATTCCTGCCATCGCGGAAACACCGGAATTATCGGCTTATCGCCTGGAAAATTGGTTCGGCTTGTTTGCGCCTGCACATACCCCAGCCACGGTGTTGAACCGTGTCAATCAGTCCGTTACGGTGGCATTGAACGATCCCGACCTAGTACAGCGTTTACGCGATCAAGGGGGAGAAGTACAGGCAATGTCGGTGCCCGAGTTCAAGCAGTTTATCCTGCATGAAAGCGAGCAATATCAGACTATTGTGACGCAAGCTCATATCACGGCTGAGCATTAATCAGGAGACGCCATGTACGCCTACGTGGGTAGTCGCACAACGCGCGAGCGCAATGCGCGGGGCGAGGGAATCAGCGTTTTCACAGTTGATCTTGAAACTGCCGCCTTGAAGCGCATTCAACTGCTGAACGGGTTAGAGAATCCGTCGTTTCTGACGTTGAATACACGCGGTGATCGTTTATACGCCGTGCATGGTGATACTACGCGAGTCAGTGCTTATGCCATCGACGCCATCAGCGGAATGTTGACGGGATTGAATACAGAGGAAACCGGGGGCAAGAATCCGGTCGACCTGGCAATGGATCCCAGTGGCAGATTCTTAATCGTGTGTAATCACATCGGCGCCAGCTTGACGGTGTTGCCGATTGCCGAGGATGGTTCACTAGTGCCATTGGTGCAGCGTGTGCCGATAGATGGTCCGGTCGGTCCTCATCGTACTGAGCAACCTCATGCGAAACCGCATGCTTGTCCGTTTTCCCCTGACGGACAATATGTGCTGGTGCCTGACAAGGGGACCGATCGTGTTTTGTCGTTTCGATGGAATGAGGGCCGGCTGTCGATGTCGCCCACAGAAGTCGCGGCACGCGAAACGTCTGGTCCGCGCCATATTGCGTTTCATCCATCGGCATCGTTCGCGTACTGTGTCAACGAACTCGATTCGACGGTGACCGCGTATCGTTATGATGCGCGGACAGGATCGTTGAGTCCTTTGCAAATACTGCCGACGTTGCCTTCAACATTCACCGGTAATAGCCGTGCGGCCGAGATTATGGTGAGTCCTGATGGGCGCCATGTTTACGCCTCGAATCGAGGCCATGACAGCATTGCCGCGTTTCGTATTGACGGTGCGACGGGGCTGCTGAGCTGGGTTGACGCTTATCCCGCGGGTGGCCGCACGCCACGCTATATGACGTTCTCGCCTGATGGCCTCTTTATTTTCGTACTGAACGAAGACAGCGACAGCATTGTGACGATGTGCGTGAATGCGATGACGGGCGGGCTGGCACAGACGAAAGAGCCAGTAGCTGTGGGCAGCCCGGTGTGCATGGTGTTTTCGCCCGCGCGAGAGATCCGTAATTAACCTATTCCCAAATGTCGGGAAAATGTCGCCGGATCGGTATTGGTGCCGCACAGTAATATGCCGACCTGCTTACCCGCGAGCTCATTTTTGAGTGGCCCGGCCAGCGCTGCGGTGGCGGCGGCGCATGCAGGTTCGGTAGCGAGTTTGAGCTGATCGAACAGCAGGCGCATCGCACCGCGTAAATCGTCATCGGAGACCGTGACTAGACGGTCGACATTTTGACGGCATAGGTCGTAGCTGTATTGCTCGGTATGCGGTGCCATCAGGCTGTCGGCTATGCTTTGCATGGCGCCCATCTTTATTGGGCCGTTGGCGGCAAAGCTGCGGTGCATCGCATCAGCTCCCTCAGGCTCAACGCCGATGACTTGGCATTGAGGATTGATCAGTTTGGCAGCAGTGCTGACGCCCGCCATCAGACCTCCTCCGCCGATGGGAACAATGATGGCGTCGAGTTCGCCCGTCTGTTGCAACCACTCATAGCCCAGAGTGGCAGTGCCCAAGACGGTCCGATAGCCATTGAAAGGATGTACAAAGAATCGGCCTTCTTCGTTTTCAATACGGCGCACCGTTTCAAACGCGGATGGGCCATCTTCAGCGAGCACGACTTCTGCGCCATACTGTCGGCACAGGGCAACGCGCGCCGGGCTCGCGGTTTTGATCATGACCACCTTGGCCGGGATGGACAGGCGCATGGCGGCATAGGCCACTGCAACGGCATGATTACCCGCCGAGACGCAGGTTACGCCGGCTTTGCGTTGGTCAGCATCAAGCACCAGCAGATTTGAAAATGCGCCACGCGCTTTAAAAGTGCCGCTGGCTTGCAATAGCTCGAATTTGAAGCAAACGTTCGTACCTGTGACAGGCTCAAAGTCGGATTTACTGACCACGGGGGTACTACTTATCCAGCGTTGCAGTTCGCCGTGCAGTTCGGTGATGGCGGAGAGAGTCGGAACGGGTAGTGCGTCGATAGATGAAGTCATATCTGTGATTCCTACAACATGCAGAGGGCCTGTTAGCGCAAGCGCAAATTCTTGCGTACCGCAATGAGCGAGATCAAGCTGATTACGGCCGCGAAGATCACGTAAAAGCTGGGGGCGAGTTTGTTACCACTGACCGAAATTAACCAAGCGATGATGAATGGTGCAAAGCCGCCAAAAATCGTAACGGCGATGTTGTAGCCTAGTGACATGCCAGTCGTGCGCGATTGCGTGGGAAACAGATCGGTCAATAACGCCGGCAGCGCACCGAAATAACCTGCCACTAGCAATCCGATGACAAACTGCACCACCATCATCGTCGCGAATGTGGGCGAGGAGTCCAAGAGCAGGAATGCGGGGTACATCAGTATCAGGAACAGCACGGCTGATGTCAGCATGATGCCCGTGCGGCCATGGCGGTCGGACCAATGGCCGGCCAGGGGAGCAAAGATGAATTGAACGACGCCTGTGATCAAGATTGCAGCAAACGCGGCCGAAGGCGGAATACCGAGCTGTTTCACCGCGTAGGTGGGCATGTAGAGAATCAGGTACGTGGCGACGGTACCTAATACGACGCAGCCGATAGCGAGAATCAGTCGTGCGCGGTGTTGTGTGAACGTATCCGCCAATGGCGTTTCGGTGCGTTCTGCCGCGAGAAATTCAGGTGTTTCGTCGATACGCGTACGTATATAGTATGCGACCGGGCCGATGAGCAGGCCAAAGAAAAAGGGCACGCGCCAGCCCCAGGACAAGAGCTGCTCGGGGCTGAGCCACGCATTGAGCGCGGTGCCAAAACCGGCCGCCAAAATGGTGGTCAATCCCTGGCTGGCGACTTGCCAGCTGGCAAAAAAACCGCGGCGGTTTGGGCTGTGCTCGGCCAAAAAGGCGGTAGCGCTGCCGAATTCTCCACCCGCAGAAAATCCCTGGATCATGCGTGCGATGACGATGCCGATAGGTGCCCAGATGCCAATCGTGCTATAGGTGGGCATGACGGCAATCATCAGTGTGCCCAGCATCATGAGTGTGATTGCCAGCGTCAATGTAGCTCGACGGCCGACGCGATCGGCATACACCCCCAGCACCAAGGCGCCGAGTGGGCGCATGAAGAATGACACGCCGAAGGTGCCTAGCGTGATCAACAGTGAAACGGTTTCGTTTTCGTTCGGAAAGAACAAGCGTGAGATGGTGGCGGCAAAAAAACCATACACCACGAGATCAAACCATTCCAGTGCATTGCCGATCGAGGCTGCGGCGATCAAGCGCTTCGCGGAAGGAGGCGTCTTGTCCAGTCTAGGCGATGCTGCGGTGGCGGTGTCCATGGATGTCATGTCCAAAAGAGAGGCAGAATGTTGGAGAAGCGTTCAGTCAAATCAGGTAAAGCAGAAAGCAGCAAGCCGGAAAACAGGATGTCGTCCGGCTTGTACATGGCGTACAGGGTAGTGCGTTGCTTTAGGCCTGGCTAGCGCCGGTTTGGGCGATGGCTTCGATCTCGATCAGCGCGCCGGGGACCATGAGGTCAGCGCGCACGGTAGAGCGCGCGGGCAGTTTTGCATCGCCAAAAAACGCGCCGTATGCAGCGTCAAAGGCCGCAAAGTCCTCGGTGCGCGTCAACCATACCGTGGCTTTGACAATGTCACGTGCGCTGAGGCCCGCATCCGCCAACTGGCGTTCGATATTTTCCAGACACACACGCGTTTGCGTGGTGATATCGTCGCCGATCACGCGAAAACCCTCGCCAAATGCCATTTGGCCCGACACAAAGACCAGATCGCCAGCGCGGCGATAGAGTGAAAACTTGGGCTGGCGGCGTATCGGAGTGGAACTGCCGGGTGCGTTTGTGGACATGAAGGGGATCCGTATTTGGGGGAGAAAGTTGAATCGTTGCTGAAAATGGTGGAGATAGCCGCGATACAACGCGTCAAAAACCTCATCACGCATAGGACATGCTGTTGGCATTCTCGCAGCGGTGCGAATACGACCATCTGCTATGCATCATGAAAGGTCGTGAACTCATCGACGGGTACACGCGTAGTACGATAATCATTGGCGAGCTCGTCAGGGTCTTGATAGCCCAGCGATATGCCGCAGGCCACAGTCTGCTCTTCGGGGATACCGAGTTGCTGCTTGATAATGTCGGGATAGTTTGCCAGTGCGGCTTGAGGGCAGGTGTCCAGGCCAAGACCGCGAGCCATGATCATGATGTTTTGCAGGAACATGCCGTAATCCAGCCAACTACCCTTGTCCATGTCGTTGTCGATCGTGAACAGCAATACGCACGGCGCGCCGAAGAATTCAAAGTTACGCGCGTGTTGGCGTGAAGAGGCCTCGCGGTCCCCTTTTTGGATGCCCAGCAGGCTGTACAAGCCCCAGCCGGTTTCGCGCCGCCTTTCCAGATAGGGACTGCGCCAATTGACAGGGTAATACTGGTACTCGCGACGTTCGGGTTCCTGGCGTGCATGGGCTTGCACCAGTGCCTGCGATAAAGCGTTGCGACGTGCACCGGTGACGACGTGGACTTTCCAGGGTTGGATGTTGCTGCCGCTTGGCGCTCGTGATGCGGCGGCCAGGATGCGGCGCACTAGTTCGATCGGTACGGGCTTGGGCAGAAAGCCACGGATACTTTGGCGCGAGACGATTGCCTGTTCGACCGGGTGTTGTACATCGTTCATCGTTTACTCCGAGATGGCGGTACTCGGCCCGAGTACCGTTGATGCGATAGTGGCCAGCGCTTCGTTAGCGCTCAGCTCGAGGCGCTGTCCAATGTCGCTGTCGTTTCGACACGGGGGCCGCCGTATTTAAAGGACCCTTGGGCAGAGGCGAGCACGCGGCCGTCGGGTGTGGTCACATGCGCCTGAGAAAAGAAGATTTTGCGACCACTGCCGGTCACAGTACCTGTCGCGATGACGTTGCCGCTCTTTACCGAGCCGATAAAGTTGATGGCTAGCGAGATGGTGACCGAGTTGCTGCGCTCGGCGTTATCCGGGTCAATGCCAGAGTACCCACAGGCGGCGTCCAGCAAGGCCGCGACGACGCCGCCCTGCAGCGCGCCCTGACGATTGAGGTGATTCGGTTGCAGCGCCATGTTGATGACGATGCGGCCATCGCCCCAGCTATCAATGGTGGCGCCCAGCGAATGTAGAAAAGGATTGTCTTCGAAACGGCTCATGGTTGCGGTAGCAGTGGATAGTGACGGAATGGATTTCCAGATAACTATCGATGATACCGTTGATGGATCAATTTGTCGGAGCCATGAGCGGCGAGGCCGTATCCGGGCAGAGAGCCAGCAAAGCCGGTCTGCCCGGATGGGTGATTAGAACGCGATGCTGGCACTCAAGCTATAGGTGCGTGGGTCACCCGCCTTGATATAGTTTTCCGACTGGTACAACCAGTAACGCTTATTCGTCAGGTTGTTGATGCCGGCGCGGAATGTCGTGTTATAGCCATAGATGCGGGTATCGTAGGTCGCACCGATGTTAAAGACGGTGTAGTCATCGACCTCGATGTTGTTTGACGCGTCCAGCTTGACGCCTCCTGTGTATTTGGCATCGGCTCGCAGTTTCAGACCGGGCAGTTGTGGCACGTCATAGACGACTTGGGCGGCCGCGATGAATTTGGGGGCGCCAGCGACACGATTGCCGTTGTGGTTGGCGCTTTTTTTGTATTCGCTATCGAGCAGCATGATGCTGCCGCCGACGTTCCAACTACGTGCGATGCGGGTCGAGGCACCGAGCTCCAGACCTTGGTAGATAGACTTGCCATCTTGCACCAGCTCCTGTCCGCCATCCTCGAGCTGCCTCGCGTATTCCGATTTTTTTTCGATGCGAAATAGCGCTGCAGTCGCCGACCAGTCTTCGTTTTCAGTCTTGATTCCCAACTCGTATTGCTTGCTCTTGAGCGGGCTGAGCAGTGCGCCACGATTTTCGTAGACGTTGCCTACGATCGAGCCCGGCTCCAACGATTCGATGTAGCTCGCATACGCCATGGTCTGCGGGGTGAAGTTGTACATCAACGCGACGGTGGGCGTCAGCACGCCGTTTTTCTTGTAGGGGTCGGCCGCTACGCCAGCAACATCAAAGCTTTTTTGTTCATAATCGGTATAACGCAGGCCACCCAATACCGACCATCCCCCCGTCAGATCAATCGTGTCGCTGGCAAACACGGCTTTCTGGGTGATTTCCGCGGCGCGATACAGGTCTAGTTGGCCTTGGCTGTAGTAGGTGTTGGTGTTCCGCTCAGACAGATTGCCCGTGCCCACGAGCGTGTATACGCCGTTGGAGCTGTAGTCGTTTTTCTGCTTTTGCCACGAGGCACCCAATACGACTTGATGCTTGAGCGGTCCTGTACTGAATTTGCCCTCGACCATGGCCTGCCATTGATTATAGGAATAGGCTTCGCCGTAGTCTGACCGATAGTCGTCATAGTTACCGTTGCTATCGGTCAGTGACAACACGGCTTCGTTGCGACGGGTGCGGGTCGTGTTGTAGGTGTAATGCGTGCTGACGTTCCAGTTGTCATTCAGCTCGTACTTCAGGCCGGTGGAGTAAAAGCGGAATCGGTTGTTGGTATAGAGGCCGTTACCCTCCAGGTTGTTGTTGTCGGCCCGGATCGGCGAAGGTAATGATGTGCCTGACATACCGGCGGTCGTGATGGTGGCATCTTGGCCGATGGTTTTGCGGTCTTGGTAGATAGATTGAAAATCCCAGGTCAACCTGTCGGTCAAGCGAGCATCCAGCGCCAGAGAGACGGAGGTACGGTAGAGCGAGCCATCGTTGTAGGTGGTGCCTTCTTCGTGGGTGGCATTCAGGCGATAGCCAAATCGCCCATCGTCGCCCGCGCGGCCACCCAGATCCGTCGAAGCGCGCCATAGGCTTTTGGAGGTATAGCCTAATGTGAGGCTGCGTACCGGCTCGTCGGTGGGTCTTTTGGTGACATAGTTAAGCATGCCACCCGGCGCACCGAATCCGTACATGAATCCGGAAGCACCTTTGAGCAAGTCGATGCGTTCGAAATGTTCATAGGGCAGGGTCGTGACGTAGCTGACAAACGGTTTGCCATCAATACGAAATGAATTTTGCCAGTCTAGGGGCAGCCCGCGTACCGTCAGATAGCTGGCCCAGGCTCCGCTAGATGCGCTGTTGTCCGAGACCGATGCGTCCAGGGCAAACACGTCGCCCAGCTTGGAAACTTGGCGATTTTCGATATCTGCGGCGGTGACAACGGTGCTGGAGAACGGCGTTTCAAGTTGCGTGCGGCTGCCCAACGCCCCTGCATTGACCGGCGTGGCCAAATGTTCGAGCGAATCATCGAATGCTGCAGCCTGAATGGTGACCGCCGGCAGTTGGGTGACGCTCTGGGCGTCAGTTGAGGTGGCTGATGAGGCAGACTGGGCTTGAGCGCCTGTCGCGTAGGCACTGGCTATGGCCAAGGCCAAAGCCGAAGGCAGGATCTGACGCTGAGCGTTGAGCCAAGCGGGCGATTTCCGGGAAGACATGGGGCAAGCCACAAGGAGGCTCCAGAGGAAGGGAAGATAGACAAAGGTAGCTTTGTATTAAAAATAAGACTAATTCGCAATTCTTTTTAAGAATTGAAATGATTGAAGCGCTATCGCCATGCTTGCCTCAAAAAAAACGGGCCCAGCGGGCCCGTGGAAATAGAGATGAAATAAGTGAGGTCAGTGCGCCGCTTTGTATGCTTGGCGATAGCGGTGCAATAACGGCTCCGTGTAGCCATTGGGCTGGGTCAGCCCTTCGAATACCAATGCGCTGGCGGCCTGGAAGGCAATGGACGTATCGAAATGACCGGCCATGGGCTTGTACAGCGGGTCGTTGGCATTTTGTTGATCGACGACTTTTGCCATGCGCTCCAGAGTTTCTCGTACTTGTTCACGTGTCGTGATGCCGTGGCGCAGCCAGTTGGCGATGTGCTGACTGGAGATGCGCAGCGTGGCGCGGTCTTCCATCAAGCCGATGTTATTGATATCGGGGACTTTCGAGCAACCGACGCCTTGGTCGATCCAGCGCACCACGTAACCCAGAATACCTTGTGCGTTGTTCTCCAGCTCGCGGCGAATGTCGTCGGAAGACCAGTCAGCCGGGTTGCCGACTGGGACGGTGAGCAGTCCTTCGATCAGCTCGTTCTGCACGCTGGCAAGCTTGGTGGCTTCCAATTGTTGCTGCACGGCGGGGACATCGACTAGATGATAGTGCAGCGCATGCAGGGTCGCTGCGGTGGGCGAAGGGACCCACGCGGTGTTGGCTCCGGCCTTGGGGTGTCCGATTTTTTGTTCGAGCATCGCGGCCATCAGATCAGGCATGGCCCACATGCCTTTGCCGATCTGTGCACGGCCGCGCAGGCCGCAGTCCAGACCGACTAATACGTTGCTGCGTTCATAGGCGGCGATCCATGCGCTGGATTTCATGTCGCCCTTACGCATCATGGGGCCAGCCTCCATGGTGGAGTGCATCTCGTCGCCGGTGCGGTCCAGGAAACCTGTGTTGATAAAGGCGACGCGGCCAGCGGCGGCCTGGATGCAGGCCTTGAGGTTGACGCTGGTGCGGCGTTCCTCGTCCATGATGCCCATCTTGATCGTATGGCGCGGCAGGCCGAGCAGGTCCTCGACACGGTTAAACAATTCGTTGGCAAAAGCGGCCTCGGCCGGGCCGTGCATCTTGGGTTTGACGATATAGACTGAACCCTTGCGCGAATTACGCTTGTTACTGCGGTCGGGCAGGGCAGTCAGGGTGGTCAGCACAGCATCCAGGATGCCCTCCGGGATTTCGTCGCCATTCGTATCCAGGATGGCCGGGTTGGTCATCAGGTGGCCCACGTTGCGCACGAATAAGAGCGAACGGCCATGCAGAGTCAGCGTGCCGCCATCCGGCGTGCGATATTCGCGGTCCGGATTCATGCGGCGGGTGAAGGTTGCGCCGTTTTTGGTGACTTCTTCGGTTAAGTCGCCTTGCATCAGGCCGAGCCAGTTGCGATAGAGCTGCACCTTGTCATCGGCGTCTACTGCGGCGACAGAGTCTTCGCAGTCCATGATGGTAGTGAGTGCGGCCTCGACGACGACGTCCTTGACACCAGCAGCATCGGTGGCGCCGATCGTGTGCGAGCGGTCAATCTGGATCTCGAGGTGCAGGCCGTGATGCTTGAGCAGAATGGATTGCGGAGACTGGGGTTCACCGGTGTAGCCGGCAAATTGTGATGGGTCTTTCAGGCCGGTGCTGCCCTGTTTGAGCGTGACAACGAGCTGGCCGTTATTGACGGTGTAACCCGTCGCATCGGCGTGTGAGCCCTGCACAAGCGGAGCAGCTTGGTCCAAGACGGCACGCGCCCGGGCGATCACGGCTTCGCCGCGCTTCGGGAAATAGCCGCGGCCAGGGTCACCCTCCGTGGGAGGAATGGCGTCGGTGCCATACAGCGCGTCGTACAGGCTGCCCCAGCGCGCATTGGCGGCATTCAAGGCATAGCGGGCGTTGGACATCGGCACGACCAACTGCGGGCCTGCTTGTTCGGCGATTTCGGCGTCAACATCAGACGTGGTGACTTGCACGGCATCCGGTACGGGTAGCAGATAGCCGATTTTTTCCAGGAACGCGCGGTAGGCCGCCATGTCGCGGACCGGGCCGGGATTGGCGCGGTGCCAATTGTCCAGTTCACCTTGAAGTCGGTCGCGTTCGACCAGCAGGGCGCGATTACGAGGGGCCAGGTCGTGTACCAACGCGGCGAAACCCGGCCAGAAGTCTTGAGGAGCAATGCCACTGGCGGGCAGAGCCTCGTTTTGAATGAATTGGTGAAGGACGGCTGCGACCTGCAAGCCATCTTGTGCAATACGTTCAGTCATGCGTTTCTCGCAAAAAATCAGGGGCGGGCGCCACTGGCGCGGCGAGCCTACATGATCGGTGCAGGCAGGGGGTGTTGTCTATATCTTCGGGCACTGGTCATACCAGTTTATTTTTTCCGGATTTGCGGATTTTGCAATTTTTATGTTTTGATTTCAGATACTTGAATTAAATGTGCATGTACATTGCACGATCGTGGATTATCTGGTCATACCAGTAGGTCAAGCATGGAAACACAGATTGCAGAGGCGGGCCGGCAGGTGGCCGACGTTGTTGCCGAACGTATCGAACGGTTGATCATGGACGGTGTCCTCAAGGCGGGACAGACGTTGCCGTCCGAGCGACGATTGACGGAGAAACTGAGCGTATCGCGTACAGCGCTGCGCGAAGGGCTGAAGCTCTTACGCGCGCGCGGCATCATTCATACCGAGCAAGGCAAGGGGTCATTCGTCTCGCCGATTTCACAGGTGGACGCGGGCCCTTTGGTGCACTTGTTCCACTCTCAGCCGCGCACCCTGTATGACCTGCTCGAGGTACGCGCCTTGCTCGAGGGAGAGTCGGCGCGACTGGCGGCGATCAGGGGTACTGAGGCGGATTTCATCATGATTCGACGCCGGTTCCAGGCGATGATGGAGGCACACGAGCGCGACACTGATATCGCGACCCATGCGCATCTGGATCATGCCTTTCATTTAGCGATATGCGAAGCCTCGCACAATCCTGTGTTGACGCACACACTGCAATCGCTGACAGATCTGATGTTGGGCTCGGTGTTTGCCTGTGTGAATAATTTGTACCATCGCCAGCCACACAAGCAGCAAATCGATCGTCAGCATGAGGCCGTGTTTAATGCTGTAATCACGCGTTTGCCGGAGCAAGCACACGAAGCGGCAACGGCTCATGTCAATAGCGTACGGCAGAGCCTGGGCGAGATCGAGCAAGAAGAGCAACGTCTGGTGCGCGCGACACTGCGCTTAGAAGGATGGGCGTGATTGCTTCCTCCCTGAAGGAAAGGGCCCTAGTTTTCTGTGGCTAGCCATCGTACCGACCGGTCTTCCAGACGCACAAAAGCCTCCCGAAGGAGGCTAGTGTGCCGGGGGCGGAGGGAAACCCCCGATCGGGATGATCAGCTATGGGAAGGCGGATAATCCAGGTCGCCGAACGAGTATTGGCCCGTGGCTTTCGCCTCGGCCAGTTCGGCTCGCACTTGGTCGCGGGTTTTGGTGGGGCCATGATCCGCGATTTGAACGGGGTAGTCTTCTTCGCCGTAGGTTACGAGACCGGCGGCTTTGGCCTGTGCTAGCTCGGCTTCGACTTGCGCACGGCTGATATCAGAGACCGGTGCGAGCGGGGGCGGGTAGTCCAGGTCGCCAAAGCTATAGAGACCGGCGGCCTTGGCTTGGGCGAGTTCGGCTTCGACTTGAGCACGGGTCACGGGTTGATTCGTGTCAGCGGCTTGTGCGCCAGCAACGACGCCTAGGGATAGCAAGATGGCAGTGGCAAGGGTTTTCATGACAGCTCTCCAATTCGTTGTCTTGGGACCTCGCACCCGGCGGTTGAATTTTTCGGGGGGTGTGATTGTTGCCCGTTGATGACATTCTGAGCTTGTCGCGTATAAGGATAAACCCTTATTTTTCGAAAATATTTTTCCAAAAACGAGGATAATCCGCCAATTTTTTAGAGAAAAGGGCGGATTGAGTTGCTGAATGGAACTGGGAACTCACGCGATATCGACTAACGCTGCAGTTCGTCTTCTGCGTCTTTCAGTTCGGCCTGAGCCTCTGCGAGTTTGCGCTGTGCTTTGTCGATTTTGTCTTGCTTGCCTTTGTCACGGGCCTCGGCGAGTTCTGCTTCGCGTTCCTGGACTTTTTCTTTGTGTTCATCGATGGCTTTCAGGCGGTCTTTGCGCAAAGACTCGTCAGTGCACGAGTCCCGAGCCTCAGTGAGTGCTCGGCGTAGACCGGCTTCGCGACGTGTGTTGCCTTCTGCCTGGGCGGCAGCGATGTCATTTTCGATATGGCAGAATTTGGCCGCGCAACTGCGCAGTGCGCTACAGTCTTGGGTAGCGGCTGGGGCTGCCTGTACAGACAGGAACGGGGCGACCAGGGCGGCGGTGGCCACGAGGAAGGAAAGGCGGTCAAAGGCGGGCATGTTGACTCCTGGAGATACATGCCCGGCAGTCGGGCATCAGAGCAGTGTACCGGCTAACGCGGCCCCGATTAACAAGACGCCAGTCCAGAGATTGGCGCGAAACAGCATGAAGCTGCGCGCGGGGCGCTGCAAATCGAAAATATACAGTTGCCAAGCCAAGTGCACGGCGACGGCGGCAATGCCGACTTGATAGGGCCAGCTCATGCCAATAGCATGGCCACCCCATGCCCACAGGATGATCGTCGCGATATAAAACCCGCCGACCCATTCCTTGCCGCGAGCGCCAAACCGCAGCGCCGTGGAGCGCAGGCCGAGTTGTTGATCATCACGGACGTCTGTGTAGGCGTAAATGCTGTCATAGCCGACTTGCCATGCGACCGCGCCCAACCACATCAATATGCCGCCCAGGGGGAGCATATTCTGTGTATCCGACCAGGCCATCAACATGCCCCAGTTAAAGCAGATGCCCAATACGACTTGTGGCCAGTAGGTGACACGTTTGCACAAGGGATAGATAAAGACAAATGGCAAGACGGCCAGGGCCAGCCATCGGCTCATTTCGTTGATGAAAAACAGCAGCGAGGCGCAGACCAGTAATTGGCCCAGCAGGAACCATATCGCCTGGCGCATGCTGATCTGTCCGCTCGTCAATGGACGAAACCGTGTGCGTTCGACATGCTTGTCGATATCGCGGTCGCACATGTCGTTGACCGTGCAGCCGATACCACGCATCAATAAGGCGCCGATTGAGAACACGATCAGGCGAACCAGGTCGGGTAGTCCTCCGGCGGCCTGGACCAGTGCCGCGATGCAAGGCAATAGTGTCAGCCAGGTACCGATAGGGCGATCCAGGCGACAAAGGCGCGCATAAGGGCGCCACGATTTGGGAAGCCAACGTTCGACCCAGTCAGTAAAGACAATGTCGTTTAGATCAGAAGAGGGAGTTTGTTGCGCGCTCACCATAAGGGCAATACAACGGGTAGGCGTGGGCGGAAAGGTTGGGCGGCGAGAGAGTCACCGCCCAAGGCGAAGTCGTCAGACGTACTGTTTGATCAGTTTACCCAAGGTGGCAATGCCTGAGCGGATCTTGTCCTCCGGGACGGTGCAGAAGCTCAGACGTAGCGTATTAGTCTGCGGTTTGCCCGCGTAAAACGGTGCGCCAGGTACAAAAGCGACATTTTGCTCGATCGCCTGTGCAAGCAGCTTGGTACTGTCGATGTGATGCGGCAGCGTGACCCACAGAAACATGCCGCCTTCGGGTGTGGTCCATTTGACGGTGTCCGGGAATTTCTTGGCAAGGGCGTCCAGCATGCAACGGCCCTGCACGCGATAGATTTCACGCACCGTCGGCAGGTGTTCTTCGAGGAAGCCGTCTCGCACGGCCTCGTAGACAGCCATTTGTGTCAACGTCGGGGTGTGCAGATCGGTGGCTTGCTTGGCTTGTACGAGCTTGTCGATGATGCTGCGATGGGCGGCGATGTAGCCCAGGCGCAGGCCAGGGGCGAGGACTTTGGAGAAAGTGCCCAGTCGGATGACATTGGCGCCGACCTCACCGCCCAGGGCCAATAGGCCGGGCTGTGGTTCGCCAGCGTAGCGCAGTTCACCGTAGGGATCGTCTTCGATGATGGGCAGGCGCAGTTCGGCAGCACGCTGCACGAGCGCCTTGCGGCGTGCCAGGCTCAGGGTGCGGCCCGTCGGGTTCTGGAAATTGGGCAGGGCATACAGAAAGCGCGCACCATCAGCCAGCTCGGGCGTGAGGGCTTCGGGAATCAGCCCGCCCTCGTCGGTAGCAACGGGGGCAAAGCTGGGTTGATACAGGCTGAACGACTGCAGCGCGCCCAGGTAGCTGGGGTCTTCGACCAGGGTTTTGCTGCCCTCATCGATCAGGACTTTGCCCAGCAAATCCAGGGCCTGTTGAGATCCGGAGACGATTAGGATCTGATCTGGCGTGACCTTGGCGCCCGCGCGGTTCAGATCCTCGGCGACCCATTTGCGCAGTGGGGCGTAGCCTTCGGTGGGGCCATATTGCAAGGCGGCTCGGCCATTTTCCGCCAGGACCTTGTCGAACGCAGTTCGTACGACGGCTACCGGGAAACCGCTGGGGGCTGGAAGGCCTCCGGCGAACGAAATCACTTCGGGACGTTCGGTGACTTTGAGGATCTCGCGGATAGCAGAGCTGGTGAGTTGTTGGGCGCGTTGTGAAAACGTGCACACGGGTTCGAGAGGCAGGTCCATGATGGAAAACTTTGGAGGAAAGAACGGAAAAAAATGAGCAAATATTGTCCCACAACGCTGGGGTCGCGCTGAGTCGCGCGCGGTGGGGCCTAAAATCAGTTGGTTCGAAAGTTGCCTGTACAGTTACATTTATATGTTCACCTCTACCGATATTCCTACTGACAACAAGCCGCTTTTCTACGCCGAGCTCGCCGATCAGGCACGGGCGTTGTTGGCCGGCGAAACTGACCGCATCGCCAATGCCGCCAATTTTGCCGCGCTGGCGTATCAGGCTTTGCCCACCGTCAACTGGGCGGGCTTTTATTTCTATAACGGTGACGAACTGGTGTTGGGCCCCTTTCAGGGCAAGCCGGCTTGCGTGCGTATCGCGCTCAATCGCGGGGTGTGCGGCGCGGCGGCGAGCCAGCGGCAGACACAGGTCGTGACCGACGTGCATGCTTTTCCCGGGCACATCGCCTGCGATGTGGCATCACGCTCCGAGGTCGTCGTGCCGCTGGTGTTCAATGGTGAGTTGCTGGGCGTATGGGACGTCGATAGTCCCGAACCAGGCCGTTTCGATGATGAAGATCGAGTAGGTATGGAGGCATTGTGCGCTGTGTTTCTGGAAAGCCTCGGCCCGCGCTGAGAGTCTTAGGGGCGGGCTTTTGGGGCCTGTCACTCAGGTGAGAACGGCGGGCTGACCACAGCGAATTGACAGGTCTGCCGCGGCCCGGTAGATTTCCATTTCTTCTACGCCCACTTCGCGTACGCGTTATTCCTTTTATGTTTCCGGCTATTCGCTTTGTTGCTTCTGTCCGCGCTTGCTGCGTGGGGATGCCTTGCGTTGGCCTGAAATCCAAAAAACAGCCGCTCATCTGACCGGAGCTTGCTGTTCCGTCAGATGGGCGACGGAACAGCGGCAAACCCGGCAGCATTACCCGCGGCGATTTTCCCCCTGGCATCCTTAGCACTTCTGCACGGTTCCTCTGACGGTCCGCATCGCATCAGGAGTGTTTTATGTCGAGTCTTGTTTCTGCTACCCCGTTATTTCGGGGTGTTTGGATCCCGTTGATCACACCGTTTTCGCCAGCAGGCCACGTGGATGAGGACGCCGTGCGTCGTCTCGTTCGTTTTTACCGGGCCTCAGGGGTGGATGGGGTCGTAGTGTGCGGTAGCACGGGCGAAGCGGCCGCGCTGGATGATGCCGAACAGTTGGACGTATTGGATGCGGTGCTCGAGGAGGCGGGCGAACTGCCTGTGGTGATGGGCTTGGCAGGCAATCATCAGGGGCATGTGTTGCAGCGTCTCGCGGCATTTGGCACGCGGCCATTGGCGGGCGTGCTGACGCCGGCACCGTATTACGTGCGCCCGGGTCAGCAGGGGGCCTTGTCGTATTTTCAGACATTGGCGGATACGGCGTCCGTGCCGTTGGTGTTGTACGACATTCCGTATCGTACCGGGACGACTCTGAATACCGAGACATTATTGGCATTGGCCAAGCATGAGAATATTGCTGCTATCAAGGATTGTGGCGGGTCGTTGGACAAGACCGTGACGTTGATCGCGGATGGCGGGATGCAGGTGATGGCGGGTGAGGATCTACAGGCGTTGTCCATCATGTGTCTCGGCGGCACCGGCATGATCGCGGCGGCTGCGCACATTCGGCCCGACCTGTTTGTCGCGATGCACCGTGCGGTGCAGGCGCAGCAATTGGACCTGGCGCGAGCGCTATTTCACGCCCTGGCCCCGATGATCCGCCTGGTATTTGCCGAGCCGAATCCCGGACCGATCAAGGTGTACCTGGCTCGCCAAGGCTTGCTTTCCAATGTGCTGCGTGCCCCAATGCCCAATGCTAGTACCGCACTGGCGGCTGAGTTGGAGGACGTCGTCATCGGGCTGAATCAGGCGTTTCCGATCGAGACTCGACTGGGGATGGCAGCCTGATCCCAGCGGCTGCCAGCGGCGACATTCAGACGAGATCGGCGGGCGGGTCATCCCCACGTGCGACCGGTGTGCCTGCTTATCTTCTGCTATGAGGATCAAGCACAACGTGGGGGCTTTTTCTAAACAGGACTTAGCAACAGGTACACGTTGCTGCGATGTTGCTATGATGCGGTCATCTTGAATAGCCCCGTAGTGGGCTATGGAGTTTCATGGCGCTTACCTTCGAGTCGCTGTCGGTGTGGCAGGTCATGTTGGCTGGCCTGCTGTTTTTCGGTGGCATTTATTTGCTATTCGGTGCGGCGACTTGGCTGCTGACACATTACGTGTTGCCTGCGTTGGGTGTCGGCGGAGTGCTGGACCCGCGCCCGCTGGCGCCAGGGCAATTGCGGCGCGAATTGACACAGTCTGGCGTTTCCATCCTGATCTTTGGATTAGGCATGGTGTTCCCGTGGGGCTTTTTGCAACTCGGGTGGGCGCGGCTGGATCCTGATGCGGGGGCGTGGCAGATCGTCACTGAGATTCTGGTGCTGGTGGCCTGGAATGACGTGCATTTCTGGATTAATCATCGGTTGTTGCACACTCGATGGTTGCGCCAGTTTCACCTGCCACATCATCGTTCGGTGGTGACCACGCCGTTTTCGACGTATAGCTTTCATCCTGTCGAAGCGCTCATGCTGGGCAATGTAATTTTGTTGCCGATGGTGCTGCACGACTTCAGTTTCTGGTCGTTGTTTTCAGTCCCATTGTTCAGCCTGTTTTTCAATTGCGTAGGGCACGCCAACTATGATTTTTTCCCACGCGTGTCGTATGCGCACTGGTTTGCCGCCAGCCGGCGGCATCATTTGCACCATGCTTGCTACAACGGCAATTACGGCTTCCAGTTTACGTTCATGGACCGGCTGTTTCGCACGCGATTGACGGCCGATGCAGCGACAGTACAGCTGGCCGCTGCGAGCCGGCGAGGCGTTGTACGGCCTCAGGTCTAGCGCCATGGATAAACGTTTGGGACGTCGGCGGTTGCCGCTCTTGCGTCATTGGCGAGATGTGCAAAGTCTGGCCTATATGGCGGCGTTGCCGGCCTTGATGGTATGGCAGTGGGTTCATGGTTTTCATTGGGTGTTGTATGGCTTGATGTTGTTTTTGACGCTGGGTATTGGCGTCGTGCATCACAACCATACGCATTTGCGCATGTGGCGTCAGCGTAGCGCCAACCGGGTGACAGATATGGCGCTGACCTTGTTGCAAGGGCATCCTACTTTTGTTTTCTTTCCTGCGCATGCAGCAAATCATCATCGCCATAAGCACGGACCGCGCGACCTGGCCCGTACCTATCGTTACGGCGGCGATACGAATCATCTCGCAGGCTATCTGCTGCATCCCCTGCAGGCGGCGTGGACGTTGTATCCATTGTTTTGGCATTGGCTGGCGCGGTTGCGCCGATACCGGCCAGGGGTCTTGCGTTACTGCTTATGGCAGTATGCGGCGTGGTTGAGCCTATGGGGCGCGTTGCTGGCCATCAATCCGGCTAAGGCCCTGGTGTTTGTGATCTTGCCGCAGTTGCATGGGCTGCATTGGTTGTTGGCGACAAACTATTTGCAGCACGCCCATGCAGACGGCGGGCCACAGCGCCATGAGCAGCTAAGCTATGCACGTAATTTCGAGGGTTGGGTAAATCCCCTGCTGTTTAACATCGGGCTACACACGGCGCATCACGAGTATGGCCGGGTGCACTGGTCAGCGCTGTCGCGTCTGCATGAGCAGGAGTATCGCCATCGCGTCGATCCCAGACTGATAGAGCCGGGATTGGTGCCGTATATGTTTCGGGTCTTTGTACTGTCGCTGGTCTGGCGGCGTTATCGTAGCCGATCACTGATGCGGTCAAAGCACATCGTTTAAATAAAACTTGAATAAGAGAATTAGGGATCGTCATCATGCCTGTGGCCTTTGATCGCGTGTATTTGGAGAGTGCTGGCTATTTCATGCCGGGTGAACCCGTGACCAACGAGGACATGGATCGCTATATCGCACCGCTGAATCGTATTTCGGGGCGTATCAAACAACGGATCTTGGCCGAGAACGGCATCAAGAAGCGTTACTACGCGATTGACGAGGCAGGTAACACCCGTTGGACGAATGCGGCGCAGGCGGCCCAGGCCATCGAGGATTGCTTGCGTCGGCAGGATCGCACGTTGAGCGAGGTGTCGTTGCTGGCGTGCGGCTCATCAGGCGGTGACGCCTTGATGCCGGGCTTTGCCAACATGCTCCAGGGTGAATTGGCCGCTCCGCCGATGGAGACGCTATCGGTGCACGGTATCTGCGCAGCGGGAGTGGCGGCAATCCAGTCGGCGGCACAAGGGATTCAGTTGGGGGCGCATCATCGCGCGTTGGCCGTTGCGAGTGAGATGCCGTCGCGCTTGTTTAAGCGCTCACGTTTTGCTGCACGAGGTTATGACGCGGATTTTGACTCGCATTTTCTGCGCTGGATGCTGTCCGATGGCGCGGGCGCATTGTTGTTGAGTGACAGCGGCGTTGCACTGCCGGGTGAGTCTTCGGGCGTAAGGCTGCGTTTGAAATGGGTGCATCATCGCGCATTTTCAGGCGACTATCCGGTCTGCATGCAGTTGGGCTTACCCGCCGAGGGCGGACAGGGGCATTTGGACTACGCGTCGTGGAGTGAGGCCGAGGCAGCGGGGGCGTTGTCGTTACGCCAGGACATCCGGCTGTTGCCGCATTTGTTCGATATCGGTATTCACGAGTATGTGACGTTGGTACGTGACGGATGGGTGGACCCCGAGCGGGTGGATCATTTCCTATGCCACTATTCATCGGAAAAATTCATCCCGGTTGTGGCCGACCTGATGCAAAAAGCCGGGTTGGAAATCCCGCGCGAACGCTGGTTCAGCAATCTGGCCTGGCGTGGCAATACCGGCGCAGCGTCGATTCTCATCATGTTGGCCGAGTTTCTGGAAACGCATGCATTAACGCCTGGGCAACAGGTGTTTTGCTATATCCCGGAATCAGGTCGATTTACGACTGCCTATATGTTGTTCGAGGCAGAGGCAGCCGATGCCCCGATGGGGGCGGCGTCGCCGACGTCAACACATCGTGGTGCTCTGGCAGGCTCGACGGCTCCTGATGCGGCATCGGTGCACAGCGATGATGCGGACATGATCGCGCCGCCACATGATCCGACTCAGGCCCCGCAGGGGCTGGGACCTTTGTTGACGGAGCTGGCATCGATATGGCACGACTACCGCTCGCGTGTTTGGCGTACCCCGATGGTGCGGCGCTTGCGTGAACGTCGTTTCGAGACGGCCGACTATTTGAACTGGATGGAAAACTGGATTCCCCAAGTGCGCGAGGGCAGCAAGTGGATGCGCGAAGGTGCGGCATCGCTGGGCGAGACTTATCAAACGCTGGCCGATTTGATAGGTGTACATGCGGGCGAGGAGCAAAACGATTTCCAGATCCTGTTTCAGGATTACCGGAATGCAGGTGGCGCCGTGGAGGATATCGATGCCTTGCGTCGTAACCCCGGTGGCGAGGCGCTGAACGCTTATCTGCATGCGCTGGCCGCGACGAACGATCCGATAGGGTTGTTGGGCGCTGTTTACATCATTGAGGGCACGGGGCAGCGTATCGTGCCGGCGCTGCTGCCGCTATTGAAGGTGAGCCTGGATCTGCCGCCCGATCGATTCCGATTCCTGGAATATCACGGCCATAATGACGAGAATCACCTGGCACGATGGTTGATGGCAGTCGAGCTCGCGTTGGACGCGGATGATCGCGGACAGGCTGAGCGTCGCATCGTCGACACGGCGCGTCGTACTGCCGCGTTGTATTTGATGCAGTTCCATCACGTGATGGAGGCGAAATAGTATGAGCGATCGGACCCCTGAGTTTCTGAAGCAAGCGCACGATCCTGCGGATCCCAATCCGTGGTTGGCGCTCTATCTGGATCGCAGCACGCCGCTGCCAGATGCGGTAAAAGAAGCGTGGCTCGCGGATTCGAGTTGCGGATCACGACAGTATCTGCTGCCGTTTTTGAGACCATTGGCGCGCACATTCATCATCTTGATTCAGATCGTCAAGACGTTTTTGCCGCGCCGGTGGTCACACTCGAAACTGTTGCATCGGATCTTGGCGTGGGGGTTGGAGCATTTTGTGTCGCCCGAAGCCAACTGGCTGATTTTGCGACATTTCCATCTGGGGGCGCAGATACTGTCGTTTATCGCGCGCAATGCGCCGGTGCAGGTGTCGACGACGCCGCTGGAGCCCATGCGTATCGTAGATCTGAAAGACGAGTTGTTCGTCAAGCACGATTTGAATCTATTCAACTTTGTGATTCGGCTCAACGGTGCACTGCGTGAGGCAGGTGAAGAAATGCATGCGCCAGAGAACGTGGACTTTTCGATGATTCGAGATCCCGGACTGCGGCTGGAAGATATGCCTCAGCGCAAGCGAAATCTGCTGGATCTGCAAAGTGCGATTGAGTTATTCACGCCGCTCTATCAGTTGATGTTGACCGACAATGATTTCTGGCGGGCGGCCAACTCGTTGCAGTTGGACGAAACGATAGGGATCTACGCCGCGCAGATTCTGGGCGCACCCCAGCATCTGATCTTGGTGAATAACAAGCACCCGCTGGTGCCGATGTCGACGCTGCGTGCGGGCTATCGACTGGTGCTGCACGGTTTATCGACCGAAATGCTGCATAGCCTGTTGATGCGACTGAAGGCCGACGCAGAGTCAGCACCGGCTCACGACTGATGTTGATCAGGTGCGGCGATGCTCTGTATTGATGCGCCGCATTTGGCATGGGTAACGTCACATCGCCCCGTTCGAATGGTGATCATGCAGCAGGTTAGGGCAAATGCTTAGGCAGGAGCGCCCATGTGGTACAGGCTGCTGAGTTATAGTCCAAAGGCTTTTCCGCACGTCGCGGCCGTTGTGTGATGCGCCGCCTTGTCTCTGGATTTTCCTCTATGCCGGACACTATCGAACTCGTTGCCACCGTTTTATTTGCGGTGGCGGTTATCCATACTTTTTCGGTCCCCGTGTTTGCGCGTCTGGCGCATCGCAATGGCCCCCATGCGGGCGTATGGCACTTGCTGTCCGAGGTCGAGGCGGTATTTGGCGTCTGGGCCTTTGCCCTGATCGCGTGTATGGCGCTGTTGCGTGGCAGCGAGACCGCGATTCAGTATGTCGATACGCGCAATTTCACTGAACCGTTGTTTGTGTTCGTGATTATGGTGGTGGCGGCCAGCCGGCCTATCTTGGAATTGGTGGGGCTGGTGGTGCGGGGGCTGGCGCGCTTGTTGCCGATGCAGCGTGAGGTTGCGACGTTTTTCGTTGTGATGTCGGTGGTGCCATTAGGGGGCTCGTTTATTACCGAGCCAGCGGCGATGACGTTGGCAGCCATTTTGCTGCGTGATGGCTATTTCCGCCATGCCGGGCATACGCGCTTCAAGTATTTAACGCTGGGTGTGTTGTTTGTGAATGTGTCGATTGGTGGCGTACTGACAGCGTATGCTGCGCCGCCTGTATTGATGGTGGCCTCGACGTTTGGTTGGGATACGGCGTTCATGGCAACGCATTTCGGATGGCGCGCAGCGATTGCCGTGTTGATTAACGCCGGGATTTTGACTTGGATTTGTCGCGATGCGCTGCGAGATCACGTCATCGGCACAGGCAGCGGCGTTACGGCGACGGAGGGTGAACCTCCCCGGCGTGCGCCAGTGCCGCTGTTGATTATCTTGGTGCACTTGGCGTGCCTGGTGGGGGTCGTGTTGACGGCACATCACCCCGCCGTCTTCCTTGGCTTGATGATGATGTTTGTCGGCTTTACGCATGCCTATCGGCGGCATCAGGATCGATTGCTGATTCGCGAAGGGCTGATGGTCGGTTTTTTCCTGGCCGGGCTGGTCGTGTTGGGTGGGTTGCAGAAATGGTGGCTGCAGGATCTGCTCGGCGGGTTGGAGCCTACGGTGTTGTTCTGGGGGGCCACGGCACTGACGGCCATTACCGACAATGCGGCGCTTACGTATCTGGGCTCTCTGGTCGAGGGGTCCAGTGACACTTGGCACTACATGTTGGTGGCGGGGGCGGTGACCGGCGGTGGCTTGACGGTGATTGCCAATGCGCCTAATCCAGCCGGATACGCGATTTTGCGGCCCTTTTTCCCTAATGAGGCGATCTCGGCGGGCAGATTGTTTCTGTCGGCAGTCATCCCCACGCTGGTGGCGGCGGGGATGTTTTTGCTGCCATTCGGGCGCTGACACACCGCTCGCTGGCAGTGGGTTGGGTGTTTGCACAGCCTTGCCAGCAAAAAACGCTAAAATTCAATACTTTCCCGTATTGGATCCGGCGCCGCCAAGCCGCCGCCCGCTGTCAGGGTGGCGAAACGGCGGTTTTTGATGCGCCGACGTGTCTGGAAACACCCAATCATGCCTATTTATGCTTACAAATGCAGCGCTTGCGGCCACGCCCAAGATGTCCTGCAAAAAATGTCTGATGCGCCGCTGTCGGTTTGCCCCGAATGCGGTCAGTCCACGTATTCGAAGCAGGTCACTGCAGCCGGTTTTCAGCTCAAAGGTTCGGGCTGGTATGTGACCGATTTCCGTAACAACGGCTCCAGCGGCGGGACGGCCAAGCCCGATAGCAGCTCGGCGAGCACCAGCAGCACGAGCACGTCGAGCGCATCCGCCAAGACCGACAGCGCGGCCAGTACCGCGCCTGCTGCCGCTGCGTCCACCCCCGCGCCCGCTGCGTCGACCTGATTGTTTCCAGGCGGACAGGCATGCGTGTCATCAAGAAGTACTTCATCACCGGATTGTTGATCTGGGTTCCCCTGGCGATCACCGTCTGGGTACTGGGATTGCTGGTGACGACGCTCGAGGGTTTTGTGCCCGGCTTCTTGTCATCGCAATCGCTCTTTGGCATTGATATTCCCGGTTTTCGCTTTGTGCTGGTCATCACGGTCGTGCTGCTGACCGGGATATTCGCCGCCAATCTACTGGGCCGTACCTTGCTGGAGCAGTGGGAATCCCTATTGGGGCGTATCCCGCTCGTGCGTTCCATCTACAATTCGGTTAAACAGGTCAGTGATACGGTGCTGGCGCCCAACGGCCAGGCATTTCGCCAGGCGGTATTGGTGCAGTACCCGCGAGCCGGATCCTGGACGATAGCGTTCCTGACGGGCGTGCCGAGTGGCGAGGTGGCGAGCTATTTGCCGGGAGATCACGTGAGCGTGTATGTCCCGACGACGCCCAACCCGACGTCCGGATTCTTTTTGATGATGCCTCGCGACCATGTCGTTGAACTGCAAATGAGCGTGGACGCCGCCCTGAAATACATCGTATCCATGGGTGTGGTGGCGCCGCCGGGTCAACCGGTCGCGGCAGCTGCCCCCATTCCGACGGCTCCGGCCGCCGATTCGTAACTTTTTACGCTGACACACAGCACCTAGGAGTCATCCCGCAATGCGTACCTGCTACACCGGCGAGGTTTGCCGTGACCATCTCGGCCAGACTGTCACCCTGTACGGCTGGGTGAACCGCCGCCGTGACCACGGTGGGGTCATCTTTATCGACCTGCGCGACCGCGCGGGGCTGGCCCAGATCGTGTTCG
>Ga0182738_1001345_pt1 | contig 30969 bp, 17 predicted proteins | sample eDN5th30CBELigMG_FD_128876 | JGI IMG/M metagenome (GOLD analysis project Ga0182738, IMG submission 128876) | Enriched Miracle-Growth compost microbial communities from Emeryville, California, USA - eDNA 5th pass 30_C BE-Lig MG (version 2)... ...
ATCTGACTTATTAGACTTCAATGTTATTTGTGCAGCTTTGAGCGGGCCAAAAGTCAGACTTGAACTGAGGGTTAGCCAGATGAAAGACGAATTTGACTTTTTTGCAGGGAGGGAGGGGGTTTGAAAGAAAGTCAGTTTGAACCTGACTTGGGAATTTTGAAGGCTTCCCTAATCTCCCTAAAAGGTTACAGGAGTTTAAGTTTGGGATTCACTGATTGTGATGAAAAATTATTAATTTGGTTTAAATTTTTTTTTTATGTGAATCCAGTTTTCTGAAAAAAAAAACTCCCTAAGATTCACTCGAGAGAAAGTCATTGAGAAATGTATTGAATTGGAGAAAAAATAAAAATCTCGGTATTTATTATGGACAGATAAGCAGTAACATATCTTATAAATTTATGATGAGTGTATTAATTGTGCTGTTTTCCAAAATGAAGGAAAGAGATGAGAATACTTTAAATCTCACCTTAAGCTTTTACCGATTGTTCATGACTCATACTTTCAGCAACTTGGCTTTCTTGTTTGATTAAATTCACTTTTCTTTTATTTTTCTTGTCTTCTCTATGGATCATATAATTCAAAACGAATCCAATTCCAACAACTCCACACAAAGCAATAAAAGTCCAGAAATATCCAAAATGAACTTCAATGGTACTGTCGTGAATTGCTCCAAGCAGAAGGGGCAAAATTGTTTGAGATAAATTGGAGACGCAAGTGATCATACCAGTGCCCAGGCCAATCTTTCTTTTATCAATAATAGCAGCGACACCAGCCCAGAATAAAATCGTGTAGAAAGAGCTAAACACTGTGACTCCAATCAATGGGAACATAACTTGGTAGTTTGGGTTTTGTGGAGATCCGTCTTCCAAAAAGGCAAATGATAAATTGGTGAAAAATAATGTTAATGTAATAAGCAGCATTAGCTGAGTTTCTCGGCCATATTTCTCAACAATAAAGCCAACCAAGGGCCCAGCGATGGCAGATATCACGTAATAGAGCATGACTAAATTTCCTGCGAAATTCTCATCAAAGCCAAAGCGAGTGACAAACAGCTTATTGAGGGGGTTTGAAACTCCTGTAAAAGCAGCAAACATGCAGGCATAGCTTATCAGCATCAGGTAAAAAATTTTTGGGAAACTCTTGAAATCCTTCCAATCAATTTTTTTTTTGGGAGAGGGGTTTGCTTTGTTTGAGGAGAGAACCTCTTGGCTATCAGCTTTCTTGTCAAATTGGCAGAAAACAAGTCCTGAAATTAATGAGATTAGACTGACCACCAGTCCAGTAAATAAAGGAGCAGAAAGTGAATTCGTCCACAGATAAATCTTGGGAGTAAAGAAGCTATTTGCTGCTTTTCCAAACCTTACAGCAGACTTTGCAAAGCCGTAGGCAAAAGCCAATTCTTCTCCATTGAACCACTTGGCTATGAGAGGAAGCTGAGTCACTGTCAAACTTTCGCCTCCCAGCCCAAATACAAATCTCCCTAGAACCATAAGCTCAAAATTTTCATAATAAGCTCCGAGTGTGAACACTCCTTGACCAATGAAAACAAGGAATCCAAAGAGATTTACAGCGAAACGGACCCCAATGTAGTCCGCTAAAAGTCCTCCAAGGAGTGGAAGGATGATATTAGGCGTAGAATAGACGCTGTATAAGAGGTTAAATTTGGCGTCTTCAATGCCGAAAACGGCTTGAATGGAAGGTTGGAGGGCTTGAGGATTATTTGAGGAATAGTTGAGAGCAAAGTTTATGATGGAAGCGAGAGCGAGAATCACCCACCTTACCCAAGATGTCTTCATCGAAGAAGTTGATAATTTTGGAGGAGAGGCCGGTATTTTGGACACTAAAGGTTCAGTAAGAGAAGCATCGGGGCTTGTGAGGAGAGCAAGGTCTTTCGTATCCTTGTGAAACATGGAGAGGAATTTGAAGATTAATTGCAGAGGTAACAAATGAGTACCGAGAATAAAATTGATTTGTAATGACTTCATGAAGATGAATAAATACGTGATCAGCAAAGTTAAAATTAAAAGGAATGGCAAACTAATTTTAGATTTCATTTTGAAAGATCAAGCTATAACTGATTTTGAAGGTTTGTTGAGGATTTTATCTGAGAGAACGTGAAGTCTGAGGGTAGAGAGTTGTTGAACCAGGGGTAAGAATTTGAAGAGCGTAAAGGAGGAGCTGACAGGAAGGAAGGGGAGAGTTTTCCCTAGATAGAGAGCGCCGTGAGAGTTGATTTAAAAACGTATTTCAAGTGAACAAGATTTCTTCTATTTATAGTTTTTGGAAGTTATGGTGTGCTGAGCATTGAGAAAATTGATTTTGCCTGATTTCGCTTGCGAAGAGTTCGAGAGCTATTATTAGAATTCAAAATTTAAAATTTCTAAAACTGTAATGTCAACAAAATTTTGTCGGCTTCAGAAACGAACGAGTGAGGGAGAGTTTGTCAACAAAATCGTTTTAGAACAAAAATTTGAACGACATTTTAGAGAAAAGATAGGAGGCGTTTGCCTGAAGAACGGGATTAGAAGCCTTCACGTAGGTTATGAAGTTTCTCAGCCAGGTTTTTAGAGTACAAAGTTTTTCCAGTATTTCTGTGTTAGCAGAGGTTCCTTAGAAATGATCAAAAGAATAAGAGATAAGGAGTCCTAGGTAAACTTCAGGTCAGAATGTGTTCACATTATGACGTGGCAATTTCAAAAATTTTTTGGGAGAGATTCTGCTTTAAATTTGTGTTCAATCATGAGCTTGAGATAATTTTAAATTTTGGTATAAACCAGATTTTGAAGAATGAGATGTTGTTGAAATGAGTTTTTCCTCGGATAAGTTTCAAAACTTTTGAAGTTCAAGAGAAGAGAACTTTTTGAAGTGAACAATTTTTTCAATAGATTTTTCTTTGGCAACCTCTTATTCCTTAACTATTAGTACAAATTTTTTTAATCTGAAAGTTCACATATAATAATTAAAAGTTTAATTTTCAAACAAGTCTTTAGTCGGTTGAATGAACTTGAAGGTGGTTTGACTCAAGTTATTTTTTTAAGAAAAAAGATGACTTTGGATAATTTATCTCTGAAGAAACAAATTAAAATTTCTTTCTTGATATTTGTTTCTTCTCAAAAGGTGAATGGAATCATCATTGATTTTGTGCTGGCCTTGATCTTCAGAAGCTTCTTTTCATTTTTTCCTCGTTTGAGAAAACTCGAATTGAAGAAGTCTTTTTGAAACTTACTTAATTTATTTATTTTTGTAAAATTTTATTCATTTAGTTGAAAACGGCTTGAATGATTTTTGACGAGAGAATTTTTTGGAGCAAACATTCTACAAACTAAAAATCGATCATCAAGCACTTCTTCATAAAAAATTAAACAATTTTTTTTTTTAAATAAGAGCAAGTTTTGAAAAATTTCTAAAGAAGAGAAGAAGAATTCACCATGATTCAAAAAATGGAAGATTGTCTAGTCAGGGGAGGAGATGTAGTTTTTTAGAGATTCTGGGTTTTGAGCTAAGATTTCTTTTTTGAAGAAGAAAAATGAATAAAATAATTTTTCATTCCTTTTGCACCGAAAGAAAAATGGCTTTTATGGAGAAAAGCATCCATAGAAATTGTTTGGGTCAAAACAATTCTCTAAAAAATTTCAAGAAGAACTTAGTTTCTGGTCTGCTTCAATGAATGGTTTCAAAGATTTAAGAGAAACTCGAAAAAATAAAGGTAACTTCTACAATTACAAGGCTTTGAGTGTCGAAATAACTGCTTTTGATGAAAATTTGTTTATTTGACTTCAAGAAATCAAAAACAAATTTTTAATTGGGAAAAAATCTTTGATGAATAAATTTATTATATGGGAATCATTTTTCTAAAATGTTCTTATTGTCAAACACCCCTCCGTTTGAAATTCGAAAAGAATCGTTTTTATCCCTGCTTATTGCTCTTTATAAACTACCATTGGACAATAAGCAGATTTTAGAAAAACGACTCCTATATTTAAAAATGTACAAATGTCATGATTATTACAGATACTCAGACAACAACAAAGCTGATGAAATTAAAAAAAAAAATTCTTTTCACAAAATGACTACGTAAACAGCGAAACTCTTACTTTTTTTTCAAAAGAATATGAAAGAACACTAGGGAAAATTTGTATATCTCCTTAGAGTTGTAATTGATTTTCATTTTCTGTAATACTTGTTAATGACTGCATATCATAAGCAGCTTTGCTTTCTTCCTTGAACAATTTCACATTTCCTTTATTTTTATTGTCTTCTATGTGGATCATATAATTCAAAAAGAACCCAATTCCAACAATGAAACACAATGTGATTAAAGTCCAGAAATATCCAAAATGCGTATCAATAGTTTTATCATGAATAGCTCCAAGAAGAAGGGGCAAAATCGTCTGTGATAAATTTGAGACACAAGTGATCATACCAGTGCCCAGACCAATCCTTTTTTTATCAGTGAGAGAAGCCACACAAGCCCAGAAGAGAATTGTGTAGAAAGAGCTAAACACTGTGACTCCGATCAATGGGAAAATGACTTGGTAGTTTGGGTTTTGATGGGAACCATCTTGTAAAAAGGCGAAGAATAAATCGGTGAAAAACAATGTTAATGTAATAATAAGCATTAACTGGGTTTTTCGACCATAATTGTCGACAATCAGGCCTACAAAAGGCCCAGCGATGGCAGATATCAAATAATAGAGCATGACTAAATTTCCTGCGAAGTTCACATCAAAGCCAAAACGGGTGACAAGCAGTTTATTGAGAGCATTGGATAGCCCTGTAAAAGCAGCAAACATGCAGGCATAGCTTATCAACATCAGGTAAAAAATCTTTGGAAAACTTTTGAAATCTTTCCAATCAATTTTTCTTTTGTCTGCGGAGGAGGTCTCCTTTGTTAGAGATAAAGCGTCTTCGCTGTCAGCTTTCTTGTCAAATTGGCACAGAATAAACCCTGAAATTAGTGAGATTAGACTGACTGTCAGCCCAGCAAATAAAGGAGCAGAGAGGGAATTCGTCCAAAGATAAATCTTTGGTGTAAAAAAGCTATTGGCAGATTTCCCAAGTCTCACAGCAGACTTTGCAAAACCATAAGCAAAAGCTAATTCTCCTCCATTGAACCATTTAGCAATGAGAGGAAGCTGAGTCACAGTCAAACTTTCGCCTCCCAGTCCAAAGAGGAATCTCCCAACAACCATAAGTTGGAAATTTTCGTTATAAGCTCCGAGGGCAAACACTCCTTGTCCAATAAATACGAGAAATCCAAAGAGATTTACAGCGAAACGGACTCCAATATAGTCAGCCAAAAGTCCTCCGAACAATGGAAGGAGGACATTAGGCATGGAGTACACACTGTATAGGAGGTTAAACTTGGCATCTTCAATGCCAAAAACAGCCTGAATGGAAGGTTGGAGAGCTTGCGGATTGTTTGAGGAATAGTTGAGAGCAGAGTTTATGATGGAAGCGAGAGCGAGAATCACCCATCTAACCCAAGATGTCTTCATCAAAGAAGTTGGTAATTTTGGCGAAGAAGTCGGTACTTCAAATGCTAACGGTGCAGTTAGAGAAATATCGCGGTTTGCGAGGAGAGCAAGATCTTTCGTGTCTTCGGGAAACATGAGTGGACGATGTGAAGGTTAGTTGAATCAGAAGCAAATGAGTATTGAGAACAAAATTGATTTGTAACGATTTCATGACGATGAATAAATCGGTCAACAACAGCAAAGTTCAAATGAGAAGGAATAGGAAACTAATTTTAGATTTCATTTTGAAAGCTCAAATTAAAACTCATTGAGGATTGTATCCGAGAGAACGTGGAATCTGAGGGTAGAGAGGGTGAGAATCTGAAGGGTGCAAGGAAGGAGCTGGTAAGAAGGAGAAGAGAGGGTTTTCTATAAATAGAGAGCGACATGAGAGTTGATTTAAAAACGAATTTGAAGTGAACAAGATTTCTTCTATTTATAGCTTTTGGAAATTATGGTGTGTCGAACATTGAGAAAATTGATTTTGCCTGATTTTTTTCTTTTGAGAGCTTGATAGCTATTATTAGAATTCAAAATTTACAATTTACAATACTGTAAAATCAACAAAATTTTTTGATTTCAGAAATCAACGAGTGAGAGAGAGTTTTCCTTCAACAAAGTTTTATAACAAGGCCTTGGATGTTTTTATTCAAGACTACAGGCGATTTCCCGAAGTAAAACTGGATTTGAAAGCTTCCCATAGATTTTGAGGTTTCTCAGAAAAGTTTTGAAAACAAGTTTTTCGAGTGCAAAGGTTGTTTTTTCCAGTCTTTCTTCTTTGGCAGAAGTTCCTTAGAAATGAGCAATAGAAGAAGAAGAAATGAGGAGCTCTAGGGAAATTTTAGGTCAGAATGTACTCAAATTATGATGTGGCAATTTCGAAAATTTTTTAGGAAGAGATTTTGTTTAAATTTGTGTTCAACCATGAGCTTGAAATGATTTTAAATTTTTTTCTTTATACTTGAAAATTCAGATTTCTTGTAGGTTTTTAACTAAAGATGGATGAGATGTTATTGAAATGAGTTTTTTCCTCATATGAGTCTTCAAAATATTTCACGAATATTTTTGAAACAGTTCAAGAGAAAAATTTTTTTCATAATTTTTTCCTTGACAGCCTCTTTTTTTTTTATTCTCAAGAAAATCTTTTTAATCTGAAAGAAATAATGGCAAGGGTGAAATTTTCAAAAGAGTTTGCAAACAAACCTTGGATCTCTTTTTTAAGAGTCGATTGAATGAACTTTAATGTGGTTTCATTTTGTGAAAAACCCTTTAAAATAAACATTCTATATAAAATAAAAAGAATCAAAGCTCCTGAATCAAAAAGATTGATCTAACTTTTTTCAACGAGAGCAAATTTTAAAATTCTGAAGGAGAGAAGAAATATTTCATCATGTTGTAAAATTTAGAGGATGATCTCTTGAGGGAAAAAAAAAGAAAAGAAATTTGTCATTGTTCAAACGCCCAAAGAAAACTAATGGTAAAACTTTACAAGGTTACGAGACTTTGAGGTTAGGAATAGCTGTTTTTGATAAAAACTTGTTTCTTTGAGTTCACAAAATCATTTACAAAGATGTCTTCAAAAATGAAGAGATTTCAATTTGAAAAAAAAATCTTGATGAATAATTTATTCGATTTAAAAATGTACAATTGTCATTATAATTACAGACACTCAGACAGCAGCAAAGCCTTACTCTTAAAGATATTGAAAACAAATCCAATTGACTCTTTTACAAAACTTGAGATACAAACTAAATTCTTTCAATAAAAAAATGAATAAGAACACGTCAGAAATCATATCCTAATCTGATTCTCTGAGAGTTATAATTGGTTTTCATTATCCGCCATATTTGTTAATACCTGCATATCAGAGGGAGCCTTCTTAGCTTCTTGCTTGAATAGATTTAACATTCCGCCATTCTTAGCGTCTTCTTTGTGGATTATATAATTCAAAAGGAATCCAATTCCAACAATCCCACACAAAGTTATCAAAGTCCAGAAATACCCAAAGTGAACTTCAATAGTTCTATCGTGGATTGCTCCAAGGAGGAGGGGCAAAATCGTCTGGGACAAATTCGAGACGCAAGTGATCATGCCAGTCCCCAAACCAATCTTTCTTTTATCTGTGATAGCAGCCATACAAGCCCAGAATAGAATTGTGTAGAAAGAGCTAAACACTGTGACTCCAATCAAAGGAAAAACTATTTGGTAGTTGGGATTTCCCTGGAACCCATCTTCACAAAAGGCAAAGAAGAAATTGGTAAAGAACAAGGTCACTGTCATGACAAGCATCAGCTGAGTTTTTTTGCAATAATTATCAACAATAAAGCCAACAAAAGGCCCAGCAAGGGCAGAAACCAAATAATACATCATTACAATGTTTCCTGCAAGGTTTACATCAAAGCCGAAACGAGTGACAAGGAGTTTGTTGAGAGTGTTTGAAAGTCCTGTAAAAGCTGCAAACAGGATTGCATAACTTATCAACAGGAAGTAAAACATTCTTGGAAAACTCTTGAAATCCCTCCAATCAATTTTTTTGTTTGAGGAGAGGTTTATTTTGGTTGGGGATAGAGTCTCTTCGCTGTCAGCTTTCTTGTCAAGTTGGCATAAAACAAGTCCAGAAATAAATGAAATTAGACTGACCATCAGTCCAGCAAATAAAGGGGCAAAGAGAGAATTCGTCCAGATGTAAAACTTTGGAGTAAAGAAGCTGTTTGCGGATTTTCCGAGTCTCACAGCAGACTTTGCAAAGCCATAAGCAAAGGCCAATTCTCCCCCTTTGAACCATTTAGCAATGAGAGGAAGTTGAGTCACTGTCAAACTTTCGCCTCCCAGTCCAAAGAGGAATCTGCCGAATATCATGAGCTCAAAGTTTTCAGTATAAGCTCCGAGTGCAAAGACTCCTTGACCAACGAAAACAAGGAGTCCAAAGAGATTTACAGCGAAACGGACTCCAATGTAGTCAGCCAAAAGTCCTCCGAACAATGGAAGGATGATATTGGGCATGGAATAGACACTGTATAAGAGGTTAAATTTGGCGTCTTCAATGCCAAAAATAGCTTGAATAGAAGGTTGGAGAGCTTGAGGATTGTTTGAGGAGTAGTTGAGAGCAAAGTTTATGATGGAAGTGAGAGCGAGAATCACCCATCTAACCCAAGGTGTCTGGAGAGAAGAGGAGGCTGTTAATCTTGATGAAGAATCTTGGATCTCGAGAGTGGCTGAAGATGCAGTGCTGATTTGAAAAGACATCTCTGAGCTAGTTGGCGAAGGAGAGTTTTTCTTGGTATTGTAAAACATGAAGGCAGAAGACGAACGTTGAGAACAAAAATGAGATTAATAATTATTTCATTATTAAATAGGCTGATATCAGTATAGCTAAAATTAGAAGGTAAACTAATTTTAGATTTCGTATAGAAAGATCAAGCTATGGCTGTTTTTGAAGGCTCGTTGAGATTTCCAAGCGAAAGAAAGTGTCTTAGGAGTATGGGAAGCTATTGGACAAGAAAACGGGAATTTGAAAGGTGTAGAGAAGGAGCTGACAGGAAATATACTAGAGGTTCATCTAAAAATAGAGGGAGATGCGAGATTTGGATTAAAGACCAATTTGAATTGATTAAGATTCTGCTATTTATAGCTTTAGATTTTACGGAATGAAAATCTATTAAACTAATAAAATAATTGAATTTGGCTCATTTCTCTTTCCAAAAACTTGATAGCTAAAATTAGAATTCAATTTGAAATCACAAAAAGGGAAAACTGCAATACTGTAAAGTACAAGAAAATTTGTTGACTTCGTATTTTAAGCCAGCAGCAGAAATTATGAGGAAAATGGGAAACAAGAGACTGGATGATGATAGGTGATATTTTTCGGAAGAAATGAGACTTTCTTGAAAGAAAAGATGGGACTAGAAAATATGGAAGTAGATTTTCAGGGTGAAGAGGAACGCTTTTGACGCTACCCTGGCTTACTATCATAAAAATTTAATTCTATGATTATGAGAGGCCATCAGTTGAGTCTTGAGAGAAAGAGAAATTGCTTCATATTGAGAAGGGACTTCCTTGATGCCTGGCTGAACAAATAAGGTTGAATGGTTCCAGAAAGAATTGTAGGTGGGTCGTTTCAAAGTGGATAAGCCAAGGTACATTGTCATCATAATAAATATGTCAATTTTTTAACGAGTAATATTATAAAACTTTAGAAAGAATGGGGACTTTGAGGAGTTTTTTTGTGAAGGGAGTTGAAAAACTAGATGATTTGAAGAGTTCTTGTTGAGAGAGATAAGATTCGAAATTATATTTCTTTTTGAAAGGAAAGAGATATACTTCAAGAGAATGAAGCGAAATAAATTTAGTACAGTTCAATGTTTAAATATTTGAAACGAGTTGTTCAAATTTAATTTTATATTTCAGCTCTGAAGTTTAGCTCTTTAGGCTTTTATTAATCTTTTCGGCTTTTTGTTTAATTTTGAGAAAGGAGGGTCTGAGATCTTAGAACGGGTAGAGGAGAAATGAGAAAAACCAAGCGAGATTGAATTGGTTTTATTTTGGGTAAGTTTTTGTTTAACTGTCTCGAATTTTTTTTAGAATTTTGAAATTTCTAGCTTCTATTTTCGAAAAAAAGAATTCTGACAAGAAAAAACTGTTTAATCGAGTTTTCTAGCAATAATCTTGATCTAAATAAATTTTATTCCAAGAGAGAAAGACCTTTTCAACATTTCACTGATGATGAGACAAAGGAGTGTTTCTTTTTCCATGAAAAAAAAGTGACAAATATATTCATATTCAAGACCTTTAATTAAATCAATAAGTAAACACAAACAGTTCTCTAAGCAAGAAGATCAAGTTCACGAAGACTTGCAGGTTTTGAGGCCTTCCTGTCAGTTCCAACATCTCCTTCCAAATCAAATTGGACTCTCTTTTCTTTGACTTCTTCAATGAGAACTGAGTATGACCTTTTATGTGCAATTAATTTAGCAAGTAAAATTAAGCAGAAAAGAGTCATGATGCCGAGAGCCACCAAAAGCACTTTGGTTGGAATGGCTCCCAGAATTAAATCTTTTTGATAATTCAGGTTATTTTCTGGAGAGTAATCTTCAGTAATTGCTCGTTCATATGAAGGTCCCTGATTTGTGACATTTAAACCACATTTTTCTTGGAAAGAAGCGAATGTATTATTGCCCGTAGCATTTCTGGCAATCACCAAGAATTCTTCATAATCACAGGTTTCCTGGCCTTTACAAATCGGAATAACCATATTATTGTATAAGAATTTAACTTGACTGGTATGGTTATAAAATTCAAGAATGATATTCGCAGCAAAATGAGGAAACACGCAGTGAGGATGAGGAGTGGTCTTATTGGCGGCATAGCTCAAGAAATTCTCCATTAAACATTCCTCAGTAACGATATTAAAAGCAGCCAGCAAGGCATATAAATTATAATCATGACCACTGAACATGGCCACTTGATGATATTTTACGCCTTGTCTGAAGGCAATCAGCTCGTTAAGCATCGCTTCTACAGTATGATAGGCACTGAGCTGTCTTTGGATAAGCTGCCCATATTCAACGTGAAAGACAAACCAAGAAAAAGTAGAAGTGAGGTTTTTTATAAGGTCAGGATCAGTTATATTGCCAGGGAGGGTTCTGTTATCGTAGATATTAACAAGAACGGCATCTCCGAACGCGGCAATATCCAGATTACCTTTCATCTCTTGCTTGGGTTCCAAATATGAGTTGACATTGTCAATTGTCGATCTGAAGATCTTATTCCACGCTTCTTGGGCTTTGGCATCTCGAGCATTTTGCACTTCCCAGGAATATCCATTTGGACAGCTAGCTCCTCGATTTCTTTGGAAAATTACGGAATTGGTAGCATCAACAATATTCACGATAGTTGGAATTCTGAAGCTTGGGAGGGCACTGGAATGTGAAATTGAAGCCACAGTTTCTTGAACTGCAGGGTCAACAAAGGGAGGAACAGCAACTTCTGAAGCAAAGTCATTACGAAAAGAAAGCCCTTTGCCCTCAAAGATCCCATCAAGGTGAGCTTGAGCACTTTGAACACAACGGATTGTGGTATCAGATAAGACATAAACTTGAAGAGGATTGTAGGCTTTTGAAAAGAATTTTGGGTATTTTTTAGCAAGGGTTTTGCCAAGGATAAAGTGTTGCCTGGTTCCTGAGGCTGTGAGAGCACCGAATTCATGATTCTGCCAAGATTTGTCATAGCCACTGAGAGGTCCTCTTGCTCCATGGCGAAAGACTTCAATGATCTGGCTTGGTTCTTTTTGGGTTTGTGTGGTTAGGGCGATGAAGAGTGAGAAAAGGACAAACACAGTAAAATAGTGGGTTTGCATAGTTGGAAAGGAGCAAAGATTTTTGTGATAAAATAAAAATAATAATAAGGTTTGAAATGTTGAAAAGATAAAAAAAAAAACTGCGCCAAATTAACAATCAATAACAAATTAATAAAATTGCAGTTATTATTTCGAGTTTTTAAAGCTTTTGCTATTACCAATTTTTAATATCTCCTGGGCCTTCAAGAAAATCTTGGTAATTTTCTGGCTAATTAGAGAGAAGGTATTGTCCATTTGCTTTAGAATCTTCTTGCGTTTCAGGGAACCAATCCATTTTTGTTGTTTTTTTGACGAGTGGAATGACTAAGCTAATTTTAGAGTTGCCGCTTAAACTTCAGGTTTTTAAGTTCAAGCGGTATGCGAGATTGGTTGAAGAATGAATTTTGAGTTTTTGTGTCTCTCATTGAAAGAGCCTTGGCTTTTGAACTCCTTTCTTTGAGAAACTAAGAGGAAGCCTCATTTAAATGCCAGATTACCATGGGAAAGATTTGGTAGAAATTCTATTGAGGTACGATACCCGCCTAAAAGGACGAGAGTTGGTTGATGAGTCCAGTTAATTTTAGAAATCCTGAAGAAGAAATAATAAAAAGGTTTTTGATCCGCCAATTTTGAAGAAAAATATGAAAAACTTGAACATTATTTTTTCATTTAAAAATGGATAGGCTTTGGTTGCAGATCAAGAGTGATTTCAACAAGAAAGCAATGAAAAAATTTCAAAAAATATTTTTTTTCATGAGACTGTTTTGAACTTTCTTCAGACTAAAATTAATTCACCACTTGTCCTGTAAGTTAAGGAAAATTAACCAAGTTTTCGAGGGAAGAAAAAGCTCAAATTATTTTTAGCTTTAGTATAAAATTAGAAATAATGATAGGGTTTGTAGACTTAGTGTGGGAAACGAATTTCCCTTCATCATCATTCCCTTCAATTTCAACTGACTCTCTAGGAGGAAGCTCCAGATTTAGAGATTCAGTTATCGTTTGAGTTTCAGACTCTCGAATGGATGAACTTGGGGCTGATTCTTTTAGAAACTGGAGGTATCATTCTCACTTTGAAATTCAAAAATTTTTTTTGAAATCAGATTTGTTCAGAAGCCTTTGTTTCGATGAACACATCACTCTTATGTTCTTTTGCGATCTATAAGAGAAAGATGATATTTGTTTTTTTAAATAGTTCAAAAAAGTCTGAGAGCCTCCGCAATGATGAAACAAACAAATTCTTTCAAAATTAAAGATGATGTTCTAATTTTAGCAAAACATTTTGAAATTTTTTGAAATATGTGTTTTTTTGGGCGCTGCACGCTATTCAAAATGCATTGCAACAAATCTAGCTTGGCAAATAACAGCTACGAAAATCTTTTAAACCCCTCCAGAATAGAAAAGTCTTAAGGTTTTTTTTAGCCAAAATTTTTATGGGCTATTTTCTCTCGATATTCATTAATTGATATTTACACAAATGAGTTACTCAATTACACATAAATTTGAAAAGCAATTATGAATGAATTACTGTGTTTTATTATCTAACAAAGCACTTGGAACAGACAGAGCATTTTCTGATCAGCTATTAACCTTAAGCTTTAATATTTATACAAAGAGCCTGAGCATCTGATTCTTGCCGATCAAGCACAGGAACGTCTCCAACAACTTCATGGAATTTTACCTCACTTCTTTTTTCTTTCACCTCTTCTTCTAAAACATGATATGCTCTTTTATTTGAAACGATTTTAGCCAAAAGTGCAATGCACAATAAAGTCATTACAATAAGAGCAATCACCTCAATCTTCAGAGGAGTATTTTGAGAAATAACTTTGGTGGCTTTTGGGGTTTTATCGTTTATTTTTTTCTCTTCGTCTAAATGAGTATCTTGAGTGATTAACTGCTCAGCTGCAGATTCTTGATTTTGAGCTGATAACTCTTCTGAAGAAATGGCAGGTTTATTGGTATTACCAGCAGAATTAACGACACCACACTTTTCTTGGAAAGAAGCCAAAGTGTTGTTACCAATAGCATTTCTGGCAACAAACAAAAATTCTTCATAGCCACAAGTTTCTTTTCCATCGCAGATAGGGATGGCCATATTATTATACAAGAACTTGACTTGAGGGTTGGCGGTTTGGTTATAAAGCTCAAGGATAATATTGGCAGCAAAATGAGGAAACACGCAATGAGGATGAGGAGTAGTCTTATTAGCAGCATAGCTCAAGAAATTTTCCATCAAACATTCTTCAGTAACAATTCCAAAAGCAGCCAGCACAGCATATAAATTATAATCATGTCCACTGAACATGGCGACTTGATGATATTTAATGCCTTGTCTGAAAGCAATAAGCTGGTCAAGCATGGCTTGGATTGTGTGATAACCACTGAGTTGTCTTTGAATTTGTTGGCCATATTCAACATGGAAAACGAACCATGAGAAAGCAGAAGTAAAATTAGCAAGAAGATCAGGGTCATTCAAGCCGCCAAGAAGGGTTCTATTGTCATAAAGATTGACAAGCATGGCATCTCCAAAGATGGCGACATCAACATTGCCTCTAAGTTGTTGATTAGGGAGAAGATTGGCATTGACTTTGTCAATGGTGGGCTTAAAGATACCCCAAGCTTCCTTAGTTTTCTTATCAAAGGTGTTTTGTCTCTCCCAAATGCCTCCATTAGGACAGGCAGCTCCTCTAGTTCTTTGGAAGATGGCAGCATTGGTGCTATCGACAACATTGACGATGGTTGGCACTCTATTAGCAGGAAGAGCGCTTGCTTCTGAAATAGAGGCGACGGTTCCTTGGACGAGAGGGTCAATGAAAGGAGGGACAGCAACTTGAGGGTCAAAGTTTGGTCTTAAGAAGAGTCCTTTGCCTTCAAATAAACCGTCAAGCTGGGCAGATGCACTTTGAACACATCTGTATGTGAAATCAGAAAGGACATAAACATTGAATGGATTGTAAGCCCCTTTGAAGATATTGGGGTATTTTTTAGCAAGGGTTTTGCCCAAGATGTAATGCTGTCTGGTTCCTGAGGCTGTCAAAGCACCAAATTCCCAGCCGTACCAGCTTTTATCATAGCCCATGAGAGGTCCTCGAGCACCGTGTCTAAAGAGATGGACGATTTGGTTGGGTTGAGGAGTGGATGTACTCTGAAGAGATGAGATCGAGATGAGAAAAACGGCAAAAGTGAAAAAGGAAAGGTTTTTCATATTTATTTTTAAAATATAAATTTTTTGCCAAAGTCTTGTGAATTTATATCAGTTCGTCCGTCGCAACAGCCTCTGAAACCAAATTTAATATTTAAACTTTAGTAGTGTCAGAATCAATATCTTGAATGTTTCCCGCCTGTCTAAAAATACGGAAAGGTTGAAATTCAAATTTCAGATGAAAAATAAACACCTTTTTCCTTCATTTTAGCGAAGGGAAAAATAACTTCTGAGTTCATGGAACTGATTGCTCAACCTTGTTTCTTTGGGATTTCTGAGCAGCTTTAAATGGGCCTTTATTGCATTAGCCATTCGGGAAACAACGGAATAAAGGTTGCGTTTACTCAATGATTGCTTAAATTTTGATCTGTTTCCCTCGAATCTTCTCTGAATAGATTACATCATACCCTCGCGCTAACGGTCATTTGGCTCAATCTTTGGTTATTTAGCTCCATCTTTTGAATGGCTTCCACCAAAAGCTTAAATTTCTTCTCCCTCTCCCTCACTCTCTCATATTTATTCACTCAGTGAGGTTTGAACTTGTCAAGACGGTATTAAGAGTCAACTTTGTATCTTTGGCCTTCGCTCCTTTTCATCTGAGAACCATATGAGCCGCCTCAGCTCAAACTATTATTGAAGGAATGTTAGTGTTATGATAGGCGCCAAATTATTGCATCATTGATTCAAGCATTACTTAAAAAAATAATTGACTTTTCCAAAAGCTACCATAAATTGTACGCGAAGGCTTCGTGTCTAATTTAACGCACTGATAAGACCATACTGCTTCAAGCCCAAGGATAGCAAACTCTTCGCTGGCTCTTCTGTTGGTGAAGCCAAGAGGTTTAATTAAAATGGCGCTTTGAGAATGCTAAAATTTGGCGATTTTTATCTCTCTAGCTACCTTGATGCGAAGAGAGATGAAATCACTTGGAGTCTTCAGTTTTTGGAGAAGAATGTTTGGTTCAAGCGGATTAGAAGATCAAGGCTCGAAAAATACGATTAATGGATAATAGTTTGGTTTTTTAAATATTTTATGAAAGAGGCGAGATTCAAAGAAAGAAAATTTTTCATGAGAAGGAAAAGGAATATGATATTCTGTTTCTAAAGAAAAACGATGGTGGGATCTATTTAAAAATCTGAATATTCTGGAGGGAGATTTTTTGAAGGAATTTTTTAGAGGGAGGTTGTGGAGTTTTGGAAAAATCTTTTGGCACAAGTCTTTTCGAAATTAGGCCTTTGGCATCTTCTGATATCAGTTTCTTGGGAGAAATATGGAGCCAAATTGTGGATAAAAATTTTCACCAGAGCCCTCGTCCCTGATTTGTTTACGCGGCAGCAGCTTAGCGTCAGTTTAAATATCAAATCTATTTTTATCCAACAAGCAGCCTTCTTGAAGACTGTTAATCTGAAAAAAAATGTTTTCCTGCAATGGTGAAAACACTCACATCGGAAACATTAGAGAAAAAGAAAAAGGGCAAGTTTCGATATAGAAAAAAGATCTGTCACAGAGAAAATTACTGATGGGAAATATATTGAAAGATGGGAAATTTAGTTAGTTTGAGATGGAGACAAGTGTGAATATTCAGCCGTCATAATGGTGAATATGACATCAATTATCCTTTATGAGTCAATAGTTTTGATTATCAATCATTAAAAAATTTTTCTCATCCCAAAAAAAGCGGAAAGAGAATGATTATAATAAAAATAATCTTTAATTTATTTCGCCCTCTTTCGGGTCAATTTTACCTCGTTTTTCATTCCCAACGTTTTTCTTTAATTAATCCAAACTAATAAACCCCGCCTCTCATGATAGATTTAAATATCTGTTCTAAGAAACTTTAGTTCATTTTCTTTGAAGAATCTTTCTGAGACACTCTCTTCCAGTAGGACTCCACCTTGTCTGCGTGTAGAAACCGCAATTTTATAAAAGAAATTTCTCTTGACAGAGAAAAATTTTTCCAATCAAGAGAGATTTGTTTGATGAATATTACAAAGTAAAGCTATTAATTTGTGCTTTGCCAGAAAATATATTAAAAATTTATCAAATTGCCACAAAAAGGTGATTCTTGAGAATCTGGGTCAAAAGGAACTAGTTTGACCCCATAGACATTAATTCTAAAAAGAATAAAAAGAGTCAAAACAAGTATGTGGAAAATAATATGACTGAATAAAGAGAAAATAGCAAACAGTTTTTCAGCTATTAAAACAACTTTTTTCTTTTAAAAATTTCCCTGTTTTCTTGATTTCCCAGATACGTATTTTTTTTCTTGCGCAACCGGGCGTCAAGGAAAAGAGCCAGCCGCCAGCAGAATGTTAATTCTTTAAATTTAACCCCCTATATTCCATCCCAGATAAATACTCTCATCCTCTTTCCTCTAAATTATTCACAATTAAAATCATGTTTCTTATCAGAAAAAGTTTCCCCATTATTCTCTTTCTGGCTCTTATTTCCCATCTTTATGCCCAGGAAAGCCTTCAACCAAATCAAATAATTGAAGTTTTTCGACATGGTGCAAGAGGTCCCTTAAGTGGATATGACAAGTCCTGGCCAAATTACGAATTTGGTGCTCTTACTGAGTCTGGGACAAGACAACATTTTGTCCTGGGAAAGACTCTTACTAAAAAATACCCCAATATCTCCAACAGAGCCTATCCTTTCTGATATTACATATAGATGCATTAAGAGCATAGCTGCTCAGCTTGATGGAATGTTTGATGGCAAAGGGCTTTACTTAAGAGAAGGATTTGCTCAGAAATGGCTGTTCCTCCTTTCATTGATCCTGAAGTTCAAGAGGCTTTATCTTTAATATCAGAATCAAGTGCTCTCCCTGCTTCTCGAGTTCCAACTGTAGTAAATGTGGTTGACGGCACCAATACAGCTATCTTCCAAAGAAATAGCGGACCTTTCTGTCCTAATGGAGGCAAATGGGAGAGGCAAAATGTCTGGGATCATAAAACGAAAAAAAGCTTGGAATATTTTCAAACCAACGATTGACAATATGAATGCCCATCTTGCTCCTAACCAACAATTGAGAGGGAATGCTGATGTCGCTATCTTTGGAGATGCCATACTTGTCAATATCTATGATAACAAAACTCTTCCTGGTAATATTACAGATCCTGATCTGAGAAAAACTTTCACTGCTGCTTTTTCTTGGTTCGTTTTCCATGTTGAATATGGCCAACAAATTCAAAGACAACTCAATGCCTATCACACTATTCAAGCGATGTGAGATCAGCTTATTGCTTCCAGGCAAAGCGTTAAATATCATCAGGTAGTTATGTTCAGTGGGCATGATTATAATTTGTACGCTCTACTGGCCGCTTTTGAAATTGTTACTGAAGACTGTTTAATGGAAAATTTCTTGAGTTATGCCGCCAATAAAACCACTCCTCATCCTCACTGTGTATTCCCTCATTTTGCTGCTAATATTATCCTTGAATTTGAAAATCATACCCAGAATCCTCAAGTTAAGTTCTTGTATAATAATATGGTCATTCCTATCTGTGGTGGTGGGGACGAAACTTGTGATTACGAAAAATTTTTAAGAGTTGCTCGAGGGGTAACTGTCAATAACACGCTCACTTCTTTCAAAGAAAAGTGCGGTGTTAATATGACTGAAGCTATGGCCGGAAACTCTCAGGAAGAGCTGTTGGCGCAAAATCAAAAATTTGCAGGGGAACAACTAATTACTTCTGAAGAAGCTGAAGAAGAAGATGTTATTGAGGTAGTTGTGATGTACTCTTCTTCATCATTGAGAATCGCTTTGACTGGAATGAGCCTATTATGCATCATTTTATTTGCAAGATTGATCTCACGTCAAAGAGATTATAGTATTTTAGAAGAGGAAGTTCGAGGGAAGGAAGCTAAAGAACGCGAAGTTCTTGAAACAGAGGTCATTGGAATTTCTCCTAAAGACACCTCAATCAATATCATCAAACCTTAATTTAATAATTCATTCACGTAAATTAATATTTCTCGTGTCGTATCTGTGATTTTTAAAATATCCTCTTCAATAATACAATAGTTTTATACACACACAGACATAAAAATTTACTTTTATTATAAACTGCATGCACCATATCAAATTATTTATGATTTTTCTTCTCACCAGTGAGAGCCAATTGTCCTCCAGTTCTTTGATCTTCAACATGAATCCAATAATCCAATATCAATCCAATTCCAACTATCACACACAGTGCAATTTCGGTCCAGAAATACCCAGCATGGAACTCCACAGTCCGATCATGTATCAACCCAAGCACTAAAGGAATAATACTTTGTGTCAAATTTGACATACAAGTGATCATTCCAGTTCCTGTGCCAATAATTTTTTTGTCAGTAACTTCAGCCATACAAGCCCAGAACAAAATTGTATAAAAAGAACTGAAGATAATAATTCCAATAAGCGGTATAATAACTTGATAATTTGGGTTTTCTGGTGTGCCGTCTTTTAATATGGCGAATAATAAATTCGTGAAGAATAATATCGAGGTCATTATCAGCATAAGCTGAGTTTTTCTTCCATATATTTCAATAAAATACCCGACAAGCGGGCCAGCGATAGCCGAAAGAAGATAATATGCCATGACGAGATTTCCTGCGTAATTTGTATCAAAGCCAAATCTTGTTACCAGGACATTATTTAAATTGTTTGAAACTCCATTAAAAGCTCCAAATAAAAACGCATAACTTCCTAGCAGAAGATAGAAGATAAATGTGAAATTTTGTAAATCTCCAAGGCTAACTTTTCTTTTATTCCCGACTTTTTCTCCTTGATTTTCTTCTTGATCAGCCTTTTTATCCAAATGACAAAATACCGCTCCACAAACTCCCGATATCGCGCTTATTGCTAATCCCACCAACAAAGGTGCATATAAAACGCCGGTCCAGATGTAAATCTTTGGTGTAAAAAAGCTATTGGCAGATTTTCCAAGTCTCACAGCCGACTTTGAGAACCCATAAGCAAACGCCAGTTCTCCTCCTTTGAACCATTTTGCAAGCAAAGGGAGCTGAGAAACCGTCAAGCTTTCTCCTCCAAGGCCAAAGATAAATCGTCCAAAGACCATAAGATTGAAATCTTCTTTATATGCCCCGTAAGTAAACATGCTTTGGCCGATAATGATAAGAGAGCCAAAGATATTTATTGAAAAGCGGACTCCTAAGCGATCAGTCAGATAGCCTCCAATAAGTGGAAGGATGATATTTGGAACAGAATAGACGCTGTATAATAGATTAAATTTGGCATCTCCGATATCAAAGAAGGATTCTACAGAAGGCTGGAAAGCTTGAGGGTTATTTGAAGAGTAATTTAAAGCGAAATTGATGGTTGAGGCCATTGCGAGGATGACCCAGCGGATCCATGTATCTCGCATTGTAAGCCTGGAGCGTTTTTGAGAGTTGTCAATAAGGTTGAGAGGGGAGATGTTGGGAGGATTTAAGGAGATTTCGTGGCCTTGGCGGTTGCTGGTGGGAGGTTCGGTGAATTCATTGTAACGAAATGGAGAAGATTTCATTTCGGAGAAGAATTTGATTAATTTTCAAAAAAAATCGGTAAAGAAAATTGAATTCAGAGAATTAAATTTAGATTTAGCTTTAGAGAGGGAGAGATTTTATCTTGAATATGTTGCGTATTGTGTGATGTTATGTTGTTTAATAATAGGACCGTTTTGAAGAGATTATTTTTGAAAATCAAAATTCCAATGAAATGAGGAAATTTAAAAAGAAAATGATGCCGAAAGGGAATAGACTGACTCGTGAAAAACACATCTTCTTCTGGACTGATAGGTTTGAGTAAAATGTTGAGAGGACTCCAATGTATAATTTATATATTGACATTTTTCAAAAGAAAATTTGAAATAATTCAACAAGGAATCTTTTTTGAGCGTTTAAAATTCAAATCTTCTGTTATAAATCTAGATATTTTATCATAGCTTTCGCTGTGTTAGTTTCTTCTCAAATTAAGAAAGGAAAGAGAAACTCAGAATACCTCAGTTTTTTTATTATTTTTTCAGGCTTGTTTTTATGGAAAAAATCACGGAGTACCTGGATACATTTCAATAAAAAGATGGAGAGAGTTGATTCAATAAAGCCTTGGATCTTCAGAGATTTAGCTATTTTATCTTGACTATTTTAAAGGTTTTATTTTCCTTCTTATCAAGGTGATTTGAGTTTTTCCTCTTGAATATCAAGCTCAGATTCTTAAAAAGTTAAATTCTATGTTGTCCAACTTGAGATTTCTCGTGAAACTCTTTTCCAGAAATCGTCGAAGAAGTGTCTCTTCAAAACTTTTCATTCTCATAAAACAAGAAAAGGAATTTATGCGTAATCTTTCTGAGTTCGTGGTATGTTGTTTTAGTTCTGGTTTAGCTGTAGTTATTTATTTTCCTTGTGGATATTGTCAAAAAAGGCTTTAATTTCAAAAGATTCGGCTAAATTCGACTCACAATTTCTCTTTCAAAGATGGCATGTGCAGATATCAATTTTTTCAATATTCTTTTTCAGATTTTTTAATTTAAAAAAAAATAAAATCTGAAAATTCTTCACCTTGTGTGAAATTGTAAACAAAAAAGAAAAAGAAATTTCTTTGATTTTTTTTTAAAATCAAATATCGTTTCTTTCGTTTAAAGACCACAGAAGGAATTTTGTCTCTCAACTCTCCCCCTTCGTTTGCTTTGAATGGAAAAAGAAGGGTCAAAAAAATTTTTGAGAGAATAATTTTTCACTTCTGCAAAGTTTAGTTGGCTGTAAAATGAAAAAATTGATTCCAGCTTAATTCAAACTGATATTGAGTTTTCATCAAAACGTAAAAAATTTCTTTGAAGGAGGAGGACTTTTTTTTTTCTAAGAATGGAGGAATAAACTGAGTGGAGAAAAGAGCCATTCAAAATGAAAAATTAAATGATAAAATCAAGCGTTTTAGAAACTGCAAAAATCTCTCAATTCAAATTTTAATCCCATGATGATAGGCAAGTGAATTTATATGAAAAAAACTGCTTGTCATGTTTCTAAATTCTGATGAGAAAGCCTCTTTTTCAGGTCAAATAACACTTTATGTAGATTTCTCAGTTTCTCTTTTCAAGTGGGATAGGGAGGACAGTAAACAACTTTCTATCCAGAGATTATCCATTTTCTTCTCTTGTAAGAATCCGAGCCATCTAAAACTCCCAATTTAAACTTGAATACCAACAAAGAGTTGTCGGAGGTGGACATTTTATCATGACTCTAAATTTTTCATGAAGAAAACTTTTTAACGTATCTTAGGCAAAAATCAAAAAGAAGAAATCAATTAATGTCAAAGAAAGAAAAGAATGAATTTTAAAAAGTTTAAAAATCATTAATTTCCATAATTACCTCGGCTCATTCATCTCGATACATTCTTTGAATGCATCAAAACAGGTTTGGAAAGTGCAGGACTTTGTCTTTGGAAGGATAATGAAGATTGGAAGGTCCCAATGTACAAAAGTTTTCGATTAAAAGTTTAACATTAAATTCCTTCATCTTTACTTCAAAATATCCTCAATTTTCACTTCTTCTCATTGAATCCACTTTCTATCAACTGCCTTCCTTGCTTGCTCTTCAGACCATTTTCAAGGAACTTGGAACATCTTCCTGAGTTTTTCTCGAATCAGTTCGAGTTTATCATTTTTCTTGAAGAAGTCAATTCATAGCCATAAAAAGTCTAATTAAAGTCTCAATATTTTACGGATCTCAAATCTCTCATTTGGAATGCATATTAAAGTCATAGGAGCCATAAAGAGGCCAACCAAAAGCACTCTTTGCATTTTGAGAGAAAGCAAACATCAAGCCTGTTTAAAATAAAAACTGCAGCCTTTTGATTGGAGCGATTTGATTTGATATGATAATATCTGCAAAAAAGGAATTTGATGTATTCTCACTCAAAATTTTTCACTAAAACCTTGCTTAGTTTGCAACAGTGAAGCGTTAGAACCTTTCAAATATGGTTGAAAGATTTTTCATTCCCAAAAATCGTTTCAAATCCCATAAAGATAAGTCGTTGAAGAAAGGCTTGTCTCTTTCATGTTAGATTTGTCCAAAAACTTGAGGCTGAAATGAAATTAAATTTTGATCAATCTCTTTTCTTTTCATAAATTTATTATCAATATTTTTCCCCATCTTGCTCATTTTAGCATATCCATGCCTTATCAAAAATATTTCAAACATTGTTATTCCGGAAACTCTCTTGGGAAAAGCTTCAATAACTTTTCTCAATTTCGGAGGGTAAAATTTTGGTTTAATACACCTGAAAAGACTCATATACCATCAATAACTATCGAGAATATTTTGTTTCTTTGATGTTATCTGAGGCTTTAACTCTCGGAAATATCCATAAAAGAGATGATTTCAGCAATCTTTCGTGGGTTTGACCTTATGTTTTTCAAGTCTCTCCTGAAACTCAAAATAGTTTTATCTGAAAATTTCAAGCTTAATTTTCCAAGATATCAGCCTTGGAATAAATGGTAAAAGAAGAAAAATACACAAATCGGAGGCCAATTTAGTTGTAGTGAAGCCCAAGAAACCAAGTATTTAATTTTGATTAGAAATGTTAATATTCAAATCAAAGGATTCCTAGCTATATTTCAAATACTATATTTAGACTCTAAATTTTACCTATTCCAATCCAAATAAGAGTTCCTAAGTCCTTCTTACCTCGACAAAAAACGCAAATTAAATTATTTATTTCTCACTCGTATTCGTATGTCCATCCTCCAGCTTCTCCAAGAGTTCCGCCTGCAGTTCGAAAACCCTCAAATCAACGAGGAGTATACGAAGGCCAAAACTAGCCACAGCAAAAGTTTCTTCAAGGTAAAATTTTCCTTTCCACGTCATCTCATTATTTTATCATAGCTTCTTCTCGCAATAATAGCTGTCCTTTCTATTTGCTATTTTGTTCCTGGAATTCTAGAACAGTCTTCTGAGTTAACTTACGGTGCAGCAGGAGTATTTTTAGCCTGCATCATTCTTTGGCTGATCTCCAATAAAGTGAATAAATACATGGATTATCTCATGGTATTCTTATGTATACTTATTTGCGCTGCTGGGATGATGGCAGCTGGAGATCTTGTCGCAGTACCTGGCAGCAACTTTTTCTTCTTCTTGGGATATTCTTTTGGTGCCATTGAAAGAATCTTTATCCTGAGATTTGGAAGGTTTCGGCTCAAGATTGCTTTTGCTGCGATTTGTGTTGCTTTAAGAATCTATTTCTTCCCAACAAAAAGACTGATTGCGGTGATTTTCCAATGTGTGGTGGTTTCGCTGGGTCTTTTTGTGGATTATTGGAAAGAAAAGGAAGATCGTGATATCTTCAAAGTGTTTTATAGATTTCGAGAAAGTCTAACAAAATTCAAGAACGTGATGGTCTCAGGACTTCCAGCGAATATTTTAATCTTGACAAAAGATCTAAAGGTTGAGCTGTTTATCAATGAGAAATTCCGGCAAATGTTGTGCAAAGAAGGAAGTGATAAAGGATCAATGCCAAGTGAATGGCTTGCAAAGGTAAAAATTGACAAGGACAGTTTGAATAAACGAGGAGTTTCAGTATTAACAGAAGAAGATATGAGGTCTATTAGTACGCTGATGCAGTTTTTGAGAATATTGAGGAGCAAACAGCTTTTGGTTGATGAGAAGAATCGCTTTAGCTTTAACTGTGAATATCGAGAAGAAACGAGTATTGTGAAGCAGTCTTTTGAGACGCAAGTTTTTCCTTTGAGCTGGGATGGAAGAGAAGCTGTTGCAGTTGTCATGAACGATGTGACGGAACACTACATGAACTTGACGTTAAAAGTGGCTAATGCGAATAAAGACAAGGTCCTGGCCATGGTTTCCCATGAACTGAGAACTCCTTTGAATGGGATTTTGGGCATGGTTGGGATCCTTGAAAAAGAAATAAAGAATAAAGAACAGCTGGACCAGCTATCGATATGTAAAAGCAGCGGTAAATTGCTCATGAATATCGTGAATTCTATTTTGGATCTCGGCCAAATTAGAAACAACAAGCTAAAATTGAACATTGAGAGCGATGACTTGAGACAGACCTTGAGGGAAATTTATAATCTCTTCAAGTTCCAATTTGATTACAAAAAATTGTTTCTGAAGCTTGATGTTGCTTCAGATCTTCCCCGTGAAATCATAACGGACCAGAACAGGCTGCGCCAAATTATAATAAATCTCGTGAATAACGCCATGAAATTTACCTTCCAAGGAGGAGTGACAATCTCTGTGATGCCAGATTCTCGTCGCAAAGGCTGTATTCATTTTAGGATATCGGATACAGGAACAGGAATCCGCGAAGAAGACCGAGCAAAATTATTCCAGATGTATGGAAGATTAGACCAAGCGAATCCTTCAATAAACACTGAAGGAGTTGGGCTTGGATTGACAATAGCAGATCATTTGGTGAGATTGTTAAATGGAAGCCCACATGCAGAGGGAATAGGCGTTGAAAGTTGTGTAGGAGAGGGCACAACATTCTATTTCTCAATAAAAGAAAATTTATCTGAGGAATGTGAAGGAGCAATTGAGCAACAAAAGCGAAAAGAAGAGGAGAATTTTGAAGAGTTGTTGGAATATAGCTCTGGAGATCTGGAAGAAGATATGAATAATGATGAGAATGATGATGTTTCTTTGAGGATTTCGCCATATTCTTTATGTCCTTCACCGACTTTAAAGGCGAATGAAAGCTCGAAATACCAATTAAATGCGAGCAATTCATCGCAGATTGGACTAGGTGGACAGTCTTTTATAATGACGAGGAAGAATGAAGGATTTTTAGAAGGTGAATCACCGACAATCCGTTTGCATCAAAAGCTTGATTCGACAATAAGAACGATTTTGTTGGTGGATGATAGTCCGTTTAATTTATTGGTAGCGAAGCATTTGATTGAGCATTTAGGATATGAAGTAGAAACGGCATTAAATGGGAAGATTGCAGTCGAAGAAGTGAGGAGAAAAACATCAGCAAGTGATGGAAGATATAGTGCTGTACTGATGGATTTGCAAATGCCTGTAATGGACGGATATGAAGCCGCAAGAGAATTGAGAAGTTTGATGATACAGAAAATGATTCCAAAGACCCCGATAATAGCGTTAAGTGCGAATGATTCGGAGGATGATAAAATGAGATGTAGGGAGGTTGGAATGTTGGAGCATATATCAAAACCTCTTGATGAGGGGGCTTTGAGGAAATTGTTGGAAAGATTGATTGAGAATGGTGGAGAAGAAGGTGTTGAAAAGGAGTCAAATCGATGAAAATAAGAATTTTTTGGAGAAATTTATAGTGGTGGGGTTGAATTTTTTTCTTGTGTTGGAAGAAATCTTTATTTATTGTATGATGTTTTAGATATTTATATATTTTTCTATGATATTGTTAGTTAGTTTTTTGTTGTTGTTGTTGTTGTTGTTGAAGAGAATGAGTGTGAAAAAGAGTTTTTTGTGAAGAATAGAAAATGAACAAATTTTTGAGAAATTTTAGGTGAAAAATTTTTTCATAAAAAAAATTGAAAAAAAGTGGGTTAAGTAATCAACATTTTTCCAAGGCAACAATTGAAATATTTTTTAAGAATTCTCCACTTTGGTATTTGAGCAAAGCTCTACCTCAAAGGACAGTAAAATAAACTTGAGAAAGAACTACGCAATAAACATGGAAAAGATTTTTTTTCCGACAAGAGTCTTTTGAAAAAGGCAGAAATAATTTTGTTGAGGAATTTTTTCTTTCAAATTGGAATTCAATTTTCACAATTATTTTTTCATTTATCAAGAAAGAATTTTTCTCAAAGTGAGGAAACGTCTCATTTCAATTATGGCTGATTTTCATTTTGTCTCTTGAAATTCTTTTGTTTAATTCAGATGATAGGTAACATTTCTAATTTCATTTGATTAAGTCTTTGAATTCTATGAAATATTCGCATTTTCAATGATATCAATTTCTTTCCAAAATTTCTGACCTACGGTCTTCAAAAAAATATTTCTTGACATATTTACAAAAAGTCACTTAATTTTTACAATGCTTTTATTTGAGATAAGCATTTCGATATTAGCTTGAGGCATAGCACCAGTTTGAACCCCTGTTCCTGTTCCTGTTCCTGTTCCTTTCTCTTTTCTCTTGAATCCTTTTCCAGCGTTTACATAATAACTCTCAGAGTCTCCATGACGTTTGGCGTAGCCAATATTAATCAAGCCAATCAGAATTGTAGCGATAATTCCGACACAAGCGACAATCAACAAAGAAATACTGAGCCAAAGAATAGCATAAAAATTCGAAACATTTCCGCGCAGGGCTTGAAGAATTCTATTCACAACTTCCTGTTTAAAGCATTGATTACTAGCTAAATAATTCAACACAGCAACATCAGAAGAGAGTTTTTGCTTTGTATATGCAGCAATTCCCCCAATAATGACGCATAAACCGCAGAATCCCAAAAATGTCAGAAGGTTCACAATCGAAAAGAACCTGGTCCAATAATCTTCTTCTTTTCTCCGAGCAAGAAAGACAAATTCAATTATCGTCAAAACGAAAATAACTGAGACAACAACCAAGGCCGCAATAAGGGTCCCATGGACATTGTTCGCAAAGCTATTTTCGTAAGATTTGCAGTTTGTGATATAAGATGTGCTTATTGTTGGACAGCTCCCGCTCTGATTCATCGTCAAGTATTGTCTTACTCCAACAAAAAAAGCATTTTGGCCAGAAATATAGCTTGAAAAGCCTGGAAGCGATGTGACAATGGTATTCATATTATTCTCTGAAAATAATTCCGAAGCATTTTTACTGGAAATCTGTTGTAAATGCTCAACAGTGCCAGTCCCTCCACAGCCATTCTCTGGGACCACGGAAAGAATATACGCTTCTCCGTCCGTCGTATAAGGCATAGCATCAGGATCCATACAAGGACGATCATACAATGAGACTTTTAAAGAAGTTATTGCTGCATCTCGGACTTGATTTGTAAAGGCCAAAGATAAAGAGGAACTTATAGAGATTGAGCTGTAATCTGTTGGAATTGTTGAAGGGGAAGTATATCGAAGATCAGTAATCGGACAGGGAACAATACTTGGGACACAAATATTTGCAGGACATAGCATATAGCCAAACAAGCAAGTACCAGTTTTATAAGGCTTTTCCCAGCGAAGCATTCTAGCAACACAAAATCGGACGCCATCAGAAATGTTGAAGCTGCTGGAATTAATAGCAGAAACTGTTGAGCAGCCTGAGCTCAAGCTTATGCAAGCGCCAGCATAATACGTGGAACCGCATAAGCAGCCCTCAATGCTTCCACCCCACTCTCCCAAAATGACAGGATCATAGTTGAAGGGACAATCTCCTGTATTGCTGGCGATTTGGATGTCGTAGATTGGTGCTTTGTTGACATTCTCGAATATATCCTGTAGTATCCGTGTGTCTGCGTTGTCGAAAGTTCGTTCTCTGTCTTTGAGATCAGCGAAGGTGATTCCAAGGAGAACGAGGAGGACTAAATAGACGACTTTAGGAGTTGCGATCCATACGCGGTGAAGGTTGGTAGCAGTGTCGACCATTTATTGTTCTTTGAAAGAGAGATAGCTTTGAATAAATCTTATTTTCCTTATCCGTCAAAAAATTAATAGGCAGTGGATATATGAAAATATATTGGGGTTGTCTTTGGCAAGAGGACGAAAATTTTTTATTCAAAGTTTTTGCTTTTTGGTGTTAACTCAACTTATTGGTCTCTGTCTTCTCCTATACTCTCAACGAAAACAGAAAAGTTTCAAATTGGAAGAAAAACCCAAACGAAATAAATTTTTTCAGAAGATTTTTTCTCTTGAATTAACTTTAAGGTGAGAGAAAGTTTAGGCTCGTTAGAGAAAGCTTCGACCCAGCCCTTAGGTTTCTTCTTCAAACTAAGGAGGCATTCTAAGGCTTGAGGAAGACTTGAAAATCTAGCCGAGTGGAATCTAAAAGCTACAAAATTCTTTTTATTTGCAAAATCCAAATCTTAATTAACTTGAATTCTCTTTAAAAACATAAAGCTTTCAATTCATTTCAAGGCAATTTCAATTTATTGTAAGTTCTCGGCACTAACGCAACCCTTTTTCATAAAATTTTTGTTGAGTAAGGATGTTAATAACATTTTTTCCTCTCATAAAATCTCACAACTGTCACAAGGTATGTTATTCATTTGGGCTCTTCCTAAAGTTTTATACTTTTAGTCAGAATTTGATTTTTGAAATATTCTTTTCCTTTCGCATGACCTTTCAAAAAATAACCAGGAAATTTTCAGAATTAGAATTATTTCTTCAAGTTTTTTTTTCTGAGTTTCTTTTTTAGATGAATGAAAGTTGAAGGAGAAAATTTATAATTTGATTAAGTCTTTGAATTCTATGAAATATTCACATGATCAATAGTATAGATTCCTTTACAAAATTCCTAACTAATGGTCTTCTCTCAAAAATATTTATATTGCATAATTTTTGATATTTTTACAAAAAATCACAAAATTTTCTGATTGAATTCTTATTTTCCAAATCCAGCCATTAATGGACAATACTTTTATTTGAGATGAGCATTTCAATATTAGCTGGCGTTCTAGTGCCACTTTGAACCCCTATTCCTTTTCCTTTCCCTTTTCCTCTGAATCCTTTTCCAACGCTTCTATAATAGCTCTCAAATTCTCCATGTCGTTTCGCATAACCAATGTTAATCAAGCCAACCAGGATTGTAGCGATAATTCCGACACAAGCGACAATCAACAAAGAAATACTGAGCCAAAGAATAGCATAAAAATTCGAAACATTTCCTCGCAAGACTTGAAGGATTCTATTCACAACTTCTTGTTTAAAGCACTGGTTGCTCGCCAAATAATTCAACACAGCAACATCAGAAGATAGTTTTTGCTTTGTAGAGGCTGCAACTCCTCCGATAATAATACATAAAACGCACAATCCCAAAAGTGTGAGAAGATTTACAATCGCAAAGAATCTGGTCCAGTGGTCTTCCTCTTCTTTTCTGCGAGCAAGAAAAACGAATTCAATGATTGTTAAAACGAAAATAACAGATACGACGACCAAGGCCGCAATAAGGATCCCATAGACATTGTTCACAAAGCTATTTTCATAAGATTTGCAGTTTGTGAGATAAGATGTGCTTATTGTTGGACAGCTGCCGCTATTCATCACTAAGTATTGTCTCGCTCCAACAAAAAAAGCATCTTGGTCAGAAATATAGGTCGAAAAGCCAGGCAAAGCCGTCACAATAGCGTTCATGCTATTCTCTGAAAATAGGTCAGAAGTGCTTTTATTGGAAATCTGTTGTAAATGCTCAACAGTACCAGTTCCTCCACATCCATTTTCTGGGACCACAGAAAGAATATACGCTTCTCTATTCGTAGTATAAGGCATAGCATCAGGATCCATACAAGGACGATCATATAATGAGACTTTTAAATAAGTTATTGCTGCATCTCTGACACTATTTGTAAAGGCCAAAGACAAAGAGGAATTTATAGAGATTGAGCTGTAATCCGTTGGAATTGTTGAAGTAGAAGCATATCTGATATCAGTAATAGGACAAGTTGCTGAAGTTGGGACACAAATATTTGCAGCACATAATTTGGAGCCAGATGAACAAGTACCAGCTTTAGTAGGATTTGTAAAGCTTGCAATTCTAGCAACACAGAATTGAACGCCATCAAAAGTGTTGAAGCTGTTGGAATTTATAGCAGAAACTGTTGAGCAGCTCGAGCTCGAGCTTGTGCAAGCGCCAGCATAATAAGTGGAACCGCATAAACAGCCTTCAATACTTCCGTCCCAGGCGCCTAAAAGAACAAGATCGTAACCGGTAGTGCAAACTCCACTGGTGGCGGTTTTGATGTCGTAGATTGGTGCTTTGTTGACATTCTCGAATATATCCTGTAGTATCCGTGTG
>Ga0182738_1001349_pt1 | contig 30926 bp, 29 predicted proteins | sample eDN5th30CBELigMG_FD_128876 | JGI IMG/M metagenome (GOLD analysis project Ga0182738, IMG submission 128876) | Enriched Miracle-Growth compost microbial communities from Emeryville, California, USA - eDNA 5th pass 30_C BE-Lig MG (version 2)... ...
ACTGGAATTCCGACGCCACGCGCATGCCGGCGGCGAACCATTCCTTCTATCTGCGCAACTGCTATCTCGACAACAAGCTGGCGAATGGCGAGCTGTCGGTCGGCGGCAAGGCGCTGTCGCTCGGCGACGTGACCATCCCAATCTACAATCTCGCCACCCGTGACGATCACATCGCGCCGCCGCGCTCGGTGTTCTACGGATCGTCCTTTTTCGGCGGGCCGGTGACCTTCGTGCTGGCGGGATCCGGCCATATCGCCGGCGTCATCAATCCGCCCTCGCGCGGCAAGTACCAGTACTGGACCGGCCCCGCGCCGAAGGGCGACGGGCTGGACGACTGGCTCGGCCATGCCAAGGAACATCCGGGGTCGTGGTGGCCGCATTGGCAGGCCTGGATCGAGCAGCAGGACGACCGCCGCGTGAAGGCACGCACCCCCGGCGGCCGCAAGGTCAAGGCGATCGAGGACGCGCCGGGCAGTTATGTCAAAGTCATGGCCTAGCCTGGGCGCTTCCTAACGAAGGAAAGCCCCTCACCCTGCCCTTTCCCGCGAGCGGGCGAGGGTTTTCGGCCGTTGCGCGTCCCCAGGCATGAGTCTTTCCGACTGCCTTATCAAGGTGAGCGCAGCGCATCGACCGGGTCTGCAGAACTCCCTCTCCCGCCGCGCGGGAGAGGGTTGGGGTGAGGGTCTACCCCACGCAAAAAGCAGATCAGGTGCCGGCGAGCGCCTGCTCGAGATCGGCGATGATGTCTTCCTTGTCCTCGATGCCGATCGACAGGCGGACGACATCGGGACCGGCGCCGGCCTTCGTCTTCTGCGCATCGTCCAACTGGCGATGCGTGGTCGAGGCCGGGTGGATGATCAGCGAGCGCGTGTCGCCGATATTGGCGAGATGCGAGAACAGCTTGACCGTCGAGACGACCTTGACGCCGGCGTCATAGCCGCCCTTGAGGCCGAAAGTCAGCACGGCGCCCGCGCCCTTGGGAACGTAGCGGCGCGCGAGGTTGTGGTAGCGGTCGCCCGGAAGGCCGGCATAGCTGACCCAGGCGACGGCCGGATGGTCGATCAGATATTCGGCGACGGCGCGGGCATTATCCGAATGCTTCTGCATGCGCAACGGCAGGGTCTCGATGCCGGTCAGGATCAGGAACGAGTTCTGCGGCGAGATCGCGGGCCCCAGATCGCGCAGGCCGAGCACGCGGCAGGCGATGGCAAAGGCGAAGTTGCCGAACGTCTCGGCCAGCACGACGCCATTATATTCGGCCAGCGGCTGCGACAGCTTGGGATAGCGCGCCTCGCGGGTCCAGTTGAAGCGGCCGCCGTCGACGATGACGCCGCCCATCGAATTGCCGTGGCCGCCGAGGAACTTGGTCAGCGAATGCACGACGATGTCGGCGCCATGCTCGAACGGCTTGCAGAGGTAGGGCGTGGCCAGGGTGTTGTCGACGATCAGCGGCACGCCGGCGCGCTTGGCGACCGCGGAAATCGCTGCGATGTCGACGACGATGCCGCCCGGATTGGCGATCGACTCGATGAAGATCGCCTTGGTCTTCGGGGTGATCGCCCGCTCGAACGAGGCGATATCGTCGGGATCGGCCCAGACGACGTTCCAGCCGAAGCTCTTGAACGAGTGGTTGAACTGGTTGATCGAGCCGCCATAGAGCTTGGTCGAGGCAATGAACTCGTCGCCGGGCTGCAGCAGCGTGTGGAAAACCAGAAGCTGCGCGGCGTGACCGGAGGCGACGGCAAGCGCGGCGGTGCCACCCTCCAGCGCCGCGACGCGCTCCTCGAGCACGGCGGTCGTCGGATTGGTGATGCGCGTATAGATGTTGCCGAAGGCCTGCAGGCCGAACAGCGACGCGGCATGGTCCACATTGTCAAAGACGAATGCGGTCGTCTGGTAGATCGGCGTGATGCGCGCGCCCGTGGTCGGGTCGGGCTGGGCGCCGGCATGGACGGCCAGCGTTGCAAAACCGGGAAGCCTGTCTTCGGACATTCGTGTCTCCTCCACTCTCGTTCTTGATGGGTATGGCCGGATCGATCGTCGGACCTACACGGATAGCGCGGTAGCGCCGCAAATCGCAGCCATACGTTTCGCCGGGAGCAGCCTCCCGGCGAATATTCATCCGCTGCGGCGGCTTCGGCCGCAAATCCCTCAACCGATCAGGCGTGGTCGCTCGATCGCGGGGCAGCGGTCCATGACAACCTGGACGCCCCTCGCCTCCAGCCGGGCCGCCTCGGCATCGTTGCGGATGCCGAGTTGCAGCCACATCACCCTGGGCAGAACCGGCAACGCGAGGATCTCGTCGACGACCCCGGCGATCGCATCGGAATTGCGGAAGACGTCGACCATGTCGATCGCGACCGGCACGTCGGCCAGGCGCGGATAGACCATGCGGCCGAACAGTTCCCGTCCGGCGATGCCCGGATTGATCGGATAGGTCTCGTAGCCCGCACGCGTCAGATAGCCCAGCACGCCATGGCTGGCCCGGGCCGGATTGGGGCTCGCGCCGATCAGCGCGATGGTCCGGGTGGCCGTCAGGATGCCCCGGAGATAATCATCGTCATAATGATCGTGGTTCATAGGGTCAGAGACCCGGAACGATGACGGCGGTGACCATCCACTTGCCCTCGATCTTGCCATAGCAGACGCTGGTCGCCTGGAAGCCGAGCGAGATGTCGTTGGTCGAATATCCGAGCTTGCCGGAGGGAAGCGCCACCGAGTACCAATCGGCGGTGCCGTCCTCGCCGTCGACCGAACCCTCGATGAACGGCACGATCGTGCCGGCAGGGAGCTTCGTCAGCACCGGCGATGTCTCGGTCGGCTTCTCGTGGAACTCCGTGTCCTCTGACAGGATCCAGAGGTTGCCGGCGGGAACGCCTGCCGCCTCGGCAATGGCCAGCGCCTTGTCACGGTCGAAGATCGGCTCGGCCGGCGAGCAGATCGCGCCCCTCGCCGTCTTGGAATGGCCGATGGTCCCCGAATCCAGCGCATTGCCGAACAGGTCGACGACCAGGCCGTCGAGATCCTCGCGGCTGTAATCGACGTCGCCGGTGGACGACATGGTCGCCGCGCTGTCCAGCCGCTCGTCGCCCGGGCGCTTCTCCGGATCGGGCAAGGCATCGGCCGGCGTCGCGTCCGGGAAGCCGATCATCGGCGAATAGATCTTCACCTCTGGTGCCGCGCTCGCCTTCAGCGTCGCCACGTCGCCGGTCGAAATCGCCACCTTCAACGTTTCGATCAGAGCCTTGAGATCGGCGTCGTCGGTGCCGGTCGTATCATAGGTGACGGCGAGCGCTTCATAGGGCTTCGGCTGGATCGCCGGATCCTCCGCCGCGAAGGCTGTCGATCCGAAGAAAGCCAGCATCGCGCAAACGGCCGAGCTGCAAAGAAGGTTCTTCATGATTGTGGACCTGGCAGTGCGAGGCGACCGGCCTCGTCGAACGGGAAGAATGGATTGTAGGCCACCTCCCAGAGATGGCCATCCGGATCAGAGAAATAACCGGAATAGCCGCCCCAGAACACTTTGGTGGCCGGCTTGACCAGTCGCGCGCCGCAGTTCTCGGCATGCGCCAGCGCCGCATCGACCTCGGCTTCGCTCATGACGTTGTGCGCCAGGGTGATGCTGCGAAATCCGTCGCCCGCCGGCGCGACATTCGCGTCGTCCGCAAGCGCATTGCGCTGGAACAGGGCCAGCACGACGCCGGAGAGCTGGAAAAATGTGATCGCCTCCTGGCTTGCGGCCGAGGCCTGCCAGCCGAGCGACTCATAGAATGCACGTGCCTTGGGCACGCTGGCGACACCGAGCGTCACAATGCTGAGCCTGGGTGCGAGGCCTGCTTCCGTCATATTGTCTTCCCCGTCACGATTGGGCCGACAGCATAGCCGATCGCCCGGCGCGGTACAGATGCCGTTGCGGTCATGCCACCCGCGCCGGGGCACGCAATCGGCCGGAAACCGGCCCGTTCCATCGCGGGCCGCCGGCAGGAGAGCGACAATCCGCCCCTCTGTCGATACGGCAGCCCCGTGACAGTTCCACGGCAGCGGCGGACGGCCGCGGCCCAGGACGGCGCCCTCGCCTTCAGCTCGTCGCTACGATGAAGGCGCCCGTCGCAAAGAGCAGCACAACCAGGATTCCCCACCTCACGAGCGGGTGCTTCCAAACCGTCCACATCGTCCAATCCCCCAATATTGCCACGTAAAGCCGCCAATCCGGCCCGATGCGACTCCCATACCATGCTTCGTGCCTGCCGCCGCCCCCATCCCGGTTCAATCCACCAGCCGGAGGTTCGCCGGCCCACGTTTGCCGCCAAAAGTGAGATTCTTCGGCCTGCAAGCATGCCTGAGGATGTCCGAAATCTCGTTCCGCTAGAGGTATAATGATACCTCATATATAAGCTGTTGATTTCGCTATGATAATCCGCGCGTCATCGTTTTCTGCGCGCTTGACGGAATCTGTGGCGCAGGCTACACACCGGCACGATCGATGGGACCGTGTGTCCCGTTGCCGCTAATCCTGCCCGAACGGGGCACGAGAAAACGAGTTCAACCAATGAGCACAATTTCCACCAAGCCGGCGGACGTCGTGAAGAAGTGGATTCTGATCGACGCTGAAGGGCTGGTCGTTGGCCGCCTCGCCAGCATCGTGGCGAACCGCCTTCGCGGCAAGCACAAGGCCAGCTTCACGCCGCACGTCGATGATGGCGACAACGTCATCATTATCAATGCCGAGAAGTGCGTCTTCACCGGCGCCAAGTACACCGACAAGCGGTACTACTGGCACACCGGCTATATCGGCGGCATCAAGGAGCGCAGCCCGCGCCAGATCATCGAGGGTAAGTTCCCCGAGCGTGTTCTGGAGAAGGCTATCGAGCGCATGATCCCCGAGGGTCCGCTTGGCCGTCGCCAGCTGAAGAACCTGCGCGTCTATGGCGGTTCCGAGCATCCGCACGAAGCACAGCAGCCCGAGACGCTCGACGTCGGCGCCCTGAATGCCAAGAACAAGAGGATTGCCTGAACATGGCTGATCTCCAGTCCCTCCAGGACCTCGCCGTCATCTCGACCGAGAACGCGGCACCTGTCCATGTGCAGAAGCTTGACGCCCAGGGCCGCGCCTATGCGACCGGCAAGCGCAAGAACGCCATCGCTCGCGTCTGGATCAAGCCGGGCACCGGCAAGATCGTCGTGAACGGCAAGGAATACCGCGGCTACTTCGCCCGCCCGGTTCTGCAGATGCTCGTTCAGCAGCCGATCGGCGTCGCTTCGCGCACCGACCAGTACGACATCAACGCCACGGTTGCTGGCGGCGGTCTCTCCGGCCAGGCCGGCGCGCTCCGTCACGGCATCTCGAAGGCTCTGACCTACTACGAGCCCGAGCTGCGTGGCGTCCTCAAGAAGGGCGGCTTCCTGACCCGCGACAGCCGTGTCGTCGAGCGCAAGAAGTACGGCCACGCCAAGGCCCGCCGCAGCTTCCAGTTCTCGAAGCGCTAATCGGCGTCCACGCGACGTTTTCGAAGGGGCGCTTCGGGCAACCGCAGCGCCCTTTTTCTATGCGCGTCTGTCTTATTGCGGTTTCACGACCGTGCGAGATCCTTGCGGGTGGCGCGAGCGCCCCCATCTACTGATGCCCGAACGGAGGCGAGCCCATGGTATCCACGGTCTTCATCGACGGCGAAGCCGGCACGACGGGTCTGCAGATCCGCCAGCGCCTGGAAGGCCGCGACGACATCCAGCTTTTGTCGATCGCGCCCGAGCGTCGCAAGGAGACGGCTGCCAGGGCCGAGCTGCTGAACGGCGCCGACGCCGTCATCTTGTGCCTGCCGGACGCAGCCGCCAAGGAGGCCGTCAGCCTGATCGACAACCCCGACGTCAAGGTGATCGACGCCTCGACCGCCTACCGGACGGCGGCCGACTGGACCTATGGCTTTGCCGAACTCGACAAGGCGCAGCGGGCCAGGATCGCCGCCTCGACGCGGATCTCCAATCCCGGCTGCTATGCGACCGGCGCGATCGCTCTGCTGCGCCCGCTGGTGTCCGCAGGTCTCCTGCCCGGCTCCTGGCCGGTGACGATCAATGCCGTCTCCGGCTATTCCGGCGGCGGCAAGTCGATGATCGCCGAGTTCGAGGATCCGAACGCCGCGAACTATACCCATGAGAATTTCCGCATCTACGCGCTGCCGCTGCAGCACAAGCATGTGCCGGAGATCCAGAAGCACGGCCAGCTCGCCCTCCGCCCGATCTTCGCGCCGGCCGTCGGCCGCTATGCCCAAGGCATGATCGTCGAGATCCCGCTCCATCTGGACGCGATCCCGGGCAAGCCGTCGCTGTCCGCGCTGAACGAGGCCCTCTCGGTCCACTATGCCGGCGAGCGCTTCGTTACCGTGGCGAGCCTTTCAGAGTCAGGCGCGATGACCGGGCTCGATCCCGAAGGGCTGAACGGCACCAACCGGATGAAGCTCTTCACCTTCGGCACAGAAGGCGCCGGGCAGGCCCGTCTCGTCGCCCTGCTCGATAATCTCGGCAAGGGCGCGTCGGGCGCCGCCGTGCAGAACCTGAACCTGGTTCTCGGCCTCGACGAGGCCAGCGGCCTCAACTAGAGGGGCGCTCCGGGCTCCCGTTTTGACGGCCATGTCGTTCCGGCGACATGGCCGTTTTCGTTCTGGCCGTGACGCGCATCCCGCCGAATTCTACGGGCATGACGCGCGCAGCGGTTTCCTTGACGCTACGTCAGCGCTACCTTCGAGCGATCCGGATCCTCCGGCAAGAACGAACGAGGGAGCCTGAAATGCCTGCCACGGTCCTTCTCCATCCCACGATCGATCACGGCATCCGCAAGGGCGCCGATGATTTCGCGGGCGGAACACTCGTCTGCCATTGCCTCGACAAGCCGGTGAAGGTCGAGATCCAGGGGCAGGTCGCGCATAACCATGCCTGCGGCTGCACGCAGTGCTGGAAGCCAGAAGGCGCGATCGTCTCGGTTGTCGGCGTGGTACCGACCGATCATGTGAAGGTCGCTGCCAATGGCGACAAGCTGGCGGTGGTCAACCCGGCCGCCACCATCCTGCGCCATGCCTGCCAGGTTTGCGGCGTGCACATGCACGGCCCTGTCGAGAAGGATCACGCCTTCCGGGGGCTCTCCTTCGTGCACACGGAGCTGTCACGCGAGGAGGGCTGGCAGGCGCCGCAATTCGGCGCATTTATCTCGTCGCTGATCGAGGGCGGCGTGAAGCCGGACCGCATGGGCGCGATCCGCTCCCGCATCCGCGAGCTTGGCCTGGAGCCCTATGACTGCCTTTCGCCGCCGCTGATGGACGCGCTGGCGATCTTCGCGGCGAAGAAGTCCGGTGTTCTGGTCGAATGACGCCTGCCCAAGGATCTCAGGCGTGGCTGAGAATGTTCACCAGCCGGCCGAACGGATCGCGCACATAGAAGCGCCGCACGCCCCACGGCTCCGTCGCAGGGCCATATTCGATCGGGAGGCCGGCGCCGCGAATGCGAGCCAGCACAGCGTCGAGATCGTCCACCTCGATGGAGAGATCCGGCACGGCGGTGCCGGATCCGCCTTCGCGGGCGATGCTCACCTGCGGGGTGGTGGCGATATCGCTCGCGAAACTGACGATCCAGCCATGGTTCATGACGATCTCCATGCCGAGAATGTCGCCGTAAAAGGCCTGAGCACTTGCCGGATCCTGGGCCGCGATATTTGCCACGATGCGCCGGACCGCCATGGAATCTCTCCCTACGCCGCCTGCCCCGCCACCCAGCCGGATGACCAGGCCCACTGGAAATTGTAACCGCCGAGCCAGCCGGTGACATCAACGACCTCGCCGATGAAATAAAGGCCGGGGACTTCCCTGGCTTCCATCGTCTTCGGATCCAGCTCGTTGGTGTCGACACCGCCCAGCGTCACCTCGGCCGTGCGATAGCCCTCTGAACCCGACGGCTTGACGCGCCAGGCATTGATCGCCGCCTCGACGCGGCGCAATGCCTTGTCGGAAAAGTCGGCGAGATTGCCTGGCCCCTTCTCGTCCTCGGCGATCAGTTGCGCCAGCCGCTTCGGCAGCAGCGTCGCCAGCACCGTATGCAGCGCCTGCTTGCCGCGCTCGGCCTTGGCCGCCTTCAGCGTCGCGAACACGTCTGTCTCCGGCAGCATGGAGAGCGTGATCTCGTCGCCCTCGCGCCAGTAGGACGAGATCTGCAGGATCGCCGGGCCGGAAAGGCCGCGATGCGTGAACAGCATCGCTTCGGCAAACCGCGTCTTGCCGTGCTGGGCGACCGCGTCGACGGCGATGCCGGCAAGCGGCTCCAGCCGCGCCAGCGTGGCGGGATCGAAGGTCAGCGGCACCAGGCCCGGACGCGTCTCGACCAGCTTCAGGCCGAACTGGCCGGCGATCTCATAGCCGAAGCCGGTCGCTCCCATCTTCGGGATCGACTTGCCGCCGGTCGCGATCACCAGCGACTTGCAGACGACATCGCCCGTGGATAGCGCGAGCCGGTAGCCGCCATCGACCCGATGCTCCACCCGCTTGATGGTGGTGCCCAGCCGCAGTTCGACCCCGGCCCGCAGCATCTCGGACACCAGCATTTCGATGATCTGCTTGGCGGAGCCGTCGCAGAACAACTGGCCCAGCGTCTTCTCGTGATAGGCGATGCCATGCCGCTCGACGAGGGCGATGAAATCGCGCTGCGTGTAGCGCGACAGCGCCGAGATGCAGAAGCGCGGGTTCCGCGACACGAAGTTCTTGGCCGAGGCGTGAATGTTGGTGAAGTTGCAGCGGCCGCCGCCGGAAATGCGGATCTTGTCGCCGGCCGAGGGCGAATGGTCGATGATGGCGACCGAGCGGCCGCGCTTGCCCGCCTCGATGGCGCACATCATGCCGGCAGCACCGGCGCCGAGCACGACGACGTCGTAAAATTTCGATCCGGGAAGCGTCACACTGAGGCTCCGAACACCGCGTCGATGTCAGCGAGAGTCAGCAGGCGGTACGAACCGGCCTCCAGATCGCCAGGCAGGTCGAGCAGGCCGATCCGGTCGCGATGCAGCGCCGCGACATGGTTGCCGACAGCGGCGAACATGCGGCGAACCTGGTGATAGCGCCCCTCATGCAGGGTCAGCGTCGCCTGCTTCGGGCCCGAGGATTCCATCTCGGCCGGCAGCAGCGGCTTGTCGTCGCCCTCGAGCAGCAGCCCGCCGGCGGCGAATATCTCGGCCTCGTCGCCATTCAGCGGCCGGTCCAGCGTCACCTGGTAGCGCTTCGGCACATGATGGCGCGGCGAGATGATGCGGTGAAGCAGCGCGCCGTCATCGGTCATCAGCAGCAGGCCCGACGTCTCCTTGTCGAGACGGCCGACCGTAGAGATGACGGGATCGCGGCGACGCCAGCGTTCCGGCAGCAGCGAATAGACCAGCGGGCCGATCTCCTTGTGCGAGCAGGTCATGCCGAGCGGCTTGTGGATCATCAGCGCCATGCCGGGCGCCGGGTCCAGCGGCTCGCCCGCGACCGTCATGCGGGTGACCAGATCCGGCTTCACATAGACGTGCTGCGCCGGATCGGTCTCGGCCTCGCCATCGAGGATGACCCTGCCGCCCTGGATCAGGCCCTGAACCTCCCGACGCGAGCCGTAGCCGAGATTGGCCAGTAGCCGGTCGAGCCGCGCGGAGGGGAAGGCCTGCTTGCCGCCGGGCTTGCTCATTTGCGCGCCTCATATACCTTGAAGCCATCGGCTTCGACGACCAGCACGGCGCGGGCGAACAGGTCCTTCAGGTGATCCTCATAGGGCAGGTGCCGGTTGGCGGTCAGCCAAAGGCGGCCGCCCTTGCGCAGGCTTTCGGCGGCGCGCCGGACGAAGGACTGGCCGAGCGAGCGATCCTCGGCGCCGCCATCATGGAAGGGCGGGTTCATCACGATGAAATCGAGCCCTTCGGGAATCGTTCCGGCCTTGCGCACATCCGCCCAATGGATGCTGGCGCGCGGATCGGTGATGTTCTTCGCGGCGGCCTCGACGGCGCGCCGGTCGATATCGACCATGTGCAGCGCCTCGACGGTCGGCATGGCGAGCACGGCGCGCGCGAGATAGCCGACGCCGCAGCCGAGATCCGCGCCGCGTCCGGAAAGCTGCGGCAGGTGCTTCAAGAGCAGCGCGCTGCCTGGATCGATGCGGTTCCACGAGAACACGCCCGGCTGCGACCAGAGGCCCGTTTCCTCGACCTGTCGCAGCGCGCCGTCGTCGATCGCCGCCTGGAGCGCGGACAGATCCGTGGGCCGGGTCGAGACACAGATGCGGTGATGCCGCAGCGCCGTTTCCTCGAATTCGCAGCCAAAGGCCTTCAGTTCCTTGGCGAGCCGCGAGCCGCCCTTGTCCTTCGGCGCCATCACCGTCAGCTGGCCGCCCGGCTGCAGCACGCGCAGTGCCTGGGCGATGTCGTGCCGGCGCTCGATCGTGCCGGGCGGCGCCAGCATCACCATGGCCGCGAGCGAACCTTCCGGCTGGCGCTCCAGCGCCGGGCTCCCGGGCAGCAGCGGCGAAAACTGCACCGCGTCGCGGGGCACGTCCGCCAGTTCCGCCGGGGGGTTGCCATAGACGCCGGTTGTTGCTTCTTGGGTCATCGATCTCTCACGCACAATTTGTGCTGTTCCTACCCTGCCCGACGCCATGGCGAAAGGTTGGCGGGACGTTCTAATCTCCCGGCCAGGAGAATCATGCCCCGATGCGCCCCGAAATCCTGAATCCGCTGTTCCGCCCCGTCACGAGTCTGACCGGCGTCGGCCCCAAGATCGGCGAGGCCATGGGTCGGTTGCTGCTGGGTGGCGACGCACCGGAACCGCCGCGGGTGGCCGATCTTCTGCTGCATATCCCCGTGGGCCTGATCGATCGCCGCAACCAGCCGGGCATCGCGCTGTCGCCGGAAGGCGCGATCGTCACGCTCGAGGTGCGCATCGACCGCCATCTGCCGGCGCCGCGCGGCAACAAGCGAATCCCTTACCGGGTCATGGCGCATGACGACACCGGCGAGATCGCACTAGTCTTTTTCCGCGCCGAGCAGACCTTCCTCGAACGCACCATGCCGGTCGGCGAGACGCGCTTCGTCAGCGGCAAGGTCGAGTGGTTCAACGGCCGGCCGCAGATGGTCCACCCCGATCATATTGTCGACCGAGAGGCCTTCGAGCAATTGCTGATGGTCGAGCCGGTCTATCCGATGACGGCCGGGCTGGCGCGCAAGACGCTGGGACGCGCCATGCGCGGCGCCCTGGACAGCCTGCCAGACCTGCCGGAGTGGCAGGATCCGACGCTGATGTCGCGCCAGCGCTGGACCGGCTTCAAGCCGACGCTGGAGACGGTGCACGCCCCCACGACGCCGGCCGAACTCGCACCGGAGGGGCCGGCCATCAGCCGCCTCGCCTATGACGAGTTCCTGGCCAACCAGCTTGCCTTGATGCTGACGCGCGCCAATCTGCGCCGCGCCACCGGCCGGGCGCGGATCGGCGACGGGCGGATGCGCCGCGCGATCACCGCCGCCCTGCCCTTCACGCTCACGGGCAGCCAGCAGGCCGCGATCGCCGATATCGAGAAGGACTTGGCCTCCGACGAACGCATGCTTCGCCTGCTGCAGGGCGATGTCGGCTCGGGCAAGACCATGGTCGGCCTGATGGCGGCGGCGACCGTCATCGAGGCAGGTAGCCAGGCGGCGCTGATGGCGCCGACTGAACTGCTCGCCCGCCAGCACGCCAAGACGCTTCAACCGCTCGCCGATGCCGCCGGCATCCGCATGGCGATCCTGACCGGCCGCGAAAAGGGCCGCGAGCGCGCCGAGATCCTGGCCGGGCTGGACGATGGCAGCATCGATCTCGTCGTCGGCACCCATGCGGTGTTCCAGGCCGGCGTCGAGTTCCGCGACTTGGCGCTGGCGATCGTCGACGAGCAGCACCGCTTCGGCGTGCATCAGCGCCTGGCGCTTTCCGCCAAGGGAGCCGCCACCGACATCCTCGTCATGACGGCGACGCCGATCCCCCGCACGCTCGTCCTGACAGCCTTTGGCGACATGGACGTCTCCAAGCTGCCGGACAAGCCGGCCGGCCGCCAGCCCATCGAGACCCGGACGGTGCCGCTCGAGCGGCTCGATCAGGTGGTCGAGCGCATCCGCGCCGCGATCGCAGAGGGGGCCAAGGCCTATTGGGTCTGCCCATTGGTGGAGGAATCGGAAGAGGTCGACGCCGCCGCCGCGCAGGATCGCTTCGTCGACCTGCAGCAGGCGCTCGGTCCGGTCGTCGGCCTGGTGCACGGCCGCATGAAGGCGGCCGAGAAGGACGAGGCGATGCAGCGTTTCCAGCGCGGCGAAACCCGGATCCTCGTCGCCACCACGGTGATCGAGGTCGGTGTCGACGTGCCGGATGCGACCATCATGGTGATCGAGCATGCCGAGCGCTTCGGCCTCGCCCAGCTGCACCAGCTGCGCGGCCGGGTCGGGCGCGGCTCGAAAGCCTCGACCTGCCTGCTGCTCTACAAGGGACCGCTCGGCGAAGTGGCACATGACCGGCTCGCCATCATGCGCGACACCGAGGACGGCTTCCGCATCGCCGAGGAGGATCTTCGCCTGCGCGGCGAGGGCGAACTGCTCGGCACCCGCCAGTCCGGCACCCCGGGTTTCAAGATTGCCCGGTTCGAACACCACGCCAACCTGCTCGAAATCGCCCGTGACGATGCGCGCCTGATCGTCGAGAAGGATCCAGCGCTACAATCGCCGCGCGGCAAGGCCTTGCAGCTGCTGCTCTATCTTTTCGGCCGCGATGAGGCGATCAAGCTGTTGCGCGCCGGCTGAGACAAGACGCGCGACGCTTTTGACGGCAGGAGCGCCAAGTGAACGGCCAGCATGGGCATCGCGACTGACATGGGACTTTCCACCCTCCCCGAACGCGCCATGAGCCGCGCCCGCGCCCTGATCCGGACGCGGGAGCCCTCGCTTCTGATCGTCGCGGCTGTCATCGGCTGCCTCGCCGGCCTCGCCGTGACCGTGATGAGCCGAATGGCGCAATGGCTGCACGTGGTGCTGTTCTCGATCGAGCCGGATGGCTTCCTCAGCGCCACCGCAATGATCTCGCCCCCCTGGCGGGCGGCGGCCACGGCGGGCGGCGGCCTGCTGCTCGGCGCGCTTTTCCTTCTCTTCTTCCGCCGGGCCCGCCAGATCGTCGACCCGATCGAGGCCAACGCGTTGCATGGCGGGCGGATGTCGCTGCGCGACAGCCTGCGCGTCGCCCTCGAGGCGATCATTTCCAACGGTTCGGGCGCTTCGGTGGGCCTCGAGGCTGGCTATACCCAGGTCGGCAGCGCCATGGCGTCGCGCATCGGCCAGCGGCTGCACCTGCGCCGCACGGACCTGCGCACCGTCGTCGGCTGCGGTGCCGCCGGCGCCATCGCCGCGGCCTTCAGCGCGCCATTGACCGGAGCCTTCTACGGCTTCGAATTGATCATCGGCGTCTATACGGTCGCGAACATCGCGCCGGTGATGACCGCGGCGATCGCCGGATTCCTCGTCGCCCAGGGCTTGGGCGCCGCAGCCTACACCATCGAGGTGCCGAAGGCGCTGGCGCTGCATGCGGTCGACTATCCGCCCTATCTGCTGCTCGGCGTCATCGCGGGCTTCGCCGCCATCGGCATCATGCGATTGGTGACCCTGGTCGAGGTGATCTTCCAGAAGAGCCGGCTGCCGCGCGCCATCCGCCCTGCCATCGGCGGCGCGATCATCGGCGGTCTGGCGCTCTATAGCCCGCAGGTGCTCGCCGCCGGCCATGGCGCGCTGCATCTGAACCTGGTCGAGGTCGTGCCGGTCGGCCTGCTCGTGACGATCCTTCTGCTGAAGATCGCCGGCGTTTCGATTTCGCTCGGCTCGGGCTTTCGCGGCGGCATGTTCTTCGCGTCGCTGTTTCTCGGCGTCATCGTCGGCAAGCTGTTCGCGATCGCCGTCACCTGGCTTGCCCCGTCCGCCGGCATCGACCCGGTGGCCGCCGCGATCGTCGGCATGAGCGCGCTCGGCGTCGGCATTGTCGGCGGGCCGCTCACGATGACCTTCCTGGCGCTGGAGGCGACCGGGGACCTCGCCATCACCGGCATCGTGCTCGCCGCCTCGATCCTGTCCGCCATCACGGTTCGCGAGTTCTTTGGCTATTCCTTCTCGACCTGGCGCTTGCATCTGCGCGGCGAAACGATCCGCAGCGCCATCGACGTTGGCTGGCTGCGCGGCCTCACGGTGGGCCGGATGATGCGAACCGACGTGCGCAGCGTGCTCGCCACCATGCCGGTCGACGCCTTCCGCAGCCTGTTTCCGCTCGGTTCGACCCAGCGCGTCGTCGTCACCGACACCGATGGCCGTTATGCGGGCATCATCCTCGTCGCAGAGATCCATTCGAACCCGGTCGAAGGAACGGAGGCCACAATCGAATCCTTCTGCCGCCAGCCCGAGAAGATGCTGTTTCCCAGCATGAGCGCCCAGACCGCGGCCAAGGTGTTCGACGAGTCGGAGAGCGAAGAACTGGTCGTCGTCGACGACGCGTCGAGCCGGCATGTCATCGGGCTGCTGACGGAGGCGCACCTGTTCCGGCGCTACGCGGAAGAGCTCGACAAGGCGCGCCGCAGTCTCGCGGGCGAGGCGTAGCACCACCCGGTCGCGGCAACATTGCGTCAACCATATAGTCTCGCGATTAATATCGTTGCCTTAGTGCAACAGCATTTCGATCGAGTTTTGCTACGATGGATTCACAATCCCGCTGGTGGAGCTCATCATGACCGCTTCGAAGTTTGCCCTGCTTGCCACGACCGTGCTCATTGCTTCTCCCGCCCTGGCGGCCGACCTGACCTATGAGCCCGCGGCCCCTGTGGCAGTCGCCGCACCCTTTTCCTGGACGGGCTTCTATGTCGGCCTGAACGCCGGCTACGGCTGGGGTGACATCGACACGACCGAGAACTCGATGACCACGACCGGCCCGCTCGTCGGCCTTAGCCCCGGCAACTTCACACCGGCCGCGACGTTCCTTGGCGCCGACAGCTCGGCCAGCGCCGATGGCATCCTGGGCGGCGCACAGATCGGCTACAACTATCAGGTTGGTACCTGGGTGTTCGGCGCGGAAGCCGATTACCAGGCTGCGGACCTCAAGAGCTCGGACAGCTTCCTGGGTTCGCCGCAGGGGCCCTACTACCAGACCTCGGCTGAGTTGCAGTCGTTCGGAACGCTGCGTGCGCGCGTCGGCTACGCCATCGACAATGTGCTGATCTATGGCACGGGCGGTCTCGCCGTCGGCCAGGGCAAGGCCGGCCTTACCATCCAGGGCGGCGTTCCCGGTGGCTTCACCGGTCCGGAATATTCCCAGACAGACAGCAAGACCATGGTCGGCTATGCCATCGGCGCCGGCGCGGAATGGGCGATTGCCCACAGCAACTGGTCGGTCAAGGCAGAATATCTCTACACCGACTTCGGCTCCAAGACCTTCGACTTCGATTTCGGCGCCGCCGGCAGCGCTTCGAGCCGCGGCGAAATTGACGCCAGCATCGTGCGCGCGGGCCTGAACTACCGCTTCTGATCGCGACGCGATCCCATGTGAAAGGCCCGGTCGTGACCGGGCCTTTCTTGTAGATAGATTTAGACTTGGGCTGACCCGCCGGAGCGCCGGGTCAGGACCGGCGCCGGCGGGTCGAGCGGCGGGGTACGGGTCGCAGCCTCATATTCCGGTGCGACCAGACCGGCCGAAATGACCAACTTCGCGGCCTCCTCCACCGTCATGTCGAGTTCGATCAGTTCGGCACGGCGCACGAACATCATGAAGCCGGCGGTTGGCGCCGGGGTCGGCGGCAGGAAGACGGTCACCCATTCCTCGCCGTCCTGGCTGATCCGCTGCCGGATCTCGCCTTTCGTCTCCGTCGCGATGAAAACGATCGACCACACGCCCTTGCGCGGAAATTCGAACAGCGCCGCCTTCTGGAACGACTTGCCGCCCTTGCCAGAGAGCACGGTCTCGAACAGCTGCTTGAGGGCGCTGTAGAGATTGCGCACCAGCGGCGTGTGGTTCAGCAGTTGCTCGCCCATGCGCACCAGGGAGCGCCCGACGAAATTGGCCGTCAGGAAACCGAGCAGCGTCAACGCCACGACGGCGACAAACACGCCGAAGCCGGGCACGGAAAAGGGCAGATAGGCGTCGGGGCTGTATTCGAGCGGAATGACCGGCTTCACCCAGCCATCGATCCATTTGATCAGGGACCAGGTCAGGTAGATCGTGATCGAGATCGGCGCGGCGATGACCAGACCGGTCAAAAAGTAGTTCCGCAACCGCTTGATCAGCCGACTGCCACCCGTTTCACCGGCTGGAGGGAGTTGGGGTTCCTGAAAGCTCATTCCACCGCCCACGCGCCTGAATCATGCCTGCCAGCCGCCATTATGACGGCTGGCATACGGATGACCAGAGGATACTCCCTGGCAACGGGGGCGCCGCAGAAATCGTTCCGGCGGGCGCGGCGCCGCGATTGTCGCGGCCCGGCTACTCGACGGTGACGGACTTGGCGAGGTTGCGCGGCTGGTCGACGTCCGTCCCCATGAAGACGGCCGTGTGATAGGCCAGCAATTGCACCGGGATCGTATAGACCAGCGCCGTCACGCTGGAGGGCATTTCTGGCAGGATGATCGTCGCCATCGTATCCATGGCGGCCGCCTCGGCGCCCTTCCGGTCGGTGATCAGGATGATCCTGCCGCCACGCGCCGCAACTTCCTGCATGTTCGAGACGGTCTTCTCGAAGATCTGGTCGTAGGGAGCGATGACGACGACGGGCATGTCCTCGTCGATCAGCGCGATCGGGCCGTGCTTCAATTCGCCGGCGGCGTAACCCTCGGCGTGGATATAGGAGATTTCCTTGAGCTTCAGCGCGCCTTCGAGCGCGATCGGATAGCTGGTGCCACGGCCGAGATACAGGCAGTGCTTGACCTTGGCGAGGTCGCGCGCGAGCGCCTCGATCTGCGCGTCGAGCTTCAGCGCCTCATGCATCAGGCGCGGCACTTCGCTGAGCGCGCGCACCAGCGCCTGCTCTTCGTCGCCGCTCAGCACGCCGCGCGCCTTGCCGGCGGCGACGGCGGTCGCGGCCAGCACGGAAAGCTGCGCCGTGAAGGCCTTGGTCGAGGCGACGCCGATTTCCGGACCCGCCAGCGTCGGCAGCACGAAATCCGCCTCGCGGGCGATCGTCGATTCGCGGACATTGACGACCGCGGCGATCTTCTGGCCTTCGCCCTTGGCATAGCGGAGCGATGCCAGCGTGTCGGCCGTCTCGCCCGACTGCGAGATGACGATGGAAAGGCCGTTCTTCGACAGCGGCTGCTCGCGATAGCGGAACTCCGACGCGATATCGATGTCGACCGGCAGCCGCGCATAGCGCTCGAACCAGTATTTCGCCACGAAGCCCGCAAAGAAGGCCGTGCCGCAGGCGGTGATCGACAGTCGGTCGATCGCGGCGAAATCGATGCCGGCCGGAAGCTTGGCTTTGCCGTTCACCAGGTCGAGATAATGCGCCAGCGTGTGGGCGACGACTTCCGGCTGCTCATGGATTTCCTTGACCATGAAGTGGCGATAGTTGCCCTTGTCGACGACATGGGTTGTGCCCTGCAGGCGCGTCAACGGCCGCTCGACCGGATTGCCCGCTTCGTCATAGATCGCGGCGCTCGAGCGCGTCAGCACGACCCAGTCGCCATCGTTCAGGTAGGTGATCTCGTCGGTGAACGGCCCGAGCGCGATGGCGTCGGAGCCGAGGAACATCTCGCCCTCGCCCCAGCCGATCGCCAGCGGGCTGCCGCGGCGCGCGCCGATCAGCAGATCTTCCTCGCCCTCGAACAGGAAGGCGAGCGAGAACGCTCCCGTCAGCCGGCCAAGAACGGCCTGCACGGCATCCTTCGGCGACAGGCCTGCGGCGAGATTGACCGTCACCAGATGGGCGATCACCTCGGTATCCGTATCGGAGGAGAAGGCGCGGCCGGCCGCTTCCATCTCCAGCCGCAACTCGCGGAAATTCTCGATGATACCGTTATGGACGACGGCAAGGCGCTCCGTGGCATGCGGATGGGCGTTGCGCTCGGTCGGCGCGCCATGCGTCGCCCAGCGCGTATGACCGATGCCGGTCAGACCGAAGCGCGGCGAGCCGGCCAGTTTCAGGTCGAGATTGCGCAGCTTCCCCTCGGCGCGCAGGCGGTCGAGGTGACCGCCTTCCAGTGTCGCGATCCCGGCAGAATCATAGCCGCGATATTCCAGCCGCTTCAGCGCATCGACCAGCAGTGGCGCGACGGGCGTCCGGCCCAGAATGCCGATAATTCCGCACATGTTGCAGTTTCCCCGTTCGCGATGCCTTCGAGGCGGCATCCTAGTCCAAGTCAGATCCGAGCGCCTCTTAGCCTTTCGGGCCAAGTGCCGGAAATCACTTCCTGTTTCTTGCCTTCACCGACGGCCTAGACGCGGACGCGCTTGGTCTTGGCCTTCAGCTCGCGGAAGCGGGCGGCCCAGCCCGGTTTCTCCACCTGTCGGCCACGCGCGATCGCCAGCGCATCCGGCGCGACATCCTCGGTAATGACGCTGCCCGAGGCGACATAGCCGCCGTCGCCGATCGTCACCGGCGCGACCAGCACGCTGTTGGACCCGATGAAGGCGCCCTCGCCGATCACGGTCAGCGCCTTGTCGTAGCCGTCGTAGTTGCCGGTGACGGTTCCCGCGCCGACATTCGCCTCGGCGCCGACCTTGGCGTCGCCGATATAGGTCAAATGGCTGATCTTGGCGCCGGCGCCGATCTCGGCGTTCTTCACCTCGACGAAATTACCGACCTTGCTCTTCGGGCCCAACTGCGCGCCGGGGCGAAGCCGTGCGAACGGCCCGATCTCGGCGCCGCGCTCCAGATGGGCGCCGGTCAGATGTGAAAAGGCGTGGATGACGACGCCCTCATCGACCGTGACGCCGGGGCCGAAGAAGACGTTCGGCTCGATGACCACGTCGCGCGAAAGCTTCGTGTCATGGGCCAGGAAAACGGTCTCCGGCGCGGTCATGGTGACGCCGGCAAGCAGGGCTGCCTGCCGCGCGCGGTCCTGCCAGATGCGCTCGACATCGGCGAGCTCGGCGCGCGTGTTGACGCCGCCGACCTCGGCCGCATCCGCCTCGATGGCGACCACGCCGAGGCCGCGCCGGTTGGCAATCTCGACCGCGTCGGTCAGGTAGAACTCGCCCTTGGCGTTGTTGTTGTCGACGGCATCGAGCAGCGCCAGGATCGTCTCGCCACGAAAGCCCATAAGCCCGGCATTGCAGAAGCCGATGGCGCGCTCCTCGTCGCTCGCCTCGCGCTCCTCGCGGATCGCCAGCAACTGCCCGTCGCGTTCGATCAGGCGGCCATAGCCGGTCGGAACCTCCGGGCGGAAGCCGAGCACGACGACGCTGGCGCCCTTGGCCAGTTCGGCCCGCATCCGGGCCAGCGTCTCGGCGGTGACGAGCGGCGTATCGCCATAGAGCACCAGCACGTCATCGGCGGCGATTTCCAGCGCCTCGCGCGCTGCCAGCACGGCGTGCGCCGTGCCGAGACGCTCGACCTGCTCGACCAGCACCGCCGAGGGCGCGGCCTTGGCGGCGAAGTCGCGCACCGCGCCCGCGCCATTGCCGACGACGACGGCGAAACGGTCGATGCCGGCGCCGGTCGCGGTCTTCAGCACATGGCCGATCATCGGCAGGCCAGCGACGGGATGCATCACCTTGGGCAGGGACGATCGCATGCGGGTGCCCTCGCCTGCGGCGAGCACGATGGCGAGCGAAGAGCGATCCGGCATGGTTCCTCCAGGAGAGCGAAGCGGTGGCGCGTAGCTATGGCCCGAAAAGCCTAAATAGCTATTGCCGCATTTTTGGGATGGTTCGGGATCAACCGATCCGCGACAGCGCGGGAAAGGTTTCGAGCAGCCAGAACGACATCGCCGTCATCTGGCCGGTCAGGAACAGCACGCCGGCGAGAATCAGGAAGACGCCCATCGCCTTCTCGACCATCGGCATGTAGCGACGGAACCGGCGCAAGCCGCCGATGAAGCGTTCGGCAAAGCCGGCGGCGATCATGAAGGGAATGCCGAGGCCGAGCGAGTAGACCGCCAGCAGCCCTGCGCCGCGGCCGACCGTATCCTGCGAACCGGCCACCGCGAGAATCGCCGCCAGCACGGGGCCGATGCAGGGCGTCCAGCCAAAGGCGAAGGCAAGGCCCAGCACATAGGCGCCGACCAGGCCGCCCGGCTGGTTGGCTACCTGTACCCGCGCCTCGCGCTGCAGGAAAGCGATGCGGAAGACGCCGAGGAAATGCAGGCCCATGACGATGATCACGAGGCCGGCGACGATGGAGAGGATCTCCTGCTGCCGCGCCACGATCCGGCCGAGCACCGAGGCGGTCGCCCCAAGCAGCACGAAGACGGTGGTGAAGCCCAAGACGAAGGCGAAGGAAGAGCGCAGCACCATGCGCCGGATGCGGCCATCCGCCTTGGTTCCCGCCACCTCGTCGAGGCTGAGCCCGGTCACGTAGCAGAGATAGGGTGGCACCAGCGGCAGCACGCAGGGCGAAATGAAGGAAAGCAGCCCTGCGATCAGGGCGCCCCAGAGCGTAACGTCTGACGGCATGGCTTCTCGGTCGTTGCAGCAGAAAACTTCGACGATCCGGCGGATGCCACCGGCGCAAGGCCGTTATAGGGCAAAGGCGGCGATGAAACACGAGGGACATCGGATCGCACCCCGGCGCGGACCGACCCAACGCGTCGAAGCGGCTTGGCGGCGCGCCGCGCTTCGGCTAATGGGCATGGACGATACAGACCAGCGGGAGAAGACCGAAATGATCGTGAGTTGCGGCGAGGCACTGATCGACTTCCTGCCGGTCAAGGATGCGGCGGGGAACGATTCCTATCAGCCGAAAGTCGGCGGCTCGCCGTACAATGTGGCCCTGACCGCCGGCCGGCTGGGCAACCATACCGGTTTCCTGGGCGGCATCTCGACCGATTTCTTCGGCGAGATGCTGGTCGAGGAACTGAAGCGCTCGCTGGTCAGCCTGAAATATGTCGGCTTCTCGGCGCGGCCCACCACGCTCGCCTTCGTCAGCCTGCTGCATGACGAGCCGCAATACGCTTTCTTCGACGAGAATTCCGCCGGACGCCTGCACGATCCGGCGGCGCATGAGCCGATCGGCGACGAGGTCGAGGCGATCCACTTTGGTTCGATCTCGCTGATCCCCGAGCCCAGCGTCAGCCGTCTTGCCGCCGTAATGGATGCCAATCGCGGCAAACGGGTGCTCTGCTACGATCCCAATGTCCGCCCGACGCTGATCCACGACCGCGACGCGTTCATCGCCAATGTCGAAACCTTCGCGCATGGCGCCGACATCGTGAAGATCTCCGGCGCCGATCTCGAATGGCTCTATCCGGGCGTCGAGGCGGAGACGGTCGCGAGCGGCTGGCTCGCCGCCGGCACGGGTCTCGTCGTCGTCACGCGCGGCGGCAATGGCGTCACCGCCTATACCCCGAGCGGTTCGGTGTTCAGCCCGGTCATCCCCGTCACCATCGCCGACACGGTGGGCGCCGGCGACAGCTTCACCGGCGGCCTGCTGGCGCGGCTCTCCGAGAAGGGCCACCTGACGATCGAGGGGGTGCGCAACATCGACCCTGTCGCCCTCAAGGACGCGCTCGATTTCGCCAACCGCGTCGCCGCGATCACCTGCTCGCGCGCCGGCGCCAACCCGCCCTGGCGCAGCGAACTGGTCGAAGCCGAAGCCTGAGGCTTCGGCGTGGCGCCGGCCCCTCGCCCTGGCTGGATCGTCATCCTGAACGGCGCGCCGCGATCCGGAAAATCGAGCATCGCGGCCGCCATGCAGGAGCGCTTCGACGGCCCGTGGATGGCCCTGGGCGTCGACGCGCATGTCAACGCCATCACGCCACCGGGCTTTCGGCCGGGCATCGGCCTTCGTCCCGGCGGCGAGCGTCGGGATCTCGAGCCCCTTCTCCCGGCCTTCTACGCCGCGCTCTACGAATCGATCGCGGCGCATAGCCGGCTCGGGCTCGACGTCGTCGTCGATGTCGGCCATCACGACGATTATTCGCAGCCGCTGCGCATCCTGCCGGATTGCGCCCGCCGGCTCGCCGGCCTGCCAGTTCTGTTCGTCGGCGTCCGCTGTCCCATCGAAACCATCATGCAGCGGCGCCGCGGCGGACAGGCGGGGCGCGAGGGCCTCTATGCCGTCGGCACCGCCGAGGAGCCCGTCCCCGCCCCGGTCCAGCGCTGGCAGAACGCCGTGCATGTCCCCGGCATCTACGATCTCGAACTCGACACGTCGCAGCTCACGCCAGCCGAGTGCGCCGCCCGGATCCTTGCGCGCCTGACAGATGGCATCCCGCGCCCGACGGCCTTCGAACGGCTGGCTCAATTGGCGCCGCTCACGGAAAGCTGATCGCCTCGGTGACACAAATCGCCTTCTGGTCACGTATGAGGACTAACAGCGATTGCATGAGGTCCCGATGAATCGATCCGCCACGCCGGCCGCCCGTCTCTATCCCTGGCAGGACAGGAAGGGTGAATTCTCCGCCCTGAAGGCCATCGTCTTCGCCGGCGTGTTCCTGCCCGGCCTGTGGCTCGTGGCACGCGCCATGATGGGGACGCTCGGTCCGCGCCAGATGATCGAGATCAACCACCAGACCGGCCTGTGGGCGGTGCGGTTCCTGCTGCTGACGCTCGCCATCACGCCGCTGCGCCATGTCTGGCGCTGGCCGGAACTGGTCTTCGTCCGGCGCACGCTCGGCAATGCGGTCTTCGCCTATGGGCTGATCCATCTGGTCGCCTATGCCGGCGATCTCGCCTGGGACGTGCCGAAGGTGATCTCGGAGATCTTCGCCCGCGTCTATCTCACCATCGGGCTGATGGTGCTGATCCTGCTGACGCCGCTGGCCGTTACCTCGACCAATGGCATGATGAAGCGCATGGGTGGCCTCAACTGGCGCCGCCTGCACCATCTCGTCTATCCCATCATCCTGCTGGCAGCGCTGCACTTCTTCCTGCAGTCGAAGCTCGGCGTCACCGAACCGATCGTCATCACCGCCGTCGCGATCTGGCTGCTCACCTGGCGCCTGCTCGCGGCCTGGCTCGGCGAGGCGCGGATCGCCACCCTGCCCGCCACGCTGGCGCTGGGCGCCGCCATAACGGTGGCCACGGCCTTCGGCGAGGCGCTCTACTACTATCTGAAGATCGGCGTCGCCTTCAGCCGCGTCCTGCCGACCAATTTCAACCCCGCCGCCGGCATCCGGCCAGCCTGGATCATCGGCGGCATCGCTCTCGCCGTGCTGGCGGTGGCGATCTTCCGCCGCTTCCTGCCTGCGAAGAAATCGGCCCGGCGTTCGGCCCGTCAGCCCGGCGTCGCCGCGAAACCGGAAGCCTCGTCGCAGCCGCAGGGAAACGCCGCATAGCGCTCGACGCGGTACGGCTTCATCGACAGCCCCAGGCAGAAGCCGGTCACGGCCTCCTCCAGCCTTTCGACCTTGGCGATCTCGCCGGCGTTCAGTTCCAGCATGCGGTCGCGCGCCGCCTCCGCCTTGTCGGCGAGCGACGCCATGTCCGAGGCGAGATGACGACCGTCGCGGACGATGAACCTGCCGTCGACCATGACATGCCGCACGGCGGTCGCGTCCTCGGCGAAGACCAGTTGCGTCGCCGGGTCGTTGATCGGCATCCAGTTGGGGTGATCGAGGCTGAGGAAGACGATGTCGGCGCGCTTGCCGGGCGCGATGGCGCCGACATGGTCGAATCCGGCCATCCGCGCCCCGCCCCGCGTCGCCGCATCGATGATCTCCGGCGCCGTCAGCCAGCGGCGGTGGTCCGGCTGGCGGACGGCGGCGACCTGGCCGGCGGCGCGCATCGCCTCATACATGTTCTGGTTATCCGACGAGACCGCGCCATCCGTGCCGATGGCGAGGTTGATGCCGCGTTTCAGCATTCTGCGCGCGTCGGCAATGCCGGAGCCGAGCCGCATGTTGCTACCGGCATTGTGCGAGATGGACGAGCCACGGTCGGCGACGCGACGCAGGTCGTCATCATCGAGCCAGATGCCATGCGCGATGGAAAAGTGCGGGCCGAGGACGCCCAGGTCGTCGACATGGGCCAGCATGGTCTTGCCATACCTGGCGATCGCCGAGACGGCCTGCATCTTGGCCTCGCCGATATGGCTCTGGATGACCGTGCCATGCTCGCGCGCCAGCCGATCGCAACCGAGCATCAGTTCGTCCGAGCAGACCAGCGGAATGGTCGGCGCGATGCCAAGCTTGACGTGGTCCCGGTCGTGCGGCCAGCGCTTCAGCGCCTCGTCCATCAGCGCCAGAACCCGGTCGGTGGCCGGCGCGCCGTCGATTTTCGCCAGCGCGCGCAGATCGTCGGGCAGGCTTTCAACCAGGCCCGGAATGCCGCGATAGAAGGTCGTATCGGCCAGCATCGGCGCCATCACGGCGCGAATGCCGGCGTCGCGATAGGCTTGGCCCATCGCCTCCAGTTCCTCGATCGAGGCGACCGGCAGGCCGAAGGTCAGGTCGAAGGCGAGCGTGCAGCCCTTCATCGCCATCTCGACCGCGCCGAGATAGGTGTTGAGATACTTCATCTCCAGCGTCTGGTTGGCGAAGCGCGCCGGGGTCGCCAGCAGCAGGAGCTCCAGATTGAAGCGGTCGCGATAGCCGCGCGTCAGCGCTCCGGTGCCATGGGTGTGGCCGTTGACGAGGCCCGGATGCAGCAGATGCCGGCTGGCATCGACGACCTCCGCATCGTCCGGCGCGGTGAGACCGGGCGCGCCGATCTCGAGGATCGCCCCGTCGCGGATCAGGATATCGCGCAGCGGCGCCGCCCTGGCGCCCGCATCGAGCAGGCGGCCACCCCGGATGATCTTGAATTCACGCATCGATTTCCCCTCTGACCCGGTCCGGCCCTGTCGCCCTTGACCATGCTAGATCGCCGCTCGTCATCCGTCAGCCGCCACAGCATCGCCCGGCGCATGGTGCACCGCAATATTCGCTTGTCGGCGATTTAAGACAGCATTACTGTCCTATTGCATCAATGCGTTTCGGAGATGGCCCATGGACGACGAACGGCAGCTCGCGCATTCGCTCTATGACGATGCGCTCGCCTTCCTGATCGGCACGCTGTTCATCGCGCTCGGCCTTGCCATGCTGAAGGCGGCGGGGCTCGGCATCGGCGGCACGGCCGGCATCGCCTTCCTGGCCAACAAGGCGACCGGGCTTGATTTCGGCAGCGTCTTCTTCGTCATCAACGTGCCGTTCTTCATCTTCGCCTATCTCGCCTTCGGCCCGCTCTACCTGCTGCGCTCGGTCATCGCGACGGCGCTGCTCTCGGTCGAGACCACCCTGCTCCCATCCCTGCTGACCATCGGCCATGTCGAGCCGATCCTGGCGGCGGCGATGGGCGGGCTGCTGATCGGCATGGGAATGCTGTCGCTGATCCGCCACCAGGCGGGCATCGGCGGCTTCGCGACGGCGGCGGTCTATCTGCAGGAGCGCTATGGCTGGCGGGCCGGCAAGCTGCTGATGGCGGCCGATCTCTGCGTCATGGCGGCCGCATTCCTGCTGCTCCAGCCGAGCCAGGTGGCGCTCTCGGTCTTCGCCGTGATTTGCCTCAACATCGTGCTGGCCTTCTACCACAAGCCCGGCCGCTATGCCGGCTTCGCCCGCTTCGAGCGCAACCGCAGCGCCCGGGCAGCCCTGGCGCGCTCACGCAGGGCGTGAGCCAGGCGCGGCCTCAGTCGGAAGCCGGCTTGTAGCGTTCAGCAACCAGCGCGGCCATCGGATGGTCGCTCTGCCGCAAGCCGTCGATGACGCCTTCGCGATCGATCGCAGGCCGGTTCTGGCTCACCTTCCATTTGCCTTCGATGCGGGAAATCGGGATCTCCAGCCCGACGATGCCCTTCATCTGCGCCGCAACGAACGGCTCGGGCGCGTCGTCGACGCTCCAGGCATGCGCCCGCGACTTCTCGCTCACATCGGTCAGTTCGCCGACCTGCTGGCGCAGCCAGTCATTCGACTCGAGGATGCGCGGCGTGCCCCAGGCATGCACCGTGGCGTAGTTCCAGGTTGGCACGACCTTGTGGGTCTCGGCCTTGGTCGCATACCAGTTCGGCGTCACATAAGCGTTCGGCCCCTGGAACAGCACCATCGCCTCGGCACCGGCCCGGAGGGCCGCCAACTGATCGTTGGCGCGGGCGAGATGGGCCCGCAACAGCCCTTTTTCGGAGCCGGCCGGATCGATCAGGAACGGGATCAGATTGGCCATCAGCCCGCCCTCGCCCGCCGTCACCAGCATGGCCAGCGGATGGGCGCGCATCAGCCCATGCATGACGTCGAGCCGGTCTTCACGAAAGGCGGGAGGCTGGTACACGGTGAACCCTCATGCGGAACATTCGGCCGATCCTGCCATCGGCCGGCAAAGGATCGCAAGGCGCCGACGCTTATGGCGCCAATTTCAGACGGTGTCGTTGAACCGGTATTCGTGTTCGCCGCCATCCGGATCAATCACGGTGCCGTCCTCGCGGACATAGTCCGGCCCGATCGGGACCTTGCCGTAGCCGCCGGGAATGTCGAGCACATAGGTTGGCTGGGCGAGGCCGGAGAGCCGGCCGCGCAGGGCGCGCATCAGCACCTGCCCCTCTGCGATCGAGGTGCGGAAATGGCTGGTGCCGGGGGCGAGATCGCCATGGTGCAGGTAATAGGGCTTCACCCGCGCCTCGACGAAGCCGCGCATCAGCGCCGTCATCGTCTCGGGATCGTCATTGATGCCCTTGAGCAAAACTGTCTGGCTGACCAGCGCGATCCCGGCATCGACAAGCCGGGCGAGCGCCGCTTTGGCCTCCGCCGTCAGCTCGCGCGGGTGGTTGGCGTGGATGGCGATGTAAACCGTCTTGCCGGTGTCGCGCAGCGCCGCGACCAGTTCGCCAGTGATGCGCGCGGGATCGACGACCGGCACGCGCGTGTGAAAGCGCAGGATCTTGACGTGCTCGATGGCGCGAAAGCGTTCCAGCAGCTCCGCCAGACGGCGCGGCGCAATCACCAGCGGGTCACCGCCCGTAAAGACCACTTCCCAGATTTCCGGGCGCCCGCGGATATAGGCAAGCGCCGCCTCCAGTTCTTCCTCGCCAAGCATGGTGGGGCCGCCGGGGCCGACTGACTCGCGGCGGAAGCAGAAGCGGCAGTAGACGGCGCAGACATGCACCAGCTTCAGCAGGACGCGGTCCTGGTAGCGATGCACCAACCCCGGCACCGGACTATGCGCGTCGTCGCCGATCGGGTCCGCGCGTTCTTCCGGCAAGATGGTCAGTTCGGCCGTCGTCGGCACGAACTGCGCCGCGATCGGGTCCAGCGGATCGCTCGCGTCGATCAGCGTGGCCATGGCGGGCGTCACGGCCACGGCATAGCGCTCGGCCACGCGGTCCAGCCCTTCGCGCGCGGAAAGTGGCGCAAGGCCGGCTTCGACCAGCGCTGCGGGCGAACGCAGGGTCAGTGATTTTTCAAGCGGAATGACGGGTGAGCGGGACATTCCGCACTCTTTCGGTCATTCCGCCGCCGGTGTCCAGATCACCGCGTCAAGACGCGGCGCTCCGGTCGCAAGCATGACCAGGCGGTCGAAGCCGAGCGCGATGCCGGATGCCGCCGGCATGATGGCGAGCGCAGCGAGGAAATCCTCGTCGAGCGGGTAGCGGTCGCCATAGACGCGCTCCTTCTCGTCCATCTCGGCGATGAAACGCCGACGCTGCTCGGCGGCGTCCGTCAGCTCGCCGAAGCCATTGGCGAGTTCGACACCGCAGCAATAGAGCTCGAAGCGCTCGGCGACGCGCGGATCGCTGGCCTTCGGCCGGGCCAGCGCTGCCTCGACCACCGGGTATTCGCACAGCACCGTCGGCCGGCCCTGCCCCAGATTGGGCTCGACCTTCTCGGCGATGATGCGGCTGAAAATGTCGCTCCAGCTGTCGTCATCGACAATGCGGATCCCGGTCGCAGTCGCCTGCGCCGCCAGCCCGTCGCGGTCCGGCGCGCCGTCCTCGGCGAGTGTCGCCAGCAGGTCGATGCCCGCATGACGGAGAAAGGCGTTGGCGACTGTCAGCCGCTCGGGCTCGGCGAACGGATCGGTTTCGAAGCCGCGATGGGTGAAGCGGCGTGTCTGGGCCGCCTCGGCGGCCGCGGCCATAAGCGCGGCGCAATCCTCCATCAGCGTCTCGTAGGCCTCGCCGGCGCGGTACCACTCCAGCATGGTGAACTCGCAGGCATGGCGGGGGCCGAGCTCGCGGTTCCGGAACACGGGGCCCAGCGTGTAGATCCGCTTTTCGCCCGCCGCCAGCAGCTTCTTCGCCGCGAATTCCGGCGAAGTATGCAGATAAAGCGGTTGCCGGGTTCCGTCGGGAAACACCCGTTCGGTGGCAAAGGCGTGCAGATGGGCCTCGTTGCCGGGCGAAACCTGCAGGATGCCGCATTCGACCTCGACGAAATCGCGGCCCAAGAACCAGTTGTGCACCGCTGCCTTGATGCGCCCGCGCGTCATCAGCAAGGGACGGCGATCCGCATGGACATGCGGCGTCCACCAGGGGGATGCACGGGTCATTCTCGCAGTTCTCCTGTCATGGACACCGGGCAAGCCTGCCGGCCTCGACGAGATTCGACTGGCGCGAAGCAGCGGAATCGCTATGGTGCGCGCCATAATCGCGCCTTTGTACGGGCGCCGACGCCAATCTGAGGATTAATTCGTGAAGGTTATCGCCAGCCAGGTCCGCAAGGGCAACATTCTCGAAGTCGATGGCAAGCTCTACGCCGTTCTCACGGCCGAGAGCTTCCATCCCGGCAAGGGTACGCCGACGACGCAGATCGACATGCGCGGCCTCGCCGACGGCGTGAAGATCTCGAACCGCTACAAGACGACCGAGCAGGTCGAGCGCGCGTTCGTCGAGGATCGCGACTTCTCCTTCCTGTTCCAGGACGGCGAAGGCTTCACCTTCATGAACACCGACAATTACGAGCAGCTGATCGTCACGCCCGCCGTCATCGGCGACGCAGCACCCTACCTTCAGGAAGGCATGGTCGTCCGCCTGTCGATCTTCGAAGAGCAGGCCGTGGGCATCGTGCTGCCGCAGCGCATGACGCTCGAAGTCGTCGAGACGGAGCCCACCACCAAGGGCCAGACCGCCTCCTCGTCCTACAAGCCGGCGATCCTGTCGAACGGCGTCCGCTCGATGGTGCCGCCGCATATCGGCCCGGGCACGCGCATCGTCGTCCTGACGGAAGACGGCTCGTATGTCGAGCGCGCCAAGGACTGATACGAACACGGCTCGGGCTCGATTCCTTCGGAGATCGCGCTCTTCTTTCAGCGGCGTCGGGCCCATCGCCCGGCGCCGTTCCATTTTGGCCAATCGCGGGAGCCGACCGCGACATCCCGTGCCCGGCGAAGGCACGGCGCCTCAAATGTCCCCTGCCCATGAAATGACGTCGCGCCCCGGACCTGGTCTGCTGCGGGTATGCACGCAGAGCCCTTCAGGCGCTCAAAAGCCAACCTGACGTTGCGTCAATATAACAAAGCGGATTACTTCGGCACGTCGCGCGAAAACTGGCGCCTTTGCGAGCTTCCTTTTCTTCTATTGACTTGGCCGCATGTTATCCGCGACCCTACCAACATGTCAGACCGTGTTGCGCGGCAGCTATATCGGCAAATCGGTATGCTGTATTTGCATGACCGCCCCAGGACGCATTAGGCAGCATTCATGTTTATCGGGGCTCTTCTTCTGGGAACGATCACCTTTCTATTAGGTGGGCTGGGACTTTTTTTAGCACCCTTTGGCATGACAGCGAGTATCGCCCACCTGGCGATGACCGCCGGATTAGCGCTCTACGCCGTGGCGGTATATTGCCTATACCGAAATCTGTCCCGCATGCGTTGCGAACTCCAGCTTTCCATGGCCAAGCAGCAGGAACACAGCGCAGCGCATACGAGTGACCCGCTCACCGGGCTGCTGACGCGCGCCGCCTTCATGCAGGCCACCGAAGGGGCGCTCGCGCGGTGGCGGGACGGCTGCCCGGCCGTATCCGTCTTCCTGATCGACCTGGACCGGTTCAAGGCCGTCAACGATACCCATGGCCATGCGGCGGGCGATCGCGTCCTGGCGGAAGTGGGCAAGCGCCTTGCGATGCTTGCCAATGACACCACGGCCGTCTCCCGCCTCGGCAGCGATGAATTCGCCATCCTCATCCACGGCGGTATCGAAGGCGCCAGTGAAATCCTGGAACAGCACCTGCAGAAATGGCTGAGCAGCCCGATCGCTACCCCCCAGGGCAGCATCCGGATCAGCGCCTCTGTCGGTCTGGCGATTTCCGAGCGGCGGGACCTCGATGCCGAGGCGCTGTTGCGCGCCGCCGACATGGCGCTCTATCGGGAAAAACGCATCGCCCGGAGCAAGATTGGCGCGATCCCGGCCCATTCCGATGACGATCTCGAGGATCGCAAGGCGCTCCAGGCGGACTTTCAGCGGGCTTTGGACGGCGGCGAGATCGTCCCCTATTACCAGCCCCTGATCGCGCTGGACGGGGACAGTCTGATCGGCTTCGAGGTGCTCGCACGATGGGCGCACCCGGCGCGCGGGCTCATCGCGCCAACCGCCTTCATCCCCATCGCCGAAGAGATGGGCCGTATCGGCGACCTCTTTGACAGGCTTCTGGTTCGCGCCTGCCACGACGCCCGCGCCTGGCCGTCGAACCTCCGGCTCTCGGTCAATATCTCCCCAAGCCAATTTGCCGAACCCCAGATGGCCAGCCGGATTCTCGACATTCTGGCGCGGGAGAACTTCTCGCCGGCAAGACTGGAGCTCGAAATCACCGAGAACGCCCTTGTCGACGA
>Ga0182738_1001350_pt1 | contig 30906 bp, 27 predicted proteins | sample eDN5th30CBELigMG_FD_128876 | JGI IMG/M metagenome (GOLD analysis project Ga0182738, IMG submission 128876) | Enriched Miracle-Growth compost microbial communities from Emeryville, California, USA - eDNA 5th pass 30_C BE-Lig MG (version 2)... ...
GAAGTGAAATTTGCGGATGCAAATACAATTCAAGACTATGCAAAACAACCAGTTGCAATTGTTTCTGGTCTTGGAATTGTTGGTGGACGAACTGTTAACGGTAAACAACTGTTTGCCCCAGCAGAAAATGCAACACGTGCTCAAGCCGCAACAATGCTTTACAATATGCTTGATCGGTTGGCTGAATAATAGAGTGAAGCATAATAGCATGGAGAAATTAGTAGTTTTCTCCATGCTTTTTTATATGAAAATTTGGCGAAGCAATATCGATGCTTCCCTTATTAAAAACCTATATGCCTATATATAATGAGACGCACATAGAAAAAGATTTCATTTTTCTATGTGTTTTTTATTTATTTAATAGAATAATCTATTTGTTTAATAATCCTTTCCTTATGGCACCTCATTATGACTTCAAGAGAAACCTAAACCTTCATCTTTCTACAAAAAAACACTAGTGAAATCTACATGTTTTTAGTCATATTTCCTTATCTAATTTTCTATAGTATTAAGAACCTCCCGTATAAACTAGTACTCTGTAACCGGAAATTCAGTTTCTTTCACCATAATAGTTTGAAAGTGATTCAGAACAAATTTCAAAAACGTTGGTAATTATTTTAAGAAGACAAGCAGTAATTAGGCAAGTGTAAAAGTATTAGACATATTCGCTAGTAGGTAAGGGGGGAATGGATGATAAAGGTTTGGAAATGGATCGCCATTAGTATATTAATCCTTTGTGTTGTTGGTTTTGCCTTTTCATTTAAAGTTTATAGCGATATGAAAAGCACCATTGAGGAAGTTTACACTCCGATTAGAAGTGAGCCTTCAGTTAAAAGAGAAGTGCCTATCAATGTTGAAGAAAGGGAGCCATTTTCGGCACTTATTCTCGGTGTGGATGAACGTGAGGGAGATAAAGGTCGCACTGATACAATGATTGTCTTGACAGTAAACCCAACACTTAAAACGACCAAAATGCTTAGTATTCCCCGAGATACTTATACAGAGCTAGTTGGGAGAAATGAAAAGGATAAAATCAATCATGCCTATGCATATGGTGGAATGGAAATGACCATTAAAACTGTTGAGGAATTGTTAGATATACCGATCGATTATGTCGCTAAATTGAATATGGAAAGCTTTGTTAATATTATCGATATCGTTGGAGGCATTACTGTACAAAATGATCTTGAATTCAACTATGAAGGAGAGCATTTCTCCCAGGGGGAAAACCAGTTAGATGGAGAAAAAGCGCTGAAATATGTTCGGATGCGATATGAGGATCCTAATGGAGATTTTGGAAGGCAAAATCGCCAAAAACAAGTCATACAAGAAGTGATTAAGAAGTCGCTTTCTGTTAATGCGATACTTAATTATCAATCGATTTTTGAGACACTGGAAAATAATTTAGAAATGAATATTGGCTTTGATGAATTACTAACTATCCAAAAGGAGTACCGGGATAGCTTTGGTTCACTTGAGCAGTTATACCTCAATAAGGGCGGTGGTTCGATGATGAAAGGAATTTACTATTATATACCGGATGATGAGGAGTTGATGACAATCCAACAAACTTTCAAAGAGCATCTACAAGTGTTGACTGAGTAAGTGAGCATGATATTTAAAAGCGAAAAAGTGATGCTAGGCTAACAGCTGAAGGAACATAAGAATCATCAATATCGGAGGGATTTTTTATTGAAACTAGCAGTAGCTGGTACAGGCTATGTAGGATTAGTCACTGGCGTATGTTTGGCTGAGGTTGGCCATCAAGTCACATGTGTAGATATCGATGAAATGAAAATCCAGCAATTGAAAGAGGGTATTCCCCCTATTTATGAGCCTGGATTAACTGAAATGATGCAAAGTAATGTGGCAGCAGAGCGATTAAGGTTCACTTCAAATTTTCAAGATGGATTTGAAGAGGCTGATGTGATTTTTATCGCGGTAGGCACTCCACAAAACACGGATGGTTCCGCCAATTTAACCTATGTGGAAGAAGTAGCTAAAAACATAGCAAGCACTGCCCATAAAGATACCTTAGTTGTAACGAAGAGCACTGTCCCAGTCGGAACAAATAATCGACTACAAGAAATCATTAATCTTACTAAATTGAATCCGGTAAAAATCGAAGTAGTTTCCAATCCTGAATTTTTGAGAGAAGGTTCGGCCATTTACGATACGTTTCATGGAGATCGTATTGTGATTGGGGTTCAATCGAAAGAAGCTGCCCAACAGTTAGAAGAAATCTATGAAGATTTTCATATTCCAATTTATCAAACGGATCTTCGAAGTGCAGAGATGATTAAATATGCCGCCAATGCTTTTTTAGCAACAAAAATTAGCTTCATCAATGAAATAGCGAACATCTGTGAAAGAGTGGGGGCGAATGTGGAAGAAGTAGCCACTGGGATGGGACTTGATAAAAGAATTGGATCAACGTTCTTAAAAGCAGGCATCGGCTATGGTGGTTCTTGTTTCCCAAAGGATACAAATGCGTTAATGCAAATAGCTGGAAACGTTGCTTATGAATTTGAATTGCTGAAAGGCGTAATTAATGTCAATCGCAAGCAACAAATCCGCTTATTAGATAAATTGAAACAGAAATATGAAAGTTTAACTAATAAGAGAATTGCTGTTTTAGGACTAGCTTTTAAACCGAACACAGATGATATTCGAGAAGCTGCTTCCATTTTGGTGATTAATGAATTGGTGAGGGAAAAGGCAAATGTCATTGCTTATGATCCTGTTGCCATGGACAATGCAAAACAGGTACTTAGTCCAACAGTAAACTTTGCATCTACGATAGAAGAGGCTCTAGTTGAAGCGGAAGCTGTATTGATCTTCACCGAATGGGATGAAATTAAAACAATTGACCTGAATGTCTTTGCTAAGATGAAAACTCCATTTGTTCTTGATGGGAGAAATTGTTTTGCATTGGAAAGTGTAAAGGATTTTCCTTTTGAATACCACTCCATTGGAAGACCTGCTCTTAATTTAGAATCTGAGAATCTTTTGATATAGGTTGGGAGTTGGAGAAGGTATGAATGTCACAACTTCTGACGACAAACAAACGATAACAACGGGTCAAAAACATTTAGAATCTATCGTCATTAATGAAAGCAAAAGCTATTTGTTAACTAAACGTATTATTGACTTATTCGGTTCGCTAGTTGGACTAGTGTTATTGAGCCCTGTGTTTTTGATCCTATTTCTGGTAATTAAAGTGGAAGATAAGAAAGGACAAGTATTTTTTAAACAGCTTCGTGTAGGAAAAGACGGAAAACCTTTTTATATGTATAAATTTCGTTCCATGGTTTCGAATGCAGAACAGTTGAAGCCATTATTACTTGCACATAACGATGCCATTGGACCTGTCTTTAAAATGAAAAATGACCCAAGAGTAACAAGAGTGGGACGATTTATAAGGAAGACGAGTCTAGATGAATTACCTCAACTAGTGAATGTTTTAAAGGGGGAGATGAGTTTAGTCGGACCAAGACCTCCCTTACTAGATGAAGTTGCCCACTATACGGATTATGAGAAACAACGATTGCGTGGTACCCCTGGTCTTACTTGTTACTGGCAAGTTAGTGGAAGAAGTAATGTTGGATTTGATGAGTGGGTAGCAATGGACTTGAAGTATTTGTATGAGAGAAATCTTGTTATAGATATCAAATTGATATTAAAAACGCTACTTGTATTATTTGGATCAAAAGATGCTTATTAAAAAGTGAGGAAAAGATATGGAATCCCATTCGAAAATATATGTCGCTGGACATCGAGGACTAGTAGGTTCATCCATTATGAGGATACTAGAGAAGCGAGGTTTTTGTAATCTAGTTTATCGTTCTAGTAAAGAACTAGATTTAAGAGATAAATCCAAAACAGATGCTTTTTTTGAAAAGGAAAAACCTGAATATGTATTTCTTGCGGCTGCAAAAGTTGGGGGCATTGTGGCGAACAATGAGTACCCGGCTGATTTTATACGCGATAATTTGTTAATACAAACGAATGTCATTGATGCAGCGTATCGACATGGGGTGAAAAAACTTCTGTTTTTAGGAAGTACATGTATCTATCCAAAGTTAGCACCCCAACCGTTGCAAGAAAAAGCATTGTTAACAGGTCTCTTAGAACCGACAAATGAAGCGTATGCTATAGCCAAAATTGCAGGGCTTAAAATGATTGAAGCGTATAACCGACAATACGGGACAAAGTATATTGCTGTTATGCCAACAAATTTATATGGCCCAAACGATAATTTTGACCCTGAAACTTCCCATGTCCTACCTGCGTTAATCCGAAAGTTTCATTTTGCAAAAATCCAGGATGCCCCTACCGTTGAAATCTGGGGAACAGGTACGCCGAAAAGAGAGTTTTTGTATGCTGACGACTTAGCTGATGCAGTAGTCTTCCTGATGAATCATTATGAAGACAATGAAATTATCAATATTGGGATAGGGAAGGATATTGCTATCAAGGATCTTGCTGAAAAAGTTAAGAACGTTGTGGGATACCAAGGAGAAATTGTCTACAATCCTACGAAACCTGATGGGACGCCTCGAAAACTTGTTGATGTAACAAAGCTTCATGCATTAGGGTGGCAAGCTTCCACTTCACTCGATGAAGGGTTAACGAAAGTCTACGATTGGTTTTTAAAAAATGCAGTTATTGAAACAACATTCGCAAAGTAATGGAGGTAGCTATGAAAAAAGCATTGATAACAGGTATCACGGGTCAGGATGGTTCATATTTAGCTGAACTATTGCTAGAAAAGGGCTATGAAGTGCATGGTGTGATCCGACGAAGTTCTTCTTATAATCAAGAACGTTTAGTAGATATTCTTTCTGCTGAACAAACAGCGGCATTCGTCCAAAATAAACGATTTAACCTTCACTACGGGGATCTCACAGATGCGTTGAATGTCCTTAACTTAGTAAAGTCTATACAACCAGATGAAATCTATAATCTTGCTGCTCAGTCACATGTTCATGTTTCTTTTGATATGCCCGGATATACATTAGATGTAGACGCGAAAGGCACATTAAACCTATTAGAAGCAGTCCGTATTTTAGGACTAACTGACAAGGTTCGTATTTATCAAGCATCCACATCCGAGTTATATGGCAAAGTACAAGAAGTGCCACAAAAAGAAACGACACCATTCTATCCACGTTCCCCTTATGGAGTAGCCAAACTGTATGGGTATTGGATTACGAAAAACTATCGGGAATCGTATGATATGTTTGCTGTGAATGGCATTTTGTTTAATCATGAATCTGAACGCCGTGCGGAAACCTTTGTCACACGAAAAATTACATTGGCAGCAGCACGAATTGCCCAACAAAAACAAAAAATCCTTCAACTAGGGAATCTGGACGCTTTCCGTGATTGGGGTTATGCAAAAGATTATGTTGAGTGCATGTGGCGCATGCTGCAACATGATACTCCAGAAGATTTTGTCATTGCAACAGGGGAAATGCATAGTGTACGAGAGTTTGTCGAAATTGCCTTTCAGCATGTAGGGATCGACCTAGTATGGGAAGGTGTTGGAATAGAAGAAAAGGGGTTAAATCTTGCAACAGGGGCAGTGGTTGTGGAAGTTAATCCAAAGTACTTCCGTCCAGCTGAAGTAGAGCAACTCTTAGGAGATCCTACAAAAGCGAAAACACTCCTAAATTGGAATCCAACAAAAACTTCTTTTGAAGAGTTAGTTCAAATTATGGTTCAGTTTGATTGGGAGAAAGTAGAAAAAGAGGATTCTGCCATTCGGATGTTTGAATGATACTGGATGGATTTTAATTTAGCTAACGAAAGGGTGAATGAGTGGAAGTTATTCTATTATCAGGTGGGTCAGGTAAACGACTTTGGCCACTATCAAATGATGCACGGTCAAAGCAGTTTTTGAAAATCTTAGAAGATGACGGACAGAAGCTAACGTCCATGGTACAACGAGTTTGGCAGCAATTACAGCGAGTAAATTTGTCGGAAGCAAGCATAATTGCAACAAACAAAACGCAGGTCGACATTATCCAAAACCAGCTTGGACAAAAAGTTGAGTTAGTTTTAGAACCAAGCAGACGTGACACTTTCCCTGCTATCGCATTAGCGTCTTCTTATCTATTTACAGAAAAAAATGTTTCGTTAGATCAGACTGTAGTAGTCTTACCGGTCGATCCCTTTGTCCAAGATCACTTTTTTGAAAAGGTGAAGGAATTAGAACACTTACTTAAGCGCACTGATGCAGATATCGCGCTCATTGGTGTAAAACCAACTTATCCGTCCTCTAAATATGGTTATATCATTCCTACTACTCATCACACTACTGATTATATCCGTGTTCAATCTTTTAAAGAAAAACCAACCGAACTAGAAGCTGAAGAACTCATCCAACATCATGCCGTGTGGAATTGTGGCGTCTTTGCATTTAAATTGGGGTTTGTCCTATCCATGCTTGAAGAGCTCGGATTACCTATAGATTATCTTCAATTACTAGAGCAATATGAGCACCTTCCTAAAATTAGTTTTGACTACGAAGTGGTTGAAAAGACCGAAAATATTGTAGCTCTACCTTATGAGGGATACTGGAAAGACCTTGGTACATGGCGAACGTTAACAGAAGAAATGAATCATATCCAAATCGGGAAGGGAATCGTGACAGAGGATTGCGAAGGTACGCACTTAATCAATGAGTTAGATATCCCAATAACCGTGCTTGGTATATCAAACGCCGTGGTGGCAGCAAGCCCAGATGGGATCTTAATCGCCGATAAAGATAAAAGTCCACGAATAAAAGAAATAATTGGCCCCTTTGATCAACGCCCTATGTATGAAGAACGCCGGTGGGGTTGGTATAAGGTTTTAGATCATTTAAAAGTAGATGACAATTCTGAAGTATTAACAAAACGTATTGGGGTAAGGGCTGGTAAAAACTTGAGTTATCAGTATCATCTACATCGTAATGAAGTGTGGACAATCATTAAAGGGGAAGGAATCTTCGTTCAAAATGATCGGTTACAGGTTGTTCGTCCTGGCGATGTATTACAAATTTCCATTGGTGACAAACATGCATTAAAAGCAGTAACCGATTTGGAAATGATTGAAGTGCAAACAGGTACTCAGTTGCTAGAAGAAGATATTGTTCGTGTTTATATGACATGGGAAGAAGTCGAAGAGCATTGTTATGCATAAAAGAAAAAGTATTACAGCAGCTGTACGAGAAAAGAGGGGTATTGAATGATTCTAGTTGTAGGTGGAGCAGGTTATATTGGTAGCCATCTAGTAAAAGAGCTAGTAAAAAAAGAGAAAGTGATCGTACTAGATAACCTATCAACTGGTCATATAGAGGCAGTTGATACTCAAGCATATTTTATTGAAGGAGATTTAGGAGATTCTAAAATTTTAGAGTCAATATTTGCCCAGTTTCCAATTCAAGCAGTAATGCATTTTGGTGCTAATAGTTTAGTAGGAGAATCAGTCATTAATCCTCAAAAATACTATAGCAACAATGTCTCTTCTACGCTTACGTTATTAAACGAAATGAAAAAACACAATGTCAATAATTTTATATTCTCCTCAACTGCAGCTACTTATGGTATTCCTAACGTTGAATTAATTGATGAACGTATTAACACGAACCCCATTAACCCCTATGGGAAATCGAAGTTAATGATCGAACAAATTCTTGAAGATTATGCGGTTGCTTATGATTTGCACTATGTTGTTTTAAGGTACTTTAACGCAGCAGGGGCTTATGGATCAGGGGATATTGGAGAAAGCCATCATCCTGAAACGCATCTCATTCCTATTGTTTTACAGCATCTAGCAGGGAAGCGGGAACAAGTCTCCATATACGGTGTCGACTACGATACACCAGATGGTTCATGTATCCGGGATTATATTCATGTATCTGACTTAGTAGATGCGCACCTTCTAGCCTTAGATTATTTATTGGATAACCGTATAACAACAGCTACCTACAATCTTGGGAGTGGGAGAGGTTACTCGGTTAGAGAAATCGTGAAAATGTGTGAAGCGATAACGGGTATTCCCGCAAAGGTTGAACTCGTTGCAAGACGAAATGGGGACCCAGCACGTTTAATCGCTTCCTCAGAAAAAATTGAGGCGGAGTTAGGATGGAAAGCTCATAGGAACCTTGAACAAATAATCGAAAGCGCATGGAAATGGCATCTAAATCAACGGTACTAATAAGTTCGCATTTTGTTCAAATCTTATTTTTAAGGGAGAAAAGACATGTCAGAAATCGCAAATAACAAAGTAGAACAATTAGACGAGATGGCGACTCCTGTTCTTAAAACTACAATTCCTACTTGCAACATACTTGGTGTTTCGATCGCAACAATTAATATGAAGTGGCTCGTAGATTTTCTAAATGATCATATTAAAAATATATCTGGTCACTATATCTGTGTGTCGAACGTTCATACCACTGTAATGGGTTATGAAGAAGAGGATTACCGCGCCATTTTAAATGCTAGTCTGATGTCCATTCCAGACGGAGGTCCGTTATCAACCATCGGAAGAAGAGACGGGTATCCGAATATGGAAAGAACAACTGGACCTGATTTGATGGGAGAGATCTTCAGAGCTTCTTCTATGAAAGGATATAGACATTTTTTTTATGGATCTACGGAAGCTACATTAGAAAAACTGAAGCAAAATTTATTGAAGAAGTATCCGTATTTAGAAGTAGTTGGTATGTATAGTCCATCTTTTCGTCCCTTAACAGCTGAAGAAGACGAAAGGATTATTCAGCAAATTAATGCGGCACAGCCGGATTTTATATGGGTTGGCCTAGGTGCACCAAAGCAAGAAAAATGGATGGCTGCCCATAAGAACAAAGTAAAGGGGCTCATGATTGGCGTAGGTGCGGGCTTTGATTATTATGCGGAAAATATTAAAAGAGCACCCCATTGGATGCAGAATAATAATCTTGAATGGTTGTATCGATTGCTACAAGATCCTAAACGATTGTTTAAACGGTATCTTCACACAAATATTAAATTTCTCTGGCTAGTTGGGAGAGGCAAATAATATGAATGTCTTAGCTTCAGTGTATGCCTGCAGTCCCTATGATGGCTCTGAACGAGCAGTAGGATGGAATTGGGTTTGTGAATTAGATAAATCACATCAATTATGGGTGATAACGAGTAAAGTCTATGAAAATGATATTGAACGATATAAAAAAAGTCATCCAGATGCACTAAGAAACACGGACTTTATCTATGTAGAAGTGCCAAAATTTCTTAGCTTTTGGCATAAAGGGTATCGTGGGGAAAGACTTTATTATTTGATGTGGCAAAAAAGAGCCTTAAAAGTAGCTAAAAAACTAATCCAAAATGTCAAAATTGATCTTGTACATCATATTACTTATGTGACATGTGTATTGCCTACTTACATGCATAAGCTCGGATTGCCTTTTTTGTATGGACCGGTGTCCGGAGGGGAGAATATCCCTTCCATTATCCATTATCCATTACACAAAAAGCATTTGCTGATTGAAACGATTCGTAAATGGACGCAAATTTTTTTTCGTGCGACACCCAACTTTAAGCAAACGATGGAAAGAGCAACGCTTATACTTGCAACAACGGATGAAACAAAAGAGTACATTCCAAAGAAATATCATTACAAAACACAAGTTTTTCAATCCATTGTGCTAGATGAGACATATCTTGACCCAGAACCAAAAGAAAAGAACGGAGAAATTTGCAAAATACTTATCGCGGGCAGAATGATTTATTGGAAAGGATTTGAGCTAGCCATTTGGGCATCTATCAAAGCTCTAGAAAAAGGTTGTCCCGCAGAGATTACGATACTAGGAGATACTGATGATGGAAGTGTCCATTTTAAAGACAATTTAAAAAAATTATCTAATTCAAAGAATATCAAATTTGTTTCAAAAGTAGATTATAACAAGATGAAAGAGTTTTACGACGAATTTGATTTGTTGCTAAATTGTAGTTTAAGAGATTCTGGTTGTTATGTCGTCATGGAAGGAATGGCGAGAGGATTGCCAGTTATCTGTGTGGATACTGGAGGACCTAAAATTAATACGACTGAGAAAAATGCGATTAAGATTAAACCTGCAAAATTAGAGAAGATGATTGATGAAACTGCTGACGCAATCTGTCAACTTGTTGATAACGTAGAAAGACGAGTACAGATGGGTCGTGCAGCGCGGCAACATGCAATGAAACAATTTGTTTCAAATAAACGTACAGAGGCGATGAATCAGTTTTATCGCTTTGTAGTGGATGAAGTCGAAACATCGATTCGTCAAAAGGGGAAAAGATGAGTAAAAAAATAAAGGTTTGTATGATTGTGCAGCATTCAACTGTTAAAGGTGGAATTGCTGCAGTGATTAATGGCTATAAAGGATCTTCTTTAGAAAAAGAGTTCGACATCCGCTATGTTGAGTCTTATAAAGAGGGAAGTAAAATGACCAAGCTATTAAAAGGTATACTTGGATACATTCATTTTGTAAAAGTATTAAGTGTCAATCGACTAGATTTGGTGCATATTCATTCATCATTTGGCGCGAGCTTCTATCGAAAGATGCCTTTTATCTATATGGCTCATTGGGCAGGAATCCCTGTTATCAATCATTGTCACGGTGCAGATTTTGAAAGATTTTACTTGAATGCCTCTAAACGAAAAAGAAATTTAATAAAAAAAGTATATAACAAATGCTCGAAAATCATCGCGTTATCGGAGGAATGGAAGCAGCATCTTGGCGAAATTGTTTCACCTGAGAAAATAGAAGTGATTGAAAATTATAGTATTCTTTCACGAGAGGCAGTAACTGAAAGATTCGCGAGAAAAAGTAATCATCAGGTTTTATTTTTAGGAGAGATTGGGAAAAGAAAAGGTTGCTTTGATATTCCGATGATTGTGGAGAAAGTTGTAACGGTGTTACCGGAAGTGAAATTCGTACTAGCCGGTGCCGGTGAGGTGGAACGTGTAAAAGTGATGTTAACAGAAATAGGCGTTGAGCACAATGTCGATTTTCCAGGTTGGGTTAGAGAAGAGGAAAAAGACAAAATGCTTCGGGAAAGTGATGTGTTTTTTTTGCCCTCTTATCATGAAGGAATGCCTATGTCGATCTTAGATGCCATGGGGTATGGGTTGCCTATAGTCAGTACTAATGTTGGAGGAATCCCAAAGTTAGTCATAAATGGGCACAACGGTTATATTTGCACTCCTGGAGATATAAATGCATTTGCAGAAAAGCTTCTGTCTCTACTTCAAAAAGAAGTAGAGATGAAGCACTTGGGGTTTGAAAGTTACCAGATTGTCCAGCAAAACTATGCCTTGGAAAAGCACCTTCAAAAGCTATCAAGTCTCTATCATATGATCAAGACGATGAATCCATATCCAAAGGACGCTGAAGTAGCTAAGAATCAATAATGTATAAGCATTTAAAAAAATCCTAAGGTCCATCGAACTTCAGGTTGCATGACTGACTTTGGTAATAGGGGAGATTTAATGGAATTACTTAATTACGACAATCAAATACTTTATGTTCAAAGAATCTTTGCAAAAAAATTAGTATTTTTTCAAATCTATTATAATTTAGCAATCAAATTTTTAATTGGTCAATTTGGTTTTCCGCATTCCCTAAATTATGTAACAGATTTCGTAACTTTTGTCATTGTACTACTTTCCTTAGGTGAATTAAGGGCGGGCTATCGTAAGCATCGATTTATCTATCACGTCATTTTCTTATTGTTACTCTTTACGGGAATAGGTTATTTTTTTAATCTCTACTCTCCTTTACTTTATTTCTGGGGTTTACGGAATACCTATCGATTCTTCATTTTCTTTTTATGTTGCGCTGTTCTATTAAATAAAAAAGATATTCAAAAAATAATAACCGTATTAATCCGATTATTACCTCTAAATGTATTAATCTGCACCTATCAATATTTCACATTGCGTAATAGTGGCGGCTATGTTTCCTTATATCTTGGGGATTTCATAGGTGGCATGTTTGGCCCAATGCAGGGAAGCAATGTGGCGATGAATGTTTATTTGTCAATCATACTAATCATGAGTTTAGCAGCCTTCACAGAGAAAAAAATGTCATTCTTGAAGTTCATGTTCTATTCTTCTATGTGTTTTTATATCGCCATACTAGCGGAAATGAAAATTATATATTTTGAGTTTTTTGTCATAATCGCCATGATAATGCTTGCTAGTAGGATATCATTTAAAAAAATTGCCACATTTCTTCTAGGGATCATCCTATTAATTGGCGTTTTAAATATATGGACATTGTTTAATCCCACTAGTAGTTCCTATTTAACCAACTGGGATTCCATACTGGAGTATTCCGCTAAAACTAGCTATGCAGGTACAGGATCATTAAATCGATTTACAGCTATACCTGTCATTTCAAAGATTTTTTTTCAGAATAATCTCAGTGAAGAGTTAATCGGGATTGGGCTTGGAAACGCGGATACGTCCAATATTAAATACTTCAATAGCCCAACATACGTAGTCTATGGTGATACACTAAAATACACCTTTTTTCAACAAGCAATCCTTTATTTAGAAACTGGAATCATTGGATTACTCCTTTATGTAGGTTTTTTCCTTGTTCTATTTTTTAGCTCATTTCAAAAAAGTACCATCCAATGGGGTAATAATAATGAATATATTTATATTTTAATAGCTCGTGTTTTTTCAATCTTAGCAATCATCATGGTCTTTTATAACCAGACTTTTCGTTTAGAAAGCAGCGGATATTTGGCATTTTTGATTTTAGCGATTCCATTTATATGGCGAAATAATCCTGAGGAAGAAGTAACGAATGAAGCTCGTAGAATGAAAGCTTAGTAGGTGGGAAAATGAGTATTAAAATTAGCGTCATAGTTAGTATGTACAATATTGAGGATTATGTAGAAGAATGTATCAAATCATTAATAGCTCAAACTTTTAAAGAGTTAGAGATTATTCTTGTGGATGATGGTTCAACAGATAGAACTTATAGGATAGCAAGTAAGTATGCGGATTTGCACTCTCATATAACGTTGGTCTATCAACCAAATGGTGGATTATCTAGTGCTCGAAATCTAGGACTCTCTTATGCTAAAGGTGAATATGTTGCTTTTATAGATGGGGATGATTATGTATTACCCCAAATGTTCGAATCGATGTATCAAAGTGCCCATCAGCATAACTCTGACATGGTCATGATCGGCTTCATGCGATTATTAGAAGATGGCACCTTAAATATTGACCGAGAATTGACAGAACAGAGCTTATTTAGCAAACATCCATGTGTGAGTGGAAAAGTACAGATTCACCAAGAGGTACTTGCTACGATGCTCGGTGTTCTACCAGAAGCAGCAATTGATGTGGAGCTAAATAGTTGTGTATGGCGCAATTTATATCGAAAACAAATACTGGATGAAACTAGAATTGTATTTAGGTCTGAGAGAGAATACATCTCAGAGGATGTCCTATTTCACCTAGAACTTTTGCCGCATCTTAATATTATATCTACCATTAATGAAGCGGGCTATATTTACCGATTTAATAGAAATTCACTAACAAAAAAGTACATGCCAGAGCGTTTTCAGAAGGAATGTTTTTTATATCGAACTCTAATGCAAAAGGCATCAGAAAATCCGTTTCTCAATCGGGTTGACCTAAGGTTGAAACGTTCATTTATAGGACGAGTTCGAAATTGTATATTAAGTGAAATCTATGCCAATAAAGATGCAACTTTATGGGAAAAACAGAAAAATATTAAAGGTATGGTCACAAATGATTTGGTTCAAAGTGTTTTACATGATTACCCGATTCACCAATTAAATTTAAAACTAAGAGTGTTTACAAACATGATGAAATATCACCAAAGTATGTGCTTGATTTTGCTGGGTCGTCTGTATAAAAATAGATATTTAAAAAAATAATTGGAACATTGTTGTACAGTAAAATGATATCGATCTTTCTATTATCTGCTATGTAGAAATTGAAGAAGAAAAAACACAAACAAACCAACTTCCATAATGAAGATTCGATTGGCTATTCACATCTGAAGAGGCGCTTCTCCTTCTCCAGTACTCCAATTGTTTAAAGAATTTATGGAATAAGCTGGCTATTAATATGCGGCATCATCAGACAATACGATTACTATTTTGAGCCTGGAATATTGATAGGGGAAGACATGTTATTCAGTTGAGACAATTTAAAATACACAAGTATGGAGGATTTAGATGTTATTGATGGATAGGGCATTAGGAAAAATTTTCTCATTAATTAAAAGAATATCTCCAGTAATGGCTAGTAAAATCATCTATTACAAAACTTTTAAAAAAAAGCTGAATCTCAAGAATCCAACTACATTTAATGAAAAGTTAATGTGGTTAAAGTTAAATGAAGATGACACATTTAAAGCTAAGTGTACAGATAAGTATTTAGTTCGAGACTATATTAAGGAATTAGGCTATTCAAACATATTAATTGAATTATACAACGTCTACGAGCACGCGGAAGATATCGATTTTGACGCATTACCAGATCGATTTGCTATGAAATGTACACATGGTTCAGGGTTTAATATTATTTGCAATGACAAAAATACATTGGATCTCAATCTAGTACGATTGCAATTAAATAAATGGATGAATACAAATTATTCTTTTGTGAATGGGGAACCCCATTATTCGAAAATCAAACCACGGATTATTGTAGAGAGATTTCTAGAAAGGTCCAACTTACAAGCACCAATCGATTACAAAATCCATTGTTTTCATGGAAAGCCACAAATTATTGAAGTCGCTTTACCAACAATGGACTTATTATACAATTGCGATTGGGAATTATTACCCTACAACATGGCTAGCGTCAATTATAATGAAACGTTAGAAAGACCCGAAAGGCTGGAGGAAATGTTAGAAATCGCCAGGGGTTTAAGTCGTGCATTTTTGTATGTCCGCGTAGATTTATACTATTGCAATAATGAGATTTATTTTGGTGAACTAACATTCACGCCTGCAGCTTGTCTTGATGTAGACTTTATCGATGATGCGGATTATCAAATGGGGAAATTATTACATTTGGAAGTTCTAAACAACAAAAGCTTGTGAAATATAAAAATTAAGAATACGTAAACGGAAGAATTGTACAAGTTTAATTGAAACTACATTCATAGTATTGCCAAGAAGAGTAAAACCAAAATTTTTCTTTAAGGGAATGTTTAACATAGAACAACTAATACGCTTAAAAAATAAGTTTAGCACTAATTTTATGAGGAATACTGGCTGGTTAATATTAGAACAGATTTTCAGGATGGGACTGTCATTAATTGTCACTTCTATGATGGCTCGGTATCTTGGTAGCCAAAATTTTGGTCTCATTAATTATAGCTTGGCGTATATTTTGATTTTTACTACAGTGAGCAAGCTAGGAATCGATAGTATCATCGTTAACGAGATTATAAAAAAACGGGAAGACACCGGTAAAGTGCTCGGTACAACTATATGCCTGCGATTGCTGTCATCTTTACTTTCCATTTTATTAATTTTACTTATTGTGAAGTATATGGATCCAAATGATCTTACAATTCAGATGCTTACATTTATTCAGTCGATTTCTTTATTAATGGTTGTATTTGATACGTTAGATTTTTGGTTTCAATCCAATTTGCAATCAAAGTATATCGTCATCTCAAAATCTATTGCTTTTACGATTGTGTCGATATGGAGATTGGCTTTAATTTTCTTTGAAAAGTCAATTTACTATTTTGCTTTTGCAACGGTGATAGAAGGATTGGTTATAAGTATATTCATTGTTGTTTTTTACTATAAATTTAAAGGGCCTCGGCTGCAATTTTCTTTTTTAACAGCCAAGGAATTGTTGTGCCAAGGGTTTTATTATTTTATTGCTGGACTATTTATTGTTGCTTATACTCAAATCGATAAAATTATGCTTGGCCAGATGATGGGGGGAACAACCGTAGGGATCTACACGGCTGCTATGACTATATCAAGTTTGTGGGTGTTTATTCCGAATGCAATAATACAATCTGCCAGACCGGTGATTATGACTTCCAAAACTGAAAATGAAAGTTCTTATTTAAAAAAATACAAACAACTGTATTGTTCGATTATCTGGATTGGTATTGCCGCATCTGTCGCCATCTCTGTACTATCCAAACCTATTATTCTAGTAATCTATGGAAGTCAATTTGCGGAAGCTATCAATGTATTAATCATATTAATCTGGTCGCGCATTTTTTCCTTAATCGGCACAACGAGAGCTATTTGGCTTACTATAGAGGATTTAGGTAAATTCCAGGTAAGCTTTGTAGCACTCGGAGCAGTAGTGAATATTGTACTGAATATAATGCTTATTCCTCATTTTGGGGCAATCGGTGCTGCAATCGCCACGCTCCTTGCAGAAGTCATTTCTACTTTTATCGCTCTATTATTTTTCAAACAAACACGCCCTTTGTTTAAACTAATAGTTGAGGCCTTTTTGTTCAAGGGGATAAAAATTTAGTGAAATTATTTATCTAGGAAGGTGACTTTTATTGATTAAAATTAAAAAAAGTTTATTCTTTTTCGATCTAGTAGATGTATTTTTAGCGGATGAATATAATCCTGAACAATTAAAAAATAGACTTGTCATTCATCATTATTCAAGGGTGCCTGGAAAGAATTTATTTGGGGAAATTACCTACCAATTGAATTTGGAGAAGGACGAGCAGGAACTCCTAGCAGACATGAGTAAAATGAATCGTTATATGTTGCGACGTGCAACCAAAGAACCCTATGAAATCATCGTAAAGGACAACCCGACTAACGAGGATTTATTGGAATTCCAGACATTCTATAACCAATTTGTTAAAATTAAAAAAACCCGTAATATCAATAAATATCGTTTCAATCGATTGAAGCGACTGCGTGATCAAGGTGTGGTAGTTTTTACAAAGCTACAAAATACAGCTGGAGAAGCATTGTGTTATAGGGTCTACATTAAGGATAAAGATATTGTTCTTAATTATTATACGTGTACTGCAGCCTGGATTCAAAATCGTCCAGACTTAAAGCAACAAATACGCTTTGCTAATCGCTATTTGCTCTGGGAAAATATTAAACTATTCAAAAGTCGTGGATTTAAAATTTATGATTATGGCGGTATCACAGATATTAATGAAATTAACAAATTTAAAGAGGACTTTGGATTTGAAGGAATCGAAGCATACCATGGCTTTGACACGGAATCGATAGTCGGTAAACTTTTAATAAGGTTACACTGGAGGAAGAATATCTATTTGTTTTCCTAATAGAAGAAAAAGGTCTACTGAGCGAAAGAAGCAAGGGAGACCTTTTATTTATAGAGTGAAATTATAATGAGGTAACAGGGGGCTAAATTTTTGGAAATAGAAATATTGTGAGGCAGTATGACTTTTTTGGTCATGCTGCTATTTTTTGATCAATTTTTGTACTAATAAGCAACTGGAATGTCGTTCATTGCTGGTAGTTATGATTGCTGTAGCAAATTTTCGGTAATCTACAACTACACTTCGTCATTTTATAAAAAATGCTTGTATTACTATTACCTTGTCTTACAGGAACTGTAAATTATTTTCTTTAGTAGAGTCATAATTCGTTAGAATAATAAAAGATTTCTAGTTGATGAAATCAACTAGATGCTATTAAATAATTCGCATAAATATAGTATGTCTTACCTTTAGATAGTCTAATAGAAAAGGAGTGATTTAATGGCGAGTTCTGATAAAGTCTATTCTAAACCTCAAGATTATAATGCACAAGGTAATGGGAAGGCTGATGATTCTGTTGCCTTTCAAAATATGTTAAAGGATTCTGTTAGATCCATATTAACGCCAAAGGGAACGTATCTGTTTAACAGCCCGTTAATGGTATATAATAGCTTAACTTTTGTGGGAGAAAATCGAGAGGAAACAAAATTATTAAATAGTCCAAAGCAAAAAAAGTATGCTGCAACAGTAGAGTTTAATAATAGTATGAATTCGTTGCTATCGAATCTGACGTTAGATGGCAACATCGCAAATGTTCCAGGAGATATCTATGGAGGAGTTGTCAATTTAAGAATTGAAAATTCCACGAATATAACTGTTCGAGATGTTAATTTCACTAACAACAAACATGTGGGGTGTATGTTAAAGGATTCTACAAATGTCACATTTGATAATTGTAATTTTACTAACTTAGATAGCGGTATTAATGGTCAAAATGGAACAAAAACGAACGGAGTTACGATTACTCGGTGTACATTCGATGGTCACTCTGCTTCAGAACCAATATCTCTTCCAAACGCTAAAAATATCACGATTGAGCATTGTAAGATGGTGAACAAAACAGCGGGCCATGCTGTTGCATTTGACGGATCACAAGATATTTATATCAATGATATCTATGTGGAAAATTGCGGCAACGGTATTTACTTAGCTGAAAGAAATAATCAAAGAACAAAGAAAATTAAGGTCATGAACTCAGTTTTCCGACGTAGCACTTATGGAAATTATCTAAGTTATGCAGATGAAGTCGAATTTATTAATTGTGAGTTTATAGACGGAATTACGAATATCATTGACTGCAACAAAGTGACTTTTAACAATTGTAAATTTATTGCAGACACTAAGGCATGTATGGTTGCATTCTCAAAGACATCAAGTGATACGATTCAGTTTATCAATTGTGTTTTTGATAATACACATAATAAAAATTTCTCCAATGCGTTCCTAAGTGTTTATGATAATGTCATTCTGAAAAACGTCTTATTTGAAAGATGTGCGTTTATAAAATGTATTCTTTTAAATGGCGAATTTGCTCAAGGTTCACAAATTACAATGAAAAACAATGTTGATGAAAACGGTAATATATATAACCCTACGAAATCGGGTGTATTGAATAACAATACAGAGTTGTTCAAGATTGTCGGAACAACTAAACCAACTTTTGGATACTATAAAGCTGGCTCGATCTATCTATTTGCTACTCCTACTACACATGTAGGCGGCATAAACTTAGTAGAAGGTTATGCATATCAGGATTCGTGGAAAGCAGGACTTTCTGTAACACCTCAAATGCATATAAAACTGTCAACTGGTATTGTTGTTAAGGCACTTAATTCTGGTAAAACTTCTGCTGGAAATGAGCCAACACGTATTACAAGTTCTAATACGGAAACAAATCCATTTGTCGATAAAAATGGTATAAAATGGGTGTATTTGGGCAAAGCGTCTAATTTCGTTAATTTTGGTAGTATTGGACCATAAAAGTTCAGTAGTAAGGATTGTAAACATTACAATGTCATAATTTAATTTGTTCGTTCTAAACTGGTTATGATACCAAGTTTGGAACGCTTTTTTTTGAAAATGCAAAAGTTACAAAGTATGGATTCTAGAAATATTCATAGATTTTGAAGAGGCTTATGAGAATAAAGTACTGGCACGTCTCATATTATAGGATGTGAAAAACAATAGAATAGTTTTTAACTTTCTGAGATAAGATTTGCTAAAAATATTCTCGTTATATCCTTACTAAAATATAACTATAGGGGGATTTTGATTGCACGAAACGATTAGTATACTAACCATTTTAAACATCTTAAAAAAACGATTTTTACTTATCTTTAGCTTTGGTATTCTGATTGGTGGAATTACTGCAGCGATTAATTTTTATGTTCTCCCTGCAATCTATCAATCTGAAACACAAATTTTAGTAAATCAAAAAAATAGCAATGACGAAAAGTATGAATGGTCTCAAATTGAAACTGATTTACAACTTATTCATACCTATAATGTCATTATTAAAAGTCCTGCCATACTTAATAAGGTGATAGATGATTTAGAACTTAAGGTTAGTAATTCAGCTCTATCTGAACAAATACTTGTGTCAAATGAAGATAAATCTAAGGTTGTTAATATAACCGTCCAAGACCAAGATGCCAAAAAGAGTGCAGCGATTGCCAATAAGGTAGCAGAAGTGTTCAAAGAGGAAATTCCCACTATTATGAGTGTAGATAACATTACGATTTTATCAAATGCAACTGTTCCTCAGACACCCGTGAAACCTAATAAAGTAATTAATATCGGTCTAGCAATAGTAATGGGTCTAATACTTGGGGCAGGAATAGCTTTTCTGTTTGAGATTTTTGATACGACGATTAAATTCGAAAAGGATATTGAAAATATTACGAATATTCCGATTATTGGTATTGTTAGTTCGATAGAATTTGATAGCAAAAATCGAGGCTCTAAAAAAACTAGTAAAGTAGGTGGTTAAGATATTTGGCAAAAAGAAAAAAAAGATGCAATTAGCAAAAACCCCTAGGAAACTTGTTACGGTTACAGAGAATGATTCATTCATATCGGAACAATTCCGAACAATTCGTGCAAATATCAACTACTCGATGCCTGAAGGTAAATTAAAAACTATTTTAGTTACTTCCGCTATGGCTAGTGAGGGTAAGTCCACCAATGCTGCGAATCTCGCAATAGTCTTTGCCCAAGAGGGGAAAAAGGTATTGTTAGTAGACGCAGATTTACGAAAACCATCCTTGCATTATACGTTTAACTTACCAAATACGATGGGATTAACACATATTTTAATAGGAAAATACTTTTACTTTAATGTCATTCAGAATACGTCAGTAAGCAACTTAGATATCATCACAAGTGGAGCCATCCCTTCAAACCCTTCAGAATTGTTAGCCTCAAAAAACATGGATGACTTCTTTGAAACAGTTAAGAAAAATTATGATTTAATCATTATCGATGGGCCGCCGTTAATACCCATTTCTGATTCACACATATTAGGAAATAAATGTGATGGTACATTGTTAATTGTGAATTCTGGTATTTCGAAAAAAGGAGATTTCTTAAAGTCAGAAGAAATCCTTTCTGCGTCTAAAGCAAGGATACTGGGAGTTGTTCTCAATAATTATAAAGTACCCAAATCCTATTATCGGAATTACTATCATTATTCTAGATAATAAAAACCTTAAACTAGTCTATGAAATAAGGGGAACTTCCTGTTCTCTACATCATTCGACAATCTTATGGATTGAATTCGTGTATACTGAAGGGTAAAATTACTGTAGCTATTTAGACTAGGAAGGTGCAAGATGGAGGAAATATACAAAAAGTGGCTCTCACTTAATTTACCGAACGATTTACAAGAAGAATTGCAATTGATTTCCGGAGATGACAAAGCAATTGAAGATTGCTTTTACCAATATGTGTCCTTTGGAACTGGTGGGATGCGTGGGGTACTTGGTGCCGGAACAAACCGTATGAATATTTATACAATTCGTCGAGTTTCAGAGGGGCTTGCCCGATATATCGAATCGAATGGACAAGATGCCAAACAACGTGGGGTCGTACTTGCATACGATACGCGCCATTTCTCGTATGAGTTTGCAGTAGAAACAGCAAGTGTTTTAGGAGCACATGGGATTACAACTTATATTTATAAAGAATCACGCCCAACACCACAGCTCTCCTTCACGGTCCGCGAGCTTAACGCGTTTGCCGGTGTTGTTATTACTGCCAGCCATAATCCGAAACAGTATAACGGATTTAAAGTATATGGTGAGGATGGGGCACAACTTGTTCCAAATGGAGCAAAGGAAATCGTTGCACATATGGAACAGATTGAAGATATCTTTGAAATAGAAACCTCCAATATCCAACAATTAGAAAAGCAAGAATTAGTTCACTGGATTCTAGATGAAATGGATTCAAAATACGTTTCTAATTTGCTTACTTTAAAAGACAATTCTGCCATAGATACTTCGATGAATATTGTCTACACGCCACTACATGGTGCAGGATTAGTCCCGGTTACTGAAGGATTGAAACAGTTTGGTTTCCAAAATGTTCACACTGTACAAGAACAAGCAATTCAAGATGGATCTTTCCCAACAGTCTCTTACCCAAACCCTGAAGAACCAGCAGCATTTAAATTAGCGATGGAACTAGGAAACTGTGTAAGGGCAGATCTATTACTTGCTACAGATCCAGACGCAGACCGACTTGGCGTTGCTGTACGAAATGGTGAAAATTATGAACTGTTGACGGGAAATCAATTAGGTGCATTGTTACTTCACTATATTTTACAAACAAATGTTAATAACGGAACATTGCCTTCCAATGGAGTGGTTATTAAAACGATTGTAACCGCTGAGCTTGGGGCAAAAGTTGCTGCACATTATAATATTGAAACAATTAATACATTAACTGGCTTCAAATACATAGCGGAGAAAATAGAGGAGTTTGAAAAATCAGCAGAACGAACTTACCTATTTGGCTATGAAGAAAGCTATGGCTATCTGATTAAGACGTTTGCTCGCGATAAGGATGCTGTACAGGTTGCTTTAAAAGTTGCAGAAATGGCTGCCCATTATCGGACAAAAGGCCAGTCTTTATTAGACGTATTACAGGAACTCTATAAACAATTTGGGTATCATAGAGAAGCACTAGTCTCCCGAGTGTTTGAAGGAAAAGATGGCCAAGAACAGATGAAGGACATTTTAAATAAATTGCGAGAAAACCAGCCTTCAGAAATTGCTGGTATTCCAGTTGCTAGGGTAGAAGATTATTTAACAAGTGTTGCCTCTCTAGCGGATGGGACACAAGAGGACATCCTGTTACCAAAAGAGAATGTTCTAAAATATGTTTTAGCAAATGATGCATGGATCGCAATCCGTCCATCTGGAACGGAACCAAAATGTAAATACTATTTTGGTGTAGTAGGAGCTTCAGCGCATGAAGCGGAGCAGCTTCTATCTGATTTGAAAAATAGTTTTAGTTGAGTGGTTTGTTTAGAATTCTCTTTCCACTACCTAGAAAATTTTGAGAACGCTTAGTCATACTAAGCACTCGCGTGAGTGAAGACGTGAATAGAATAGCAGTATCTCTTTCATGAGGGAATTTTATTGCGAATTAAACATTAGCGACAAGTGTGAACGAGTAAAACAAGAAACGTAGGAAGAAAGCGTTCATCAAGAGTCTGTGTGGACCTTCTGAAAGGAAGGTCCATTTTTTTAGTTGCCAGGCAAATTTGTGTCAACTAGGAGGTTAATATTCACTGTGGGCGTTGGGCTGTATGCGAAACAATAGCCAATTGCGAGGCTGTCCGAAGGGACTTGTATGAAACGAAGGTTATACAATTTAATAATAGTTAGTCCAATTCTTACCTAAAGTCCTGTGATTTTAATGAATTATGTCAGAATTTTCGAGTAAAACTATGGAGTTTATATTACTGATTGATTTTTAATTTATTATTAGGAGGATTAATATGTTAGGGAGATTGATTGATCGGAAAGGTGAAGAGTACCAAATCGCCCCATTAATTAGTGTAATTATACCAATATATAATGTTGAAAAATATTTAAATAGATGTATAGATAGTGTTATTAACCAAACTTATGAAAATCTTGAGATAATCTTAATCAATGATGGCTCGCCTGACTTATGTGGGAAAATCTGCGACGAATATTCAAAAACAGATCAACGAATTAAAGTTATACATAAGGAGAATGGCGGTGTTTCTTCAGCGAGAAATGTTGGTCTTAAGGCTGCAAAAGGAGATTATATAGCATTTGTCGATCCGGATGATTATGTTACAAGAAACATGTTTGAAAAACTTAATCATTATCGTGAAGAGTCGCAAGCGGATATTGTTTCATGTTGTGCATTAGTTGAAAATGATGAAGGTGTAATTAAAAATTCTTTTTTCAAAATAACTAATGATAGTATCGTTGTGGATAAACAAAGAGCAATCATCCAATTAGTTTGGAATAATTATCTTGCCGAGTCTGATAGATATATTGATATTGGAGTGCCATGGGGAAAGCTGTATCGTAAGTCAATGCTAACTGATAATAATATAGAATTTAAAGAATCTCTAAGGAGGCAACAAGATAATATTTTCAACTTATATGCTTTTCATAATGCAAACAAAATAGTGTATATTGATGACCCTTTATATAATTATAATTATACAAATATATCAAATGTATTTAGTAAATACGTTAGAGATATTGATGTGTTGTTTACCGAGTTGACAAATGAAACCAACCATTTTTTAAAGGAATATGGTTGGTTTAGGAATAATGAAATACAGCTAGCTTTTTCTGCTAAAGGTACTTCTTATCTTATCTCGATACTTGCATTAAAGTTTTTTAATAAGGATTATAAAGTTTCTTCACGTGATAGAATAAATTCCGTAAAAAGATTAGTTTCCTCAGAACCCTACAAGTCCTCTCTTTCTAATGTAGAATTGCATTTTTTTAAAATTCATAATAGATTACTTGTGAAATTATTGAGAACTAAGCATTATCTTCTTGCTTATATTTTATTTAAAACTTCTGCCTATGCCAAGCGACTATTATCAAATCAATACTCATAAAAAAATGATTTTAAAGATATTTATTGAAAATAGGTTATAAGAAACTATTAAAATTCAAACAACTTAATCGTAACATTAAGTATGGTAGGGTGAAAGGAGGCAAGCCAATAAACGCTAGCCTCCTACACAATCATAAAATGGCTGAACTAAAACGATGGCTGAATAACCCTTTTTATAATTGGCAACAATGAAAAAAAAAGGGTTGTGGCTTATGGTTGAAGAGGAAGGAAACTTTTTTAAGGGAATTTTCATCGCTTTCTTGCTGTCTATTCCATTGTGGATCTCGATTTTTGGATGGTTTAATATGATTACAAGTCTGCTTAAACTTTAAAAGGTAGTTTAGCTGTTTATGTTCCATGTCTTTTTCTTAGGGAGATGAATCAGTAAAATCAAAGAAGTACTACTAAGCTTTATTCATTTATTGTACATATTAGCGTTTTGTTCTTGGGCTTAAAAGTGGTAGAATGAATAGACTGTTTGAATTTGTTAGAAAGAGTGATTTGATTAATGAAAGTTATTTTTATTGGGGATATAGTGGGATCGATTGGCCGTGAAGCCGTTGAAAAGTATTTACCTCGTTTGAAGAAAAAGTACAATCCTGATGTAGTCATTGCCAATGGTGAGAACGCTGCTGCAGGTCGTGGAATTACGCAAAAAATTTATCAACAATTGTTACAAGTTGGGGTAGACGTCATTACAATGGGAAACCACACTTGGGATAATAAAGACATTTTCGAATTTATCGATGATGCCGAGTATTTAATTCGTCCAGCGAATTTTTCAGAAGAAGCGCCTGGTAAAGGCATTGTTCAAATCTCGAAGAATGGTGTAACTTTATCGGTTATTAATTTACATGGACGTGTATTTTTACCACCACATGAAGACCCATTTGCTATGGCGGATGAATTAGTGGCCGAAGCACGCAAAACTTCACCTTTAGTATTCGTTGATTTCCATGCAGAAGTTACAAGTGAAAAGATTGCACTAGGCTGGCATCTAGATGGTCGCGTCTCAGCTGTCGTTGGTACGCATACACATGTACAAACAGCAGACGCACGAATCTACCCTGGAGGTACTGCTTATATTACTGACGTAGGTATGACAGGCCCATATGATGAAATTTTAGGTATGAAAAAAGAAAGCGTCATCTATAAATTCCAAACTAACATGCCAACTCGCTTTGAAGTACCAAAAGATGGTCGCGAAGTACTGAGTGGCTTCTTCGTTGAAATTGATGACAAATCAGGTAAAGCATTAAATTGTGAACGAATATATATTAATGCAGATTACCCATTCAAAGGTTAATTAGTTGTTATTAACTAAACCCACCAACTAAAGTTGGTGGGTCTTTTTGCGTTGGAATCTGAATAAGGTTACCTATTTCAAACAATAGTTTTTTTCTATAAAGCTTAATTTTTTTACTAGAAAATTTATTAATGAATTGGATACTAGAAGCGTTCCTGCCATTTAAAACCACATGAGATGACTACTTTTTTGAACCTCTGAACTGAGGATACACCTACCTTGAATCTTTCGAAAAATACTAATGTAATATCCTCAATATTAGTTATATTTCCTTACGAAATTTTCTATAGTATAAAGAGTTTAAAAATTTTTTAGTACACTTTATTGATTCTTTTTCCAAATTGTGAGTTTGTTTTTGGAAATTATAGTAACAAAGTTTTATTAATTTTCCAATTTGTAAGATTTGGAAAGGACATTTTGTAAATTAATTTGATGGAGGAATGATTGGTGTCTCATTTACATTTAAGGACCAACTTGGATGGGCATCTTCTAAGTGATGATGTAATGGATTATCGTGCATTAATCTCGAACATTCACCGATATTTAGAAGAGGGAGTAGATGAATTTACAGGTTGGATAAATGCACCGATTGATGTAGAAGAAGAGCAAATTAATGCAATTTTGGGTTTGACTGATGAAATCAAGCAACATGCGGAAGTCTTAATTGTTGTAGGGATTGGGGGTTCTTATTTAGGAGCAAAAGCAGTACAAGAAGCGCTGTCCCCGTATTTTAAACAACATGAGAATGGCATTGAAGTAATGTATGTTGGATATAACCTTAGTGGCAACTACATGAAGCAAGTAATCGATAGTCTTGAAAATAGGGAATTTTATATCAATGTCGTTTCCAAGTCGGGCAGTACGATGGAATCTTCTATAGCGTTTCGAGTACTTCGGCAATTTGCAGAAGCTCGATATGGGACAGAATCTAAAAAAAGAATTATTGTCACCACAGATCCTAAAAAAAGTTTATTAAAAGATATTGCTCTTACACAAGGTTACCGAACTTTTGAGATTCCATCCAATATCGGTGGCCGCTATTCTACTCTAACCCCAGTTGGATTACTTCCAATGGCTGTTGGCGGTATCGATATTATCCAATTGCTAGAGGGGGCAAAACGAGCAGCCCTGCATTTCAAAGAGGAAGAGCTAATAGAAAATGAGGCCTATCAATATGCAATGTATCGGCATAAGTTGCATATGGCAGGATTTCAAGTAGAGTTGTTAGCTTCTTTTGAACCGTCACTTGCTTACATACATGAATGGTGGAAGCAATTATTCGGTGAGAGTGAGGGGAAGGCAAAGAAGGGATTATTCCCCGCTTCTGTTAGTTACTCAACAGACCTTCATTCGTTAGGCCAATTTGTTCAAGAAGGGAATCCTATACTATTTGAAACCTTTCTTCATTTTCGCAATGTAGTAGATGATTTTTATATACCGTACAATGATTTAGATGATGATTCGTTGAATTATCTAAGTCATCGATCATTTAATGAAATAAATCGCATTTCCGAAAAAGGGACGATTATCGCTCATTCAGAAGGCGGTGTTCCAATTATCCAAATTGAATTAGAAAAATTAGATGCCTTCCATATAGGCTATTTAATTTATTTTTTTATGAAAGCTTGTACCATGAGTGCATATTTAATTGATGTATATCCCTTTGATCAGCCAGGGGTAGAGGCTTATAAAAGAAAAATTACGCAGCTATTAACTGAAGAGTCTGTTGTGAAATAGAATATAGTAGGAGAAGTGAGAATGAAAAAAGTGAAAAAAGCGATCATCCCAGCAGCAGGTTTGGGAACACGTTTCCTTCCTGCCACTAAAGCAATGCCAAAGGAAATGTTACCGATTGTAGATCGACCAACAATCGAATACATTGTTGAGGAAGCCATTCGTTCGGGAATTGAAGATATTATTATCGTAACTGGAAAAGGGAAGCGGGCCATTGAAGATCATTTTGATCGGAATTTTGAGCTTGAAGACAACTTAGCAAGAAAAGGGAAATTTGATTTACTTGAAAGAATACAGGCTTCGTCGGATGTGGAACTACATTATATTCGTCAAAAAGAACCAATGGGACTGGGACATGCCATCTGGTGTGCTCGGAAGTTTATCGGGGACGAGCCTTTTGCTGTCTTGCTTGGTGACGACATAGTACAAAGTGAAACCCCCGCGACTAAACAATTGATTGAACAATATGAATCGACTGGTAGATCGGTAATTGGTGTGCAGACTGTTCCTCAAGATGTGACAGATCGATATGGCATCATAGAGCCAGATCAAAGCGAAGGCAGGCTGTATCAAGTTAGAAATTTTGTTGAAAAGCCCGCACAAGGCACTGCGCCTTCAAATTTAGCAATCCTTGGACGCTATGTGTTAACCCCTGAAATTTTCCATTATCTAGAAACGCAAGAAACCGGAGCAGGCGGTGAAATTCAACTAACTGATGCCATTCAAAAGCTAAATCAATACGAAAAAGTCTATGCATATGAATTTGAAGGCAACCGATATGACGTTGGAGAAAAAATGGGGTTCATCCGCACAACTGTTGAGTTTGCCCTAAATAATGAAGAATTCGGTGAAGAAGTAGAAGTCATGTTAAAGGAAATATTAGCAAATCGAGAGCCAAATTTGAGAGTTTAAGATGTTGTTATTTCCATATTAAAGTAAAAATGTGGGAATTTTTTCTAATACCAATGGGTAAACCTACAATCTTTCGAATAAATGAAATGAATCAGATTAGTGATTTCTCACAGAAAAATAGACTGAATCTAGAAATATATATATCTATAAAAAAATAAATTGTTTTCCCTTCCAAAACCGACTACTTCTGATTCTAATTTGATATTGACCATCATAAAATGTCATACGGACACTAAGTTAAAGTCCTTTGAATGAACGCCCACTAATCGAATGCTTCATTCAACATCTAATAAAGCTACATGGGGAGGAATAATTGTGGATTCATTAAAAGTATCGTCTCGCTCTAATCCAAATTCTGTTGCAGGTGCGCTTGTTGCTGTTATTCGAGAGCAAGGGTATGCGGAAATGCAAGCTGTAGGTGCAGGTGCATTAAATCAGGCAGTAAAAGCAGTTGCAATTGCACGTGGTTTCGTCGCACCAAGTGGCACGGACTTAATTTGTGCACCAGCGTTCGCTGATATTACCATCGCTGGTGAAGATCGTACGGCATTAAAGTTAGTCGTTGAAAAAAGAAATCGATAAGTCATAATATCTGTAAAGCTCTTATTAATTAGCTCAGGCTAACTAATAAGAGCTTTTTTGTATGCCTTTTCTTCTACAATCCTCTATATTCTTCTTCTCCATAGTTGTTACGAATATGTTAACAATTCTAACATTTTATAGTTTTTGAAGATATGCTATAAATCCTATTGTATTGCCTATTAGAAGCGAAATAGTTGATTTTTGGTGCTATACTAATGATTTTTGCATTTAGCAAAATGACAAAAAGACTATTATTTTTACAAAAGATTCAGAATCTTATTGTAAAACAAAAAAGTTTGATGTTAATATATATAACATAGTTACGAATTGAAACGTAACATGTTTGTATAGGAGGGGATTCCGATGATTACAGAGTATAAACAACAAAATCGAGTAAAACTAGAGAATGTTGGAAAGGTATACCCGAATGGAACGATAGCTGTAGAAGGTGCAAATCTTTACGTTGGTGAAGGTGAGTTTTTATGTTTTGTTGGCCCCTCAGGTTGTGGTAAATCTACAATCTTCAATATGATTACGGGCCTTGTTCCACCTTCATCTGGAGTTATGTCTGTTATGGGTACGACCCCAAAAGAAGCAATTTCAAAAAATGAAATTTCATTTGTTTTCCAAGACCACACTTTACTTCCTTGGCTCAACCTCATAGATAATGTCTCTTTACCTCTAAAGTTAAAAGGTGTCTCTAAAAAAGAATATCTCCAAGAAGGGCATCGCGTTTTGGAACTCGTTGGATTAAAAGGGTACGAAAAAGTGTTGCCTCGTGAATTATCTGGTGGGATGAAAATGAGGGTTTCCATCGCCCGTGCGTTAATTGCTAGACCCAAATTGCTACTGATGGATGAACCATTCGGAGCATTAGATGAAATTACACGACAAACCTTACAAGACGAACTGCTTAATATTTGGAAGGCTGAGAAAGGGATGACAGTTCTATTTATCACGCATAACGTATTTGAGGCGGTTTCCTTATCAACCAAAGTCGTTGTCATGACACCACGTCCCGGAAAAATTTCAAGTATTATTCCAATTCCTGAATTAGAGCGGGACGAAGAATTTCGAGCTAGCCCATTATTTAGTGAATATGTCAGACAAGTATCTCAAGCATTAAAACATTGAGAGGAGGATTCATATTGAAACAGCAATCTGTTGAGGAAGTAAAGATTCCAAAAATTGATGTTAAAGGTTTTAAGATTAACAAATTCCTAAAGAATAATTATCCGGCAATTGTTATCTTCCTAGTTGTTATAGGAGGTTGGGAATTAATCTGTACTTTGTTAAATGTAGCAACTTATATTCTACCAAAGCCGAGTGATATTTTCCTAGCGGCGCAAGAAAATTGGTCAAACTTAGTAAAGTCGACATCTAAAACTGTCTTCACATCCATCATTGGTTTTGTTATCAGTATTGTCATTGGAATATCGGTAGCTGTTTTATTATCCCTTTCCCGAGTGATTGAACGGGCTGTTTACTTCTATGCGATTATATTGCAAACAATTCCAGTAGTTGCTGTGGCGCCAATTATTGTCATTTGGATGGGAGCTGGGTCGAGTGCCATCGTTGCAATCGTCTTTTTAATCAGCTTTTTCCCAATACTTTCAAACACACTAATCGGATTAAACTCTACGGATAAAAATCTTAAAAATTTATTTTTCTTATACAATACTTCACATTTACAAACAATTATGTACCTCCGTATACCGGCTGCCCTACCTTTTATATTAGCAGGTCTAAAAATTTCAGCTTCTTTAGCTGTAGTTGGCGCTATTGTTGGTGAATATGTGGCAGGTATTGGTGGAGGAAGCGGAGGTTTAGGTTATAGCATTACCATTGCTGCTTCACGATTACAAACACCTTACTTGTTTGCGTGTGGTATTGCAGCAGCGGTTCTTGGTATTACTTTTTACCTAATTATCAATGCCATCTC
>Ga0182738_1001351_pt1 | contig 30897 bp, 15 predicted proteins | sample eDN5th30CBELigMG_FD_128876 | JGI IMG/M metagenome (GOLD analysis project Ga0182738, IMG submission 128876) | Enriched Miracle-Growth compost microbial communities from Emeryville, California, USA - eDNA 5th pass 30_C BE-Lig MG (version 2)... ...
CTTGCTTTTTAAATTTTGTTTCTAGTTACCTCATTCTGAACTCTCAAGCGTCCAGAAATTTTTTGAACTCTTTGATCTGGACAAGTCCCAATCAGCAGAGATTCATTTTCAAGGTTCTTTGCTCGGATCTATTCGAAAAGTAGATTGAAAAAGTCTTCTGAATTAATTCCAAGAGAGTCAAGATGCTCTTTTTCATATTCTTGATGATAATTGAGGCTGATGAGTGGTCTCAGTGGTCAATACCCTCAGCAATAGTTTCAAGCCCTCTTAGAATTGTCAGTAGAAAGGGAGAATCTTTGATTTGATAGCTACTTCTAAGAGATGAGTCCTTTTTAGTATGATGATTATGAATACGATTTTCAACTCTTTGAGAACTAGATATCGAGAGGAGCCGCTCTCCTTTCAATGTAGAGGAGACTATATTTCTCAGGGGAGGCAAAGAACCTCGTTCTTAAAAGGGATTGAACATGATTTTTGATTCGAGAAGATTTATACGATTTTGTTCCATAGAAATATCATGACCAAGAAGCGAAAACAGTCCTCAACTGGTCTTTCTCTCTTCGATAAAAATATTATTATCACCTATTCTTTTTAATATAAACCGATGAAAATGAACTTTTAACGTGTAGGTTCATGAATGAGGATTTTGGGTCCATGTTGATAAAATTTTGAGAAACAATTTGGTGCGATCGAAATGCTCTTCTTTATTATGAGAGCAAAACATTGATACTAAAGAAATGTCATTGTCAACAAGTCCTCTAACACTGAAGGAAAACAAAATTTCTATTTGGGTGCTTTAGAAGCTTCTCAGACAAATGTGAAATTCGAAAGATCAGAAGGGCCTTTGATTGAGCAAAAGCTTTTTCAGTCGTGGCGAGTAAAAGCTCCCCTGATTATAAAAGGCTTTTCAAGGTATCTAGGGAGAAGGTTTTTGAAAAGAAGTTATTGTAGACTGAGTTTTTGAGGTCGAATGAGAGTGTTTTTCATTTCTCTCCTCTTTCATTTTTTTCGCCTTTTACCTTAAACAAGTTTTCCTCTGGACCAGAGGAAAGGGTAAGTGTCATAGATGAACGGGAGGTTGAAATTCTGACTGGGCAAAAATAATTAATGAAACGAAACAAAGGGAATGCTTCCTTTTGTTCTTCAGAATTTTTCTTAAAATCATCGGAAATCTAGGCTGTAGAAGAGTCTAGGAAAGTGATAGGGAAAGAGGATTTTCAATAGAAATGCCTCTACAATCTTAAATAATTCCTTTTCTATGCTCTTATTCTTATTCTATTTGTTTTGTCTTTGGCATGCAAATATTTTAATGTTGAGAGAAGGAGTTGTGAAGACTTTGACAGAGAAGACTCTTCTGAAATTTATGACTTCTATTCACAACACAAGGAATCCAAACCGAAAGATGGAAGAGCAAACAGGCAACCAAGGGTTATTCATGAAAACAAGAAAGGAATATAAGGTTTATTAAAACCTTTTTGTGATAAACTATTCCTCCTTTTTCGAGCTAGGCCAGAACCTATTAAGGCAATAGATCTGAAGTAAGCATTTAGAGAGGGATGATATGTTGAGATGAAGGACAAATTGAGTGATACATTAGAGTGCAGAATCGGCCATAATTTAGTCGAAATTCGACTTTTCGATTAAATTGCTAAAATTAGAAGTTTCCTTTTTCGAAAAGGAAAAAAATTAAAAAAGTTAATTTCTCGAAAAAGACGATCGGAAACTTGCCAACCTTTGTCTTTTACGTTGAAGATCTGACTCTTTTTAGATTTGAAAGGTGATTGAAACTAAGCAAAAAGGGAGAAAGCAGGTGGTTTTTCTTTGCAAAATTTCAAATAAAAATGACAGAAAAAATTTTTCAGAAGGCCATTTTTTAGAAGACCAAAAGAAATCTTATTATTTCGGGCAAAGCCAGTATATTCTAGAATAATCTTACTTGCCTGGCTAACGCTCTAACTTTTGGTCTGCGGTTTATTTTATTGTCTCACAAACGAGAAACAATATTGGATCAATCTAATCGCAAAAGTTCAATGAATTTCGAATTAATTCCAGACGATTCGAGAATTTAGAATCTCTTTACCTAGAGCTCTTGACGAGAAAAATGCGAAAACCTCTACTTCATTTTCTCTTTATTGAAAGCAAAATCCTTTGGTTTTTTGCTGAGAGATGATGTTCAGACTTCAAATGGATCAAAGAGCGATCTGATGCTCCATTTAAAAAAGCCGAAATTAATATTTTTCCATCACTGGAAAATCGGATCGCATACCGCTCTCATTGGAGATCTTAAAAGTGGAACGCTTATAAAAAACTGAAAGATGTCTTAAATACCTAACCGAATCTTCTTGATTATTATCATTTTATAAACATACTTCAAAGAAGAAGAGATCTAGCAATGAATCTGGCTGCTTGTTGAAGATAAGAAGGTGCTGTGAAATTGATGCGAAGCCATTGAGACAAAGAATTTTGACCAATTCTTTCGAGATAGTTGAAGGTAAAGCCTTGGATTCACAATAAAATAACCGAGAATAAAGGGCTACATATACACTTGAATTGATTCCAAAGAAAGAAGAAAGTTATAGAAATTGTTAATTAACGAAATCATTCGAAAGAATCGATAAACTCAAGGCGCTTCCTTATTTTTGAAGAGAGACTAACTCAGATTTTGAAGAGATTTCTCCCGGATAAAGTGAAGCGAAATAATGGTATGAATTATTCATGATATTCGAAAAATTGAAAGTTGTTTAGATAGAGGTCCAGGAGAAAAAACCAGGGTTCATCAGAGAGAACGCTCTTGCTGAAATTCTAAAATTTTGTACATCTTGTGAGTTTATGAATATTAACAAAATTGAAATATGATGATGAATTATAACTTTTCCTTTATATTCTCAGACAAAAAGCTAACACTTCCAGTCAAAGCCTGGATCATTACAGTCTCATCGGCAGTACTCTTAGTTATAGACATATTTTAGCCCCTGAAAGAGGCAGTCCTCCCATCCAAGAGGATAATAGATTCATAGTATTCGAATATTGATCTTGTAAGGGGTAAATCCACTCTCAAAGTCTAGACTCTGGGTTTTTCTGGCGAGAAGCCCTTTGTAGTTGTTCTACAAATCCCGAGAAGAGGCTTATATGATTAGATAGTTGTCGATGTGTATTCTTGGATATTCAATGTCCTTCATCCATGTCTGTATAGATTTATCAAGTCAGTATGAAGAGTTTTCTTTTGGTCGGTTCATAAAGTCTCTCTGGATCTTTGCTGAAGAGCTGAAAGCTCTGGTGAAGTTAATAGGCCCAGGTTGCATCAGATTTTCCATGTAATCAGGCTGGCTGCTTAAATTTTAAAATTAAAATTAGTCAAAGATAAGAAGGGCTTGTGTGAATTACCGAACTTATCAAATAGTATGAAACGTTGTTAGGTCTTTAGGCTCTTCAATGGACTTCTATGATCTCGTAGTTCGATAGATAGTTTTGAATCTGAAAGGTTTTCGTGTGATACCAAGGAGTTTCTTCTCGAAAAAAGAGTTTTTCTTAAAGATGATCGACTATGAGAAGAAAAGGCATGGGGAAGGTTTTCTGAAGGAATCAAACGTTTTTCACTGAGTAATCCAAGACATACAGGTGAAAATTTAGCTATATTACAAAAGAAGACAAAATATTTCAGACTCAAAGAAGAAGGTGTACAATTCAAATAAACATTCACAATTCCTTGGGGATGATACAAGAGGAAATTGTGAAGGGATGAATATTTAAATTAAGAGGAGAGAGATATAAAGTTACAATTCTTTGATATTACAAACTCTGTGGAAATTTGCATAGGTCGAGAGAACCGACCGATTATAATAAACCTGCAAAAACTTATTTGCCTGTCGCTCAATTTCATCTTTCGCCTCAATAAAATCCTGATTGATAGCGTGTCTGACAACCTTCTGCGGGAAGAAATAAGACGATCCTTGATCAATAATATGGAAAAATGTATCTGATTCAAATCTGTCATTCTGAAAGCTTATCATAAAATGGACTTGCACTTTCACATTCTTTACCTAATTGATTATTTCAGCTTGAGTTATTTCAAGGAAGAAGCTTACATAACCACTTTTTGCTTTTATAGGTGCTTCTAATGTCGAGGTTCTTTTATAAAAGGACGGTGACTCAGGGTTAAGTTCTGAAAACTCTTCGAGCATTGCAAGCAAAAATTGCGAATTGCTTGCTTCATGAGCTGCAAAAATCTCTGGCAATCCTTCATTAAGGACTTGTGAAGAGAATGTTTCTGTATTGTAGCCCAACATTTGGATCAGACTTTCATTGACAACAATTTGTGTAAGACGAGTTTCTGAGCCTCTAAAATAGGACTTGAACTGAATCGAGCATTCTTTAAAGAAAGTTTCTTTGTTTTGGGTTTCGGAAGTTGACTCTGAAGAGTTGCTGTAATCTTTTTCTTCTTCTTTGATTTCGAGCTTTATTTCAGGCGAGTTCTGCTGATTTATCGCTTGCTTTGGGAGGATTAATTAGGGTCAAGAATAACCTTTAAGAGATTACCTTTGTGAACTGTTTACAACTTTGACAAAAACTTTTGAGAGGCTTCCCCCATTGTCTTAAATGAGGTTTTCTTGCCTTTGCAAGTTTATTTACAAAATTTTTCCTAATAAATAAGCTTTTCATGCCAAACAGACAACTGATTTTACAGTCTAGGAAAGCGAGAGTCTGTTCGTCTTTCAACTTGAATAATCAAGTTTTTCTGCTCTCCGTCATCAATTATTTCGACTTCTCGAAAAGCGTGAAATTCGTTTAACCAAGATAAATCTGTGACAAATAATCCATCCCTCTGTGAAAGAGGAACATTCTAGAGAATGTAAGGGGTTGTGAAAGGGTTTTGTTTTTTACTCCTGGGAGCAAGTAAACATCGCTAGGCGAAGAATACTTTGGAGGCAACCCAATGACAGCGTAGTTATCTTCTGATAATCTGCGTTTTTTTTCGATAATTTTTTGTTTCGCATGTGGAACTGGTTCTTGAATGAGAAAGAGCTTAGGGGGATTTCGACTTCGTTTCTCTTTGATCATGGGAAGAGCATTGAGAGTTTTTAATGATAAAAACTTTTGGTAATAAAATTAAGATTATTAATTTTTCCTTTTTGCTTGCAAAAGATCTCTGTGAGTATCATTTAATTGGCTCAAATTAATTGGATGAAGAATTTTATTGACATCTGTTAGGGCGAAACTTCTTGAAAGAAATTCTAACAGTTTAATCAGAAACATCTTTAAGAATCTCTTCTGTCTCTTTCTGTCACTTCGTCCCTTTGAGAGATTTGATTTTCTTTTTCGAAATACTCGATGTTCTTCAGGGTTAGGAATTCATTTTTTTGAAAGTTCAAGACAATCAGAACTTGAATAAGGCATCAAGAGGACATCAAGCTTCTGATAAAAAAGGAAAAAAGTCGATGGCTCTCCTTGGAATGCACAGTGTGTTTTTTGAGTTGATATAAGAGAATTGAAGAATATTCTTGAGAAGCAAGAGTTATTAATTGTGTTAATTCTCTGGTCATCCTTGAAAAATGTCTAAAATTAAAATTCTAATTTTTTTCTAGTCAACTATTTTTATTTTTTCTTTGAGCATATATATTATTTCTAAAATCAGTACAAGAAATAGGCTAGGCCTCCCGTGAAAAACGGCCCAATCTTTCTTGATAGCTGGCTCTAATGAGAGCCATGTAGAACGATGCCGTATTCTTTGTTTGTTTTGGGCTGAGCCTAGAGATAGGGAGGTATTTCAGCAAGAAAAGGTTCCGCTTTTCGGGTTATGACTGAGGCAATTAAAAGTCGAAGATTCCTGATTGATGGAACAATTTGATTTCCCTCTAGAAGGAAAAGACGAAAAGTTATTTTTGAATATTCCTTGAAAGACACAATTAAATAATGGATTCGACTTTCTTGAAATTTTATATAATATCATTCTCTGATGACTTTGAAGCAGAGTCGAAGCCTCTGCTAAGGCACTGAAAGGGGAGATTTGGCTAAAATACTCTGGGGACTCAACAATGCTTGAGGGAAAAACTCAATAGAAAGGGTTCAAAATATTTGATTTCTAGAAAAAAGCCAAATTAATCTGAGGAATAAATCGAACTTTTGAAAGACTTTTTTATTGAAACAGTTAACAATGTCTCTTATTGCAAAGATTGACAATGTAACTCTCAATAACTGAAGTTGGTTTGTTATCAAGGAGTCCCTTAACGTTAGGGCAGCGTTTTTTCAAGACCTTGAAAAGATTTTTTCAAGTCTATAAATGCTTTGAGAATATTGTTTATTCCTCTTTACAACTTCTCAAGACAAAACAAACTTTTTTGAGACTCTTGAGAAATGGATGATTCTGAATGATGAAGGCGGGGCTCTAAGAACACAAAATGGGATATTCAAGGGAATCTCCAGAAAGGAAGTTTGAAATTTTAAAGAGGAAAATCGAATTTTCTGATTTTTAAATTTTGTTGGAGAGTTGGAGAGAGGCAAAGTGAAGCTAAATTATGAGAAATATATTAAGATAAATATTTGTTTGATGTTCGTTAGTGTTATAAAAATGTCTTGTATAGGCAAACAATTCCAAGAAACCAGCTTTTCAATCTCTCTTGAGATTATTTTCTTTTGTATTGAGCAATGGAACTTCTCCTTATATGATTCCAACCCCTCTCTCAAGAAATACTCATATTTAACAAAGGAATATTTCGAATTCTAATCAATTATGTTATTCGTTAAAAATAGCTTCTTCTCAAACTCCTCTACACAAGGAGCTTCCCTTCAACAGTGAGACCTAAATAAGGATCTTTCTTGGTTTTCTCATCCCAAAAAAACAGACATAATATGTAAAGAGTTAAGGGATAAAGATTCAAATTTTATTGATCGAAGTTCTGGAAAGAAAAAGCGTCCTCAAAAATTACAATAGAGATGAAGAACTCATAGATTCCTTGTTATTCAGTAGTTCTGAAAGTTTATCAAGAAAAATGTGTTTTATGTATGCCCTGAAGGACAAAATAAGTTCGTCTTTTTGACTCTGCCGCCCTCGGACGCATATTTAATTTCGTCGAAAAACGTCTTTGTAATTAAATTCCAGAATTTAAAAATTCTTTTTTCGAGAAGGAACAAATCAATTAAATTACTTGTTTAATGAATTTTAGATGTCATATCATCTCAATCTTCATTTGAAAAAATTGAAAAAGAAAGCGAGATTTTCCACCAAAAGCCTGGTTTTTTTATGTGTTTGAGTTTGAAAACATGAAGCCTTGATCATGTGAGTAGAGAATGAAAATTTTCAAGAGAAACTTCTTGAACTAACGAACAGCTTATTAAACGGAAGCATTGAAGAGTTATTTGTTAGAATGTATGAGATGTTCTAACTTTTTTTGGCGCTAAAACTTTATTTTAGAACCTCAATAATGAGGAAAATTCTTTTTTTATCTTGATAATTAATTCCTTTTTTAAACGATTTTCTGCTTTTTTTAGACAAAAATTTCTGAACAAATAGGATACATAATTTTAGCCTTGCCTTCAAAATTCTAGAAAATCGAATGTTTCATTGTTCATCTAGAAAGGCTCCAATGAAAATATACCTCTCTTTTGGAAGAACTTGCAGCCTCGGCTCAGTGATTTATTCTTCCTGCTTGTCTTCTATGCTCCAAGGACATCATACGAAGACATAGCATTTTATTTAAAATGAGTCTAATGCATTATTTAAAAGCGTCTTTTTGGGAAAAATTAATTTCATACTTTGTCTTTTTCCTTCTAGAAAGAGAATTAATCATTTCTCTCAATCGAAAATCGATTTTCAAACTGTTTTTATCTTTTCGAGTCCTCAAACTTCTTTCAATATTCTATTTCGCCTTGTACGAGAAGAGACTTGAGAAATAAAACCAAGATTTTCGTTCAACGAGTCCTCTTAAAAATTCCACTAGAGCTTTGGGAAGTGTTGAAACTAATTTGAATTTGTTTGAATACTTCGTTGTTCTTTGACAAAATTTCAAACAAAATCAAATATTTTGAATTTCAAAGAAGTCAAACTTTTATAGCTCCCAAAGAACTGAATTTTTAAAGTGTCTCAATAGACACCATGTTATCAACGAAATGTGAAATTTTTTTGTGAGGCTCTGGAATTTGTTTTGTGAACAATAGATGTAGTTTATTTCACAATTGTGTGAATCAGGGATTTTTTTCTTCAGAATAAAAAGAAGTTTTGTATTTTTGATCCTTGGCTTTGAGCAATTTTAAAAATCATTTCTGGCATCCAAAAAGCGATAAAGCATATTCTTTCTATTTCCAAATTTCTCAAAGAGACTCTCTTTTCCAAAACTCTTAACTTTCTGTTTTTTTTCTAATTGAAAAGAGCTTGCGAAACTTGGTATTCTAAAGGAAAATGGCAAAAATGCAGAGTTTTCCTTTGATAATTTCTGAAGCGATTTTTCTTCAAAATCATCATTTCAAGGTTTTAGACCTCTGAAATAATACCCTCAAAAAAACAATAAGCTTGCTGAGTTGAAAGTTCTCTAACTATATGAAGAGAAAATGCTTCTGCTGGGATAAAAATCGGTGTCCTAATTTGAAAAATTAATGAAAAATTGTCCCGCTAATTTTGAATATTACTCTAACATTTTTTGGACAATCGAGCCTTTTTGTTCAACAGAAAAAAAATTCAACAACTTAGATTTTCGAGATCATCATACAGGCCATGAACATGGACAATCCTGGTGCTCAAATCAGAGCTTCTCAGTATGAAAATTTGAAAATTGAAAGGAAGAGTATTTTATGAGATCTAAAGTGTTAATTTGAATTTCATCCTTTTCGGAATTTTGGAAAAAAGGAAATTTTTCTTCTCGCGGATAAAAATTTTCTTTTGAAAGAACAATCGATTTTTCCATTAAAACATCAGAGCTGTAAGAATGAGTGATAGAGTTAGATTCCAGCCGAAAAAGAGATTGAAATTCTTCTTTGGAATAAAGAGAAAATCAAGATTCACAGACTATCTTTTTTCAAATAAATTTTCAATTTGTTCTGAGATTCCTGAAATTTTAGAGGAAATTTCTTTCAATCTTTGGAGCTTTTTTTTCTTTCTTTCTAAGCTTTGAAGCCAGAGGTCTTTTCCTGAAAGATTTTTTTTCGGAGGATAGTGAATTTCCCACGTCCTCAAAGCAGATAAGATCATACTGTATTCAGAATGGTACAAATTATGATACTGCAGTATGTAGTGTATAAAGGCCATATTGTAAAGTTAGAAGAAATATCCTGAAATTCATTTCTTCAAATGAGTCAGTTTAAAGGAAGAGTACTCTAAGTGTCAATGAAAGATTTTGATTTTCTTAAGGAAAAAAAAAGAGAAGCTCTATTCTTTTTTCTCTCATTAAATATCCCTTTGTAAAACTCGACAGATTAAATCTATTTTCTTGAAAATATGACACACCTCATCTCGAATGAAAAAATGATAAAATATTAGAAGGGCTCACTGTACAGATTTTTGAAAGCAGGGTTTGGAATTTGGGATTTTGGAAATCCAGAATAAAATTTTTTTGGAGATTTTTTGTTGTAGAGAAATATAGAGAAAATTATATGAAAAACTTTTTTTTTCAAATCATGGGGTCAAAAAAAAAAAATTCCGGACGAAATCCGGACCATTTTTCGAAAAGCTGGAGGATTCTGAACCCTGTTTGAAGTGAAGAAGTCAGACTGATTTCTAAAATAAAAAATTTTTATTAATATATTTGCAATTTATTTTCATATGATCCGGGTTTCTTTTCCCAACTCCATATCACAGAGAAATTTTGAAATACTGGGCCAATTTGCATACGATGGCATTTAAAATAGTTGTTTTGTGTTTTTAAAAGAATAAATAATTTTGCAATTGAACAAAAATCTAAAAATTTTATTTTAAAATATTATTTTTTAGTTCCCTCTAAGCAATTATGGGGAAACCCTTGATTTGCATTTTTTCATGGAGATTAAAACTCTAAAGTTCATTTAAAGAGAGGAAAGCTCAATTTTTAGATGATAGTCAAACATGGCTCCTTCAAATTCTTTTACTTTTTGAAGGGGAGACCAGTTTTAATGAATAACTAAGGTCCTCATTTTAGGGGGAGCAAGGTAATTGAACTGTTTTGATTAGTTTGAAGGGCCCAGAATTCGAGTTGCTTGCTTTGTTAGCTTACCACTTTTAATGCGGTTTAAAAATTTTAACTTTAAAGCTTGTATCAAGTTTTCCACATTCAATCAAAACTGTTAAACTTTTCCTCGATTGAAACTCTTCATAATCATCCGGTTGGGGGCATGAAACAGAGAATTCTGAGAGAAAATCATTCAAACTCCTCATCACTCCAGCATTTTCAAGGCAAGAAAGTTTCAAAGCAATGAAAGTCAGCCTTCAATGATCATTATTCTTTTGGATAAAGGCTCGAAAAGAATGCAATTTCGGCAGGATGAGTTCTTGTAGATAAAGAACGGAAGAGCTGCCTTTGAAAAGGTGTTATAAGGCTTCAAAATGTTCGGAAAAGGATACTCCAGGGCTGTATGTTTAGATTTGCCTGACTCTTAACTATGAATGATCACCTTTGCAGAAGCTTTTTTTTTCAACAAAGACTCTCAAAAGGTTATGGTAGGAAAAAGGTCTCAAGACCTCAAAAGCTTTGATGCTAATAATGCCTTCGAGAGAAGATTAAGTTGAAAAATATGATTTTCAATCAGTCATTAAATAAGAATATATTATGATATTTTGAACAAACTCAAGCAAACCTATGCATGGAGAAAGATCTACAATCTAACTAAGAGTATATAATGATATATTACAGAGAAAGAAATATGAAGATATGACAAGAAAGGGTTTTCCCTTAAAAATGACTCAAAATAATTGATAAAATACAAAGGTTAGAGCTCCTTTATTCTGCATATCTGATCTTGACTTGTGTATGGCGATAAAATAGATGTATTATAAAACATCTGTATAAATGTTTTTGCTTGTTGCTCTATCTGCTTCATTGCTTGCATAAAACTATCACCAATAATTTGCTGATCATCGCTAGGCTCTGGAAGATAATAGAAGCTCTCTTGGTTAAGGATATTGAAGGAGGTCTCTGATTTAAATCTATCATTTTGATAGTCGATCTTAAAATGAACTTGCACTTTCATTTTTTTCAGCTAATCTTGGATGAAACTTGTGGAAATTAAATGTTATTTACATAGCCCGTTTTTGTTTTTATTGCAACTTCTATAAAGGGGGTTTTTCTTGAAGATGATTTATTATTGAATTCTTTCAATATTGTTTCAAGAACTTGCGAATTATTTTCATCATGCATTGCAAATATTCTATCGGGGTGTGATTAGCTGAGTTTAATAAATTTGGTCGTACTCTGGGAGTCCTTCACTTAGAACGAAAGAGCAAAAAGTTTCAGGAGTGTAGCCAAGCATACGAACAAGACTTTCGTTAACAATTATCTCCGTTAGATGGCTTTCCGAGCCTCTGAAATATGACTTGAAGCGAATAATGCCTTATTTCACTGAACTGAGGGTGACTGACTGAGTTTCTAAGGTGGTATCTGATCGATTTTCAGTCTCTTCTTCTTCTTTAATTTTTAATTTAATTTGATCTTTTTCAAGATAGCTCTCTATATGCTAAGCAGAAAATTTAATAATTGATATCAATCAAGATGGTTACTGCTCTAGTATCTTTGCAACTTTGGCAGAAATCCTTAATTGCTCTGCCCCAGCGCCTCAATTCTGTTTTCTTTGTCTTGAGAAGTCGACTTGTAAAATTCTTTCTAAGAGAAAATTTAATGAGAAAAGAAGCTTCTTTTTTTACAATCTTGGGAATCGGGAGTCTGTCCTCCTTTCAACATGTATCACAAAGCTTTTTTCTTCATTATGATCTATAATTTCGATTTCTCGGAAAACATGAAACTCATTTAGCCATGATAAATCTATAAAGAAGGATTCATTATTTGCCTGGGAACATGGGATATTCTAAAGAAAAGTTAAGAAGTGGGTGAGGGTATTTATTAATGGAACCTCAGGAAGTAAATAGATATCATTCGAAGATGGGTGTTTTGGTGGTAAACCAATGACTGCATAATTGACGAGATCAAGTCTCTGTTTTTTCTCAAAAGGTTTTTGGTGATGTTTTCTTGTGAGAGAGTGGAGCGGAAAACGCTTTGGGGGCTTTCTGATTCGTTTGTCAGCGTTCATTTGTGATTGTTCCAGCACGAAATATTTTAATTATAAAAATGTTTTCAATGATTTGGCAACAATGACAAGATTAGGTTGACAATAGTATGTCATCACAAAAAAGATGAAATAATTTTTGTCGGGATTAGACTTTTATTTATAATTTTAATAGAAAAATATCAGAGGGAAAATTTGAAACCCAAAGAGATTTTAGAAAAAGAGAAAACTCAGAGGTGCTCTTGAGAAGAAGGCTTGATGATTAGCATGATTATTAAAGCCCTTTGGGTGGTGGAAAAAATGGTGCTATTTTTAACTGAGATGAGCAATTAATCAAATAAATAATTTGCCCTTTAACGATGTTTATAAATTTTTAAAGGTAAATTAACTTCTAATTTAAATATTTCATCACTCTCATTCAAAGAAAAATAACCCAAAGAAACTCGCCTTTTCCAAAATCCCCACTAAATATGGATCAAATCTATATATTTCGAGGGCTTTTGAAGTCCCGAAAACCCTTTTGACTAGAAAGTTTCCTCAAAAAAGCTTTATTTGAAGAGACATTCTCTTATCAGGGGAACTTTTACTGTTTACTTTATGGTTTCTTTGAGTTGAGGTTTTGAATAAACTGAGAAGAGAATGGAATAGGAAGGGCTTGGAGTAGAGGTCTAGTAGGCGGTAAACAGGATTTGATTTGAGGAAAAAATTGGTCTGGACATCAAACATGAATTTGTTTGAAGGAAAAATTCCAATCAATAGTTTTTAAGGTACAATTGTAAATCAAACTTTTTTATCTATATTAAAAAACTCGCTCCAAAATCCTGGATTATGATTTGATAAAATTCGAACCATTTTTTCCAAATTCTAAAACAGTTCTGCAGAATAATCACTACCAAATTAAAATATCGTTCATTCATGCCTGAAATAACAATCACTTTTTCTTCTTAGTGTTTAGTCGTATTTTTCATGAATCCCAATCTTCTTTCGAGTTTTCTAAATGGCCACGTTCAAGTTATTCTTATTTCAAGAGACATGTATGGAAATTTGCTCTTTTTTCTTTAGCATTCAAAATAGGGGGAAGTCACTCCTAGTGGAATAGATCCTTGATATCATTCTTTCATCATATACTTCTTGTTCTGAGCCAGGTATCTCTTGAAAATCTTTCAAACTCAGCTTTTCAAAAGATCACTGAAGATGAAAAGATTTCTGATTTCAAAGGTCTCATCCATTCATGCTCATGATAAAGAATCCCAAAGGGAGTTTTTTTCTCAAAAGAAGAACTTGCCAAAAGGAGTTGATATCCCACATTTAAGGTTACTACTGATGGGAATATGACTCAATTCTAAGTAATAAAAGATTCATAGTGAACTTTCTAAATTTCAGGTGTTGGCGGAAAGACTTTGTCGGCTAGTGAGAAAAAAGCCCAGAAAGAGAAGAAGGAGAGCCTTTTCTATTGTTTTTGAGGGACGATACTGAAAAGGATTGGAAAAATCAACCTTTTGAGTTAGAGAGCTGATAAGAGAGTTCTTTTTTTAAACGAGTGAGTTAAATTTATGAGATGATATTGCAACAAAAATTTGGCCTGTATTTGTGAGGTTTTCTAAGCTTTGAATGATTTTCAGTTGCCTAGCCTGGAAGATAGCTGTTTTATTGAGAGGTTGACTGTTGTCTGAAAAGGCTTTTAGAAAGGAATAAATGAACAGAGTTTAATCGAGTTTGCTTAATTAATTGAAAGGTTTGAAACCATATATCCCAAAGATTTTCTGTGAATTTTCGAAGAAGGATTTGATTGGAGGGATTTTCTTTTAGAAGTCTGATTCTAAAAAAAATAAAACCAAGAAAAACCCTCGCGTATGATGGTTCAAATCAACCTCTAACTTTTGGTTCTTCAAATGCTTGATTTATGTCGCCAGAATTAAAATTATTAAAAACTACTTTAACGAGACCTTCTTAAATTTAAAATTTGGAAAATTCTGTTTTCTGAGAATCAAATCAGTTGAAAAGAAAGAGGACATTGTCAAGTTTCAGCCTGTTTTTGAATAATACGTCAAATTAAAACCTAATTTGCTTTGAGAGACAAGACTAATTAGATTAAATCAACCACTTCTCTTGCATTCTGAAATCCTTTCGATAATAGAAATCAGTGTTAAGTTTTTCGAAAAAACTTGGACATTTAAACAAAAGTTGGAGCAGTGTTCACTTTGATTGATTGAAGTATTGAATTACGTGAAACTTCATTGGATTTTAAGGGGCAGCCAAAGTCATTTTGAATGAGAATATTCATTCAAACTCCTTGAGACCTAAAATTTTCACACCCCTCATAAAAATTTAAATAGAGCAATTGTGAACTTCTGAGAATTAGAATTTCAAGATTTTCTTAGAATTTATTTGACCGATGCGCTAACCACTTAATCAGTTAAATTTAATTGAAAAAACTAAATTTCAAATAGTGTCGGAGAGCAAAGTATCTAAGTGAAACTTCATTCTTGGCAGAAGTTCTTGTGAAAAACGAAGCAAGGGACTGGCTCGGTTCATCAAAATGAAAGAATACTTTGAAGGGAACAAAATCACTCATAAAGAAAAACAGTCATCAAATATGATGAGAGAATTCAGCTGGAATTTGTCGTTAGATGATCAAGATAGGAACAACAGGAAACGATTTTAGAAGGTCTTGAGATGAGAAGATGGACAATGATTTGGGTGAAATTGAAAGATGGAAATACTGAGTTGACTGGCATAAACTAACTGGCGTGCAATTTAATTTTGGATTAATGGGTTTTTCTAAATGGAAGAAATCATTTTATCAAATAAAATTTAAAAGGAAAATCAAAATAAGTGCCTCATGAAAGCCAAAAAAATTGTAGCTGAGCCTTGAGGGATTTTTAATTTGGATTTTTCGAAAGGAAGCTGGTTTTCCGTCAAAGATGAATCTTTTATAAGGAGGTTTTCTTTAGTCACAACAAAGGCAAACCCTCCTTTCAAGAAGAGCGTCGGAATAAAAATTAAGAATTAGATTTTTGATTGATCAATCTTGAAAACAGGAAAATTTCAGAAAGAGTCATTTAAATTAATTTCCGTTAAAAACTTCGACATTTGTATGAAATAATTTAGTCTGAGCCAATTTCTGCCTAAAAATTTAAATCCAGAAGTTTTTAAAGAACAATCCAAATAATTTATATACATTTCCCTTTATATACATTTAATAATCAAAATTCGATTTTCTTAATAAAAACAATCGTTTGTCATACTTTATGATTCAAGAAAAAAGAAGCCGAGTTCCTCCCAAGCCATTCTTACTCAGCCCTATTCCCAAACAGCAAAAGCCCAAGAGCCTTCAGAAAAAGCAAAGGCTCACTAAAAATTCCTTTGTCATCATTGGCTTGCCTCCTAAATATTCGACAAGCAGCGATATTTACCTCCTTCCTGGAGTGTGATATTTGTTTCTCCTGACCCTAATTTCTTTATAGAATCTCCCATGTTCTCAACGAGAAGACTATTTTGTTATGAATTTATCATGGTTGAATGAATTCCATATATTTCGAGAGGTTGAAATCCAAGGTCAAAGCTTGGTGATACAAGTGGAAAGAAGAACAGATTCGAGGTTTCCTCGACTGTAAGGGAGGCGGATTTCGAATGGAGGTCGTAATTTTTCATAGGAAAAGTGGAGTAAATAGACTGATGAAGATAAAGAATAATGAGATAAAATCCTGGGCAAGGGCAATTCGAAATTTTTGTCAGAGTTGTAAAAATATCAGCAAAGTAAATTTTGCAAAGAATAAATACATTTAAAAATAAACATAGCAATTCATTGGTCAAGAAGTCCCTGATTTTAACTTGAAGTTTGAAATTAAAGAAGAGTTTAATGTTAAACAAGAGTTTTATCTGAAGCTTGAGGATGAGAGCAGTGACGATAATCTCTCCAAAAGTACCTTTGAAACACATTTCAAAGAGAGCTGTCACAATGGCCTTCTGCAACTCAAGTCTTACTTCCGAGGTTCTGAAAGCCGCCTGACCCAAATAACTGCTAATGAAAGCCTTGTCAAAATGTTGGGCTATAATCTGCAAACATTTTGTTCTCATGTTCTGAATGAAGGTTTACCAGAGTAAGAACAAGGGGAGAGGATGAGTATCTCACAAACATAGGATTTTTACGGATCATGATGAGATGAATTCACAATTCTTCTTCAAGATATTGGAAGAATTATCTGAAGTTGACATGAAAACTCCTTGGGGAAAAACTTCGTTTTTCGATGCTTTCATAAAAGCCAAGACCGGCTATGTAACTTTGAGAAGTTTTTCACAACTCAAAACTTTAAAAATAGGTGATGAAAGTGAAAGTAGAAGTTCAACTGATGATCAGTCTTCAGAATGAGAGGCTTGAATCAGACCTCCTGTTTCGCATTGTGAATTACGATGGAACTCCTTATGAACTTCCTCAAGATTCTATGAACAAGCAGAGTATTGAAGAAGCCTTCTTGGAAGCGATGAAAGAAAGAGAAAGAGAAGCTAAAGATTTTATGCAAACTTACTACAACCATACGGCTCAGTTACTTTACTCCAATCTTGATAGAGTCTGTGGGATTAAAGAATTATAATGAACCGCACACAATTGAGAAGTTGCTGAGATGGGTGGACTTGACTAAGTCAGCTTTTTCAAGTGCTGATAAGGTGAATATAGTTCTTCCAAGAACGGAAAATGGTTTGTTACTTTGTTTATATTGTTGTTTAGGGGTCCTCTATCTTTTCATAATTTTTTTGTTTCTTTTATCAGTAAACATAAGTTGAAATAATATTTTGAATAATTTCGCTCAAAAATTTTATCTCAAAAATGAAATTGTTTTCTTCTTCCTTTTTTGACAAATTTTATTCATAAAGCGTCCTCTCGTTCGTTTAGATCTTCAACTTGAGATAAAAATTTTCATTGAACACTTTGAAAAAACATGCAAAATACAAAAGTTCGAAAAGAAAATCAGGAAAAGGTTGATGTTTCTGTCAGCCACTCAATGAAGCAAATTTAAAACTTTGCGCGTCATGTCAGGCGAAGTATCTTTTTCGACTTTTTGCTCCTTAAATCCTTTACAGAATAATGTACTGGTTCTGGGCAGAGATATTAATTTAATCTTTCATTATTAACGGTTTTTCCAGGTCTTTTTAATCTAGTTTTCTCATCTCTGGCGGATTAATTTAATCTTTCAAGAAGGAAGTCATGAACATAGAAGACGAGTGGAAGTGTTCTGGCTCAGTTTTAGAAATATAAGAGAGACAAATCTTTGAATTAGTCAATGGGCTTTCATCTAAATTGATGAATTGAATGTTCTTAATAAACCCTTATCAAACCTAACCAGATTTAATTAAAATTTGAAAAGCAAGAGAAGATCACAGTATCTCGAGTCAGCTGGGCATAACTGATAATATACAGTTTTTCCGATGTCCTAACGTCTTTGGACAGATAATGAAAGACTGAGAAGTTATCTAAAGGGATAAGCCTTTTTAAGCCCTGATCAATGTGAAAAAAGAGAATTCTAGCCTTCTTCTGTATTAAATGCTTTAAAAGGGTGCCGAGAAGATGTATAGGGTTCAGTTTTATTCTTGGAAGAGCACATTTGAGGAGCAAGGCTTTAGAAAAATCGAGTGAGAGCAAATTTTACTTCCATGATGAAGAATTGTCTCCTTCAGAAGTGCGAAAATAGTCAAAGAGGAGTGGTTAAAGGCCTCTACGTCTATTTGTGATGTTGAATAACCTTGGAAACATAAAAGTTAGGCTCATTCGAATTATAACTTTCAGAAAAAAATTTTTCATAGATGATTCTATGAGAAATTTGATCTTTCCTTCACGACTATATTTTCAGAGACTTGCTTATTCTAAAGCTATTATTTCCTTGTCATCATAGATATCTAACATTACAAATCTTATCTCTATCTCTAAAACTGAGTTTCAACATGCTATAAAGGCTTGAGATTCCTTGCTTTTTCTCTTTTCCTTTTTGAATGTGCCTTTCAAGATCGGCTTGAGTTGTTTTTGGATCAAAGTCCAGATATTGAAATGAAAAATTCTTTCCAGCAGTGAGTCATTCAAAAGATTTTCTACAACTGTCCTACTTTAAATGTTGCCTGCTTCCCATAAAAACCTTGCCTTGTTTTTGAGAGCAAGGCAGAATTAATTTAGACTTTACTTCGCTCCCTTGCGATTTTATTGGCCAGAAATTTGTTCACTTTTAGTCATTAATTAGATTGGCCTTTTGAGATTGAAAATCACATTTTCGAATTGTGCTGTGTGAAGTTTGGCAGATTTCGAATTCCGAGGGCTTGAATAAGAAATCTAGACATTTTATTCTGCTTTAAAGTCAAGTTTTGGAAAACATGAAGGATTTTTGTGAAGAGAAATGGAAGTTTTAAGGGGAAAAACGAAAATCAGAGGGGTCCATTTTGATCTTTTTCTCAATTAATTTTTAATTTGTTCCATTTTAGAAAAAGGATTTTCTAATAATTTGAATAGTTTAAATTAAAGGTGAAATAGTTAAACGAACCAAATTAACTGACCCTGAAGAGTTTTGTTGAATGGTAGTTTGAAATCTCCAACAAAAAGAAACCCTTCAAACTCTTTCATGGCGCGAAAAGAAGCAAGACATTGGACGAGACGATTTCTTGTGTCTTTTAGTATCCATTTCCTTTGAATTCTCACGATTATCGATTATTATATAATGCTTGAATTTGAAATTTGTTTCAAAAGCCATGTATTCTAGAATTTGTAAATTTTCTTCTCGAAACAAAGCCAAAAATTCTTTTAATGAGCAAATCTTCCTTTTTAGTTCTGCTGTTTAGCTTTAGTTTTGGGATCTATCTTCAGAAACTTCTTCCTCTCGAGAATTCTACTGTAAGTGAAAATATTTTCATGGAAAAGGAATAAGAGGAATTGAGAAATAACAGTATTTGGCCCTTTAACTGGAACTGCAAAAAATCGATTTTCTCAAAATATCTTTCGAAATCTAATCGGAAGAAGATATGAGAAGTTATTTTTTCACAATTCTTGTACAAATCATCTTTGTAACTTTAGAAAAACTGGTAAGAGAATGGGACAAACAAAATCAGGAAAGACTTCTCCATCAGACTCTCAAAAAAATTCTTTTCTGTTTTGTCTGTTTAAATAGGAAATCAGGAATCAGGAGACAATGGAAAGTTGATTTTTTTTCGGTTAGGTGTAGTGTTGGGAAAAGGCGGCCAAAGAATAATGCATTTTGAGATCATATTCCCTCAATTTTTCCATTCTCGAATTTCTCCATAATGATGAAGAATCGTTTCAAAAGATTAAAGGGAAAATACTTGTAAAAAAGGATATTTTTTACAAACTTGAGAGTTGAGGAAAAGACTCCTCGGTTGCTTTTGATAATCATTTAAATTTTCTGAGGATACATAAGAATAATAGAAGGAGACCATTGTAAAAAATGAAGAAAAATTTTTTCGAAGGAATTTTTAGAGACAGATTTTTCGCAGGAATAAAAAAAATCGAAAGGAAAATTTCCCTATATGCGATAAAAAGCGGTCACATTTGGTCAAAAATTGCCATTGGCCGCAAAAAAAATGCAATTTTTCCCAACACTGGTTTGGTGCAGAGAAAACTTCAAGGATCTGTTCTCAGGGAGGCTTCTAGTAAAAAATTTTAGAAGAAATCAAAGATTGCTCAAGTTGTTATTTTCATGAAGGCTTTCAGGAATTGGCTAATTTCCCTCAGGAATAAATTTTCTGTTCAGCAGGAGTTTTATTATCAGCTTTTAACAATCTTGTCTCAAGTTAATCAAAGAATTTTGAGAATCTGTGTTTGAACTGTTTGAGTTCGAAAAATTAAAAATAGCTTTTTTCCAAAGCAAAGAAAGATTTCTGGAATAAATTTTCAAAAAATTTTGGAAGACCAAAACCAACCTCTTTTACATTGAAGGAGAAAATTTATGTACTAAAGTTTTTAAGAGATTTTGCTTTTTCAGAAGATAAAATTCGAAATTTGATTTAAATGATGCAAGTTTTTACTGTAAAAAAGTTTCTTAATAAAACCGAATTTACTTTATCGTTATCAGCAAATTTCTTTTGACTCTTTTTCCCTCCAAATCACCAAATTCTCGCTTCTTTCGACGATAGCTTCTGATAAAAATTTATCAAAACCTAATTCTCTTTAAAATAGCTTTATTTGAAAGGAGTTCCTCAAGGAATAATTATAGAAAAAAATTTTTTTGACCCTTTGAAGGTAGTGTATCAAATTCCCCAAGATGTATCTATCATTTATTTTGAAAGAAAAAATATTAAAAAGTCCAAAAATTATAGAAGAGAAGATGATAAAAAAATTCATGAAAATTTAAACGTTTCTCATTTGTCTTCAGCCCCTTCGTCTTTCTCATCTCCTCCACCAACCATAATTAAAAAATATGGAAGCAGAGAAAATCGATTTTTTTAGATTTATCAAGAGGAAACTCTCTTAGAATTTTGTCCCCAGACCCTTCCTAAAAATTGTGATTTCCCCTTTCGATTTTTGGAAAAGAATTCTAGGTTTCTGGATTAACAATTTTTTTTCAAGGAATTTTCTTTTTCTTTTGATATCATCAATCTTTCTTTTATTCATGGAATGTTCGGGGGATTTTTTTTTCTATCAATAAAGCAGGCCAAATTTAATAAATTTAATCAGCTCTAGTGAAAAATCAAAATTCCTTTTGCTTATAAAATCTGCTTTAGAAAAAGCTTTTCGAACCTTCTTTGGAAGTTTTTGAAGACATTTTTTGAGATCTATTTGGCCTTTTCTGACTCAGAAGGGTTTTTTCAGGTTTGAAACGCCCAGAATTAATTAAGTTAATTTGAGATGAAAAATTAATTGCAAAAAAAGTTTCTATGGAGCTTTTCAAAAAGAATTTGATTGGTAAGTGATTTCATTTTACCTTCACTCAATAAAACTAAAAAAGGACAAAACTTCAATGAATGTCCTGGTTTAAAGCAATGTTCACTCATTAATTTTTAAAAATTGTTTGCTTTCGTATGTTTTATGGATAAAAATAATTCAAAAAAGTCCTTGTTTATTTTCACACGTTTGACAAATGACTGTTTAATTTCAAGTCATTTTGAACCTTATAAGTTTTATTTAAAGAAAATAAACAGCTCTCTTCTCTTGTGAAAATTTCTTTCAAAGGATTTCTTTTGGAAAGGACTCCTTCCCAGAAGAAAAACCTTTAATCACAAGGACTTTTCTCTTTGGAAATGATACAAATGACAAATATAAACACTTCTGGATGTATTCAAAATGATTTTAAAGTTTCATAAAGTCATGGTCTCCTTTTAAAGTGAACAAACCTGGCAAGAAATCCTTTACAAGTCATCAAAGATGTTTTTGAATTGATAAGGTCTTTTAAAAGCTAAATCCTGTTTCATTTCAGAAAGAATGAATATTAGTCTTTCAAATAAATTGTTTATTATGAGGAGTGAGATGTATCTTAACTTCAATAAAATTGTCTTATAAGAGAAGTCTGAATTTTCTATGATCAAAAGACGAACTATAATTAATTGACTGAAAATAAGGACCCTCTTTACGATTTAACTGACTCGAATGACACCTGACCTTTCTAGAAAGAAATCTTCCACCAAACTGTAGAAAGTCATTTCAGAGGCAGACTTTTCTGCCAATTTTTGAGGGTTTCAAAGATAACTCCAGATATTGAGGAAATTCATTCACAATTTCATCGAAATGAGCTCGAGGAATTTTTGAAGTACCTTGGAATTTCAAAGAGATCGACCGCCCGTTTGACGCATAGTTTTTGATGAGTTTATACGCTAATCAATAAAGTTATGTAGATTGTCCAATAGTTCAGACTCAGTAACTGGATGGGAGGTCCAAAAAGAAGAATCAATGTTGAGAAAGAAACCTGAAATTATTGTTTTTGCGGATTTCAGAAGAAGAGTTGGCCTTAGATGGAGACAGTTTTTGAGAAAGAACCTACTGAAAGTGGAAGAAGACAGATGAAGAGAAAACTTTTTTGTGAGGTTCTAATTAAGAATTGCTGAGAGCATATGATGTTTTTGAATCAAAATGCTCATTTTTGAGGGTTAACTAAATTAAAGATTGATTAAATCGGTGTCTAAAATGAGGATTTTTTCCTTTTTCATCAAATAAAATTTCAAGAGAAAAAGCCTATGAGGCAATAAAAAGAAACTATACGAGGTAATCTTAGAAACCAGAGCTATTTTTAGAGATGCTTTTTACAGTATTCTAAAGAATAGAGGAAATAATGAATTGATTTCTGAATATAGTGTCTGGCAAATACTCCTTTTCATAGGGAATTTTTGGTGAACGGCTGAAATTATAAGGCCAAATGAGGTCAAATGACTCAATATAAAAATTGAGAAAAGGACAGAAAGTGTCACCTAAAATTAATTTTGATTAAATTTTTAAACGAAAGATTTTCGTCTGAATTCAGCCTCAATCTCGGAAAATCCAATCCATTAGTTTTTAATTCAAGATATAAAAGAGCAAATACAGCAATTGAGAACTCGATAAATTAATAATCTAAATTTTATTTCTCAAAGCCTGAAGTTTTTTATCGTTAAAAATGAATCGAGAGAAGAGGAATCGAAATCCATCAAAACCATTCTTCTCGACTTCTCGTTTGAAATGATCCAAATCTAACCATTCTGAGAAAAAGCTGAAGCTTCCAGAAGACCACTATGCTATCGTTGGCTTGCCTCCGAAATTCTCATCACCTAATGATATCTATTTACTTCTCGGAGTGATTAAGCAACCTTCTCTCTTTATCTCATTTAACTGTAGAATATCCCCTGTTCACAGAGGGAAGACTCATTTGTGACGGATTTCTCATGGCTCAATGAGTTTCATGTTTTCAGGGAAGTTGAAATTCAGGAAAAAAGCCTAGTGATTCATGTCGAAAGAAGAACAGACTCGAGATTTCCGAGATTGTATTTGAAAATTGTTTGGAAACGTATTTACTTTAGCCCTTTAGGAAGAATTTTCTCAGTAAATTGCTGAAAATGAGAAACCAGGAGCTGAGACTATGGGGAAGGACGATAAAAGCATTTTCTGAGAGCTGTAAAAAGATTACCAAGGCAACTTTGAATTTAATTCTCTCATTAAACTAAATTTAGCAAACGATTGATCATCCTGAATTTAGTATTAAATTTGAAATCAAAGAAGAAGAAGGAGAGAAAAAGAAAAGTCTTTCACAAGCCAAAGATTGTTCTTGGGACTGTTTTCTTGGACTCAAGTCTTATTTTAGAGGTGCTGAGAGTCGTCTCAGTGCAATAATTCTCAATGAAAGCCTTGTAAAAATGTTAGGCTACTCAAAGCAAACACTCTGCTCACATATCCTTCAAGAAGGATTGCCGGAGTAAAGATTTGTGAGGAGGAATTTCTGACCTGTATTGTAGGATTTTTGCAAGTCATGATGAGAAAAATTCGAAGTTTTTATTTGGGATATTGGAAGAGTGTGGGGGAAATTAGTGTTGAAGCGCCATATCGAAAGACCTCATATTTTGAAGCCGCGATAAAAGCAAAGAGCGGTTATGTAAGAAGAGTTCAGAGATTGTGAAAAGTAAATGAAAAATTAGGTGAAGAAGGTGATGGTGCAAGTTGATCTCATCATCAGCTGTCAGAATAATAGATTTGAGTCAGACATACAGTTTCATATAAATAATGATGAAGGACTGTATGATTTCCCAGATGATGTAGACGAGCAAGCAATAAACAAGAATTTTGTTGACGCTATGAAGGAAAAGGAAGAGCATCTCAAAGAATTTCTGCAAAAATATTACAATCTTTCAGTCCAATTACAGTATTCGAATCTTGACAAAATTTGTAGATTTCATATAATGGTTTTCCTTGTTGAGACTCAAAGGAGCCCCTTTCAACAGTTTTTGTATGATTATTTTGATCTCATAGTCTCAGTATTTTGAAATGTCTTGCTTCTTTCTGATTTAGATATTTTTTTTTTGAATTATTTGTTGATCAACAGAGTCCTCGATTTCGACTTCTCCAGAACTTTTTTCTTGATCAATTTTTTAGATTTTTGTGATTATGCCTCTTGTGTTTCCGAATATCTTGGGGATTTTATTAGATTGAGTAAACAGAGATCAGAAAGATAATATTCGGAGCAATTCACGAGCTTTGAGTATTAAACAAGCTCTTCTAATACTTGACTAAATTGAACTTTAAAATTTTGTACCATATAAAAATGATTACAGACAATATAGAAGGGGATCGCATGTTGTCACGCTCTTCTTTGTCTCTTGGCTATTCAAAGAAAATCAAAAGAGCACTGAGAAGCCAACTGAAAGAGTCTTTTGGCCAATATTCCTCTTCCCATTTCAATGAACTCCATCTCATCTACCATAATCAAATTGAGCTCAGCAGATCGACTGAGAACTGCCACTGCCAAAATAGTTTCATTCAGTCCACTTGATCAATGAAATGAGCTCAGAAAGAAACTTCTTTCGATTTGATGGATAATCAAGATGTTTGTCATGAAGTTTATTTATATTCTTTAATTCTCTTTCATATTTTTCGAAGAGATACAACTCGAATCTATTGCCTGCTTTTAAAGAGTCTTTCCATCGAAAGGAGGCTGTATAAATATTGAATATCTTTGCCTCTAAAGTCAGATGAACCTTTTATGAAAGAAACTTTTCCAAAACTTGAAATATCACGCTTTACTGAGAAAAATATGAGCAGATAATCTCATTAAAACCGAGAAAAACAAATATTTTCATGAAAGTCGACTCCTTGAGGAGGATCGAAATATTTATGAAGGGGTCAAAATCTCTTGACTGTTAATCATTAATAAAACTTCCCATGTTTTAATTTCCAGAAGCATTTTCTAATTCATAAAAATTTTATTTTATTGATGTTTTCTCAACAAGGGCAAATCGCTTCCTTCAACTCCTTTGTGAGCAAAGCAAAAAGAGACCCAGAAGTCCAAAAATTCCAAAAAAGGCTCTCTTTAAGGATTCCAGGATTGAAGTTCCAGCTTCATAGTTTAGGAGTCTCTAATTCTCTTGCCAGAAAAACCCTAAAGCATTCCATTACAAAAAGACTGACAAGCATAAAAATCGGGGCCGCTGTGTTTTCCTACTATCGCTCTTGTCTTCGAAATAGCCTGCAAAAACTAACTTTGACTCAGTAATTTCTTCTCTTTTCCCCATTTAGATCTCATCAGAAAATAATAGGAGCTTGTTTGATCGAGGTCAGAAAGGAACAAGCACCAGATTTCCTGGATTTTTCAAGCATCTACAGAAGCTAATCATTCAAAGCGACTCTGGAGTTCAATACTTGAAATCAGCTAGAAAGAATTCTGCTTTGAAAGAGCTTTGTGTGAAAATCCTCGAAACTGACATTCCAATTGCTTCTAAACTATTTCGAGGGCTCTTCAAACTTGAGAATGTAGGCTTGGCAATCGCAAATAGCAGCAAGAGCTTGAATAAAAAGTCTCCAAAGTCCGATATTACATGGAGGTTCCTCAAGAGTCTTGTCAGCCTGAAGAGATTGAAGACGTTGAGACTCTTAATGAATGACTGTGAGATTACCAAAGAGGTCAATTTCTTTGATCATTTGATGGAGGTGTTATCGGAAAACAGCAACATTGAGAAATTGGATTTGATTTTGCACATGCAGAACTTTGAAGAAACAGAACCAAGCGAAAAGGCCAAGAAGATGTTGTCTAAAATAGAAGATCTTCATATTGAGTGCGTTTCAAAAGCTTTTCCCTTTGCAAACCTTGCACCTAAGGAAAATGAAGAGAGAAAGATGAGAAGGAAAGTGACGATATATCTTTCTGGAGGAAGAAAAATTGATATTTCAAAGGTTTTGACATCAAGGTTTTTGGCTGTTCGGTCTTTGAAAATATGCTATCCGGCTGAACTTATTACCATCTCTCCAGAAATGAGATTGATGTTCCCAGCTTTGGAACTCATTCTGATTCTTATCAATCATAAAGAGAGCCAGAAAGTCGAGAATATTGTTTCGTATTTAGCAGAAAATTTGGAAAGTCCTCAGCTGAAACATTTCGAAATTGAATTTAATAATTTCACAGATGGCATTCTCAATGAATTTACCAAGCTCCATTCCTCAAGTTCCCTTGCTCAAATTCAAGAATATTTCATATCAACTCATGACACTTCACCATGGAATCAAGTTGTTAAAAATCCAAAGGGCAGAGATATTCCTATTGATATGCCAAGCAATGATGCATTTGATAATTACATGGAAAGCTTTTCTAAGTTGATTTCCCTTCAAAAGTTCAAGCTTTCAACTCGAGTGAAAAACGCCCTTTACATAAAATCCATTGAAAAATCCTTTGATCATCTCCCAAATCTCTCAGAACTCGAGCTTGTGTTAATAGAAAAAAATCCAAATGCTAAATTGGGCCAGAGCGAGATTGTATTTATGGAGATGCCAGTTTATAAATTGGTGAACCTTCAGTCTTTGAAGCTTGTGTATAATCCAACTTTAAAAATCCAAGATTTCATGGGACTCCTTGAGAAAATGTCAAAGCTTGAAGAGTTGAGGTCTTTAACGATTGAATCTGTTGAAACTGACCTCAAAGATAGAAAGCGCATTGAGAGCATAGCCTCGATCCTGAGCAAGTTCCCAAAATGTAAGAGACTGAGTATTGGCCCGAGAAAAGTTGGGAATTCAGGAAGTGAAGAAATGTTTATTGATGCTAAAATATGTGAAAACTGAGAGTTGAAGGAAAAGGACTCTTGATGAGAAGTGATTTGTTATTTAGGAGAATAAAAGAGTTTTATATCTGAAATTTGTGATTTTTATTGTTTATTTAATGGAAAATTTTTTTGATATATTTGGTAAATCATGAAAAAGCTCATTAAATTTTTGATTCTTCACAAGAATCTTGAAGAAGATAACTTAATCCCTAAAATGAGTCACAAGGAAGTTTGATTTTATCAAGATTAATTTACACAAGAAATAGAAATAACTGAATTACTTTATACAATCAACCAAACCTAATCTAATTTATTTTACCATGTCAACAAAGATTTTCAGAATAGCCTTTAATCCAAACTCACAGTGGGATCTGAATATTTCTTTTCTAAATTTAACTGATAAAAGATTTCCTCCAAGGAATCTTCACTTTTTATCTCTTCTACAATTTCTTTTGAATCCTTTTTACAGATTTCCTTTGATTCTTCCAAAGCTCTTTTACAAAGGTGTCGATGATATCTATTCTTGACTTGTATTTCGCTTCTATTTGGCATGTGATCGCTTATCATTTTAAACTTTTTTCCAAACGTTTTATACAGCGAAATCAACAGATTATCCTCCTCTACAGTAAAAGGAGCTCTATTAATATCTGGCCGCAAAAAATTTAAATAGCGATCACGGACTTGTTTACAAGATTTTGATCCAATTAAATCGCCAATCAATGACCATCTTTGCCCATGCTCTTGAATTAAACTCAAAAGCTTAGCATCCTCTGAAGCTTTCCATTGACTCCTGGCTCTATGTTTTCTATGTTTATAAGAAGAAGTGCTTGATTCGCTGGATATATCACTTTCAGCTTTTGTTTTTTTGAAGATTTTCTTGGAAGTTTTCATAATGCCTGATGTCTTAAAAGTGTTTTCTTCTTGTTGAGGTGAAAGGGAAAAGAGATTTTCATCGTCGTTCATATTTGGAAAATAAATAAAAGGTGAAATCAAATCAATTATTATAAGACTAGAAGGCAATGAATTGTTTTTAAGTAATGTACGGTTAAAATCGTTAGCACATAGACGAGAAAATGGGCAGACTCGAATTGTCTGCACTAATTGAAATTTGTTGGTTTAATTAATTTGTCAAAAGCAGCAGTTTAATAGATTGGAAATAGTCAAAAATAAACTGTTTGAACTGTTAAAACCTGGCTAACTCATCCTTGGAAAACGATTTTTCGATTTTAAGCATAAAATGAAAAAGATTCACTCTTCATTCTAATAGTTTATAGGACTTACAATTAGTTTGTTAAGCTTGCTTGGTTGCTCAAATGCCCTTTATTCTGCATAAAAAGCCTTTAAAGAATGATGAGATCCCATAGGATTTTTCTTTAAGCTTTTGCGCTCAAAAAGAAAAACCTGAATTTCTTTCTTTAATTACCCCCTTTAGTCTTATTGTAAAATAAACTTGATGCTATTAGTGAAATTTCTACCATTTTCTCGTTGAAATTGTGTTGCATACGCCTCATTATGGAAAATGGATACCTTTTCTAGCCTTCAGAAAGAGGGTTGAGACAGTGCTTTCATGAGGGAATTACCATTTATCTCGCCCATGGAAATTTCAAGACAAGATTGCAAGGCTTCTAATTATCGTCAATTAAAAGAGATGTTCCCATGGAAAAAGAAAAGCTTCATAAAGCTAATAATCCTTATTAATTCTTTTCACTGTTAAATGAAGAAGTTTTGGACATTATTTCAAAGAAGTTTAAACCTCAATTAACTCGATAAGACGAGATTTGTTGTTTAAAGCTATGACAGTAACATTTTCACAGCCTTTTCTTTAGTTCAAGTGAGAAACTGATTTAGTTTATTTGTATTTTGAAGCTGATTAAAACGGTTAACAAGACCATAAATCAAAAGAGATTGGTGGGTTTGAGTTTACTGTAAACTGATTAAATTTTTTCTTGAGGGTTTCTGATCGAAAGCAAGGGTTTTAATTTTTGAAGATTAATCATCTAATCACCTCCCCTGCATGATGGTTTATTCCCGAAAATTAGAACCTTACGGTTTGTCTATCTAACGGCAGGAGAGTAACGCCTGCCGTTAATCATTCTTTGGATATGAGTGGATTGTTTACAATCTTTGTAGGAAAGGTGTGGTTTATTTTGGAGATTAAATGAACATTCTGTAATTCTTGCCATGCATTGTTTCAGCTACTTTGTCAAAGTGTGTTCTTTGTTTTTCTTGAGCCCTGATGAAGGAAAAGCCTCAAGAAAGAAGGGGCTTCTCAGTTTTTTTTTCCGCTCGGTTTAATAGGGAAGAAAAAATGTATTGAGAATATTTTCCTGTTGTGGCTGAGTCAGAATAAGTTTCCTTTTCTCATCATTACATTCAATAAAATTAAGAGCTTTTTTGAGAAGAGGAGAGGAGAGGAGGCACTTCTCACATTTTCTCTTTCGCATTCCTTTAAAAGATGAGTAGATTTGAATATCAGATGAAGATCTGGAAAGCTTTGGATGTCTAGAGCTTTTTCAGGAAGATAAAGTAAGATTTTCAAAAACAAAGTGTCTTTAGTTTTCCTTCAAGACAGGCTTTTTCATTTCAACTGAAAAGACAGGTGCTATTAAAGAAGAGAAGGCCTAAGATTGTTTGAACTCAAAAGAGAAGATGATTACATCCATCTGCTTTTTTTGCAAAGTGCGGATAGCGAACCTCAGACTAAACAATTTTTTCTCAGATTCCCAAATTAATAAAACTCCATTTTTCTTCGGATTTAAAAATCAAACAGTCTTTTTTCATGGCAAACTTGGAAAAAGTGGATTCTTGGAAATTTGTTTATTTTACAATTTTTTTGTTCAGAAAAGAAAAAAGGAGGTAAACACAAAGTGTATCAAATCTTGAATAAGAATATAATGAATATGCAAACAGGTATAAATAATCTAACTCTATAATATACCAAAGTCACTCATCTAAAGTAAGAATAATAGATTCTTTGACAATAGATTTCTGGTAGTTTCTTTATTTTGCAGTGCTCTTTTGGAAAGCTATTTTCACATTGAAACCGAACAAACAAGCTCTTTATTTCGAGAGATAGCCAGAGAAATTTGCAAAATTTAGCTGGTAAAATATATCTTCAAATGAACTGGGCTGTTGCTCTTCTTCAATCTGATCATTTTTATTCAGAATTCCCGACGACTTTTCTTCTTCTCCTTCTCGAATTAGATTGAAATTAGGAGTTCCTAAGCAGCTCTTCTCTTCTAAGTCTTGGGAATGAGGAGGCGATAAATATTTTTCAAGAATTTTATTTGCTTCATTACGATCCATATTCAACGCTGGTGATTTATTTTTTTGAATGTATCGATAATATCTATTTTTAACCTGGACTTCAGTTCTTCCAGGCATATGATCTCCAATAATTTTCCATTTCCTGCCAAATTTCTCATACAAAGATATTAAGAGGATATCTTCTTCAATTGTAAAAGGACTATTATTTATACTGGGTCTTAGGAAGTTTAAATAACGATCTCGCACTTGCTTACAAGACTTGGACCCAATTATTTCCCCAATAAGCGACCACTTAGGCCCATGTTGCTTCAGAAGCTCCAAAAGCTTTTCATCTTCCAGCGAAGTCCAATAATTTCTGGGGGTTTTCTTATTTGAAGGACTTGGGCTTGATCCATCTGAGCTTATTTCTTTGAAAATTTTCTTTGATTTTTTCATTAATTTTGTGCTTTTATTGGGTTTATTGTATTCAGGCATAGGAGTAAGGAGGTTTTCGTATGATAAAAGGGTGAGGTCGGAGATGGTTGAGGGATTCTGAAGCTGGTTTTCATCAATGGAGGATGGGAGGGAGCCAGATTTACACAAGATAAGGGAATATGGGTTGTGGATTTGATTATCATCTTCTAAAGAGGTAAAAGTGTTCATTTTAATGATTGGAGTGATATCAAATTTAAAAATTAATCTGATGTTTATAATTGAAGAGAAAAGGATTAATTGATTTTATATGGCAGCATTAATTGTGAGAAATGCACGGAA
>Ga0182738_1001352_pt1 | contig 30896 bp, 25 predicted proteins | sample eDN5th30CBELigMG_FD_128876 | JGI IMG/M metagenome (GOLD analysis project Ga0182738, IMG submission 128876) | Enriched Miracle-Growth compost microbial communities from Emeryville, California, USA - eDNA 5th pass 30_C BE-Lig MG (version 2)... ...
GATGTCCGCGGATAATTGATGGTCGCAATGCGGCCTTTGCCAAACGCGTATGTCTGCAATAATTTATTCGCCGCCTGCGTCGCGGCTTCTCCGGGCAACGATGAGATGTCTATCATTTGAGTAATCTGCCGCCAGTCCTGTGTGGGCCGTGCCAGCATTTTGGGGTTATCTAATTTGCCAGGATAAAACATCAGCAATCCCGCGCCCCCGGAAACCTGATGCAAAATTTTGTATTGTGCCTCCAACGGCAATATATCGAAATCGACATTGGCCAGAACGATCGCATCGTAACGGCCTTCTATTTTATTCAGCGTTTCCCTGGTTTTTTCCTGCAAACTGGTGCCCTGTATCAGCGCTTCATACACACTATCCGACGCCATATGGTTGGGATTAAAAACAATAATGGCCTGCCGGTCGATATCTATTCGCTGGCTCAATTCCACCACTTCGCGCGCCCCTTTACGCGGCACAATAAAAAGTACTTTTGGTGCGCCGCCCGCCAGTGGCTTTGCCCAATCCAAATGTGGCGTTACATAATTATCGGTAATTTGATTGAGAAACGCACCATCCACTCGCGCGAGGACGCAGTGTGTTTTTGCAGTTAGAAATAGGGCTATCAATAAGCCCAGTTTGAGGATTTGTTTCATTGTAATTTTGTGTATTCTCGTAGGGACATGGCTTGTCATGTCCCTACGGTGATGTTATCTTTTGGGATTTTTCGTCCACCACATAAAACGCTCCGGCAACCGGAACATCTACAGTGATTTTGCCATATTCCGGAAGGGTGATTTTCACGTTCTTGCGATCCGCAACCGGCGATTCCGCATAGACAAGCCAGCGGCGATTGCCCTTTTCGCCGGTCACCAGTGCCAGTGAGTAGACGGGAATTTCCGTGTCTAATTTCCATGGGCGCGGCGGGTCGAGATTGGTATCTAATAGAAACCAACGATCGGCGTTTTTGTATTCTTCGGGAATTTTCGTTTGATAAGGATGCTCAAAAGCATGATTGGCAACCAGCTCACCCTTGCGCCAAAAGTACTTTAGCGTGTCGTTGGCATAGACGCGACCCACAGTTTTGGATAATGCCAAAAGCCACGGTTCCATCTCTTTGATGCTATCGGTCCAGTTGCGATATTCACGCAATACGCGCGGACGCAGCAGCCACAATCCAAACTGCGCATAACCGGCATAGCGTTCGGGAGTATACGTTTGCCCCAGACTTTCATAATGGGCGCGCCAGTCGGATTCCGGTTTATTGGTGTGTCCATCCCACACGGAAAAACCGAAGCGGAAATCGGGGTTTTGTTGCAATGCCTGCCGCTGCATAAAGATCCAATTCATCGATTCGATTTGCGGACTCATCACTTTGAAATCTGTGGTGTTATTGTAATTCGCGCAGTAATAGGAAGGCGTGCCGCCGTCCCACATAAGCGGATTGGGATCAAAATAATCAGGTGTATTCAACGCGTAACTGCCCCAGCCGCCCCAGCGTCCCAGAAACGATCCGCCAAATGCATCGTATCCCACGAAAAGTACTTTTTCCTGCCACGATTTGCTCAGCGCGTCGCGCATTCCGTCCTGCATGGCGCGGAAACGCTCTATCCAGCCCTGCGCCACCACCTGCCGTTTAAACGCATCACTGCGGCCTTTGCCATATTTTTGCAGATAGCGCTTATCTGTTTCCACATCGATCCAGCGCAGTTTTGGCGATTCATTGTTGGATAGAAATTCCACTAATGGCGGATTGGGATACCATTGCTGGATTTCTTTCATCATCGGCGAAGATGCCCATTTAGCGCCAATCTCGCGCCACCATTTTACCGGCCCAAACGGCGAGAGTTTCTTTTCAATCTTGCCATCGGGAGTCACCACATTGGGATTTTCCTCTGCTGGCAAGGAAAAGTACTTTTTATCCAATGTTAATTGTTGCTCCCATTGGGTGCCCAATAATGTAATTGGCAAATTCAGCTTCGCAGCCTCTTGCAGCGGTGCTTGATAATATTCCGTCCATTTATCCGCCGTGGCATTCATGGACGGAAAGGCAAACGTGGGGAAAATGTGATGCCCTTTTTCCACCAACTCCAGTTGGTAAGCCGGATCCATGCCGCGCGTTTTGTGATAGGGATGCGCAATCAAATAGGTTCCCGTATTCCAGCTGGCAATCAACGGCAAGGGCCGTCCCGCCGAATCGTTATTTTTGCGTAATGTTTCTACACGGATTTCGTTTGCCAGTTGTTGCTCGTTAACAGGTTTTTGGGCCTTCGATATTTGTGCATTGCAGCCACTGGCGGTTGCCAGTGCCGCGAGGCCAAGAAAGAGAAGTTTGCTTTTCATAATAGCTGTCAGGCGGAATTAAATTTACGGCGCGGTATACCAAAGGCTATCACCGATGAGACTTTTCCAATAATCCCAATTGCTTCAAATTACTCATGCAACTGGCGCGGCGCGCGTTATAACGCCATCCGGCATTTCCGCTGCGCTCATTTGGGGACGCGCCACAATAGAGCGCTCGCCGGCATTTTGCTGCGACCAGGGAATGAGTTTAGTGTGTAACACTTCCGCTAAATAAGTCATGTTACAAAAGTACTTTTAGAAAATACCATCGCTTGCTATTTGTGGGGGCAGGCTCATTTGATCATTGAAGGCCATCTAATGTTTGCGTTTCCATGATTTGTGACCCAACCAATAGCAATAATCCAACGCTACGCAGAGCAATGCGGTAGTGCGCAATGGCAGCGTTTCATACCGCACAAATCCCCACGCTGGATAAAATGTCAGCCACAGTGCCAGCAGGGTTCCGGCGAATGTGCTGACCATCATCAACATGCCGCCCCAGCGTTTCAAACGCCGGTTTTTATGCAGAAAATCCGCCACCCGGCCCGGCGCGCTGAGCGGCGCAGAAGGCGGCTGCATTCCCCATGAAATCGCAAAAAACAACAGCAGCAAAACCGAAAGAAAAATCGTCATCTGGCTGGCTGGCGGCATTAAATCCCAACCTGTTTGAGGACGGTTTTTAAGAGTCACTGCGGCGACCTTTCCTTTTTTCCAGGCTTTACGTAAGTCCGTTTCAGATGGCCGTTCGTAGCCTTCTTTCGGAAAAACCCACCAATTCGCATTGGGAGATAGCTGCGCCGCGTATGAGGTTGCGAGTGATGGGGTTATCAAAAAGGATTCGTCATAAGCGGTGTTTCCTTCAAAAAATTGGTGAAAAATGGTCTTTGTCTCTTCAGCGGGAAAAGCGTCATATCCATTTTTATGATACCAGCGTATTTGCTGTTCCGGGGATAAAATGCTGTTGTATTTTATAGTGAGATCCACAACGGACATACCCGCTCGCATGTAATAGGGAAGCGGCGCGTAAAACGTCCAGCCCCAACCCAGCGCGGCGCATTGCAGCACGATCAATGCCGGGAAAAATACGGAAGGTTTGCGCATGCCCAGAACATGCGCGGCCAGCCTCCATAAACCAAATAGAATAAGCGCGCCGCAGAACAGCAAAGGCAATCCCCAAATTTGATGATCGCGAACCCACCAGCCGATATATAGTGGCAGCGCAAAAAACGTTTCCGTAAAAGTACTTTTATTCGGAACAATCGTCATCCAGCTTGCAATGGTTTGCGCGTTCCAACTCGCTGGCGCCCAGCCTGGAACATTAATGGATAAAATGGCAGGTGGCAGCCTATCACTGAAAAAGAAGTGAACTAAGATGACGCACAAAAGCCAGAGTAATGTGGCGGAACCAAGACAGCGGGCAAGCGACAATGATTTCCTGCCATGCCCACGGCCCCAGCCGTGCAGTTCAAAGGATCCTCGTGATGTGGTGCGGCCTGAAAATTTTAAGCGAATTGGGATTCACCTCATCCAAAAGTTTTCACAAAGTATAAGCGCCCGCGGCCTAACCCTCAAATTACCTCATCACTGTAATCGCTAAATATCTCTTGACTGCCATTTTATGGCGCGTTAGAATCAAGGAAAAGATATATCCGAGTTTTAAAGTCAGGTATAGAAAAAATTAAGGACAGGAAGTTATTGAATGGAGACTGGTCAGAGTTGGTGGAAATATGGGCGCATGGTGATGGGGGTAGTGTTAGGTGTTGCAGCGTTCATTTTGTTGGGCACATTGGTGTGGCAGGGCATTGTCGCATCGGGCAACCCCGATCCCACCACGCCTGGATTGAGCCATGGCGCGGTTGTGGTGAATACGGGGTTGCTGGTGTTCCGCGAGGGTCTGGAGGCCATTCTGGTAATAGCTGCTTTGACGGCGAGTTTTATTGGATCCAATCAAAATTACCGCCGCCCCGTGGCGCTTGGCGCGGGCGTGGCGTTGCTGGCGAGCGTGGCAACCTGGTTCATCGCTATCGCCGTGCTCAACGCGGTTGATGCGCCGGCGCTGGATATTCAAGCTGCGACGGGTTTGCTGGCAATTGTGGTCTTGCTCGTTGTGATGAATTGGTTTTTTCACAAGGTATATTGGACGGGATGGATATCGATGCACAATAGCCGTAAGCGTGATTTGATATCGAGCAGAGAAAACACGAAAACAGCCACCATGCTGGGGCTGGCATTACTTGGCTTTTCCGCGATGTATCGCGAAGGTTTTGAGGTCGTTTTATTCTTGCAAAGCATGCGCTTGCAAGCGGGCTCGGTGGTGGTGTTGCAAGGAGTGGCAATTGGGCTGGCATTCACGGCGGTGGTGGGCGTTTTGACGTTTATCGCGCATCATCATTTGCCCTACAAGAAGATGTTAATTTTGACCGGTATCTTGCTGGCAGGCGTGCTGGTGGTAATGGTGGGGGAAAACATCCAGGAAATGCAACTGGCGCACTGGATTTCTACCACTCCGGTGAACCTGCCCATTCCCGATTGGATGGGATTGTGGTTTGCGGTATTTCCCAATTGGGAGACCATTTGCGCTCAGCTCCTGGCGGTGGTTTTTGTGATCGGTTCTTATGTCGCGGCGCAATACTTCAAAATCTGGCGGCCACGAAAGCTGGGTGAAGTGCCGGCGCCCCGTCCTGGAACCGCGTCGTTATAATATGTATGAATGACTTTACTCATTATAACCGGCCCGACGGCCAGCGGTAAAAGTACTTTTGCAATACGTCTGGCACAGCAGCTCAATGGCGAAATCGTCTCCGCTGATTCGATGCAGATTTATCGTGAATGTAATATTGCTACCGCCAAACCCACAGCGCAGGAACAGCAATTAATTCCGCATCATCTCATCGATATTATTGATCCCACGGTTCGTTTCAGCGCGGCGATGTGGGCGGAAATGGCAAGAGAGGTCATCGCGCAAATTCACCAGCGCGGCAAAACGCCGATTGTGGTGGGTGGCACGGGATTTTATCTGCGCGCGTTATTGCAGCCGGAAACACTGGCGCAGGTTTCGCCGAATGCGGCGCTACGTGCCGAATTGGAACAATTAGATAATCACGCGCTGTGGGAAAAATTAATTCAAGTAGATGCGGAAGCGGCGGGGCGGTTGCAGCCGCAAAACACCAAACGCGTCATCCGCGCCATCGAAGTGGCATTGGGTGAAAAAGTACTTTTACCGGAAATGCCGGAAATCTCTTACAAAGCCTATGGCTTGGAATGGCCGCGCGACGTTTTATATGGACGGATTAACGCGCGCGTTGATGAAATGATGGTGCAGGGATTGATGGATGAATTGCGCTATCTTACTGAAAAATACGGCAGAGATGCACCGGCGCTGGATGGCATTGGCTATAAAGAAATGCTGCCGGCATTAGATGATCCCGAATTACTGGAAACGCAAACTGAAAAATTAAAACAAGCCACGCGGCGTTACGCCAAACGGCAAATGACATGGTTCCGGCACCAGTTGGATGTGGAGTGGCTGGATGCGGAGAAAAGTACTTTTAAGGCTGTCATTCTCGCGAAGGCGGGAATCCAGGAAACGTAATGCGAGAAAAGTACTTTTATGTCGTCTTCTGGCAACTGGATTCCCGTCTTCGCGGCAATGACGGTATAGTTCATTTCTAATACCTGGCCAGCTTACTGGCTTCAATGCCTCGAAATGACACAGATGGGTACTTCTCAATAGTCGTTCCGCTATTTATTCTGACGGTATTTCTTCCACAGCTGGCGCATGCGAATGTTCCGCATCTTGTGATGCGTCTCTTTGAGACGTTGGCCGTGCGCGGAGAGAATGTCACCACGCGATATAATGCCGATGATTCTGCCCGGTGCATCGCGTTTGACCACGGGCAATCTTCCCACGTTTTCGTGCACCATGTGATCGACGGCGACGCTCAACGCATTATCGTCATAGATAACGGCGGGCGGGCGTTTGATGAGTTTTGTGATGGGTTCGTCCATGGGAATGTTCATGTCCATCAGGTCGCGATAGGTAACGAGGCCGAGTAGTTGCTTGTTTTCGTCGACCACAGGAAAGCCCTGATGATGTGCCGCGGCATTTTTATCGGCCAGCCATTCGCGCACTTCTAAAACGGTTTGGTTGGCATTCAGTGTGATGACTTTGCTGGTGGCGACATCGCGGACGCGGATGCGATCGAGGTAATCGGCCGTGTATTCGGTGGGAACGAAAATGCCGCGCCGCGCTACCTTCTCGGTCATGATGGTGTTTTTCATCATTAACGATGAAATAAGATATGCCGCCGAGCAGCCCCCCAGCAACGGCAATAATCCCAATGGTTGCAGCGTGGTTTCAAAGGCAAATACGACGGAGGTGAGCATTGCTCGTGAAGCGCCTGCGAAAATTGCCGCCATTCCAACCAGTGCCGCGATGCGGATATCGATGAGTGCGCCTGGAAAGAGGGTTTGCCCGCATAATCCCAGCACCGAACCCAGCGCGCCGCCGATGGTAAATAATGGCGCGAGCGTGCCGCCGGAAGTGCCGCTGCCCAGCGAAATGGACCAGGAGATCAATTTCATCACGCCTAAAATGATGACTGCTTTTCCCATGATCGAGCCGTTCAGGATATTGCTGATATTGTCATAGCCCACGCCCAATGTGTGCGGTGCGAAATAACCGATCACGCCCACCGCGATAGCGCCGATGGCGGGCCACCACATCCAGTGCACGGGCAATTTGGTGAATTGATCTTCCAGCCAATAGAGCAAAAAGGTGGCATAAACGCCACCCAGTCCCACCAGCGCGCCCAAAATAATATAAAACGCCAGTGCCTCATTGGACGGTTGATGGACATTGGTGAGCTGGAAAATAGGTTGTGTTCCCACGTGTACCGCGCGCACGGCGGTGGCTGCGGTGCTGGCCAGGGCGACAGGAATAATGGAGCGTGGGCGGAATTCAAATAGCAATAATTCCACTGCCAACAAAACTGCGGAGACAGGACTTCCGAAAGTGGCGGCCATGCCTCCGGCTGCCCCGGCTGCGAGAAGGGTTTTACGCTCCATGGCGGTGGTGCGCGGGATTTGCCCGGCCAATGATCCCAAAGCGCCGCCGGCCACAATGATGGGGCCTTCCGCGCCGAAGGGACCGCCGGTGCCGATGGCGATGGCGGCGGAGAGGGGTTTTAACAAGGTGAGGCGAGCAGGGATGCGGCTCTCATTGGTGAGGATTCCTTCAATGGCTTCTGGGATGCCGTGTCCGCGAATTCCCGCGGAGCCAAAGCGTGCCATGACGCCCACAATGAGACCGCCGATGACCGGAACGATGATGACCCACCAGCCGAGTTTGTTATCAAAAGGCGTCACCATTTGCAAGGAGAAGCGCCCGTAAAAGACAAGATTGGTGATGAGGCCGATCAGTGCCTGCAGCAGTTGAGCAATGTAACCCGCGGCAACGCCAAGGATAATCGCCGCCAGCGAGACCAGCAAGGTGCGGCCTTCGACGAGGGTAGGTTGCCGTGGGAAATTGGCATTGTCCAGCGCCACGTTAAGACCGATGGCAACGGGAACACCGCCGGTTCGGGTGGAATCGCTGAGTGAACTTTGTGCATGATTTTCGTCTTCCTGCTCTTCGGACGGCGCCGCGTCTTCTGCCATCTTCTAAAACACCTTCTTTATCCCTATTGAACTTATATCAGAGTGCGATATTCGATGATGCCAAGTATAAAAGTACTTTTTTAGGTTAGGCATTGATGCAACATTCGTGGCCACGAGTATTGTGCTGCGGAAAAGTACTTTTATGAAACACAATTATGGAATCCCTCCAATTTCATGCCAGTATTACACTTATTTTAGATTTGCAATAATAGTATTATTGCACGAAATGAATTTGTTGTCATTGGGTGTGGGATAAATATTGGCAGATAAAAGTAGTTTGGGAAGATTGGGCATTACCAAAACAGCGGGAGCAAAAAGTACTTTTGCTCCCGCTGACTGATGGATAGAGTTGGTAATAAGGGATTATTTATTCTTATCGCGCGCTGCGATTTGTTGCAGTGATTTGCGGATGCGAATGCTGCGGATTTTTACGTGGGTTTCTTTGAGGCGTTGTCCATGCGCGGAAAGAATATCGCCGCGCGAGATAATGCCGATGACACGTCCGGGAGCATTTCTTTTCACGACAGGCAGGCGGCCCACGTTTTCGCGCACCATGTGATCGGCCGCCACTCGCAGCGAACAATCGTCATAAATGATCACCGGCGGACGTTTAATGAGTTGAGCAATTTTCTGGTCCAGCTGAAGATTTTGATCCATGATATCGCGATAGGTCACCACTCCCAGCAATTGCCGGTTATCGTCCAGCACCGGAAAACCTTGGTGATGCGCGGCGGCGTTTTTACTGCCCAGCCAGTCGCGCACTTCGCCCACGCTTTGAGTGGCATTCACCGTGACGACATTGGAGGCAAGAGCATCTCTCACATAAATGCGATCCAGAAAGTCCGCGGAATATTCCGTGGGAACATGAACGCCCTTGCGCGCAGCTTTTTCCGTCATGATGGTGTTTTTCATCATCAACGATGAAATAAGATATGCTGCGGAACAGCCGCTCAGCAGTGGCAAAAGTCCCAGTGGCTGCAAGGTGGCTTCAAAGGCGAAGACGATAGAAGTGAGCATGGCGCGCGATGCGCCGGCAAAGATGGCAGCCATTCCCACCAGAGCCGCGATGCGGATATCGATGCCGGCATTGGGGAAAATCATGACTCCGGCTTCAGCTACGATAACGCCCATGGCGCCGCCGATGGTGAATAACGGAGCGATGGTGCCGCCGGAAGTTCCGCTGCTGAGCGCGATGGCCCAGGAAATTAATTTCAAAACGCCCAGCGCGACAACGGCCCAGCCCAGTGTCGATCCGCCCAGCAAGTGATCGATGTTTTCGTAACCGGCCCCCAGCGTTTGCGGCATGAAAAAGCCAATTACACCAACTGCCACTGAACCGATGGCGGGCCACCACATCCAGTGAACGGGAAGTTTTTCGAAGGCATCTTCTAACCAATACACGAAGTGCGTGACATAAACTCCGCCCAGTCCGACGATAGCGCCCAGCACGGTATAAAATACCAGCGCGGAGCCGCCAGGATGATTGATGGCGGGAATGTGGAAGATGGGTTCAGCGCCCACGATGGCTACGCGCACCGCCATTGCGGTGGCGCTGGCTAATGCCACCGGAATCAGTGAGCGGGGACGGAATTCGAAAAGTAATAATTCCACCGCCATCAATACGGCCGCGACGGGAGTTCCAAAAAAGGCTGCAATACCGCCAGCCGCACCTGCTGCCAGCAGAGTTTTGCGTTCCATGGCGGTGGTGCGGATCAACTGTCCCAGCAACGATCCCATGGCGCCGCCAGTGGCAATGATGGGGCCTTCCGCGCCGAACGGGCCGCCGGTACCGATAACAATGGCTGCGGAAAGTGGCTTCAGAAACGTTAGTTCGGGAGAGATGCGGCTTTCGTTGGTGAGAATGCCCTGCATGACTTCGGGAATACCATCGCCGCGAATGGCCTCTGAACCAAATCGCGCCATCACACCAACGATGAGTCCACCTAATATCGGAATGACAATAATCCACCAACCGATGGGATTATGTTCGATGAGTTTGGCCGGGCCAAAGGAAAAATAACCATAAAACGAAAGCGTGGTAATCATACCAATGACGTTTTGCAGCAGTTGGGCCATATAGCCGCAAGCCACGCCCAGCGCAATGGCCAGTGCAGAGATAAGCAGTATCCGGCGATCTACCAAAGTGGGTTGGCGTGGTACATTTGCATTATCGAGAGCTGCGCCAAATCCCGCTGCAACCGGTAATCCCTCTGTGCGAGTGGAATTGCGTAAGGAGTCTTGGTGAGGTTTTTTTGAGGACGTTTTGGCGTCGTCGCCATTTACTAATTGTTCGTCTGCCATGTTCTTGATAACTTTCTGAATTAATTCTTAATTTCCTCTGTTAAAATATCAGTGTACGATATACACTTTAGAGCAAGTTATTTTACTACATGGAGGTAGTATTGTGCATTTAAAGAAATCTGATTACGTGGCACTGGCGAAATTTCGCAATAGCCTGCGCCGTTTTATGCATGAGACATCCGAGGCGGCGCGCTTTCATGGCATAACGCCCCAGCAACATCAGGTAATGCTTACCATTAAAGGCGCCGAAGGGCGGCATTGGTTGTCTATAGGTGAATTGGCGGACGCGCTTCAGGTGCGTCATCATAGCATGGTGGCGCTGGTGGATCGCTGCCAGCGAGCCGGGTTGGTGGACCGTATCAAAGGGGGGGATGATCGCCGGGTTGCACGTGTTTCGCTTACCGCGCGTGGCGATAAGATTATCGAAAAGCTCTCCCATGAAAATCGCCGCGAATTAGAACTGCTGCGTACTGCCCTCCAGATGGAATTATCGGATGAGTGATTTGTGATGCGTGTTATGCAGCAAATTAAGAGAGAAATTAATAAAGAGTAGTGGGGGCAGGCCTCCGTGCCTGCTAATAATTTGCCGGCTTGCCGGCTCTTTCTTTAAACAGCATAAGGAATTATTTTTTATTAAAGCAGGCACGGAGGTTTGTTGAATAGATAAATAAAAGAGCGCTACAAAAGTACTTTGTAGCGCTCTTTTATTTTATTTGCACTTCCATTAATCCTGCGATGATTGCGTGTTTTGGATATTCCCTGTTTTCGCTTTAAACAGTTCGCCCATGGCGCCGATAGCACCGAGAGTATCCATTGCGCCGGTGGGAATGAAGACTTTGTTGGCGGGATTTTTGGAGAGCTGGATCAGCGATTCAAAAGATTTATAGGCCAGCACGTTCTCATCCAGTGCAGCGGCGCGCAGTTGCTCGATGCGATTGCGTTCGGCGGCGGCCACATCCTGAATGGCCTGTGCCTGTCCCTGCGCGTTGAGGATTTGCGCCTGACGGAAACCTTCGGCTTCCTGGATTTTGGCATCGCGATCGCCTTCGGCTTTTAGTACCACACTGGTTTTGTTGCCTTCGGCGCGCAGGATCATATCCTGTTTGGCGGCTTCGGCTTCCAGGATAATAGCGCGCTTGGTGCGCTCGGCTTTCATCTGTTTATCCATCGCTTCCTGAATATCCAGCGGCGGCATGATGTCTACCATTTCCACGCGCTCGATGCGCACGCCCCATTTTTCGGTGGCTTCGTCCAGCGCGGTGCGAATGTCGGTGGAAATTTTTTCGCGTCCGGCCAGCGTTTCGTCCAGCTCCATTTTGCCGATGATTTGGCGCATGGTGGCGGTGGTGATGTTGCGCACGCCAAACACGAAATCAGAAATGCCATACGAAGCTCGGGCCGCGTCAATCACCTGATAGAAAATGATGGTATCGATTTTGACCTGCACGTTATCTTTGGTGATTACGGATTGCGGCGGAATGTTGGTTTGTTGGATACGCAAATCGTGCATATCGCGCACATGATCTACCAGCGGAATCAGAATGTTGATACCAGGATTCATTAACTTGTGAAATTTGCCCAGGCGTTCCACAACGCCGACGCGTTGTTGCGGCACAATTTTCACGGTCATGCTGACGAAGACGACGATCAATACGACGATGACAATACCTAACAATGACATGATGAACTCTCCTTATTGCGCTTGCACCTTGACGATGGTGCTATTGCGTTCTGTAACTACGATGGCGGCGCCTTTGGCAATTTCCTCGGTTGCGGTGGCGCTCCAGATTTCACTGCCGATTCGCACTTGTCCCATGCGATGTGGCGCGATGGGTTCTACTACGGTACCGGGCTTACCTACGATGTCTTGATAGGGATCGTAAAATCCCTTGGCGCTGTGCCGCACATTGCGTGTAAGCGGCCGCGTAAAAAGAGTGAGAATAAGCGCCGCCGCGCATCCTACGAGAATTTGAATGAGAATATTATCGGTAAAATGCGCCGCGCCAGCTGCCACAAACGCGCCAACGCCCAGCCACAGCAGGTAAAAAGTGAGCGTCGTCATTTCTGCGATGACGAGAATGATGCCGGCTATCACCCAGTAAAGCGATGTTGACATGATGTGACAATAATATCTTAAATTGCGCTAAATGTCTATAGCGCAATTATATTTGATGAGGTTATTTCTGTGTCGGAACATGAGCAAAAGTACTTTTATCCTCCGAACGAAAAGTACTTTTATTTCCACCCAAATTGCAGTTGTCCCGAAGTTGTATATTCAGCTTCCCATAAACCTTGTTCGGCATGCTCAGTAATGAGCAGAGTAGTGCTGTCCGGGCCTTTAAAATGCACATTCGACGGTGAGGGAAAAGGCAGCATGAGGCGGTTGATTAATGCTCCGTCGGGCGAAAAAACATCGATCGAAGAACCGCCCCAGTTAGCGGCCAGCAAATTGCCGTCTTTATCGAAATCCAATCCATCCGGGCCGCCTTTGTGATCGCCGGGCAGTTTGCCCCAGATGCGTTTGCCGGTTACCTTTCCGGCAGCTTTGATGTCATATCCCCAGAGAATTTTCGTGCCGGTTTCCGCGACAATCAACAAACTGTCATCGTGATTCACGGCCAGCCCGTTACAAAATGCAAAGCCGTTATCGAGGCGATGAACGGCGCCATCTTTGCGGCGGCAAAATATCTCGCCGCAGGGATTATCGGCGTTCGACCCCGCCGGCGCGGTGAAATAGAGATTGCCCTTGCTATCAAAATAGCAATCGTTGCAGCCGCGAATCGGCGCGCCCTGAAATGTCACCGCTTCTTCAAATATCTGGCCATCCAGCGTGACCCGCAAAATGCCTTTCTTCATATCGGCCACCCAGATGTCGTTATTGGTATCCAGCTGCAATCCCGCCGGCACACCGCCGGTGTTGGCAATCGTGGCAGATTTGCCGTCCGGCAAAACTTCCAGCACACGCCCTGCCGATGGTTCCACCATAACGAGCCGTCCATCACGCGTCACGCAAGGGCCTTCAGCGCCTTTAACATTTTTGATGAGAGCAACAGGGTTCAATGGGGTTGTGTTCATAGTGAGTTCCTTGGTTGTCATGTCAGGTGTCATTTCGACAGCAGTAAAGAAATCTTGTAAAAGTACTTTTACGCACAACAAAATGACACATATTGCGATTGCAGAATTCTTTGTTTCGCCTTTCCGCGAAAACGTCGTCTCGCGACATTAATTGTAACCGATCAATGCCATACCGCCAAAAGTACTTTTATCCGCTAATGCTGATCCCAATCTTCCGCCAATTCCAGAAACGGTAGTAAGGCGTTACGCTTGCCGTAGGAACCCAGCCAGGCAATTTCGCTATCGGAATATCCTGCCTGTTGCAAAGGCTTTACGATATCCCGCTCCAGATCGGGAACATAGCAACGCAAAATTTCTAAAGGTTGTCCGTTCGCAGGAGCAATTAAGGTATGCATGTTGGCAGGGATGAGCAGTGAATCTCCCGCTTTCGCAGAAGTACTTTTATTATTACCGCGGAATTCCCCGGCGCCGCCAGTTAATGTAAAGAGGTTAAACCGATCTGCATTATCCGCGAATTCGTAAGAAAAATTCATAGACAACTTTTCCAGCACAAAATATTCGCAAACAGCGCAGAAGGTGTGTTTGAAGTGATCCTCTTCTTCTATGGTCATTTCCTGAATGATTTCGCGTGTGTGCTGCTGCGCGCCATCTTCATAAAGCGCACATTGCACCGCCCATTCTTTATGGTTTTCGGCATCCTGCGCATCGATGACACCGGCTTCTACAAAGCCCTGCCAGTCCCAGCCAAAACCGGCATCAGAATTTTGCTGAATTTCAATAGCCAGATTTCCCGCATCAATGCTATGTACGCGCCCCGACGGAATGAGATAAGTCTGGCCGCTTTGCGTCGGAACGTAATTCATCACGCCATCGAAATGATCGCCGCGCGCGATGGCATCGCGAAACTTCTCCGGAGTGAGTCCCGGCATACTGCCGGCATAAGCGCCCGCTCCCGCATCGGCGTTGAAGATATACCAGGCTTCCGTTTTGCCGGTGTCGTTAAGTCCCAGCTTTTTCGCATCGGCATTGCAGGGATGCAAATGCGCGGGCAGGCGTTTATCGCAATCGAGGAATTTTAATAGCAACGGGAAATAGTCACCATAGCGATTATAGATATCGTTTCCCACCAGATCGCTTTTGTAGGTTTCCATCAAATAGCGCAAAGTTTTTCCGCGCAGCGGCCCATCGGCAACGATAGATTGCTCTTCGCCGTGATCGGCAATCTCCCAACTTTCCGCAACGTCGCGGTCGGTGGGAACGCCATCCTTTTGCAATAAATTCGCCAGCCGCCGCCCGCCATAAGGATAAAATTTGAGGCAGGGAATGAATTTAAGAGGATAAAGCATAATGGCATTTTCCTTAAAAGTACTTTTATAATGAATTTGTATTTGCCGGATGAAAGTAATAAAATGCTGCGACTAATTCCCCCTTTTGAAAGGGGGAATTAGTTTTTTGGAAATCTAAGTAACAGTGCGATAACGCGCTTCCACGCCGTCGCCTCCTGCATATTGCAATCTGCCATTTGCTTCCAGATGACGCAACAAATGAAAGACCATTTCGCTTTCCTGAGTTTCTATTTTTGCCGCTATTTCCCTTGCGGTAAACGCGGTTTCCGCATTTTGACGAAGCAATAAAAGTACTTTTTCCTGCAACGCAATAATATCCGCCGCCGCGCGTTTTCCCGCTTCCACGCCGGGTTGATGATAGGCGTTGATATTGATCAATGATGCATATAATCCCACAGTGCGTTCAAACAAGGCGATGAGTTTGCCCACAAATGCCGCATCTAATTGACGCAGAGTGATGGTGACGCTTTCGCGTCCTTTTTGGAAAAGCGCGTCGCGCGTGCCATACAAAAACCCATTCAGAAAATCGCCACTGGTTACATCGGGTTCCACTTGCAACGCATCCGCTTCGCCGCCGGGACGTTTCTGTAAGACCTCGATAAAAGTAACAAAAAAATTCGCCACGCCATCGCGCAATTGCTGCACATAGGCATGTTGATCGGTCGATCCTTTGTTGCCGTAAACGCTGATGCCCTGATGAACCACATTGCCGTCACGGTCTTTTTCCTTGCCGAGCGATTCCATGATCAACTGCTGCAAATAGCGCGAGAATAATTCCAGCTGATCTTTATAAGGCAACACCACCATGTCTTTGGCGCCCTTGCCTCCGGTGGCATGGAACCAGGCGGCGCTGAGCAGCGCTGCGGGGTTTTGCTGTGTTTGGTGCAACCGAGTTGCAGCGTCCATTTCCGCGGCTCCCTGTAACATAGCCTGAATATCAAATCCCTGTAACGCCGCCGGCAATAATCCTACGGCGGAAAGTTCGCTGGTGCGGCCGCCGACCCAGTCCCACATGGGGAAACGCGCCAGCCAACGTTCGCTGACGGCCACCTGGTCTAAAGCGCTTCCAACCTCGGTGACGGCAGCGGCATGGCGGCCAAAGTGCAGACCTGCTTCATGAAAAGCGTTGTGCGCCTCCAGCATACCGTTGCGCGTTTCCTTGGTGCCGCCGCTTTTGCTGACCACGATTACTAAGGTATTGGGCAGCTCATCGCCAATTGCCGCCAGCGTGCGTTCCATGCCGCCGGGATCGGTGTTATCAAAAAAATGCGGCGTCAATTTATCCTGCCGCGGATCGCCCAACGCATGAGCCACAAACTCTGGCCCCAGCGCGGAGCCGCCGATGCCGATGAGCAGCAACTGCGTGAATTTGCCGCCGCGTTCGGGAGCGATGGTGCCTTCGTGCACTTGTTGGACGAAGTTCAGAATCTGTTTATTGGTTTGCCGGATGGTTTTGCCCCAGTTATCGGGAGCCAGTTCGGGCGCGCGCAACCAGTAATGCCCCACCATGCGATTTTCATCGGCATTGGCAATGGCGCCGCCTTCCAGCGCGGCCATTTCTTCAAAGGCTTTTTGGAGGCGTGGTTCCATCTCGCCCCAGAAATTCGCCGGGAAAGAAAGCCGCGATAGATCCACGCTAAAACCTAATTCGGCATTGTCATAAAAGTACTTTTGGAAATGTTCCAGAGATATTTGCGTCATTTAATAACCTTCTTTCTGTCATAAATTGGATTATGGCGATGGAGGCAGCGGGAAAATGCCTGCCAGCCGCAGCAACCACGCGCCGCAAACCATTACGATTAATAAAGTTCCGGACGCCTGGCCTGTTATCGGCAGATGTTTTGCGGCCAGCGCGAATAAATGCGTCGCCCCAATCATCCAGACCAAAAATGATGCCATGATGATCACGCCCAGCAACACGCCCAGGGGATGCCACCGCAGTGCATTGAGCCAGTTTCCCTGAAAGAAGCACAGCAGCGAGCGCGTCATTCCACAGAATGGGCAGGGCAATCCCGTCCATCTGTGAAACAGGCAGATATCACCGATTCCCGCAATGCTGCCATCGGAACGAATCGGCAAATGCAGCAATCCCCACCATGCACCAACCGCCGCCACGCCAGCTGTCAGACGGATATGGAGCCACACGCGGTTGCCCGGATTATTGCCTGTTACGGACATATGATCCATGCGAGTTTAACTGCAATAGGCGCGGTATGCGAAAGAAGGACGACGAGCATACCGCGCCTATCCAGGTTACACAGAAAAACGACTTGGTTGTTATGGATGAAATTTATGAATGATCGAATCAGTTAGAGAGGGGACTTGCTTCTAACCGTATTATTTCATCTCTAATTTCATTAACTACATCCGTATTGACAATAATCTTCTTGTCGCCATTTTTGGTAGAAAAGATATAAAAAACTTTGCCGCCAAATTTCTTCGCAAACTTTTCATGCGTGGCTAATTGCAAGTTTTTCTCTTTGAAGATTTGCGAAAGTTGTATTCCCTGATTGACTGGTTTTATTTGCAGGCCAATATATTTTTCATTGACTTTGATGAAAAAATCAACGTTAAACAATCGATCCCATTCATCGGGCGCAGGCTCAATTTTACGATCCAGTTCTTTTTCAAGCTGGCCGTAAATTGTCTTGATCTCAGTCATATAACCGGTGTACGTCCGGTCAATAACCAATTGAAGCATGTAATCGATACAATCTTGTTCGGTGATTTCTTCGACTTCGGCCTGTATCACTTCCGTGATTTTGATATATAACTTTTTGCCCAACTCTTCGATGTGATCTTTGGAACGGACTTCTGAAAAATAGTATTCGCGCCATTCATCAAGCGTCTTTGGAGAACATTTTCTGATACTTTCAGAAGTCGCTCCCACATTGCGCTTGAAGTTCAACTGGAAGCGATTCATCGCGCTATTCAAAATCCATTCTTTCGCCATATTATTGTCCAATTTGTAGAAACTTTTCTTTATATTTATAATCTGCCGAAGTATCAGCATCGGCCAGCCCTGCTTTGATTAAACGGGCGTTGATAAATGTTTTATTCTGCAAATAGAGATAGCAAAGTAAATGATTCTCGTCATCAAATTTGCAACGGTCATATTTCATAAAAACCTTTTGACCTTTGGTGGTTTCTATCAGATATTCCTTTGCCCGGCCGTTCACTGAGGTTTTTTCTTTTACGCCAAGAAGACGAATAATGGCATTATTACTCAGCCTGATTAACTCTGGACTGATGACTTCCGTGACCGAATAATACTCTTCGCGCGCGCCGCTTTGCGGATCGATTTTTGATCCGAATTGCAGTTTCTTCGGATCAATTTTTTTGTCGAATTGATGCGTGTCCACAAAAATATAGGGGAGTACTTTGATGGCATCCGTAAAATCATGCGGTGCATTGTCATTCAAAAATTCATATTCTGTTCCCGCTAAATCAGGCTGTTTAACATCCAATTTGCGTTTGGCGATTTCGATAAATTCCGGGTTGATTTCATATCCCACGGAATTGCGGCCCAGATTTTTTGCGGCCAGCGAAGTGGTTCCGCTGCCGAGAAACGGATCCAAAACGGTATCGCCATGAAAGGCAAACATCTTGATGAGCCTGGCTGGAAGCTCTTCAGGAAACATGGCGATATGCCCTTCCTGCTTAGCTCCGGCAAAATTCCAATGACCGGAAAAATAGGTGTTCCATTCCTCCGTCGTCATCTTCGAGAGTTCCTTATTTTCCGGCGTGGGTTTTGGCGCATTGCCCGGCTTCTTGAAAATCAAAATGAATTCGTAATCAATTTTCAAAATCCCATTGCGCGGATACGGAAAACTGCCCATAATGGAAGCGCCGCCGGTGGTATTTGTCGTGGTGACTTTTTGCCAGATGACCGCGCCCATATAATCAAAGCCGATGGTCTCACAAAACTTGATAATTTCCGTTCTGATGGGAATCACTTTGTAGCGGCCATAATAAACCGCACGCGCGAACTGATCGCCGATGTTGATGCACAAGCGGCAACCTGGATGCAACACGCGATAACATTCATTCCACACCAAATTCAAATTATTGATGTAGGATTCGTAGCTTTGATGAAAACCAATCTGGTTGTCATCGCCATAATCTTTTAGCTGCCAGTAAGGCGGCGAGGTCACGGCAAGGTGAACGGATTTATCAGGCAATAAGTTCATTTGCCTGCTATCTCCATTGATGATTTGGTGGCGCGTTCTCACTCTTCAACTCCACGATGCAAAAGTACTTTTAAAAGTACTTTTACTTGGAATCCACTGCAATCAATTCCCGCTTGCCATCTTCATAATCGCGCATTGTCTGCGTGATGCGCATGGAGCAGAATTTGGGGCCGCACATGGAGCAGAATTTGGCGTCTTTGAAGGCGTCGTCCGGCAATTCTTCGTCGTGCATTTTCTTGGCGGTTTCAGGATCTAAGGACAGTTCAAATTGCTTGTTCCAATCGAATGTGAAACGGGCGTGTGAAAGTGCATCGTCGCGATCTCTGGCTCCCGGACGGCCGCGCGCGATGTCGGCAGCGTGGGCTGCTATTTTGTAAGCGATGACACCCTGGCGCACGTCGTCTTTATTGGGCAAGCCCAGATGTTCTTTCGGAGTGACATAACACAACATGGCCGCGCCAGCTTGTCCGGCGAGCGCCGCGCCGATGGCGGAAGTAATGTGATCGTAACCCGGCGCGATGTCGGTCACCAGCGGCCCCAGCACATAAAACGGCGCTTCGTGACAAACTTTCATTTCGCGTTCCACGTTCATCGCCACTTGATGCATCGGAATGTGGCCGGGGCCTTCGATCATCACTTGCACATCGTGTTTCCAGGCTTTTTCGGTGAGTTCGCCGAGCACATCCAATTCGCCAAACTGCGCGGCATCGTTGGCATCGGCCAGACAGCCGGGACGCAAACCGTCACCCAGCGAAAAACTGACGTCATATTTTTTGAAAATTTCGCAGATCTCGTCAAAATGCGTATAGAGGAAATTTTCTTTCTTGTGCGCCGTCATCCATTGCGACAAAATGCTGCCGCCGCGTGAGACAATTCCCGTGACGCGGCCGCGCGTCAGCGGCACATGCTTTGACAAAACTCCTGCATGAATGGTCATATAATCCACGCCCTGCTTGGCCTGGCGCTCAATGACTTCCAGCATTTTTTCGATGGACAAATCTTCCACGCGCGACACTTCCTGCAGTGCCTGATAAATCGGCACGGTGCCGATGGGAACCGGCGAATTTTGGATATTCGAAACGCGGATGGCATCCAGATCGCCGCCGGTGGAAAGATCCATCACGGTGTCCGCGCCCAGCGCCACGGCGGTGCGCAGCTTTTCGAGTTCGGTTTCGAGATCGCTGGTGGTGCTGGAGTTGCCGATGTTGGCGTTGATCTTACATTTGGAGCCGACGCCGATGGCCATCGGTTCCAGATTGGGATGATTGATGTTGGCCGGAATAATCATCCGTCCGATAGCGATTTCATCGCGGATCAACTCCGGCGAAACGCCTTCGCGTTCCGCCACAAACTGCATCTCTTCGGTAATCTTGCCGCGGCGGGCGTAGTGCATTTGGCTATTGTTACCGTCGCCCGATTCCAGGCGGCGTTTGATCCATTCGGTTCTCATGATATTTTTGCTCCTAAAGAGGTGTTTTGATTATAACAAAATGGCGATAAAAGTACTTTTGGAGACTAACGAACCCTGCCATTACTGGCAGGGTTCGTTACCTCAATTCCCGCACAAACTGCGCCGCTTCATTTTTATAATCATGAAACGGATTGCGCAATTCCAAATGCCGTTCTTTATCCACGCGCACCCAGTCCCAATCGATGAGATATTGTGGCCATTCCTTTTCGATCAATGCTGTGATGATTTCCCCGCGGCCGCGTGCTCTGGTGTTTTGCGGCGGCTCTGTGATGGCGTTTTCGATTTCTGCATCGGTGCAAACGCGCTGTACTGCGCCGGATTCTTCCAGGCCGTAATATAAACCGTCGCGCGGATTGATGTTGTGATATTCCAAATCCAGGCTGTGCAAAATATCCGCATTCCAATCGATATTTTCCGCTTCCATGAATTGTTCCAAAAGTACTTTTTTCGCCACCCAGTCCACGCGATCCGCCAGTTGCATCGGATCTTTTTCCAGGCCGTCCAGAATGATTTCCCACTCGCGCAACGCTTCATCGGTTTGCGCATCTTTGCCGGAAAAGTACTTTTGCGCCAGCTCCAGATAAGTGCGTTGCAAATCCACAGCGCCGATGGAACGGCCGTTGGCGAAGATTGCCTGCCACCCGTAGGAATCATCGCGTGAGACCTCGCGCAATGTTTGCACCGGATTTTCCAATCGCAACGCATCCGGTAATAGATTATTTTCCAGCAAATCCAGCACGATGCTGGTGGTGGCGATTTTGAGCCACATGGCGTATTCGATCATGTTTGGCTCGCCAAATAAAATGTGCAGCCGGTGCGCCGTGGAATAATCGTAAAACGAATCGTGTTTGGGATTGATGATGGCGCGGTTAAAACGCACGCGGCCCGAGATGGCGTTCACAATGTGATCGGCGCGTTGCGATAATTGATAGTTGATGTTTTCATCAATTTCCACGCCGTAAAAATCGCCGACCCACATGGTGTCCACGTCATATTCGCCGACCGTCATGATATTTTTGGCAAAGTTTTGCCGGTTCAAAATATGCCCGCCGACGCGGCCGCTGCCGGCGAAAATCTGACGCGTCACCAGGAATGGTAACAGCAATCCCAACGCCGCGCGCATATTGGAAACATCAATATCGACCAGGAAATTCTCGTGACAGCCAAAAGTGTGACCGCCAAAATGATCGACGCTGTTGGCGTAAAATGTGATGCGGTCACTGACATTCAATTCGTCCAGAATTTGCGCCAATATGCGGCGGCCGGCGCGGTCGTATTTCACCACATCTTTCCAGAGCACGCATTCGGGCGTGGCATATTCCTCATGGCTACCGACGGCATCGACATACAAGCGTCCGCCGTTACGCAAAAATCCGCCGCTGTGCGCCGGCTCAAAGGCATAATCGCGCGCGTGCAAATCCAGCAAACCCAGTTTGCTCTGCAAAAAAGCGTAATCCTTAACCGCGTCCACCACGCGCTCGTTGATGGCGCCGGTCTGCGCCGTCGCCTCTGAATTGATCATGCAGCCAAATTCCGTTTCCACGCCGATGATGCGTTGTTCCATGGTGCCGTTTGCCTTTATAAAAGTACTTTTACTCCAGCGGCTCTGCAATCGCGGTGCCGATTCCCGTCGCGCCATAACCGTTGCCGCAATAAAACAATCGCAGTTTGCCGTTTTCTTCAATCATATTGGGATAAGCCACCATCTGACTTTCCCAACCATCGCCCTGTGGCGGCATGGCGAGGTTCTCCTCCGGCGCGCCGCGCTCCCAGTGAAGGCCATCCGCGCTAACCGCTTCGCAGATGGAATAGGCCGCGAAACGCGTGCCGATCCCGGCGTAAATAGCGCGCCATTGACGCGGCGTTTTCCAGATATTCAAGGCGATGGTGGCGGCGTCTTCATAGGTGGCATCGGAACGCGGGCTTAAAATGATGCGTTTATCAAACCACGAAATGCCGTCATAGGAATGCACAATGGCCGAATGTTTTTCCTGGTCAATGCGCCGATCCGGATTAGGCGTGCCGCAGGGCAGGGTGTAATGCATCCTATATAACTTTTTGCCATTTGCTTCGATTTCGATAATGCGACCGCCGCCCGCAATGGCTTTGTTATCAGGCCATTGCGGGAAACCGTCGCCACTTAACACCGGTTCATCGCTATATCTTTTCCAGTGCAAAAGATCGTCGCTCTGCGCCAACCCCATGCCGCAGAAATCCTGTAAGCCGTTATTGCCGCGTTTGCGCCCGGTGTAATAGAGATGCCAGCGGCCATTAATAAAATGCACGCAGGGCAGCACATTCCAGAATTCATCGAAATTGCCTTTCGCGCCCAATTCCAATATTGGCCCCAATCGCTTCCAGCGGGTGATATCATCCACCGGCGCAATCGCCAGACAAATGCGGCGCTGACGGTCTTTATCGCCGCCGGCGTAAAACAGATAATATTCGTTTTGCACGCGCACCACGAAAGGATTCATGCAGGCGGTGCAATCAAACCATTCGCCCGGTGGCAAAACCGGATTGCGCGCATCGCGCTGCCATTGGTGAGTAGTAAACATGGTGGGTTTTAGTAAATGTGTTGATATCAATGCAAGTTATCACAGTTAGCGGCGGCGGCAAAGGCGTAAAAGTACTTTTACCCGCAGCGCGCCATGTCATATAATTATTGCGTGGCCATTTTAAGCGCGGAAGCGCAACCTTCGACTCCTTCGACTCCTTCACGATTGCCTGGTTGGCAATCTTTGTTGTGGCTGGCGGCGCTCATTGCGTTAACCATCGGCGTGGCGTTTATTCCCGTGCCCAACCGCGCCGTTCTGGGTTGGGGATCTCTCATTCTCACCATTGTTTACGTGGGAATTATCATGGGATTTGTGGTTGCCGCCACGCAGCGCAGCTCCTGGCGCATGTTGCTGATTGGGGCTGATCTCAGTTTGCTGTGCTGGATCATTTTGAGCCATTTGCCTCCGCATACCTTGCATTTTGTGGTGCGCGACGCCCTGACTGATGCTGCGCTCACATCCAGCGCGGTGTTTCTGGGTGCGTTGGTGGGACGTTTATTGATTCGCACGCCCAACATGTTGGGGCCAATTTGCGGCGTCATTGCGCTCATCGATATCTGGGGCGTGTTGTTTGGCGGCATCGTGGCACAATTATTAACCAAAGCGCCAGATGTGGCCGCGCGCGCCATGACGCAAGGCCCCGCCGGCGGTGTAGCCACCACCTCGCGATATATTATCGGATTGCCCGCAGTGGGTTTGGGTGACTACCTCTTTCTGGGAATTCTCTTTGCCGCGCTGGCCTTTCACGGATTGAATGTCCGCGGTGCGTGGCGCTGGGTCTGGCCCTTAATGACAATCGCACTGCTTGCCGTCATGTTTCATTTTGCGGCGTTGCCGGGATTACTCTTTATCGGCCTCGGCGTGGCATTGCCCAATCTAAAGTACTTTCATTACACCCGCGAAGAAAAATTTGCGCTTTTATACGCGGTGATATTTGTCATTTTCCTGACATTCATTTTGTATTTAATGCTGATGCGCATGCTGACGCAAGGGTAGGGAAGGCGTTAAACGATGTCATTGCTATCGCAATTTCTGCACGAGCGAACGATTTCCCAGGAGATCCTTCCGTTTGTGGTGGCGCGGCCTTCAATGAGCGCGGCGCAGATGCCGGATGGCGTGCGGTTGACGCGACGCAGAATCAAGGGCAAACGTGTCATTGTGAAGAACCGGCGCGATTATGCCAATGTACGCGCTTACCGCGCCTATTGGCCGGAAGCGGGGTTACAGGAATGGGAAAATCACCGCCTGATTTATGTGATGAAAGGATGGGGCGATTTTCACATTGGCAATTACGTGATCAGCGGTGGGCGTGATTTTTGTTTGATCGTGCCGCCCGGCACGCCCATCGGCAGAACATATCCTGCGGAGCCTCATCTTGCCAAGTTGCGTTCATGCGATTTGCTGACGCTGATGTTGCATCCGCGCGCGGTGCAATGTTTTCTCACGCGTTCGCAGGCGTCGGATACAGGCAATCAATTCCTCGAAAATTACCTCTTCAAAAGCCTGCGGCTGGTGCAGCTTTTTCAATTTTTAATGGAAGAAATCAATGAGGCAGAAGCACATTATGAAAGCGTCGGGGTCAATTTACTGGCGGCATTCTGGCAGATTCTGGAGCGGGAAAATGCCGCCGGACATTACATCAATCCCGGCCCGGTGGGGCGGCCTCAGCAATGGCCGGAGGATGAACGAAAGGGCGCTGACTTTAAAACCGATTTGCTGCATTATATCCAGAAGCATTTGAATCAGCCGTTGAATGTGGATCGCGCGGCGCATGCGATGTATCTTTCGCGTGCCCAATTCACGCGGCGCGTGCGGCAGGAAACCGGCAAATCGTTTGTGGAATTTCTCAATGATTACCGCATCGAGGAAGCAAAAGTACTTTTACGCGACTCAGACTGGACCATTCGCGTCATCGCAGGCTTTTTAGGTTATCAATCTTCGAGCTATTTTCAAGCCGTCTTTCGCCGCGGCTGTGGAATGTCTCCCAGCCAATACCGTGCTCAAATACGAGAATGATTCAAAATTGATGCGCGTGATTCAATATTGTGTTTTGGCCCAACACGTTTTGGGGAATACTGAAAAGTGTTCAGCAGTTGATTATTAAAAGTACTTTTTGGAGGAAAGCATGCCGCATAAAACCATGATCAAGGCGTTCACGTTAATAGAACTTTTGGTCGTAATTGCTATTATTTCGATTCTCGCGTCGATCTTGTTCCCCGTATTTGCAAGGGCCAGAGAACAGGCGCGCAAGTCCGCTTGTTTGAGCAATCTCAAGCAGATCGGATTGGCCGTGATGATGTATGTGCAGGATTATGATGAAACCTATCCTGTGGCCTATCTTGCCACGCCCAGTTCTGACAGCATGTCCGGTTATAGCGCGTCTTACTGGTTTAACACCCTGCAGCCATACACCAAAAATCGCCAGGTATGGTTTTGCCCCACGGCCGGGCGCATTATGGTTTCCGATACGTCGGGCTATCAGCAATACAGCGGCGGCTATGGTTACAACGCTTGCGGAACGGGCGCCATTGGTTCCAGCAATACCGCCCATTGGAACGGCTTCGGCCAAAGCGTGGATGAAGCAACCGGCACCATCAAATGCACGCCCAACGGCAACGCCGTTAATATGGCCGCCGTGACATCTCCGTCTGAAACCATATTAATCACTGATCCCGCCAGCAATGGCACGGAATATACGACATTATATTTTTATAGTGGGTCTGACATCAGTTATTGGCCGCAATTGCATGGTGGGCCGGTTGGGCCGTTTTATGGGAAACAAAGTGACAACGCTTATAAAACCACCGAAGCCTATTTGCATCCTTCCGGCGGCGGCAATTATTTATTCGCCGATGGACATGTAAAATATATGACCGTGAGTTATGCATACAGCCACAAGGAATTGACGAAAGTGGATAAGGATAAAAACTCTTGATAATACCATGAAAAGTACTTTTATTGTTTTGTGCAGTTTTCTCTGTTGCGCGTTATCGGCTGCCACGGCGCGCGCCATGACAATCGTGGAAAATCATCAGCCGCGCGCGGCGATTGTGGTCAATGCCAGCGCCAGCGATAACGTCAAAAACGCCGCGAAAGATTTACAAACGTATATCCAAAAAAGCACCGGCGCGCTTTTGCCGATTCGCAATGTGCCCGGGAATGAAATAACGATCAACATCGGCGAAACAGATTTTGCCAAAATGCATCATCTGAATCCGGGGGATCTGGATCAGGATGGTTTCATTTTGCAAGGCGTGAATGATAAAAATTTTGCGATCACCGGCGGCAGCGATTGGGGCGTGGAATTTGGCGTTTATGATTTTCTGGAACGTTATCTGGATGTGCGCTGGCTGGCCGGCGGCGATTTGTTTACCGATGTCCCGCAACATGCCACGGTGGATATTCCGCCCGCGAAAATCCGGCAGGAGCCGGTTATCCGTTCGCGCCAGTTGGGGCCGATGGGATTTGAATGGTCGCATTACGATTCTTCGCAAACGCGTTTTCAATCCATGCCCTGGAAGGCCATGAAAATGTATGATGATTGGGGACGTTTCAATCGTTTATATCCGCGCACGCTATTTCATCACAATCTGTACAAGGTTTTTCCGGTCAGCGAATTCGGCAAATCGCATCCTGAGTTTTATCCGTTAATTAACGGCAAGCGGCTGTTTCCGAAAAGCGACAAAGACGCCAGCACCTGGCAACCTAATTTTTCCGCGCCAGGTAGCGTGGATGTGGCGGCGGCGCAGGTGGAAAAGTACTTTTCCGAAAACCCGCAGGCCAGCAGTTTTTCATTGGCGATTAACGATTCGCAGAATTTTGATCAATCGCCCGAAACGCTGCAACGCCGCCAGCAACTGGGCGGATTGCCGGATGAATATGCGACGTGGGTGAATGATGTGGCGGGAAAAGTACTTTTGAAATATCCCGGCAAGACATTTGGATTTCTGGCTTATCTCAATTTGCGCACGCCGCCGAAAAATGTGCAATATAATCCGCATGCTGTGCCTTATATCACCTATGAACTTTCGCGCTGGAGCGATCCAGCGGCACGGGAATTTGCGCAGAATCTGGCGCGGCAGTGGCAGGCATCGGCGCGGCAAATCGGCTGGTATGATTATTTTTACGGCAGCTTTTATATGGTTCCGCGTTCTTTCGAACACGCCGAAGCGGATGCCTTGCGGTGGCTTTCGCAACATGGCTTGAAAAATTATTACGCGGAAGATAATCCCAATTTTGGCGAAGGCCCCAAGGATTGGGTGCAGACGAAATTGTTGTGGAATCCCAATCAAAATGTGGACGCGCTGATCGATGATTGGTGCAATCATGCCGTGGGAAGCAAAGCCGCGCCATCGCTGGAAAAATATTATGCGCTGTGGGAAAAATTCTGGTCACAGGATTTGCCAAAATCGTCCTGGTATAATCGCCAGTCCGATTACATATCGTTTTCGATAACCGATTATTTGCTGGATGTGCCGCGTGCTTATCTGGATCAATCGGATCGCTTGCTGGACGAAACGGTGCAATTGGCAGACACGCCGCTACACAAGCAGCGCGCCGAAAAATTGCAGCAGATGTGGCGCTTTTACAAAGCCTCAGTGATCGCGCGGCAGGGCGATGAATACTGGAAAACCGCCGATCTGCAGAGCGAGAACGATGCCATCCAATTGTTGCATCAATGCACCGAGGCGATCGATCAATCGCAGCAGCGATTGCAGATTTTAAGCGATTTGCGCAAGGATGATCTTTACGGATATTCGGTGTATCGCATCACCACTAAGGCCGATTTGATTGGCAATAACTGGGGCGCGTCGTCGTTGTGGAGTTTGCTGCCGTGGGTGAATAAAAGTACTTTTGTGCGTGATGGTCTCGAAAAAATCGCGCAGACGGCGCAAAAGCCGTTGTGGCGTTTGTCCGGTTCCGGAGGAGATATTCCGCTGCAAAACGCCGCGCCGAAAATCGCCGAGCAAGTGCTGAAAGCAGGGCAGGGCAATATGCCGCAATTGCTCCAGAATAGTTCGTTTGAAAAAGGATTGGATAATTGGACTTCCAGCGGATTTCAACCGTCCGGCGAAGAGGCGCAGGATGGCAGTAAAAGTACTTTTGCGAATACTTCCGGAGCAACCTTATCGCAGAAAGTCCCGTATGAACCGGGCGATTATTATGTAATTTTTCACGCCTACACGCCGCGCGCCACGTCGGCCAAAATCACCCTTTCGCTGACAGCCATCAATCAATTAAACCGCCAGCGCGGACGGAACCTGCCGTCAGGAACGATCACCCTGCACGCCGGAAAATGGAGCACTTTCGTTATTCCCGTGACGCTGACGGATTTGCGCGTGACTGATACCATGTCACTTTTGGTAAGAGTGAAGACGCAAGACATGCAGCCCGGCGATGTTGTTTATGTGGATGATATTGGGGTTTATCGGATCAATGAGAAATAGTGTCTAGTAAAAGTACTTTTGAACAGCCATTTGCATTTTGCCGCGAAAATGTGGTAAGGTTTGTTGTCATGTTGTTTCTTCGCACACGTAAAATTCTTTCCTTCGCCTTGTTGATGGTTGTGGGAATATTTTTCGGGTGTGTGGCTTTTGGTGATTCTCTGGGAGAAATGCCGCCTGCTACATCCACGCTTTATTCGCAATACCACCAGATCGCTTCCACCTTTTGGGATGCCGAACATCGGTTACAACAACATGTTGATCCTTTCTCCGCCGAACCTTCGCCCTATAGATCGCCGTTGACCTTGACGGATTTGCTCTATCAAAAGTACTTTCAGGTAGATCAATCCGCGGACGATTATGTAGCGGCGCTTGATCGGCAAAAACGACAAAGCTGGACGTTGCCGACAGTATTATATTTTGGTGGCATCGCGGCGTTTACGATTGGTGATTATGCCAATGCCCAAAAGTACTTTTCCCGGCTCCTCAGGGATTATCCGGATTATCAAAGAAATACCTATATCAACGACCACGACGCGCCCGACCCCGATTTCGCGCAACCCGTAAAACCAGCCGTCACTAAATTACTTTTCTATTGCCAAATCGTAGGAGCACACGGCTATACGAACCATGCCAGCGATGACATGGCCACCTTCCAGCAATTCAACACAGCGTCGGTAAAAGTACTTTCCACCCAGGCTGCCTTTGCTAACTGGCTTGCCCATCGCCCGCATAAGTATCAACGCTGGGATTTTTACATGGATGAAGATTATGGCGATGAACAGCCGGATCAAATACGTGCGACAGTTTTACCTAAAACGGCCACACTCATTGAAGAAGGCTGGCGGCAACTTTATACTGCGGCACTCAAAGAGAGCGGCGCGCTAGCGATGCGGAATTACTTGCGCGCATTGACATAGATGATTCATCGTTGCGCGATATAGCCGCGCCACGCTTGGTGGAAGTAGATCAACTGGTTATCAAAAATTATTTTGCGAGTGCAAAAGTACTTTTAGCCAAACATAATTTCGACGGAACACGTGCTAAATATAAACAAATCATCGCCGAATACCCGGAAACAGATGCCTGCCACAAAGCGGAGACAGAATTACAGAATGTAACTCCCATATCTGTTCGCTATTTCAAAAAGCAGGGTGATATCAATTTCCATCCGGAAATAAAAATCGGAGTGCCGCAGAATAAGGCCGCAATTTTTTACGAAAAAATGTACAAGGCCGACGATTCCGGGCCTCTGGCGGATGTTGCGCTTTATAATTGGGCAAGAGCGCTGAGTACGGAAGGCAAGGCAAAACAGGCGGTGCAGCTTTTGGAGCAACATCTGGTCAAATTCAAGAATAGTAAAATTAGAGCTAAGGCTGTGTATTTGTTGGGATTTACCTACGCAGATCATCAGCTAAGAAATTATAAAAAAGGAGTCCCCTTGTTGCTGCAAGTGGCGAAAGATTTCCCGAATGATGCCGATGCGCCCGAGGCATTATGGGCGGCCTCATTCGTATTGGGATGGAACCGGCAATTTACCCAGGCGATTCCGCTGCTGCAACAATTAAAAAAGCAGTATCCCCAAAGTCCGCGTGCCAAATACGCGGATCAATGGATTGCAAAATATCAGGAGGTGATGCAAAGCGGAGCCAGATGGCCGTAGATAATGAATATTGAAAACTATCGAAGGAAAACTATTCGCAAAGTATTTTATGTAATTCAAACAAATGAGCAGAGGAGTATTATGAAAACGACAATAAAATTAGTAATTGTAAGTTTTGTTTTAGGACTTATGGCAATTGCTGCCTTTGCGGGCACAACGCCGGATGAAATGCACATTAGCTGCACCGCGCCAAATCCCGATCATCAAATGGGCTTGCATCGCCCTAAAGGTGACGGTAACATATGGACATTTCAGATTGTATTGGACGGAGACGCGCATTTTGTGACAGGGCCGTATTGGAGTTATCCCGGCAAAGACGGCGGCGATCCTGATTGGGGATTGATAACCGGCGGCGACGATGGCGACAGTGCGCTTGGCTGGTCATCGCCCGGAAAAACTGGAGCTTTCTCCATACGTGTTTCAGGTCAAATAGCTTGTGGAAATGGCAACGGTGGTAAGCCGATTGATTTTTCGGCGGGCTGGGATGGGGAGGTCAAAGACGAGATAAACATTATCTCGCCCACAGATAAAGATGAATATGATTACGTTTTCGCACTGTCAATTAGCTTTGATTGTGACCGCGATGATTTACAAAATTATAGTTGGGATTGGGGAGACAATCAAAGCTCACAGGGTAAGAGTGCCTCTCATACGTATCAAACAGCTGGGGAATATACCGTTACTGTAACCGCAGACGATGACGATCAAGAGCTTTCAGATTCTTTAATTGTATAGGCATTGTTGCATGAATACATGCCAGCGTCTGAGTTTTCTGTGAATTTGTATTTTACTTTTCCGAATATGGGGGCATTCCCAGTTGTGTCATTTTATTTAGTATTCTGCAACGCAAGAGCAA
>Ga0182738_1001353_pt1 | contig 30892 bp, 16 predicted proteins | sample eDN5th30CBELigMG_FD_128876 | JGI IMG/M metagenome (GOLD analysis project Ga0182738, IMG submission 128876) | Enriched Miracle-Growth compost microbial communities from Emeryville, California, USA - eDNA 5th pass 30_C BE-Lig MG (version 2)... ...
AGAGCAGCTTCGCTTCCTTCACCTCGATGCCAGCAGAACCGCCAACGTATAGCTCCCAGCCGCTAGGCACGCCTACGATGCCTACATCACGCACGAGCGAGCCAGCGCGATGCAGCGGGCTTGCCGAGACCGCCGCGCTCACCGTTGTAGGCAGCTGCAGCTGCTCTAAACGTCGTTCCAGCGCAGCCCCTACAGCTACGGAATCGCGCACAGCGCCTCGCTCATAGGCGATACCGCCGCATGTCACAACCGATGCGACAGGCCGGCCATACATATGTGCAGCAACCGGACCGCCTATCGTCTGCGATACGCCCGCCGCTTCTTCCGCTGACAAGCCAAGCAGCTCCAGCCGTCCGTCTCCGTTCAGCTTCGCCAGCGGCACCTGATAGCGTTCGATCGCATCCGCAATGCGCCGCAGCTGGTCAGCCGTGGCAACGCCGCCATACAAGCGCGGTTGAACCGCGTAAGTGCCGTTCGCAAGCGCTGCATACGCGCCTTCCTCTACCAACGTGTCCGCTGCTTCTGTCTCGGCTGCCGCTGTCAACGCAGCAGTTGAGACCTGATCCCGTCCATTCGCGCTTACACGCCCCAGCACACCGATATAGTAACGGATCGCTGGTCGACAGATGCCGCAGCCATCCTCCGTCTTCCAGCCGAGTGCAGCCATTGCTTCACGAGTGCTTGAGGTTCGGCTTGCAGCAATCGCATCCTTCAGCTGTTCGCGGCTTAGCGTCGTGCAGCCGCACAGCGGCGCTGCCTGCACCGCATCTTCATCGCTGCTCTCAAGCGCGCATTGCAGCAGCGCTGATACAAGAGGCTTGCAGCCGCCGCAGGAGCTGGCCGCACGGGTGCATTCACGCACCTGTTCGAATGTTTCGAGCCCCTGCTCCCGGATCGTCGCTCTTATAGTCCCTTTGCTGACCCCATTGCAGGAACAAATCGTTTCACTATCCGATAGCCCGCTTACATACTCGGTCGTGCCGCCTCCCGCCCCGCTGCCTGAAGCGGACGCTTCCTGCTGCAGAACCGATATATCCGCTCCCTGCTTCACATAGCTAAGCAGCTTATTGCTGTCTCCGCTGTCGCCGAACAGAACGGCGCCAACGATCCGGTTGTCTCGAATGCCGATTTTGCGATACGTTCGGCGAATGCCGTCATACGACATCTGCATCGTGGACAATTGCGAATCCTCAATGTCGCCAACCGAGAATACATCCACGCCAGACACTTTCAACTGCGAATAAAGCACCGAGCCGTGATAGCCTTCGGTCTCCTGCTCGCAGATCGCTTTCGCCAGCACCTTGCCCTGTTCATACAATGGAGCAACCAAGCCATATACCATATCCCGATGCTCCGCGCACTCTCCCACGGCATAGACATTCGGCGCACTTGTCTCCATACGATCGTTGACAACAATTGCGCGATGCACATCAATGCCGCTCTCCGCGGCAAGCCGTACATTCGGCTTAATGCCAACTGCAATTACAACTAGATCGACAGCAAGCCTGCTGCCGTCTGTAAACTGGAGTGCCTCGACCCTTTTGCGGCCGACAATGCGCTCTGTATTTTTCTCCAGCCAAATCCTCATGCCTTGCTGCTCCAGCTCTTGCTTAAGCATACTTGCCGCTTGAGGGTCTAACTGCCTATTCATCAAATAAGGGCTGTTGTGGATAACATGAACGTCCTTCATTCCGAGATTAAGCAGTCCTCGTGCAGCCTCCAGACCAAGCAGGCCGCCGCCAATGACAGCAGCACGCTGGTAATTCGCCGCAGTCTCCACCATCAGCTCGCAGTCTTTCATATTCCGAAAAGCGGTCACGCCCGGCTTGTCGATGCCAGGCAGCGGCAGCATGAAAGGAAGCGACCCTGTCGCGATAATAAGCTTGTCATAGGGGGTCGTTCTTCGGCGATCCGTGTGTACGACTTGCTTCACCGTATCGATTGCGGTAACCGTCTCGCCAGTGTGAAGCGTAATGCCACGCTCCTCATACCAGGCATAATCATTGATCGTAATGGCTGACATAGGCGTATCGCCCTGCAGCACCTTGGATAACATGATTCGGTTATAATTCGGATGCGGCTCTGCGCCAAAAATCGTAATGTCAAACGTATCGGGACGCAGATTCAAAATTTCCTCGATACAGCGGACGCCTGCCATCCCGTTTCCGATGAGAACTAGCTTCTGCCTCGTCATCGCTTTCCCTCCAGGTTTCTTTCTCCAGACCTTATCCATTTGATCTCTATTTAATGTAAAGATAGTTAACATGAAGGTCGTATATTCAAACAAAATAAAGACCGAAATATAAGTGTGTTAAGATATGTAACATTAACTTCAATGTACCCCACTGTAGAAGAATAATCAATAGCGATTTAGCATCATATCAAAGCTAACCAATATCCCCTCCAAGAAATCGACCATACTTTATATGTTAGATTACGTAACGTGAAAGTCGATTTTAGATTAACAAACGCTCACCTTTCGCCAATTCATCGAGCCGATCCGATTATTTCCTCGGAAATAGACAAAATAACGCAAAAAGCAGCCTTCACCGTCTGTCCACGGCAAAGACTGCTTAAAAATTCAGAGCAAAATATTAATAGGACGACTTATTCCGATTCCAATTCTACAAGATGCGATGAACCAGCATATCCTCCAACTCGTACACATACTCGACAGGCTTGTCGTTAAAAGGAATGTACGCCTCGAATGCGTTCGTGTCGCGGTTGTAAATAACCCCACCCTTCGCTTGCAGCAGCACGCCCAAGTCGACAGCCTCAAGCCGGTCATTCTTGAAACGAACTAGAATGGTGTTAACCGGTATGCTGGTATCGCTATAAACGAGCTCATTGATGCCATCGCGATTCCAATCGCCCAGCTGCGTATGATAGTTAAAGAAAAGGTTTTGTACCGGAATCCCATTCTCCAGCCGTACGTACCGCTCGACCGCGCAATTCGCGCCACAAGCGCCCCGTAATCGACTATAGCTTGCGCCGAACACATCCGCCTTGTCGACTACAATATCCTTCTCGTAGACATCGCCGCCTATAGTGCCCAGCTCATAAACGCTATCACCCGATAATAACCCTATGAAGCGTTCTGTCGGAACATGTGGGTCTGGCTTGGCGTACACCCAATAAGTCTGGCCTTCAAAGTCAATCGTTCGCGTACGATCGCGCTCCGGAATGACGGAGCTGGGCACCTTGCGAATCGAATCGACTGCTTCCGCCAACGGCTGGAAGTCAAGCTTCAGCGGCTGCGGAAAGGCTGTCCCATCCTCTGCCTGTTCAAGAGCCTTATGTTGAAGGTCAGCGGCCGCCGCTTGTTCAGGTATCGGCTCCCGCTCGAGATGATAGATCTCATTATTTCGATGTCCGTCCGCGATGGCTCGCTGCTCCTGCCCCTGCTGGATGCTCGTTATGCTCGTAACTCCGACAAACACAAGCAGTGCCAGCGCAATAGCGCCTCCAGCCCACCCTAGCCAATTCTCCTTCCTCACCGTGCGCTCCTCATTTCGTTATCATTGTTACATAGATAGACTCAACACGCTTGAATAAAGTTGCATGCGGGCCGCTCTGCAGCTGCAGTGATTTCCTCGTTCTGTGAGGGACTGCAAATAACCCGCATAGTTCTGGATTCGCCACATACGATTACACGAAGCAATCTTCTGCAACCAATGGGTGGGTGTAGGCGTACTTCATACTATAACCAACATTTTACACAGGGGGTAAGCTCAACAATGAGTACGGTTACAGATATCAACTCGAATGTATCTCGTCGTGGTCCACATCCTGGTCGAATTATCGGCTGGAGTCTTGGCGCCCTGCTTGTCATTATCGTTGCCTTCAACAGCTACACGACTGTCGAATACGGTCATGTTGGCTTGTACAAAACGTTCGGCAAGCTGAACGATAGTGTGCTGGAGCCAGGCATTCATTTGAAGATCCCTTTCGTCCAATCCGTCATTGAGGTAAACACGCAGGTTACGAAAGCGGAGACTGACTCGACTGCTTCCTCGAAGGATTTGCAGCCTGTGTCGACGCATGTTGCCGTCAACTACTCGGTTAACAAGGCGGCAGCGTTTAATCTGATGAATAACGTCGGCTCCACCTACGATAACGTCATTATTAGCCCAGCTGTGCAAGAGATCGTCAAAGAGGTGACAGCCCGTTATCCTGCCGAGGATTTGATTGCGAAACGCGACGTTGTGGCAGGTGAAATAAGCGAGCAGCTAACGAAGCGGCTGGCGAAATACGATCTCATCGTGAAAGAGATTAATATCGTGAACTTCAAATTCAGCGACGCCTTCAACCAATCGATTGAGGCGAAGCAGGTTGCACAGCAGCAGGCGCTGAAAGCCGAGAACGATCTGAAACGCGTGCAGATCGAAGCGAAGCAGCTCGTCGCCCAAGCCGAAGCCGAGGCGCAATCTCTCAAGCTGAAGAAACAGGAGGTTACACCAGAGCTCGTACAGCTGAAGCAGATCGAGGTTCAAGAGAAAGCACTGGAGAAATGGGACGGCCGACTGCCAAGCGTTACCGGCGGCGCTACGCCATTCATCGACCTTACTTCGACGCTCAATTCGAACGGAAGCGCAAACGCCGGTCAAGCGCCTCTTAAACAACAGTCGACCGAGACGGACACGACGCTAAGCCAGCCTTAACGACATGAATCGTTAACCCTAACGCCTATGGCCGTCTCGGCCATAGGCGTTTTATGTTTACATGCTCGCTGAAACGGCTCGTTAGAGGCTTCTTGCTCCTGCCCCGCTCACCAATGCGTGATGAACCGTTTTACCTCCCTCATTGTCTCCCGAAAGGAAAAATGTAATTTGCATATTTATAAATAGGTTTATAATATTGTTAATTTGCCATTAACAGTGTACACTAGCTGTAGACATATAAGGGAGGTTGCTCGCCATATGAAGAAATCGATTAAACTTGCTGCTGCGGCCGTTCTTACGGCTGCAATATTAAGCGCTTGCAGTGACAGCAGCACCGACAAGGACACCACTAATAACAACACGAATACACAAGCTGAGAACCAAGCTGACACGCCAAGCGAGACGTCGAACCAGACGAGCGACGCACCAGCTGTGGAAGCGCCTGTTTTTGAAAACGTATCCGTACATGACCCATCTGTCATCAAAGTCGACGAAACCTACTATGTATTCGGCTCTCACCTGGCTGCTGCGAAGTCGAACGACCTGATGAAATGGTCCCTCATCGACTCCGGCGTTATCGATGGCAACGTCCTTATTCCGAACGTCATGGAAGAGCTGAAGGAAACGCTAGATTGGGCAGAGTCCGATACGCTGTGGGCAGCGGACGTCATCCAGCTCGCTGACGGCAAATTCTATATGTATTACAACGCATGCAAGGGCGACTCCCCTCGTTCGGCGCTTGGCGTTGCAGTAGCGGACAATATTGAAGGCCCTTACAAAAATCTCGGCATTATCCTGAAATCCGGTCAATGGGGCGAAGTAAGCCCTGACGGCACTGTATATGACGCAACGGTACATCCGAACGTCGTTGACCCTGATACGTTCTTCGACAAAGACGGCAAGCTTTGGATGTTGTACGGCTCCTACTCCGGCGGTATCTTCATCATGGAGATGGATCCGAAGACTGGCATGCCGCTCCCAGACCAAGGCTATGGCAAGAAGCTGCTTGGAGGCAATCACAGCCGAATCGAAGGCCCTTACATGCTGTACAGCCCGCAAACGGACTACTACTACATGTTCTTGTCCTACGGCGGACTTGCCGCCGATGGCGGATACAACATCCGTGTTGCACGTTCCAAGAATCCGGACGGTCCATTCGTCGACTCCGAAGGACAAGACCTTATCGATGCAATGGGCTCACCAGGCACATTGTTCGATGATCCTTCCTATGCGCCATACGGCGTGAAGCTGATGGGCAATTTCAAATTCAATGCGGTAGATGGCGAGCCGACAGGCAACCCATATGCCATCGACTTCGGTTACGTCTCGCCAGGTCACAACTCGGCTTACTATGACGAGAAGACTGGTCAATACTACCTGATCTTCCATACTCGCTTCCCGAGCCGCGGCGAGGCCCATGAGGTTCGTGTCCATCAAATGTTCATGAACGCTGACGGCTGGCCTGTCGTTGCACCACACCGCTATGGCGGCGAGACGATCGGCAAGTACGCCGCCTCCGATATCGTCGGCGACTACAAATACGTAAACCACGGCCACGACATTACAGCTGAAATCGTGGAATCGTCCGTCGTTACGCTGTCCGAGGACGGCAAAGTAAGCGGCGCAGTGACAGGCACTTGGAAGCTCGATGGCGACCATAATGCCGTGATCTCGATAGACGGCGTCGATTACAAAGGTGTATTCCTGCGTGAATACGACGAGAGCATGGAAACGCAGGTTATGACGTTCAGCGCCCTGTCCGACAAAGGCATCGCAATCTGGGGCAGCCACGTTGCGCTCGAGAAGTAATCTTTTCTCATACAGCTGAAGATCTATTGCTATTCCGATGTCCTATGAACGATTTGAATCTCGCAACATCGCATGACGTTAGAACTACGTATCGATATGCTGCGAAAGTCAAACAAGCCGGCTGGATGCCGGCTTGTTTGTTATCGATCTTCCGACCCCGATTGCAGCTTTGCTATTGCCAATTACCCCTTCTCAAATAACTAGCCGCCGTCGAATCGCCTTTTATTAACTCGAACAACGACGAAACGCTCATTTACTCACGCGCGTTCAAAAATCTCCCAATCGACTTATAGAAAATTTTATCTAATATGCTAAGATGAAACCGCATACACCGCAAGGTGACCGATAACGCACATTACACGATGCAGGAGGTGGTTCAATCGGCGCTGCTCGGCCGAGAAACAAGCCAACCGGGACTGTCCAGCTTTCGAAAGCATCCGGCAGCCATTTTTCGAAAACGTTTTCAGAACATTCCGAAAATCTTTTATTCCAATTATTCGATCGGAGGTATTATTGTGATTCGTACAAGGCTTACCCGATGGTGCAGCCTGCTGCTAGCAACTATGCTCATTGGCACCTCCCTCTCCATCGCCGCGCCGGCTGCTCATGCAGCAACAAGCGTGCCGTACACGTGGAAGAATGTCGTGACGGGCGCAGGCGGCGGATTCGTGCCTGGCATTATTTTTAACGAAACCGAGAAAGATCTGATCTACGCAAGAACGGATATCGGCGGCGTCTATCGCTGGAACGCGGCGGACAGCAGCTGGATTCCACTGCTCGATAACGTCGGCTGGACGGACTGGGGCAAGCTGGGCGTTGATGCGCTCGCGACAGACCCTGTCGACCCGAACCGCGTCTACATCGCAACCGGTATGTATACGAACGGCTGGGACCCGAACCACGGCTACATCATGCGCTCAACGGACAAAGGCGACACGTGGCAGAGCACGCAGCTTCCATTCTATGTCGGCGGCAACATGCCCGGCCGTTCGATGGGCGAACGCCTCGCGATTGACCCGAACAAGAACAGCATCCTTTATTTTGGCGCACGCAGCGGCAACGGTCTGTGGAAGAGTACGGACTATGGCGTAACATGGAACAAAGTAACGAGCTTCACGAACGTCGGCACTTATGTGCAGGATCCTACTTACCCATACACGGCGGATATCCAAGGTATCGCATGGATCACGTTCGACAAGTCGACCGGCACGTCCGGCAATGCAACGCAAACGATCTACGTTGGTGTAGCGGACAAAGGCAACAGCGTATTCCGTTCGACGGACGGCGGCGCAACGTGGTCTGCCGTTCCAGGGCAGCCGACAGGCTTCCTTCCTCACCATGGCGAGATCTCGAACGGCAACCTGTTCATTACGTACAACGATAGCAGCGGCCCTTATGACGGGGTACAAGGTGACGTCTACCGCTACAATATCGCAACTGGCGTATGGACGAACATTAGCCCGATTCCAAGCACGAGCTCGGATCTTTATTTCGGCTACGGCGGTCTCGCTGTTGACCGTACGAATCCGGATACAATCATGGTCACGACACTCAATTCATGGTGGCCGGACGCCAACATCTACCGCTCCACAGATGCAGGCGCAACATGGACGAGCATCTGGTCGTGGAACGGCTATCCGAGCCGTACCCTGCTGTACACGCAGGATATTTCGGCAGCGCCATGGCTGGACTTCGGCTCCAACCCGCAGCCTCCTGAGCCTGCACTGAAGCTCGGCTGGATGATTGGCGACATTGAGATCGACCCATTCGATCCGAACCGCATGATGTACGGAACAGGCGCAACGATCTATGGCTCGAACAACCTGCTCAACTGGGGGACGAGCACGAAGGTAAACATTTCGGTGATGGCCAAAGGAATCGAGGAAGAGGCTATCTTTGACCTGATCAGCCCGCCGTCCGGCGCGAACCTGCTCAGCGCAATGGCTGACGTGTCCGGCTTCCGCCATGATAGTCTGACGACTTCCCCTACCACAATGTTCGTTGGTCCAAACAAAACAAACAGTATCGACTTCGCCGAGCTGAACCCGGGCTTCATGGCCCGCGTTGGCGCAGTAGATGACACCAACACCGCTTCGATCGCCTTCTCGTATGACGGGGGCGGCAACTGGTACAACCCGAACCGTCCATCTGGTACAAAAGGCGGCGGCGACATCGCTGTATCCGCTGATGGCAGCACGCTCGTCTGGAGCACATCTGACCAAGGCGTCTATTATTCCGCTGGCGGCAACTCCTGGACAGCGATTTCGAACCTCCCGCAAGGCTCGAAGGTAGCATCTGACCGTGCGAACAAGAACAAGTTCTACGCTTTCGGCGACGGCAAAGTGTACGTCTCCACGAATGGCGGCGCATCCTTCACGCAGTCTGCAGCAGCAGGCCTGCCAACGACCGGCGACCTGAAGACGGTATTCGGCAAGGAAGGCGAAGTATGGATTGCCGGCGGCAGCGACACGACCGTATATGGACTGTGGCATTCATCCGACAGCGGCGCAACGTTCACGAAGCTGTCCAACGTGCAGGAGGCTGACGTTGTAGGCTTCGGTAAAGCAGCAACCGGCCAGACGTACCCAGCTATCTATACGTCCGCGAAGATCGATGGCGTACGCGGCTTCTTCCGCTCCGATGATGCCGGCGCCTCATGGGTACGCATCAACGATGACGCGCACCAATACGGCGTTACGAACAGCGTGATTACAGGCGACCCTCGCATCTATGGCCGCGTCTACATCGGCACGAACGGCCGCGGTGTCATCTACGGCGATCCGAACGGCTCAACGCCAATCAACAGCTCTTCGATTACGCCGACTACGGCATCGTTCGATAAGAAAACGGCAAACCAAGCCGATATCGGCGTTGCATTGACACTGAACGGCAACACATTGTCCAGTATTAAGAATGGCTCCGCTGCGCTAGTCGCTGGTACAGACTACACCGTATCGGGCACGACGGTCACGATTAAGAAAAGCTATCTCGCTGCACAAGCCGTTGGCACAACAAATCTAACGTTCAACTTCAGCGCAGGCTCCGCTGTTACGCTCTCGATTTCGGTTGTCGATACGACTTCTGTGGTGACGAATTCGACGATTACGCCAACTACGGCATCGTTCGATAAGAATACAGCGAACCAAGCCGATATCGGCGTTACGCTGACGCTGAACGGCAACACGCTGTCGAGCATTAAGAACGGCTCCGCTGCGCTCGTATCGGGTACGGACTACACGGTGTCGGGTACGGACGTAACGATTAAGAAATCGTACCTCGCTGCTCAGGCAGTCGGCACAACGACGCTGACGTTCAACTTCAGCGCGGGGGCGGCGGCTAATTTGACGGTGACGGTTGTGGATACAACGCCAACAACGACGCCTGGCAGCTTCAAGCTTCAGCTGTTCAACGGCCAGGCGACGGGCACAACCAATACGCTCAGCCCTCGCATTAAGCTCGTGAACACAGGCACGACAGCGCTCAATCTCGCGAACGTCAAGCTCCGCTACTACTACACGGCGGATGGCAGTCAAACGCAAGTGTTCTGGTGCGACTGGTCGCAGGTCGGCAGCGCGAATGTCACCGGCACATTCGTCACGATGCCAACGGCGAAGACGGGCGCGGACACGTATCTGGAGATTGGCTTCACGAGCGCCGCAGGCACGCTGGCAGCCGGCCAATCGATCGATCTGCAAATCCGCATCAACCGTTCCGATTGGTCGAACTATACGCAAACAGGCGACTACTCCTTCAACCCAAGCAGCACGAGCTATGTGGACTGGAACAAAGTGACGGGCTACCTATCCGGAGCGCTGCAGTGGGGGATTGAGCCTTAAGTAGTGGCATTCTAGAAGTAAATAAACAAGAAAGCATAATGTAAGGGACCATCCGTCGGATGGTCCCTCTTGTTATATCGGTTCTTCTCAACTTCCTCTGGAAAGCTCAAGATAACCGGCTGGCTTCTCTTTATACGATTAAACCTGTCTCGGTCTCAGATTGACGAGCAGAATGCTGGCAACGATGAGCGCCATTCCCGCAACCAAGTTGATCGTCAAATGCTCGTTCAGGAACAGGATGCTGCAGATGATCGAGACAACCGGGATGAGGAAAGTGAACGAACCGACCTTCGACGCCTCGCCTGAACCGATCAGCTTGAAATAAACAAGCCAGCCGAGCGCGATGACGAAAACAGAGATGAACAATGTGTCATATACGAAGGCCGCAGTCCAACGCACCTCCGACCAGTTCTCGACGGTCGAGCCATATCCCGTCATGACGATGCCCCCAATTGTTACTTGCATGGCGGTCATCCACAGCGAGTCAACCTTGGCCGCCTGCCGTTTGATGTACACCGTTCCGAGCGCCCAGCTAAGAGCGGATGCCAAGGCCAGCACAACGCCGATAACCGAGATGCCTCCCTCCAATCCGCCGATGCTCATCGCTGCCACTCCGCCGAAGCCGAGCAGCAGGCCGACCATTTTGCGCGCATACATCTTCTCTCCAAGCCATATCCAAGCAAACAATCCGAGCAGTACCGGCTGCAGGAACACGATAGCCGAGAACAAGCCTGCCGGCATATATTGCAGGCCAACCGTCTGGAAGCCGTAGTAGAATACGATGCTTAGAAATGCAGACAGCACATAGTACAGCCATGTCTGGCGAAGCCGAAGCTGTCTCCAGCGAGGCAGCGCAATGACAATAAGCAGCGCTCCACCGACTAGTGTGCGAAGCCCCGCGAACAGAAGCGGCGGCGTGAATTCAAGTGCATATTTGGATAAAGGCCAGTTAATCCCCCACATCAGAATGAGGAAGGCCAAGTAGAATAACGTTTGCTTGCGCGATAAAGATGTATCTGACATATCACTTCTCTCCCTGTACAAGGTTCATCGAAATGATACACCCTTTTGAGAAATGATGAAAATGAATGTTATTTATAGATGCTATGCATTTACGTGATAAAAGCGAAGAAGCCTCCCGGCTTCGCAGCTGCTGCGCGCTCAGGATGGCTGTGTGACAAGCATATCTAATGACCTAAGTATTCGCTGTATTCGCTGTTACGGTTGATTCGAATGCTGCTTCGTTTGAAGCACTTTGTTATGATTTCTTTTGCCGAAGCGTTCCCTGTTCTTCCGCTGTCTGTACTGCTGCTCGTTAATCGAGTTAACGAATTGGCTCGTGTCGCCGCTGTGGATGTTGCTGCTCATGGTTGTCGCCTCCTTTTCCAACCCTTAGGGTATCCGCGACCTCATCTGCTTATGCTTCCAATATCAGATATCAGCCTCCTATCTCGACGCAGGGCGTACATCCATAGTATGATAGGCCGTATATGAGTTCGGATTTGACGACAAATAGAGAGAATAGAATAGGAGACGGAGACAACATGAGCTATAAAATCGTTTTTTTCGATATTGACGGTACGCTTGTGAACGAAGAGAAGCAAATTCCGCAGGACACGATTGACGCGATTCGCGAGCTGAAGCAGACGAACGTCATTCCCGTTATCGCAACGGGCCGTGCACCATACTTCTTCAAGCCAATCCTCGAGAAGCTTGGGATCGAATCGTATGTAAGCTTGAACGGCGCATATGTGGTTCATGAAGGGCGCGTTCTGTTCGAGCGTCCGATTGCACGCGAATGTCTGGAAGCACTCGTTGAGCACGCAGGCAAGAACAACCATCCGCTCGTGTTCGAGGGCGGCGAAGCCTACTATGCGAATACGCCGGATAACGTGAACATGATGACATCCGTTAACTCGCTGCGCATTACGCCACCAGGACATGACCCTGATTTCTGGCGCAAAGAGAGCATTTATCAAGCGTTCCTGCACTGCGAAGCGCATGAGGAAGAGCTCTATGCCGAAGTACTGCCGGGCCTTCGCCTCGTTCGCTGGCACAAGAACGCCATGGACGTGCTGCCTGATGACGGCTCTAAGGCGCTCGGTATCGATGCGATGCTGCGCCACCTCGACATCGCAGTTGAAGAAGCGGTTGCGTTCGGCGACGGCTTGAACGACAAAGAAATGCTCGCGGCTGTCGGCCTCGGCATCGCAATGGGCAACTCGCACGCCGAGCTCATCCCGCATGCGGACTATGTGACCGCTCATGTAGACGAAGGCGGCATTCGCCAAGGTCTGAAGTACGCTGGACTGCTGTAGGCTGATCGAGCAGCTTGTCAGCATAAAGAATGCCCTAACCCTTCGCGGGTTAGGGCATTTTGTATGTGCGCCATTGGTACGATACGATCCTATATACTTACCACGCCTCGCACTGACTTGAAGGAGCCGACGATTCCGTCGAGATGATCCAGCTTATCCTGCCAACGAGCCCGGAAATCCTCGATCGGCCAGTCTGCGCCATCCGTCTTGGATATCCATGCGACGATAAAATAATAGTTGTCCTTATCGCCCGTCACCGTCACATTGTAGGCCTGCCGCTCGCCATCCCCATAACCATTCATCGTGAATCGGTAGGCTGGCAATCCGTTCAGGTTTATTTTCTCGGATACGCCTCCATCAAGCTCTGTCTCGAACGCTTCTGTTATCCAATCTCGAATAATCTGATCATATTCTTCGAGCGTCACCCAGCCGCCGAGTGTATATTCATCATCGGAATCGATGAGCACCAGCTCATCCGACATCATGTTACTGATAAACAATTCACCTTCATAATCCTCCGCAGCATCGCTCCAGCTCATCGGTGCAAGCAGCTCATACTGTCCATTCGCCGTCTTATAATGATTAGGCTCTTTCACCAGCGTGCCAATGCCAATGATCAACATAATTACGGCAGCTGCTGTGATGGCAATGAACGAAATGTAAGTCGCAACAAGCCGAGCTTTGCTAGGCTGCCTTGCATCTTGTACATTAAGCACGAACGTACCCGCTGCCATATCGCCAAGCCTTTGTTTCTTCCGAGTGACGAGGATGAGAATCGTAGACACGATTCCGCCCAGCATGAGAAGGCTCAGCTCGAGCAGCCTGATTACGTTTCGGAGCAATGCCTTGCCAATACTAGGAACAGAGCGGTCCTGCCTCACGACGCGAATACGCAGCACCCATTTGCCAATTGTAAACCCGCCTATCGATTCCAGTATTGCAAAATAACCAATAAACACGGCAAAAGAAACCCCTAAGATCGGCCAAGGATTCGGTGCCCAATCATCCTGCAAGGCATCTGGCATAATCATTGAAAACATCGCACCGATCAAGAGCATGCTAATCATGAGATAATCAATCAGATAGGCCCCAAATCTTCTCAAAAACACAGACTCCCTGTACTGCGTAACGATGCTCTCCGCATCCAATTCCTCACCTGCCGCCTTCCACCGCTCCGTGTATTCAACAGGTGTGAACGCAAACTCCTTCTCCGAACGTTCTGGTATATGCTCCACGTCCCAATTCCTTTCTCCTATATGTCCAATAATTTGATCGTAGCACATAACCCAAATACTGGCTACGACTCATTCATTCTTCGCATCATTATGAGCTTCTTGAATGAAACCATCGTATTATGGCGGGCCGATTGTCATATATGTGTAATTGTTTCCTGCCATTTGGTGCACGCTATGTTGCATCTATCGGTCGAAGGAGCTGCTATGTCTACACGAATTACTACATGGATATCCCTTATCCTCATTGTTCTGTTCTCTGTACTTCTGGTCCTCTTCTTCACTTCCGTCTACCGCGTCCAGCAGTTGACACGATCGCTGGTTATCTCGCCATCAGCGGAGCAGGTTCAACAGCAGCGTGTCGTCCTGATCTCACAAGAGATCGACAATCCGTTCTGGCGCGAGATCGAGCAAGGCGCACAATCCGCAGCAGCGGCGTTCAAGCTGTCGCTTTCCTATATCGGACCAACGCGGATTAATCCGGAAGAACAGCTGCGGCTGCTTGCCAAAATCATAACTTCGAAGCCTTACGCCATCATCGTGCAAGGATTAAACGATCCGAACTATCGCGCGCTGATCGACGAAGCCTACAAGCTCGGCATCACGATCATTACGATCGATGCCGACGAGCAGGGCAGCAAACGCCTCGCCTACGTCGGGAGCGACAGCCGCAGGGCAGGCCGTCAGCTCGGCGAGCAGGTCGCCGCCGATACAGGCGGCACAGGTCAGATCGGCGTATTAATGGGCAGCAGCGCTATTAATCAGAAGCTGCGGCTGCAGGGCTTCAAAGATGTGATTGCGCAATATCCGGGGCTGAAGATCATCGATACTCGCACGACGAGCATTTCTAAGCTGCGCGCTGTAGAGCAAACAACAGAGCTAATCCAGCAGCATCCTTCGCTTCGCGTCATTGTCGGTTTCAGTGCGCTTGACGGCCCTGGAATGGCAGAGGCGGTTCGGCGGATGAAAGCAGAGCCGGAAGCAGGCGGAGCAAACGAGCAGCAAGCCGCTTCATCCTCTTCCACAGCCGAAGCGAAGCGGCCCCCTGCCCTATACGCCTTCGACCTTCTGCCGGGCACACGTGATGCCATTGAGCAGTGTACCATTGCCGCGACAGTTGTACAGGAGCCCTATGAAATGGGTTACGAGGCCGTTAAGCTGCTGCGCGGACTAGCCCCTGAAGGTCTAAAGCCAGCTAACATCCTGACGGAGACAACTGTGATGACAAGAACGAAGCTCGGCTTGCAGGGAAGCTGCCCATGACGATCCGCACGAAGCTGCTGCTGTTCATTCCGCTGCTCGTCCTGCTGGTTGGATCCATTACGCTTCTGCTGTTCCGCAGCACGAACGTTGTACAACGAAGCTATGATGGCATGATGGCACGGATGCTGCTGTACAAGCAGGCTGCGCAGACGTCCGATCAACTCCTTCAATCGTTGTACAGCAATCGGGACGACCCGACCGATGCATCCGAGGCTATACTGCATCAGCTGGAGAGCGAGCTGCGTGAGCTTCAGACTCAACTGCTTGCTAACGGCTCTAGTCTATCGACCGCTTCCGCTTCCCTCGGCTATGCCGAAATGCTCGGTACGCTGCTCGATCAAGTACAGGCTGCAAGCGAACCCGCTGCGCCAGCTGAAGCGCTCGTACGGTATGAGAAGGCGAATGCCACCGCCGTATTCATCTCCGAGGAGGGCAGTCAGCTGATCGATGCCGAGCTGACGGCCGATCAACCCGTCTTCCGCCGCATTCAGCGCGAGAATGTGCGGCTCATAACGCTTGGCGCCGCTGTGCTCGTCGCGGAGACGGTGCTCGCAGCTCTGCTGGCCCTCTGGATCTCGCGCAGCATTACCCGCCCGATCGGCATGCTCGTTGAATCGGCCGGGCGCATTGCGCGCGGCGATCTCGCTGCCGAGCCGCCGAGGCTTGGCAGCCGCGATGAGCTTGGGATGATGGCTGAAGCGTTCGGCGGTATGCTCGGCGGACTGCGCGAGGCCACGCGGCTCGAGCGGGAGCGCAGCGAGCAGCAGCGGCTGCTGGGCGAGCTGGAGCTTCGCTCGCTGCAGAGCCAGATTCGCCCGCATTTTCTATTCAATTCGCTCAATGCGCTGGCCAAGCTCGCCCTAATCGAAGGCGCGGAACGAACAAGCGATCTGATCGTATCGTTGTCCTCCCTGCTCCGCTACAATCTGCAGAGCCTTGACCGCCCCGTTACGCTGCGTGAAGAGCTGGCGCATGTGGAGGCCTATATGACCATTCAACAGGCAAGATTCCGCGACCGGATCACATTCGAGCGGCATATCGATGAACGCGCGCTCACCGTCATGCTGCCTCCGCTCACCTTGCAGCCGATCGTCGAGAACGCGTTCGTTCATGGCGTAGAAGAGATGGAGCTCGGCGCTGTCATCTCACTGTCGATCGAGCTTCACGAAGACGACCACATGGTTGTTATCACGGTTGCAGACAATGGCAAAGGCATGAATGAGCAAGTTCGGCAGCGTCTGCTTCATCCCGTTTCTGACGACACTCCACGCATCTCGGCAGAGGGCTCGCAGTCCGCAGGAATTGGGATGCGCAACGTATTCCGCAGACTGGAGCTGTTCTTCGAGCAGTCGAATCTGATCACGATCGAGAGTGCGCCAGGACAAGGCACGCGCCTCACCGTTAAGCTGCCCGAATCGAGAGGACGGCATCATTTAACGACATAAACAATGAAGCTGCCGCTTGCATCCGGGCATCCATTTGTTGCTTAATGAGGTTTATGACTTATGCGGCTAACGGAAGAAAGGATGAACTGCCGTTATGTATCGACTTCTAATTGCCGATGACGAGGCGCTTGAACGGGAAGGACTGGAATGGATCGTCCGCCGTGCGATGCCGGATACGTTCCAGATGATATTCGCCGAGAATGGCCGCAGGGCACTGGAGCTGGCCGATGAGCACCGCCCCCATATCATCTTCATGGACATCCATATGCCCGGCATCCAAGGGCTTGAGGCTCTTCGCCGCATTCGGGACCGGATGCCCGATGTGAAGCTGGTGCTCGTCACCGCTTATGATTATTTCGCTTACGCACAGGAGGCCATCGCCATTGGCGTCAAGGAATACATCGTGAAGCCAGCCAGCCGTGAACAGATCACTGCGCTGCTGCAGCGGCTTGTACAAGAGCTCGACCACGAGAAGCAATCGCGCAATGAGCGGCTGCAGCTGATCGACCGCCTCTCGGAGCTGGAGCCGCTCATGGAGAACGAGCTGGCGCTCATGTTTATGGTCGATCAGATCATCGGCGCCGAAGCGGAGCAGCTTGCCGAGTGGATCCGCTTCCCGCTTGACGACGGCTTCGCCGTTGTCGCTGCATGGACTGAGCTGCCGGCCGATCCGAAGGAACGACGGACCTTGTTTGAGGAAGTGCGGGCATTCGCCAAATCGCTTGGCGCATGTTTGGTCAGCTCGATCATCGACCGCCATATGGCGTTGTTCTTCTCGATGCCGAAGGAGGGAGCAGCGTCACCGCCAAGCGCTAACACAATTGGCCGGCGGCTAGCCCAATGGACAGCCGAACGGCTGAACCAGCCCGCTTCCATTGGCGTCGGCGTGCAGCACTCCGGCATTGAAGGGCTGCGCCGCTCTTACGTGGAAGCGGTGTTCGCCTCCTCCTGCTGCAGCAGCGGCGGCGGACTATGCTTGTTCGCCGAGCTTCAGCGCAGCAGCCCTGGCGCCGACCCAGTCGCAGCGGCCGGCAGTGTTGATGGATCGGCGGGACAAACAGCCGCCGAAGCAGATGAAGCGACCAAAGCCTACGTACTGTCCGCCCTGCGGCGAAGCCGCGAGATGCGCGAGCATCAGACGATATCGGCGCTGGATCGCGCCAGAGCCTACATCGAATCGCACTTCACAGAGGATTTGTCGCTGGAAGAGGTGGCGGATCATGTGCACCTGAACTCTTTTTACCTTAGCAAGGTATTCAAGCAGTATGTCGGCGAGACGTTCATTGACTTTCTCACCTCGCTGCGCATTAAGCGGGCGAAGCAGCTCATCGAGGAGGATACGCTCAGCCTGAAGGAAATTTGCTACGAGGCCGGATATAAGGATCCGAATTATTTCAGCCGCGTGTTTAAGAAAGTAACCGGAGTCACCCCGTCGGACTATCGGACGAGCAGCTTGAAGGAGAGCGATTCATAATGGCGGACAATTGGGAAGAGGACATTTTTGTGCGATAAGAACAAAATAGTGATAGTGTGCGGAACCGACAGCCAATTATCGATCGATCGGCATGAAATGTGCGGCAAACGGGCAATATAGTGCTGCTCATCGTCCCCTGTAACCGGTCATTCCGATGCTATAATGATTGACGCCGCCGCTATACCACAATCACGGGATACACGGGCGGTTCATTCATTTTCTAGGAAAAGGAGCATGAATCTATGGCTGCCCCTATAACATCCCCATCTCAGCACAACAACGCTGATGATCGTGGAATCAACATGAAGTTCGTTATGCTCGCATCGATCATCGCCGCAATCGGCGGTCTGTTGTTCGGTTTCGATACAGCTGTCGTATCCGGTGCGGTCGGCTTCATGCAGGATCGATTTGACCTAACTGAATTCGAGGTCGGCTGGGCCGTATCCAGCTTGATCATCGGCTGTATTATCGGTGCTGGCGCATCCGGTATTCTTAGTGACCGTTATGGCCGCAAGAAAGTACTGATCTCAGCTGCGCTGCTGTTCATCGTCGGCTCGATCGGTTCGGCGCTGCCGGACACCTTTACAGGCTACATTATTTTCCGCATGATCGGCGGACTTGGTATCGGGATTACGTCCACGCTCTGCCCGCTGTACAATGCAGAGATTGCACCGGCGCGCTACCGCGGACGTATCGTCGCATTCAACCAGCTCGCAACGGTCATTGGTATCTTCCTGACGTACTTCGTCAACAACGCTTTCGCTTCGATGGGCGACGATGCGTGGGACGTCTCGACGGCTTGGCGCTGGATGCTTGGTGTTGGTGCCGTACCTGGCGTGATATTCATGGTGCTGCTGTTCATCGTACCAGAAAGCCCACGCTGGCTCATTAAGCAGGACCGTGCGCCTGAAGCGCTCGATATTCTTGTGAAAATTCATGGCGAGAACGGCGCTCGTCAAGAAGTGCTCGACATCAAAGAATCGTTCAAACAGGAAAGCCGCGGCTCGCTGCGTCAGCTGTTCAAGCCTGGCCTTCGTACCGCACTCATCGTCGGTGTTGTCATTGCTGTGCTGCAGCAAGTAACAGGTATTAACGCCGTTATGTATTACGCACCAGAGATTCTGAAGGAAACGGGTGCAGGTACGAACGCCGCGCTCGTTCAAACCATTCTAGTCGGCTTTATCAACGTCGTGTTCACGATTATCGCAATCCGTCTCATCGACCGAGTCGGTCGTAAGGCGCTTCTGCTGATTGGTTCGTCCGTCATGACGGTGTGCTTGCTGTTCATCGGACTGGCGTTCAACACCGGGCATACGTCCGGCATACTCGTGCTCATCCTGCTGCTCGTCTATGTGGCGGCGTTTGCGATATCACTTGGACCTGTTGTCTGGGTGCTGCTTGCGGAAATCTTCCCGAACCACATTCGTGGACGAGCAACGGCGATCGCTTCGATGGCGCTGTGGGCAGCCGACTATGTCGTCTCACAATCGTTCCCGCCTATGTTGGAATCGGTTGGCGCTGCTTCGACGTTCTGGATTTTCGGAGTAATGGGACTTATCACGGTAATCTTCACGTGGCGCGTGATTCCAGAGACGAAAGGCAAATCGCTCGAGGAAATCGAGATGATGTGGAAAGCAAAAGCTGGCGCGAAACGCTAAGCACGAAGCTCCAACCTTTAAGCGTTAACTACCTATACTGTTCCTATCGATAAAAAGCGGTCAACCTCTCCCTCAGCGGACGGGGTTGACCGCTTTGTTAGTAGTAGACTTAGGCAGTTCAAGTGGTGTTTCGCCTGCTCTCAGATGAGTATCAAGGAAGATGTGTGAGGGCAAGCCTGCACAATAGTCAGGCTTTCGAGGCCATTGTTGCACATATGTTGGGTATTCCTGCAATTGTGATAGGCTTTGGCTAATGAATCCGTCCGTTCGCCCGCTATGTCGCCGGAGAAGATGCACATTTTGCAGGAATAGCTCCTCACAGCTATCGGCCTTAGTGTAAAGATGCACAATGTGCAGGTTTTACTGACGGCACCGAACATCTATCTATAAGCTGCCGGCAAAGCTTCGACTGGCGAGGAGGTTCACTCGTCTCTCCATGCCCCACACTAACTGCTGCTCTTCAGCGGCTGTTAACCGCCAACTCCTGATAATAATCGAGCTGGAGCAGCGCCTCCCGAATGGTGCTGAACTCCTCATGGAGCGCAACGTTCGTGAAAGCTTTCCAGTAGGCTTCATCGCCTGCCGCAATGGCTTCTCTCAGCACTGTGGCGCTGATTGGAATATCTGCACGTGGAACTGCCAGCTGATGGATGCCTGCTATAGCTTCCTCCGGAAACCACTGGCCCCGCTCCTCATCGTCGCCAGCGATCATCAGGTCAAGCGGAGGGAACCCTCTGTCTATCCCGTATTGCTTCGCGGCATGGAGCAAGTACATCCCCCATGCATGACTGTGATCGCCTTCATGCGAGTAGTCTGTCAGTGGCGCCAGCTCGACCCGATTGCCATACACTTTGCGCAGCAGACCAATACGGGTTTCGATATCAAACGGATTGCGCACCGTCCTCTGCAGCTGTGCGGAGCCAACGAGCACCAGCACCTTGTCGCACACGTCCAGCGCAGTATCAATCATTCGTTCATGTCCGATATGAAGCGGCTGGAACCGTCCTAGAATAAAACCATACCGATAAGACTTGATTGTCGACATCGGCAGCGCCTCCTTATTTGCACAAGAGCTTATCGCTCCTATTCTATAGATACTGTTCCGCAAGCGCAGCGATTTTCCTTTCAATGGCAGCCGATATTTTGATCGCTTGCTGCTGTGGATTTTGCACCCGAATCCGATCTTGCACTTCGTTCCAGAAGGCTGCCCCAGCATTCATCATATGCGGTACGCCCACTCCATCGTGCATGTAGATCGTTTCGTACACATTGTCGCCCACCGTTTCCGTTTCCTCATATGCTGCGGCAGTCAATTCGCCATTCATGCGCACCAGCCGAACACGGCCCGGGATGCTCCGCTTGAGCGCAACCATTGCGAACTTCATTCGATCCTTACCGTTGCTGTACGCAGTCTTCATCGCCCATCCATACGTATCGCGGTCGATATGGTTATAGAAGCCCGATCCGACACCGTACGCGACGAACGCCAGCGGCACGCCTTCTGCCTCTAGTGTTGCATCGTAGCGCTTCACCTGCTCGAAGCCCATGCCTTCGCCGATAATAACGCCAACGGCATCCAGCAGATCATCCGCTTGAGCGACACGGTAAATCGCAATCGCCTGCCCCAGCACATCGCCGCTGTCCGGCCGCATGACAATCCGTACACCCTTCTGACGGGCATGACGGCCAAGCTCCGGCAAATACTTCTCGATCACGCGATTCGCATCGTACGTATCGATGACAAGTGCAACGATCTTCTCGCCTGCATCGGCGGTCGAGTCGATCGCTTGCATGAAGCATGCCAGCTCGTCGTCATACTGCTGCGTCACCTTGTGTGCCAACGCCGCGATGCTGCCGATCACCGCTTGCGGCGTGTGGTGCGTCGTATGAAAATCGTCCGTTCCTTGCAGCGACAGATTCCAAGCCGTTCCGGCCCAGTACGCATCCTCCAAGCTGCGGTGTCCGCGGAACCCGAAGCTGTGAATACGCCACAGGAAGCCGCTATCTGCGCCATGCTCCTCTTGTTTCGCTTCCAAGTAACGGCGCATGTGGAACGCTTCCGTCGCGCATCCGCTCGGAAAGTAGGCATGCATGAACATGCCCTCCCACCATGTCACCAGCTCGCCGAATCCTTCAACTGTATTGTACACTTGGGCAAAAGGCGTACCCGCCGGGCACCAAGTTCCCTCCGGCACCGACTCCACTGCGATCGGCGCATAGCCATTGCACTCGTTCACTACTCGGCGGAACAGCTCCGACGGGAAGCTTAGCCCCTGCATCACCGCGCAGCGCTCTGCCTCTGCCACATGCTCCTCCGTAATCTGGATCGACAGCAGCTCCGTTACGGTCTCGCGAAGACCGTACAGAATCATGCCTTCCTTCCGGTTGTACAGATGGCTGACCTCCCAGTCCATATTGCATTTCAAACGAGCGTGCGACAGATTATAGCTATCCGTAAGAAGCAGCGGGTTATGGCGAAGTGTATTTAACATAGAAATGACCTCCAATAGTTGGTATTGTTGTGTTTCGTTGAATATCGCCGATTGTACCGTCGATATATTATAGTCGATTCGACTATATAGATGGTTTAAAAGAAATCCGAGCTTAGAAAAGCCCGGAATTATAGATGGAGATACGCGGCTCGTAGTCGGTGTAGACATACAGCTGCGCGGGACGGTTGGAATTCCGATCGGTCGTCTTCGGCTGACCATCTGCATTTACGGCTTCGCGGATCAGTCCTTGTCTCGCCTTCGTCGTCATCAAATTGCGTTTAAAGTTCGCGATATCCTCCTCGAAGGAAGGAACAACCGTCTGGATGACCTGATACAGCTCGCGGATCGTGAATTCCTCCGGCAGAAACTGCTTCGCAATCGTCGTCGTCATCATCTTCGTCTGCACGTAGGTGAGCGCATCCTGCAGCAGCTCATTATGGTCGAAAGCAAGCTGCATCTTCAATGCCTCATCAATCGGGAACAGCTTCACCTCGTCGGCGTCTGTGTCCGCGGCAAGTTTCAGCAGATAAGCCTCCTTCACGAGCGCACAATAGAGTACGGAAGGCATCCAGCCGCGCGGGTCACGGCCCGGATCGTACACGGTCTTGATCTGCTCGATCATCACGTCCTGATCGACGTTCGTCTCCTCCTTCAGCTCGCGGTAAGCCGCTTCGAGCAGCGTTTCCTCTTCCTTCGAGAATCCGCCCGGCAGCGCCCAGCAGCCAGGGTACGCTTCAGAGGATGCGCTTCGCCGTACGAGCAGTACGTCGAGCCTCCGATCGGCGAGCATCCGGTAATTGCCCGGCTTCGCGTGCGATGTAATCGTGAATATAGCGATGTCGACCGGCAGTCCGTCCGGTGACCGGTATTGATTCGATTGTTGGTGTGTCATTCGAGTCGAGCACCTCCTTGATGTTTCCAGTATACGCGAGTGAAATCTATATTGTCAATACGACTTTATAAATTATTGCCCGATTTATTGCTTCATCTATTAAACAGGGTCATGCACACGGGAAAGCTGTCCACCATTGCACCTCCGTAATCTCCGTAACCTCCTTGACGCGGATGCTGTTCGACAATGCGCCTACACTTGGACCCTAACGGTTGTCACCGTGCTTATCCCCCTCAAATTGCGTCTTTTTCAATTTTAACGGTTGTGACCGTGCTTATCCTCTCTGTTATGTTAGCTAAACCGTTCATTATGATGGAATAGCCTCACTGACAACCGTTAAGACGTAAAAAGTCACAGATATGCTCCAATAGCCACTATAAGAACCGCTATGCTGCATCACTTGCTCCACGGTCCGCATCCTGCAGCGAAAACCACTGGACGTTAAACCGCCGAAGTCGAACTACGAAAGGCTTGTAGAAACAAAAGGAGACCCCAAGCACTCGCGTGCTCTGGGGCCTCCATCTTCTATCCGTTACATCAACAGAACGTGATATTACTCGACTTCCGCTAGAACAGCAATCTCATGCTCCGACAATGCGCGGTCATACATGCGGAACTCGTCCATCGCACCGTAGAAGTTTCGATCCCAGAAATTACCGCCAATGAAATGCTCATTAAAGCCGTTTGTCGTTCTAGTATTGGAATCCACCTGCCCGATGACTGCACCATTCAAATACAATGTCGTCTTCCCGCCAGGCACGACGGTCATTGCAACATGTGCCCATTCATCAATAGGCAGCATGGCGCTGGTTACAAGTCCCGTGCCGTTAACGAATAGATTCATTTCACCATTCAAACCCATGTTCAGATAATAGTTACTTGGATCGTCTGGAGCTACAAACGTGTCACTGAAATAAATGCTGGACCATGTTTGTGGCAAAGTATCCTTGCTGCCGTTCCACATCACCCATGCTGCAACCGTGTAGGCTTGGTCCCCTTCAATGAGATCATTCGGAAGGACTACTGGAATATTGTCAAACGGCGAGCCTGTTTCGGCCTGGAGAAATTGTGCAGCCTGATCACCATTCGCACGTCCATCCACATAAATTACTCGATTATTACGAACCGCGGCATGATTGCCATTACCGCTGTTGTCCTGAACGTCACCGTCAAAATCGAGCAGAGCAATCAGATCCTCCAACGGATTAAATTCCGGCTCCGTTAATATAACCGTCACCTGAACCTCATCCGTACGATTCGCATTTGAAGCCGATACAGCCGTAATGGTCGTCGTTCCTACGCCTACAGCGGTGACAACGCCATTCTCATCTACCATTGCTACCGATTCATTAGCCGAGCTCCATACCACTGGAATACCAGCGCCAGCGTTCAATGTATGCGTCTCGCCCTGCACGAGCTCGATAGAGGATTCTTCGATTCTGACAAAACCTCCTGCTGCGAACTGCTGTGCAACCTCATCCGAACTAAGCACGGTGTTGTAAATTTTCACTTCATCCATTAGTCCATTGTACGGGATATCATTATCAAAGTAATTGACCCCAAGTCCGAACTCCGCATTGCCATTATTAAAGATGCTTGGGAAGGTCGTTCCGGAATGCTTCAAAACGCCATCCACATACACCTTTACACTGCCCTCATTAACGGTGAACGTTACATGGCTCCACTCGTTCAATGGCAGAATCACCTTCGTATTCCCGTCGTACCATGCTTCACCTGACCATAAGACTGCATTATTGCCTGTTGAACCCGGGCCTCCTCCTGGAAGGAAGCTGATCCAGCTGTTCGGAGCTTGGGCTCCGAAGAATGCTGACGTGAAATTCGGCTTCGCAGCCGGATTTAGCCACATCGAAACCGAGTAGGTATTCCTCTGAATGAGCCCGTTCGGCAGACGTATACCGGACTCGCCGTCAAATACCGCCGCCTCGCCGCTCACGCCTTCGGCAAAGGTAATCCGACCTTTCACATCATCGGCCGTCTCCGTGATGATGTCACCTGTCACTGCACCTGGGTCAAAATTACTCGTACTGTCGGATAAATTATCCTCGAATGCATAATGAGCCACTAAGCCGTTGATAACCGTAACCGTATAGCTCGCCGACAAGCTGCTGGCATCCTGCGTTTCAGCCGTAATGATTGCCTTGCCCGCAGCATGCGCGGTTACTTTGCCGGAAGCATCTACTGTCGCCACTGCCTCGTTATCAGAGGACCAATTCAGCTTCCGGTTCGCCGCATCGAGCGGCAGTACAGTTACCGATGGTTTATACGTCTCATTGACAGCCATCATCTTGTCTTCTGTGTTAAGCTCAAGGCTTTCTACGAGCTGGTCAGCATCCGGATCGCCATGAACGACCCAGCCGATCTCTTCTTCTGTCAATGCAATATCATAGATACGAACGTCGTCGATCAAGCCGTTATACGGTGTATCCCAATAGTTGACGCCAAGCGCAAGGATCGAATTCGGGCCATTAAATACGCTAGGGAAATCCGTCCCTTCATGCACCAGCTCTCCGTTGATGTACAAGTAGACTGAGCCGTTATCAACCGAGAATGCGACATTCGTCCATTCGTTGACAGGCAGCAGGCTCTTAGCTTGCGCTTTCGTGTACCAAGGTTCGCCATTGAACAACATCGCTTTGTTTATTCCCGCGGCTCCACCAGGAACGAAGCTGATCCAGTTATCGCTGCCCGTTGCACCGAAGAAGGCTGTCGTGTAATTCGTTAACGCTGCCGGTTTCAGCCACATCGATACGGTGTATAGATCACTCGTAATCAATCCATCAGGCAGACGTACACCTCCGCTTGCTCCATCCAGCTGAAGCGCTTTGTCGCCAGACCTTCCATCACTATACGCAGTCGTCGCACCTGCGGCAGGAGCATCGGTTACAAGCTTGCCTGTCGTCGTGCCCGCTGCTTGATTACCCGTACTGTCGGTCAAATTCCCTTCAAAATCATACTTGGCAATCGGACCGTCCGCATACGTGCGGTTCGATTGCTCAATAACGGTTACCTCGAATTCCTTATTGACCGTTACCTCGCCCAGCGTAATTGCAGCCGTAATCATAACCTTGGCATTACCTGCCCCTGCTGGAGGACGAACAACGCTGCCATTGCTAGAAATCACTTCTGGGTTAGACGAGCTCCAAGTAATCGTCACACCGGACTCATCCGTTGTCTTAAACGTAAGGTCGCTGTACGTCTCGACTGGCATGCTCAAGCTTGCGGCTACATTGGCAATAATCTGATTAACGGACAGCAGCTTGAACTGACTGCCCCATACCGCAGCACCTTCGCCCGATAGTGCCGAGAATGCCATGACATACGCTTGCGTCGACTCATCCCATTGACGGACGAATACACCCTTATATTGCACACCATCAATTGTTAAGTTAGCGTAATAGTCGCCAACCAACTCCCAGGTACCGTTAACCTCGCCGCTGATCGAACCATCCGCTTTCAGCTCAATCGCAGCAGTCGGCTTAATCTCTGGCGTTATTTCCTTGCCATGATTAATAAATTGATAGTTACCGGCAATCGCTGACGCCGTCACCTTCGAGATCTTCTCGCCAGCGTAACGGTGTGGTGCAACGACAGGCCAGCCATCCTCGTTCATGAACATCTGATGGACACGTACCTGATGCCCTTCACCTTGACCAGGGAAACGGCTGTGGAAGATGTTGAACAGTTGGCCGGTCTCTTCTTCATAATAGACAGAGTTATGACCAGCAGATACGTAACCAAAATCCTTGAAGTTCGGATCCGCATTCCAATTCGTATACTTGAAGTTACCGAACAGCTTCACGCCATAAGGCTCAATCGCTTCATCATCGAAGAACGTGCCGTCATCGCCTTTTGCCTTGATCATATCCTGTCCCTTATAGTCAAGATATGGCCCTTCCGGCTTCTCGGAACGGGATACGCGCATATTGTAACCACCAGTAGAATCCAATCCACCGAAAGTGGTGTACAGATAGTAATAGTCCTCTTCTTCGCTATAGTTGATATAAGCTGCCTCAATGCGGGAGTGATTGCCGCCGAGAAGCTTTTTGCCGAATCCAGCATTCTCTGCATTAAGCTCGTTATCCAGCGGGAGTCCTGTTGTTGGGTCCAGCTGATAGATGAATATCCCACCCGAATACGACCCGTATACGAGCCACAGATTCCCGTCTTTATCGAAGAACGCATCCGGATCAACCGCGTTTGGATGGATCGTTGCGTTATACGACATCGAACCGTCTGGCGTCATGCCGCTGCCGGATTTTACGAATATACCTTGATTCACATACGGTCCTTCGATATTCGTAGAGGTTGCAATCCCCATCGCAGACAGCGGCGAATCGCCTTTACATGCATTGTAGTACATGTAGAATACGCCGTTCAGCTCAATAACATCGGCCGCCCACAGCGTATCGGTCTGTGCCCATTTAAGCGCTTCATCCAGCTCCAGCTTAACGTTGGACGTCTCGCTTTTAAACAGCACGTTGTTCTCCGTCACACCCGAGTCAATCAGCTTCCAGCTCATGAGATCGTTGGACTTCGCCGCCGCCAAATGCGAACCAAACACATAATACGTACCGTTATCCTTCACGATCGATGGATCATGTACCGACACGTCGACGAATACAGGAGCTTTATCTGCTTCTGATTCCCCAGGGCTGGAACCGCCGGTATTCCCAGTACCAGAGCCGTTGGTATTTCCTGTGCCAGTGCCCGGTACGATCTTGTCATTCGCAGGCACTTTACCATTGCCGTTCACCGTAATTGTGCCATCTGCATGAATGGTGAGCGCTTTGATCTCCCCGCCCTCATTCACATTCAATTCGATCTTCTGATTAATGATCATATCGCGAATGATGCCTTGCAGCAGACTTATTGTAGATAGGGAAAGCGAATCCACTTCTACCTTCTCGAAGTCACCATCCAACTGAATCTCCGAGCCGCCCGGCAGCCCTTCGCCTACGATAACGTCTCTGAAGCCGGTTCCAGTGGAAGCCTCGTCCTCCTCAAGCTTCACGCCCGATAACACATACACTTGATCAATATTTGTGCTGCCGGTTGTAAGAATTCGGATCTTGCCATTCTTCTTGTCCACATAAATCGCTTTAATTGTCGAATCCATTACAGTAACCGTGTTCTCGCCGCCGCCGTTAATGTGCGCTTCGCCTTTGACCGTTACATTCTCGAGCTTCACATCGCCTTCGCCAACGCCTTCTGTAATGTACAGGTTCCCTTCAATAACGGCATCCTTCAGCGTAACGCCGCCTGTGTTGATCACCACGTTGCTCTTCGTAACGCCTTTATATTCGCCACCTGCATGGAACACATTGCCCGCAATGCGATCCAGCAGCGTCACCGCTTCTGCGCGGGTAATCGATCTTGCGCCACCGAATGTACCATTGGTGTAGCCCTTAATATAGCCGGCATCCAGCATCGACAGAACAGCATCCTTGCTCCACGAATGCAGCTCGTTCAGATCGGCGATTGACGTCTCTCCCGCAGCAGCGGACAGCTGGAACGCACGGAACAGCATAACTGCTGCTTCCTCGCGAGTGACCAGCTTCGTTGGACGGAACGTGCCATCCGCATAGCCCTCAACAATGCCGGCTGCCACTGCTTTATTCACTGCAGCTCCATAGTAAGCGGTTGCAGAAACATCGGAGAAGCTTGCATCGCCTGTATGCTGCAGATTAAATACATTGTTCAATAGAACGACGAGATCCGCGCGCGAAATCGCTGCATTCGGACGGAATGTACCATCGCCGAAGCCGTTAACCAGACCGTTATCATACCAATCTTGAACCGTTGCCCCTGCCCAATGGTCCTTCGTATCTTGAAGCACCTGCTTATACGTCATTAGCGGGGTCGAGCTGGCACCAAAAGCTGTTGTCGGCAGCAGAAGCGCCATTGCTAACACGGCGGACAAGCTCTTGCGTGCCAGACGTTTGGATGGAATCATCTTGAACATTGCAATCCCCTTTCCTGATATTAACATTAATACAAACATTAATCCTGAAAGCCCTTACAACAATTCCGAAAAATAAAACGACTCCCCAAATCCTCCTTTTCTCAGCGTATTACAGCCGCGCCGCCTCTATTAAACGACTCCAACCGGTCTACGCCTCAAGAATGTTAGTCATTTATTAATAGCTTAATATTAATATTTAACAATTAATATTTCAATAATAAATTAGCACTCTGCATCAATCAATTATGGCCCAACAACAAAAAAAGCCGGCACAATAGCGCCGGCCTTTCCATCACATTCTCTAGTTGACCGTAGTCTCAATCGATTGGATAAGCGACTTCAGCTTATCCGCCGATTTGTGAAGCAGCGTTCTCTCTTCGTCCGTCAGGACGATGTCGAGCACCTCGCGGACACCTTGGCGGTCTACGACGCATGGTACGCCCAAGTACACATCCGATACGCCATGATAATCCGTCAGCAGCGTCGATACGTTCAGGACAGCTGCTTCGTTGTGCAGGATCGCCGTTACGATCCGGTCCAGCGCCAGCGCGATCGCATAGTAAGTCGCGCCTTTCGCTTCGATAATTTGATAAGCTGCATCACGCGTATTCGTGTAGATGCGCGTTTTGGCTTCTTCGTCGAGCTTCAGCTGCGAGCCAGCTACATTCGCAAGGCTCCATACCGGCAGCTCCGAATCGCCGTGCTCCCCGATAATGTGCGCGTGAACGCTGCGAGGATCGAGCTCCAGCTCTTCGCCGATCAGATAGCGGAATCGAGCGCTGTCCAGCAGCGTACCCGAGCCGATAACACGGTTCGTCGGCCAGCCCGATTTGCGAAGGCAGAAGTAGCTCATAACATCTACAGGATTCGTCGCGATTAGCAGAATGCCGTCCTCGTTATACTTCAATACTTCCGATACGATGCTGTCATAGATGGCAACATTGCGCTTCAACAGATCGACGCGCGTCTCTCCAGGCTTTTGCGCTGCACCTGCTGTAATGATAATAATATCGGCACCCGCACAATCCTCGTAAGTGCCCGCCCAGACCTTCATCTGGCCGAGGAACGGCATGCCGTGATTCATATCGAGCGCGTCACCAGCCGCCTTCGCATGATTCGCATCGATCAGCACCAGCTCGTCTGCACGCTCTCTCAGTAATAATGTATAAGCCGTAGCCGAACCAACTGCGCCTACTCCGATTACAACGACTCTTGTTTTTTTCATGGATGATTCCCCTCTTCTTCGAATGGTTTATTAACCGTGTGATACATGAAGCCCATCAAGATCGCGCCGCCGACCATATTGCCAAGCGTCACTGGAATGAGATTATGAAGAATGCCGCCAAGCGTAACCTGTCCCGGCTCCCCAACGACTAAACCGATTGCGAACGTACACATATTAGCGACGCTATGCTCGTACCCCGATATGAAGAAACAGAAGACAAAGAGCATCATCGTAAACAGCTTCGGGCCGTCACCTCGCAGCGACATAGGGATGAAGAACGCCAGACAGACAAGCCAGTTACAAAGGAGTGCACGGAAGAACAATTCGAATGTATCAGCGTGCAACTTCTTCTCAACGACACTTAATAGAAATCCGTTCACTGAAGCCTCGCGGAATAAGCCAGTTGACCAAATAAGAAGGGCGAATACAAAAGCCCCGAGCACGTTGCCGAGATAGCACAGCAGCCACATGCGGCCTACGGTTCGCCAAGCCAGCTTCTTGCGCAGTGCCGCAAGCGTGAAGTAAAACGTGTTGCCGGTGAACAAGTCACCGCCGCCATACGAGATTAGAATGATGGCCGACCCGAACGTTAGTGCCGCCATCG
>Ga0182738_1001354_pt1 | contig 30889 bp, 20 predicted proteins | sample eDN5th30CBELigMG_FD_128876 | JGI IMG/M metagenome (GOLD analysis project Ga0182738, IMG submission 128876) | Enriched Miracle-Growth compost microbial communities from Emeryville, California, USA - eDNA 5th pass 30_C BE-Lig MG (version 2)... ...
AGGTCCAAAAGAAAGAAATATGGATGTAAATCATTTAAAATTTCTTCCTCCAGAACAAGATCAATTGAATAACTCCTCGACAAATATTCAACAATCCTCTCTAATTTCTCTTCCGATCGATGCGACCTATAATTTGGATGTGAGAGATTTGTTAAATGCAAATCTAAAATCTATCCATCCTATCGAGGGAATCAAAATGTTGCCGGACGATTTAGTAGAGACTGTGGAGAAGGGAAATCTTGCTGATATTACGTTGATTGGCAGTATCATAAAATTGTTGAGAAGCCGCGGAAGTGTGCATTTTCCTGATATTGTGAATGAAATATCGAAATTCTACCGCAATTTAAGAAGAGCAGATGGCTCAAAGTATGAAGGAGATATTTCAAAAGCGGTGAGAGACTGTTTAACGTCATCCAAAATTTTCTATAGTACTGGAAACGATATCTGGGCGATTCAAGATCAACAAGCTCAGATTTATGAAAGAAACACAACCCAGAAACTCAAAGCTCTTTTAACAAAAAAGCGAACAAAAGCTGGGAGGAAACCTAAAGAGGTGGCAAAGAAAAATCAAGATCCAGATCTCGCTGAAAATGAACTCATCAAGACTCGAAAGAAAACCAAAAGATCGACTGAGAAATACCAGCAAGTGTATGATATGCTAAGTACGACTTCAAAAGCCCTTAAAGCTAATGACGGAACAGCTCACTTGATCCAAAATCCTTTCAAAGGCCTCAAGGGAAATGAAAATTTACCTGAACTTTGGCAAAAGGTTGGCAGTGAGAGATTTATTGGAATCATAGAATGTTTTGAATACTTTTCGCCTCTCATTGAAGATCATCTCAAAAAGCAAAATTCAGATTCAACAAGGCCTGAAAATGAGGAGACCAAACCGAATATGAGTTTGGAGAAAATCAAAACTGATCTCAGCAATCTGTACAAAAATCTCTTGTCCTTTGAAAAAATTCTTCCCAAAGATCTTAAATAGAACCGAGCCCCTTTGTTGTTTGGATTTTTGAAATTCTTTGTATTTACATATGCGAATCAAAAGAGCGATTTAATTATAATTGTAATTTTAAATTTCCAAAATTGGGGTGCGTAAATTTCATGAGCAAAAAAAAAAAAAAATCAAGTGTTTTGTAGTTATGTCTATGAGTAATCAAAAAGTTAATTTCAAAATGTTTTTATCAAAGAAATATCCATTTAAAAAAACAATCAATATTTGAAATTAATTTAATTAAACTTTCCATTTAATTTAATAAATTGGGAGCAATCTTTATTTTTATTAATTAGTTTTTCAAATTTTATTTCCAAGTTCTAACTGGAAAAATTTCTGTAATCAAATGAGCGAATAAATTCGAGCAATTTTCATAAAGAACGTTGTAAACTTTTGTTTTTGGAAGGTCTCAGAATGGTTAAAACACTTCTTCTCACTGCCATTTGTTCTGTTTTCAGGAAACGAGTTTTTGAGACCAGTGAAGAATATCCTCTGATTTGCACGTGAAACTTTTACAAACAGAAATGATTCAAATTCGATGAAAATTCAAAGGATTTGATTTTTAACGTGGTTGAAATTGATAGCTTATTTTTTTTTTAATTTGTAGAAATTGAGCAAGACTTTTTTATTGACAACATAAAAAGAGTAAAAGTAAACAGATGCTATATATAATATATCAAATGAAAAATTTAGATATTTTCACCAACAAAAAGAATACCAAATTCGAACCAAGTTCCTCAGGTTATTTTTTGAATTTACTTTTCATTTGTAGTCTTAATTTTCTATCTCTCCTTTGATATTCTTCTAGATTTTGTTTAGCTTTTTGAGATTTTTCTTCGTCTTCAGCTCGGAGGTACAAGATGTCCAATCGGTAATTGGAATCGGAAGGAAGAGCATTTTCAGCGTATTGCAATTTAGAAGGCCAATAAGTGCCATATTTCCAGATTATTCGATTGTCGATTTTAAGATATTCAAGCCAAGATCCCTCGATGGTGGCGATTTTTGAGAAGGCGTGGTCTTTTTCTTTGAATTTTAATGTTATCTCTCGGTCTGTCCTGACATTCTCTTGAAGCTTTCTCACAAACACGTCATTAATGCTCCAGATAAATCCAGAGAAATTGTCCTTATGATGTTTCTGTTTCCCTTTAGAATAATGCAAGTTGGCTGAGCCAAAATTTATTTCAGCGTAATATTTGTTTCCAATGTCAAAAAGATAGACTTTATCTGAAAACTCAAAGGTCCTTTTTCCCATTGCAGTGCCATGCATAACTGCGGATGGATATTGTCCAATAATGACTGAATTGGAGTTTTTAAAAGTGGTGGTTAAAAACCCGACTTTTCTGCTTTTTACAGTATTGAATGAAATTGTTGCTGTAAATTCAAGGTTCCCATGGATTGTAAAGTTCTCTCCGACCATTTGAAAGGCCGTGATTGGAGGGTGGTGAGAAATCTGCTCAGCATAAATTGGGCAATTATCAATCATTCCTTGGAATGTCTCTCCAAGGATAGGATTGAAAGGCTTTTGAGGGTTAATTTGTGTGTGGAGAGATGAGATAAAGTAAGCTACCACCATTTTAAATTGTTCTAAACTGCTAGGAGTCTGTCCTCCGAGCCCAAGGAAATGGGGAGCGTACATAAAACTGTTGGCTTGTCTTTCAAGGATGGACCTTGGTTCAAAAATTGTGACAGGGAGAGATACTCCATTGATTGGCTTTCCGAGAAACAAATTGGAACCAAATTGCTTCATCAAGAACCCCAACACTTGCTTCTGTTTTTTCAAGTGTACCTTATTGATCATTTCAAAAGTTCCGTCGGGGTTTTTTGTATAGTTTTTGGCTAAAATGCTTTGAATTTCCTCTTGGGCTGACTCAGGTTTTCTCTTGTGGTTGCTCAGCTTGAGACATTTTTCAAGATATTTGTTGTTATTGACATTATTGATCTGCTCAGCAATGCTCTCCGAACGAGAGATTTCATCTAAAGAGACCAAAGATCCTGAATAATTCGTCGTCGTTGTTGGCATACAAGACTCGTTGGCCAAACTAGGGACCGCCTTATTCTCAATTTTTCCATATTCGACACTCTTTTCTTCATTCAAGAGTTCAGCATCAAAGTTCTCAGGCTCTTGACCGATGTCACCGAGAACGGGGTTGACGTAGCAAGGGATCTCGATATATTCGAGGGTTGTCAAACTCATTCTTTGGAGATAGGGTTGGGAGAATGCAAAATGAAATTAATATTTGCGAAAAATTGGCTCATTTAAATTAAAGTTGAAGGATAAATTTTCTTTTTGGACTGCTTCCAACAGAATTTCCAACTATTAAAACTACAACTTTAACCTTGGAAATTCCTTTTTGAAATTATTAGAATTAGGAAGAATCAAGAGGTTTGAAATTGACAAAATCAAATTTTAAGCATGAAGAAAGGATTTAGATTTTCTTTGGATTCAAATGCAATGGAGAAATGACGAAAATCTGTTTTATCAGTGGAAATTTTTAAACAAGAGAGAGACATAATTTTAACCAAATCAGTAATTATTTCCAGCCAAATCGGACAAGCGAGTTTAAATATTTTCAAATTCATTGATTCAAACGAAAAAAGTGAAAGGATCAGTTTTTCTTTCCACTTTCCAAAGTTGCTATGAGTTATTTGTCTTGAAGGCTCCTCGCCAGCTTGTTTAAATTAAAATTGTTTCAATAAATAAAAGCCTAAAAGAGTTTCTAATTCCTGAATTTCTCAAACGAAAAACAACTTTAAATTTAGTTAATTTTGACTTTTGATTCCTTTTTCAACCTTTTTTTCGAGATATTTATACTTCATTCATGTGAAGGGAGAAAATTATCCCATAACATTCTTCTTGTCATGGTCAGATAAGGCTCGGTAAATTCATAAGAGTCAGGATGGTCGTCAAAGTATGATAAACCTCTGCTGCAGAAACTTGTAAAATCTCTGTCAAATCAAGATGTTTGAGATTTCTAAGAATTTGAAATGGGTAGTTTTCAAGTCAAACATTGAAGATCAAAGTCTAATTGGGATGATTTTCGTCTTTTAATGCTTCAAGGCAATTGATAATTCAGAGTTTTTTGAGATAATTCTTTCTCTCTTCGTGTTTGCATTCTTTTCAAATTTTGAATCAAAGTGGAAGCAGTTTCAAAGGGATTTGAGCTGAGAGATCGTGAATGTTTGGATGAAGACAACTTTTTGTTTCCAAATAAACTTGAAATCTCAAAAAAGGCTCGATCCAATTAATTTTATTCTTCTTCATCAAAGCTTTTTTGGAAGATATTTGAAGATGTCAGCGGGTGGAAACCAAAAGTTTTGATGGAACTTTTCACAAGATCTGACTAAACACACTTCAAGTGTAAGAGAAAACCTGACTGAAAAAAGTGGTTTCGTTTGTGAAAAAAAAATGAAGAAATCTTCAGAATTTTTTTTGGTAAAAATTGGAGGACAGGCCTCAAATCTTTTAATAAATTTATTATTTTACTTTCAAACCAATAGAAAACATATTTTCAATGAGTTTTTTGGAAAATTAAGAAAATTGGATTTTGCTGATCTAAAAATATTCTGACAATAAAAATATAACGATACAATTGAGAGATTTAGGCTTGGATTTGCAATTTTTCTATCTTGAAAAGTTTTTCACCACCAAAGAATCATTCCGGCCAAAAATAACCAACAGGTAAATTTACAGCAAATTGAGTGTTTGAGGAACGATTCTCAAAAAACAGTTCAAAGAATATAACTCTTCATATTTCAAAACCATAGGATAAATATATTATATATTTACCATAAACCATTTTTAATTGAAAAAAAAAGGAAGATTTTAATAATTATTTGGACAAGGATTTTTTTGTTTTGCAAAGCCTCGAGAAAAATCTTTGGTTCAAAAGCTCTGCAACAGATTGAAAAGGTGAGTTGGAAAAATATGCTTATCGACCATACAATGGGTTGAAATACACATCACATTGGTTTTTTTCTCAGAATTTACAGCTGAGAATAAGTGCAATTTGAATTTAATTATTTTTTCTATAATTTGAAAAAAAATGAGAGGTTTGAAGGTGTAGGAAAGTTAAAAAGTTCTTCCTTTTGTTTTTACTTTGACACGAAATTCTAAAAAATTTTGGTCAGGGAAAGAAAATTCACTGGAAAATTATACTTTTTATTGAACTTCTGAAAACACCGAAAAAAAAAATTTTCCGTCACATCCAGATTAAACTATTTAACTCCAAAAATGGATTCTCTCGTAATGTTGATAAATATGAAGAAAAAAAAAAAATTAAAAAAGTCAAACCGCAAGGTCACAGAATCAAAGAAAATTAAAATTCTTTTTTTTCGAATTGAAAGTTTAGAAATTTCGTCATTTACAGAGTATTTTTATCTCAAAAGTAAAAAAAAATTTTCAGTCAAATTGAAATCACTCCAAATCTTGATTTCAAAGATGGGAATAAGAGCTTTGGCAGATATGCCTCAACAAGGGGAAGAAAATCAAAGTAATTTTTGATGTGGAACCAACAATAATCTTTACTTTGAAATTGAGTATTGGTTTAAATTTTATTGATTTTTTGGATTAGAAGTAATTGCAGCTAATTCAACCATGAACATGAACTGCACTTCTCTTGATTCAGAAAGGAAAGCAGATACATCAAAAGCAGTTAAACTTTTCAGCAAACCTTTCGAGCAGAGATCTCCTCATGAAAATGAATATCTCATCCGATCACTCAAACACATGACATTTTTTTCAAAAGAGAGTCATCGTGAACAATCTGACGCGATTTATTCCAAGCTCTTACCTGTGCTAAAAGTGCAGGCTGTCCATGGTCCTTCAGTGGTTGTGCACTCTGGTGAGATGATGAACAAGTTTTTTGTTGTCTTGCAAGGTGGAATCAGAAGATATACCCCAATGGAGCCTCATGAAGTAGAAACTGCAAAAGCTAAGATCTCACACAGGTCCTTGATGGCAAAGGAAAGCGAAACTAGCAAAGCAAACGGTCAAGAAGTTCGAAGAACCATTGTGAGACAGGGTTGCCTTTCAATTGTACCTGAGCATGGAAAGCATCTTGAGTTACCGACGCCAAAGCGAAAAAGTGAGGTCTTTAATACAGAGGAAGGAGAGACACAGGCAGAGGAGGAGGCAAATAATGATATTTTTGGTGTTTCTCCAAAGGAACTAGAGTATTTTGAACAATTACATATGCCAAAATATTGGACCAGCAAGACCTTTAAATACAAAAGAGTGAGAGATTTGCATGAAGGCGATCACTTTGGAGACATTTGTTTGAATTTTGGTTTGACAAATGAGACTATATTATTAGCATGGGATACTATTTATTTACTTTCTCTTGAAAAAAAGCATTACGAGCAAATTTTTGAGCAGAATGTGGAGTCTGCGCATGAAAAAGCCGCTTTTTTCAAAAGTAACCTGCTCTCAAATTTTTCTGATCGCCTCGTCATCAACTTTGCCTCTCTTTTTGAAACTGTTCACTGCCGAACAGGAATCCAGCTTTTCAAAGAGGAAAAGCCAACAGAAGGGTTTTGGATTATCAAAGAGGGAAATATTGAAATAATAAAAACTCTGGAGCTAGACCGAAAGAATGAGAAATTAGAGTTGAGAGATGAGAAATCTCCACTTTTCAAAAAGAAATTGCATAAAGCCTTGGTTGTTACTCTGGGTGTGCCTCAGCTTGTTGGTGAAGAAGAGGTCTTGGGGATCGGAAGGAGGATATTTACAGCAATTGCAAGAGCAAGTAGCAATACATTGTACTACATGGATGGAAAAACTTGGTGTTCTCTAGACGAGTCATTAAAGCAAATAATTCAATACCTGCAAGGGAAAGCAAAGACAAGCATCGAAGGCAAGTTAAAAAGGCTGGTGAACGCTTTAAATGAGGCAAACATTGTGCGAGATCTGTCTCTTCAATATCCAGATATGCCAGTTGAAGAACGAAGCCCAAAGAACTTTATCAGTTCACTGACAAATCATCTTCGCGCAATCGAAAAGGGCTGGACAAGTGATAAGAACCCGCATCTTGATTCGAGAAAGACCCAATTTGACGAAGACTTGAAAGCGCATCCGGATTCGGACTATTTCAAGAAATTAGCAGGACTCAAGTATAAATTTGAGCCGTCCGCAGGAAACCAAAAAAAGATTTTTTCGAAGAAGCACATTTCTGATTCCCACAACAATAGTGAGATCCAAGAACAGGCAGCGAATAAAAACAGCTCAAAGCATTATTATTTCCCGACCTCACTCTATCAGTACTGTATTGAAAGTGATGTTCAAATGATAAAAAATCGGGAGACTCTGCAGTTTAAATTGCTCAAAGAATTGCAACAAAACTCTAGTATTGTGAAAGAAAAATCATCAGAAACGCCCAAGAACATATCATTGGCGACATACACTCCAAAAAGTCTGAAATCAGAAGCCAGGAAAATCGGTCTATTTCAGGTGCACAATAAGAAGATGAAGAAAAAAGCAGAAAAACTGCCTTCAGTCGGACAAAAGGATCATCATGTTTTACGCAAGAATAATTCTCTTCCAGAATTGAGATTTTCATATCTCAGTCAGTCTCCAGATGATGTACAGAGTCCTTTGGATTTTTCCCCATCGCACTCGGAAGCTGGAAAATCTCCAATGTTTTCCTCTCCAAAGAATAGATCTGGATCTGAGGCAAAATCTCCCTTTGAGTATTATGCCAGCAAATTTTCAGAGACACCTCTTGAGAAAGATGAAGTTAAAAATGACATTGTTCCTAGCTCCCTCCAGCAGAAAATAATAAACTACAATGAAATAACTGCGGACACCGATCTATCTGGAAAAAAGAGCAATCCCTTCCATTCCTACCTCAGTTCTGTTTTGGAGTCGAGCTTGAACCAAGAAGTTAGGAAGAGCCATGAATTCTCAGCTGGTTTGAAAAAAGGCCCATCCGCAGTCAGTAAAAAGCATCATCTGATCAAACAAAAGAGGGAACTAGAAGAGAAAGTCAGCTCTCCAAAACACTTTTTCCCTAAGAATATAGCTGCCATTGGTGGAAGAAAGCGGTTTTCAAAGAGTCAGAGCGCTCTGAGTCTTGATCTCAGTCAAACTGAAGAGCTCCAAGAAATTAATAAAAAGATATCAAACCTTGTGCGAGTTAGAAACGTTTCTCTCCACTCAAACCGGCAAAAACTTGTTGGCAGCGGATATGAGTTGAGTGAAGCTCAATCTCCAAAAAATGTTTTAACTGTGGTTACAACGAAATCACAACCGAGTCAAGCAACTTTTCGTTATTAAAGAGAGAAGATTTTCAAAATTAAGGATTTCAATAATTAATGAACGTTTATATTTATAATAAATTAGATAAAAGAGAATTTGTTTTGTTCAAACTCCTATTTTTATTTCTGGAAAATACCTTATTATTTTCAAAAGCTTAATCAACAGTTTATTTAAAGAATTCTCGAAGGCTCAAAATTTACTAATTTTTTCTGAAAAAGTGAACCCATTGGGTTTCTTTTCCTTCAAAATATTGGTTGAGACTCGGGACGAAAAAGATTTTTTGAAAAATCTGCAAAGAGGCTGGGGATGAATTTGGAAAATTTTGGGCCTTGACCTTGAAAATGATGAAAAAAAAAAATGTATTTTGTGGGGGTGGGGTGGAGTTGATTTTTTCAAAAAAGATTTGACCCTTTTCACAAATTTTCATTCACATTTTTTAAAAATATTCGAGAGAGGGAAAAAAAATGGGCAATTCATTCCTTTTAATGAAATTAAAGATATATAAATCAAGGGATAACTTTTTTTAATATTTATTAAAATTTAATTTTCGATACCTGATGAACAATCAAATCATCGGAACTCTAGAAGTGTATCCTGAAGAACGGGATACAAGCAAAAAGAACATCTTTACTCTTAAAGTAGGTGAGTATATCATCGGATCAGGAAAGAACTGTGACATTGTACTTGCCTATCCCAACATTACTCCTCGCCACTGCAAATTAACAATTTCTGCAGATGATGGCAACAAAGTCGAAGATTTGGGTGGACAATTTGGAGTTTTTAGAATGACACCATCCAATCCTCGCCAGAAACTTCGACCAAACACAAAGTACGACTTGGTTCCAAACTCTCCCTTCTACCTGGCAAATAAGTACAAGTGTGTGTTTGCAGCTGAATCTTCAGGTAAGAAATTTTCTTTTTTGATGCTCAACTCGGCCTAGACAATCAAGGAAAACCTGATGAGAGCTCTTCGTCCCTCCAAACAGGCAATAATCAGGAGATCAAGGGCGCCCGAACTCAGAATGCATCCAATGACTTTGATTTGATGCAGGCAACATTGATTTTACCAGAGAATCAGGAGTATAATTCAAACTTAAACACGAGGGGAGCGGCCAGCAACAACAGGCTGAGAGTGAACAATGCAAATATTGAGAATGAAAAAACTCAACTGCTCAATGATCAAGATGAGGATATTGGGGCGACTTTGGTGCTCCCAGAAGAGAATTTCAGGCAGCCTGTGTCCCTTCAGCCAAAGAATAGAGTTCGACAGCAAAATATTGACAATGCAGCAACTCAGATATTGACTGGAGAAGAAGATGATCTGTTTCAGCCAACGCTAGTTTTACCCGAAGAAACTGAGACGAGTTTCAAAGCTCCTCCAAAGAAAAGTCCATTTTTAAGCGTCGGTGGTGGAAATAAAAATCTTCAAGACAATGCTCCCACACAAATTCTTGGAAATAATAACGATGATGATGATCTGTTCCAACCAACATTAGTTTTGCCTGAAAACGAAGACCATCAACCTCAGCATTTAACAGGAAATAGTCACACTAATAAGTTCAAAGCTGGCCACATTGATAATGCCGCAACCCAAATTTTGACTGGAGAAGAAGATGATCTGTTTCAGCCAACATTAGTTTTACCAGAAGAAAATGAGACAAGTTTCAAAGCTCCTCCAAAGAAAAGTCCATTTTTAAGCGTCGGTGGCGGAAATAAAAACATCCAAGACAATGCTCCGACCCAAAATCTTGGAAATAATAACAATGATGACAACGATGATCTGTTCCAACCAACATTAGTTTTGCCTGAAAACGAAGACCATCAACCTCAGCATTTAACAGTAAATAGCCATACAAGTAGATTCAGAGTCAGCAATATTGATTCTGCAACAACCCAAATATTGACTGAGGAAGAAGAAATTCAAGCAACTATGGTTCTCCCTGAACACCAAGAAAATCAAGCTCAGTTTTTGGCTCCCAAGAAAAAAGTGACTTTTGGCGGAATAACAACTAATATGGATAATGCAGTTACTCAAATACTGACTGCAGAAGAGGATGAGATTGGATCGACTCTTGTTCTTCCTGAAAATGATGATCACAATTTGGGAGTGAATAACAATAGCAACAATAGGTTGAGGATTAACAACAATAATAACATTGCTAATGCAGTCACTCAAATTTTGACTGGTGAAGATGATGATGATCTGTTCCAACCAACATTAGTTTTACCCGAAGGTAACGACAATCACTTTAATGCTCCTCCTCCTAAGAACTCTCGCTTTGTTGCTAATATTGATAATGCGACGACCCAACTTCTCACTGATGATCAGATGGAAGAAGAAATTCAAGCAACCATGGTTCTTCCTGACAACAATAGCACGGCTTTCCAAGCTCCTGCAAACAGGAATAGACTTTTACCGCCAAAAGGAAACTTTGAAAATGCTCCTACACAAATCTTAGGGTCTCACGATGAAGATGAAGTTCATTCAGCAAATACTCTTGCTCCACCAAAACCTAAAATCGTCGTTTCAAAGCCCAAAATGAATATTGAGAACGCTGCAACTCAGATCCTGACATCTCATGAAGATGAAGGTGGATTTAAGAAACCAGCAAATCCAAGATCTCCTCGTATGTCTCGAGCTGACTTGGAATTTGCCCCAACACTTGTCTGTGAAAATGAAGAACAAGAACCAGCAAGTGGAAAAAAAGCAGCGCCTCCTCAGTTTGATCTTGAAAATGCTCCAACTCAATTTGTTGAAAATGACGAGGAGGAAGAAGAGAGACCTGCGAATAAAGCTGCGCCACCTAAATTCGATCTAGAAAACGCTCCAACTCAATTTGTTGAAAATGATGAGGAAGAAGCGAGACCTGTGAATAGAGCTGCACCACCTAAATTCGACATTGAAAACGCTCCAACACAGTTTGTGGATAACGAAGAAGAAGAGGAGGAAAATAAAAATCCTCCATCAAAGAAAAAGCCTCAGTTGTCCGCTGCAGATTTGGCAAATTTGCCAACTCAACTTGTCGATACTGAAGAAGTCGAAGATCGGCCAAATGTGAAAAGACCTGCTGCTGCAAACTTGGACAATCTTCAAACTCAAGTTTTAGGAGACAACACTGACGATCACTACTTAGCAGCACCATCTGATAATCAAACTAGAAAAGTGGCTGTCCCAGCTCAGAACAGAATCAAAATATTGTCAGGGTCAGGGGAGAAAAAGTCATCAACTCTGACCGTTCCTAATGTCTTTTCAAATACTCAGGGTGATGATTTGACAGATTTGTTTGAAAGTGAAGAAACTTTCTCCATGAGAAAGGTTTTGTCAAATGAGAATTCGACATCATCAACATCAGGCTTCCAAAAGCTCAAGGGAGTGGTCAACAAAACTGAGACTGAAGAAACAAAGGCTTCTGCTCCATCTCCAAATAAAAAACCTGAAGCTCCTGCTCCATCGACATTTGCAAATATTGGCAATAACAGAAGATCTCAGCAAGCTACCATCTCAAACTCCCAAGGATCAGCCTCTCAAGATTTAGCCGGACCAGAAGCAAGTTTGTCAAGTTCGCTTCCCAGCACCCTTCCCAGTACTCTTTCATCAGACGAGCCAAAGACGGCAAAACAACTTCGAGATTTGATGAATCAAAAGAAAAACAAAGCTGCTGAAGCAGAAGAATCAAAAGTCGAAAAGAAGAAAGTCCAGGGAACAAGAAAAAACGCCTCCAAAAAAACAGAGGGCACAGATAGAATGGAAGTTGAAGCTGAGAATAAAAGTCAACAAGCTGATAGTAATCCTGAAGCTGAGGCTGAGGAGAATCCTAGAAGAAGGGTCACGAGAGCAGCTGCCTCCAAGAATAATGAAGATATGAGCAAGTTGGAAAGTAAGCAGGAAAACAAGAGAAAAACCAAAGAAAAAGTCAATAATCCTGTTGAAGAAGAGGAGGAGGAAGAGGAAGAAGAGAAAAGTGCTCCAAGAACAAGAGGACGACCCAGGAAAAATGCAGAACAGGCATCTCTTGAAAAGCATGAAAACGAGGCAACCACCAAGAAAAAGCTCAGAGAAGCTGAAAACTCTCCTGATACTGACCCCCAAGTCAGCAAGAGGAACAGAAGAGGAGCCAAAGAAGACGAAATGGAGACGGAAACATCGAAAAGAAATGCATATCAAGTTATGTTTTCAGGCTTTGATAAAAATGACAATGAATTTGAGGAGTCAAAGAAATCATTAGCTAATTTAGGGGTCAAGGCAGTTGAAGAGAAAGATAAAAATTTCAATGTGCTCGTCATGGGCAACAATTTTAAGCGCACAATCAAATTTTTGTTGGCTTTGAGCAAAGGAATCGACATCGTATCATTTAAATGGGTCCAAGATAGCATTTCCAAGGGCAAGGTTATGCCACCAAACAACTACATTTTTGCTGACAAGGACGTTGAGAAGAGATACAGTTTCAAGTTGGCCAAGACTTTGGAGAAAACCAAAGAAAACTCAGACGGCTTTTTGACTGGGTATCGTGTCTATCTGGGAAATAATATCAAGCCTTCTCTTGAAGAAGTCAAAATGATTGTTGAAAGTGCTTCAGGAACTGTCGTGAAAACGAAGCCAACAACTTACAAATCTGACACCCTCATCATCCTCGATGAAGACGACGACAAAAATATCAAATCCTTTAAAAACCTTAAATACTCACCTTATTCAACCGAGTTAATATTTGCTGGAGTTCTCCAACAAAAATTAAACTTGAAAAAAAATCAACTCTAAAAATGGATTAATTGTTGTTTAATTTTGTTTGTTTTCCCGTAAGTCAAAATGCATATAAAATTATGAATTGAGTGGAGATCTCTAGGATATTGATTAATATTCAAAGTCTTTTGTTTACTTGAAATTCACGCTAACTAACATCTTTAAAAAAAATTATTTATGTCGATTAGGTCTAAAATTGATAAATTCAATAAAAATTTTGTGTTTTTACTCCAAGCTGTTCTACAAAGAATATCAATTCCTTGGCGTAAATTTGGCAATTCTTGGTATTTTTAGTCTCGGCAAAGATTTGAAACAATGAAAACGTTCTCAGGTTGTATCGAGATAGAGAGAGGATTTAAAAAAAGTTTATGAGTTTTTGATTTTTGATTGATTGTCGAAAACTACTTTTTTATGAGGCCTGTTTTTATAAAGGGTTGAATTTGTATTATTCTGGTTTCACAATAGTCTACAATAAGTCCCTGATTATTTTCTTAAATGATAAAAGAGGCCTTGATCAATCCAAGGAAGAAGCTTGTTAGCGACCTCGCCAGGTCTGGAATGAAAGTTAGTCAAGACAGCAGCTTCCTCCAGAAAGTCTACGATCCAAATGGTCAAGGAGGTCAAAAGGAATTTATTAAACAAAAAAAAGAAGCATACTCGCCTTACTTACCCCGTTATAAAAGTAGTGGATTAGTTTCTTTCCTTTCCTAAGCCTCCTACTATTTAGAGAACCAGAGGTCATTTAGTGTGAAGGAGAAAAGAACATCGAATCCTGAAGTGAATCAAAGTCAAATAGCAGCACTTCAGGAGAAAATCTTTGGCGATCTTGAAAATTTTGAAAACTCTGTGATGATGGAGTCTGGACGTTCTTCTCAAGCTTCAATCGTTCAAAACTATTTCGAAGAAAACCCTTTTTCGGCAGGCACAAAAAAATTTGATTCCCTTCCTTTTGGGAAAGATTTGGATCTATTTCGCCAAAAATTCAAAAGAGCATTTCCAAACCAGCCTGATAAGTAAGTGTATTTATGCCAGAAAGTCCTAATATATTGATAGGCCGCCTGAAAATAAGTCTCCAAATGGAGGAGGTCTTGAGTATAAATTAAGAAGAGGTAAACAAAGGGTTTTGTGTGGGTATTAAATCAAGTAGGAAAAGTATCGCTCCAGGTTAAACCAAGAACCCAATCAGTTTACACCCAGAGTATAAGAACCAATCTTATTCTCAAGCAATTTCAGAACGCCAGATCAAAACAAAATAAAGACCGGTCCAAGAGGACGAATTTAAATACATCAGAGTCTGGAATTAAGAAAAGGAGAGATTTGAATCAAAGCTTTGGCCCAACACATCATAACAACAGCTTTCTTCAAAAGGCTTTAAATGAACGAAACCAAAGTTTTGACTATCCATCAAAAAGCAACAAAACTGATATTTCAATGGATGATTATGATGAAAAATATCGAAGCCGGAGTCCATTATTGGGCGAAAAATATCCCCAAAAAATTAACCTTGGCAAGGTGAGGAGCGTCTATTCAAAAGATAACACAAGCTTTTATCAACCAAGCTCAAGCAAAGAGAGAATAGTTAAATCCTTCAAACATAAGCATTCTGATCTGGATCCTATGCCGATGATTTTCTCTTCATTGGAAAAAGAAAGCAATCCAAGGATTGAGAAGAGGCATCATCATCGATCGCTGGTCATGAATGAAGAGGAAACGAATAAATTAAAGAGTTCAAAGAATGAGTATTCTGATTTGTTGACTAAAATTCTAAATGAAACTGAAAAGCCAAAATATCTCGATCCAGAAGTCGCTAAACAAGAAAATAAGAGAAAGGAATGGCTTGCAGCTTTTGAAGAAAAAAAGGCTCAATTGAGGAATTACTATAAAAATCTCCAGCAAAAGAAAACTCGTGACAAACTTCAAACAGAACCTGATTACAACTCTTCCAAGACAATTGAGAGAAGTTTTGGAGATGTATCGAGTATAAAATCCATTTGCGAGCCCACCCAACAACAACAGCAGCAAGATTTTCAACCCTTGCCGGTCGGTACATCTTGGGGTCCTTCTGAAATTCATAAAAAGTATTTCCTTGGTGGGAAAAATCTCCCTCAAAGAAAATTACTCGTCAGGTAGTAAGTCTTTTCACTTTGTATTCTTAATTTATATCACATGTGAAATTTTAATTTTGGGAAATTTGTATTGTATGTATATTTTAGTATTATCTATCGCCTTTTTCCGTTGAAAGAAGTCGAGTCAAAAAAAGCGTGAAAAGTAAGTTTTAATTTAGAGAACGTTTTTTTCAGAGTTCAGAATTTGGGATTTTGAGAATCTGGAGCCTTTGTGAAAAATTTACCAAAAATGAGAGACTTTTTTTTTTGCTATTTCACTCATATTTTTTCATAATTTTCGGGTTTTCAAGTTTTCAGAGGAAATATTCATTTAAAAAAAAATAGGTCACATTTTGAGTCGGAATGGTCGTTAACTGTTTTTCTCTCGAGAAGTTGTTTTTGCATTGAAGAAATTTCATTCAGGAGAATCAATTAAATTTTTTTCGAGAGTTTTTGTTAAAAAAAATCGATTTTTGGTAGAGAAACAGAAAGAAAATTGTTGGAAAAAATTTTATTTTTCAAAATCAGAGGGTCAAGAAAAAAAATCCGGACGATTTTTCGAAAATCAGGAGAGCCTGTGAAAACCAGGAGGATTCCAATTTCTTTTTCTTTTTTTCAAAAAGCTGACTTTCAGTTTTTTTCTGAGAAGAGTTATCGTCGACTAAAGAGAGAAAAAAACTCCGTGCAAAAAAAATTGTCAATCGACAATTCTCATGATTTGAAATTTTTCTGAAGACTTTATATATTTTTGGATAAGAAAAATTTTTTTTTTGACATAAGGAATCCAGGCGAGCCTTGAGAAAAACATAAATCTTTGAGAATTTGATACAAAGCAATTCTTTTACTAAAAGTATAAATCTATTTCCTGAGAAATCAAATTGGGAATTAGGAACAGAATCAGTATCGGAAGAATCAGAAAAGTCAGGAATTTTGTTCCCGTAGATTCTTAGGGAGTGGAAAACATGTGGATTAAGGCCTTCTTGGATGTCACAAAATGGCCACTTTACGCTACCCTCACCCTTGAAGGATGCTGAGACGGTGAAACTTATGTATGCAAGGAGAAGCAGTTTTAGCAAACTTTTTTATGATTTTTTTTTAGGACTCTTGACTTTGAAAGAAAGACCCAAAATATTTTGAAAATTTTACATCGATTAATTTCAGAGAAAATTTCAGTTAAATTTTATATTTTTGAGGAATTAACAAAAATGAGTTCCAACAACTACATTTATGATGAAGCACAACCAAGTGGACATGGTTTTTCTTTCTCGCATAAGTTGGAATATGATCTCACATCTCCAAAAGCCAAAAAGTTAGCTTCTCGACTTGAAAAAAACGAAGATCAATTCTCAAACAGAACAAATGCCCATAAATCAACAAATCGAGGTGGAAGAAGCTTTGACTTGTCTCCTGAATTAACTTTGGATGATTTAAGAGAAAAATTAAAAGCTGGTGGCACTACAGGTAATCTCCTGCCTCTCTCGGGTTACATAATCTCGCCCTTTCACTAGATCATAATCCGAAAAGACCTGATGATTTATCAGACATCTTGCAAAGTTCTTCACGTGCTCCTGAGAATAAAGGATTGAATCAGAGTATATCTCCAAAAGCGAATCAGAGGAAGCATACTCCTGGGAAAGAAAGTCAGTTTGAAGGCTCAGACTATAAAGACAGTTATCGACCTTATTCCAGCCAAGCCTACAGAAGCCCAAAAGGATCATACCAAAAAGATGGCTTGCTCTCTTCAAGTCCTTACCAAACTTACACACAGAGTATAAGCTCATATCTCAAAAGCCCTACGAGAAACATTTACAACAACGGGGACCTTTCGGACCGCATTCAGACAAATTATTCTGAGCAAGAACAGTCATTAAAATACTCTAAATCGCATAAATACAATCCGATGACTCATTTAACTGATGGGCTTGTAAGAAACTAATTGAGAGCATCCTTGTTTAACCCTCTTTCTGTTAGAGATCAAGAAGCTCAACTCCAAAAAAGGACAAGTTAGGATACACTGATACTAAACTTTACTTTGGTGGTTCAACATACTTGTTAAATTCGAACAATGAGAATAGCCAAAGCCTTCAGCAAGAATTAAAAGCCAAAATCGAACAGTTTAACAAAAAGTTGATGGAAGTGCAAGAGGGACTCGGTCAATCTAAATCTTCTCAAGATCCCTATCAAATTTCACTCAGATCAATGAAGCCTCTCCCTAATGAAGATTTGTTGGATGGATCTTTGAGAACAGGCAAGGGTAATCAAAAAGCGCCCCTTTCCAGTGTTGGAGACGAAAACTCCAAAAATCTGGGCAATAAGGAAGATAGAAATCAACCTCTTAACATTCACAATTTAACTGAAACACAAAAATCTGCTTCAGATGTTTCTCAGGACTATTCACACAAATTCCAACAAATGAAATTAAAGTATTTGATAATTACAAGAAAACCTCTTAAGATTTCTTAATTTAGATATGCTGATATGTTTAAACCTCAAGAAATGAAAGCAATGACAAATCCATACAAGATTTTGCGTCATAGGTTTGATAAGAAGCTCGACGGGCTGGTCAAAGATTATGTTGATCAAACAACAGTTTTACAATCAGAAATTGATAAAAATTTATTTTTCACAACAACTAAATAATGAGATTTGAAGTTTGAACTGTATTTTTTCTTGAAATATTTTTACCTTTTTTATAATTATTCACATTTAAATTAGAAATAATAACCAAAATTCAAGTATTAGCACACACAGTATGGATATTAAAAAAATAAGATAGTTTTGTTTTTACAAAGCATTGATATCAAGAATAGCTTTACTTTTGATTTGTCGGAAGAATTGAGATTGGGGTCTTTTCTTGAAGTTGAGGAGAATTTTTTGATAAGGATCCAAGTCAACAGTACTTACAGTATTCATGAAATTTGAGGATGATGATACAAAATCCATTGATTCTTGTGTCACCAAGTCACGAGTTGATAACCGGACTCTCAGCGGAGAATTTTCAATTCTTCGGCTTTCTCTAAATGACTGAATTGCACCATTAGATTTTGCTCTGGGAAGTTCCTTTTTTGGAGGCAGCCTCTTTTCAGGATCATCCTTTGCTTTATACATTTCCCTGACACTTGATTTAACATTCCACCATGTATTGGTAAAACGAGCTTTAAGGTTAGCTTTCATATTGGCCTTCATGTTGGCATGAAGCTTGCTCATGCTTTTGCTTATCAAGAAGTCTTTTGTTAAACTGCTGATTTTCGAATCATTCATCTTGCTTGTCTGTTGCCTTTCTGGATCGCTAGCCTGGGTATTAACTCCAACATCCTCAGATTTTTTTATGATAACGCCTTGGATTGATTTGGGAATGCTTCCAGAAAATGCATATTTCGCAAGAGCTTCTGGAGTCATTCCATTATCAGCTGCGCTCCTTGGATATAATAGTTTTCTGGCATTACTAATGACGAAGCCTCTGATTTCTTCATAGGCCAGAGTACTCCGGGAAATATCAGAAATTTTAAAGGGGGCACTTGGATGGAGTCTGCTGAAGATTTCATCTGTAATATGGTCACTATAATAGGCTTCCAGGATATTGACGCCAACAATTCTCTTGATATTTTCGTAGTGCTGTTTGAGAATGTTGTTTAGGAGTTTTACAGATTCCCTTCTCTCAGTTTCTTTATAATTGTGCTCGACTCTTTTTGCAAATCCACCCTTTGAGTCAAAAAATATGAGCTCGTCAGCATTATGGAGCTGTTCTTCTTCATGAGTGGTTAAATGTAACGAGTTATACTCCACTCTTGAAATGTTCAAGAGCCAGGCTGTTCCAGATTCATCTTTGGCAAAATCTCCTCCCATTTTTAGGATTCTAATTCCAGAATACTTCTCCAGAAAGTGGTAGATTTTTATGAGCATATACAAATAATATTCTTTTTCATTATTCCATCTGAGATCGTCTTCAAATTTTTGTATCTCCTCAGGAGGAATATAGTCCTCTGAAACACGATGGATTTCACCATTTAGTAATCGGATTTCGCTCAGTGCTCGACTAAAAAGCGGTGTATCCTTTTGAGTTTCATAAACAAAATAAACTCTTGTTGCGTTCTGTATCAATCTCTATGGTTCGAGAGTGAGATAAATTGGTAAGAATTTAATTGCTCACCTTTGTTTTCAAGCAACTTTGGATATATTGAATTTGCTTCCAAATTGGGTCAATCTTTCTTTTGAGCATCATATTACTAAACTCGACTTCAGTCATTAAAGTAGCAGAATCTAGTGTTATTTAAGTTGTTTGAAACTTTAACTTTACTCACCATCTTTAAATCTGACCAAGCCAACTTCTTTATGAACAAAGCTTTCTGTTTCTCTAAAGCCAAGTGAACTTATTCTCTTCTAATTTTATAAGAAATAGGCTATTTATTATTTTTTTACTGTCTTTGCCATATTGAGTGAGGAAACAGACTCGACAAAGCTCTCCATTCGGGTGGTTCTTTTCGACTCCAACATGTTTGGACCAGTTGATTCCTCCCTTGGACTCGTCATAACGGCCTCTTCATCTTTTTTCAATCGATGTTCTTCAAAATACTTTCTCAATTCATGCAAGACAAGTTTGTCCTTTTGCTTGATAAATTTGATTGTTTTATCCTAGTCGAATAACCATCAAAGAAAACAGTTATGCGAAGTTTTACTTTGCCTGTATATGCTATGAACTTGCATTCACCTGAAGAAAAACAGGCAGTTTCAGGGATAAATAATTGAAGTCCTTTTGAATGATTACGAGAGTTAGAGAGCCTTTTGAGAATGAAAGCAAAATCTTTTTCGGCCTCGTGTGGGTTTGGATGGATCTCAAAATTAAAGTTTCTAAAGAAAGCTGTCTCTGGTCTTTGGACAATGGTTGCCGATTTCTTTTGCGTCTGAACTTTACAAACGTTACATTCGCATTTAGAATTTTGCTCAGCGTGATTTTTGAAGCACAAATCTGTTTGTGAAGACCCTTCATACCTTTTACCAGTATGATGTTCAATGAATTTAAATTCGACTGTTTTATGATGGTCAATTATTTTATCAACTTCTTCGTCATCTTTGCTCTTCATAGAATTAAAGCTTGAGCTTTTTCTCATTAAGGAGACTTGACCATAACTCCTGAGTTTTGCTATTGTTTTCAGCTCCCCAACCCTTGAATGATGAGAACTCTTTAACGTTTTCCGAGCTGATCTTGGTAAATTCGCAACACTCTGTTCGTACATTTTAAAGTCAGATTAAAGTTACAGAAATTTCTTCCTAAAAAAATCCTTGCAAGTTTTCATTTTAGTCTTTTCTCTGATTGGGGAAAAAACAATATGATAGTGAAAATTTTGTGAAGGTTGCAAATGAGGTTCGTCAAATGTTCTTAGAGAAGCTTTCGACTGGAAATGAATGATCCTGATATTCTCTAAATCTTTGCTATGATCAAAGAATTTATTTTTACTTTCAAAGTTATTTTGACTCTCTGTCGATAATATCAAAATTAAAAGTTTTGAATTGAATTGAAATTCTGGTTGTGGACAATTAAATTCGAAATTTAGAATTTATAATTGATATTTTCTGGAGTTGGTACAGAAAGTGCCATTTCAAAATTCAAGAGGAGTTTGGGGTAAATGTTGTCCAACATTCTAAGGAAGAATTTGATTACTTCCAAAAATATATAATTATCCAAGGAGACAAACAATTCTGACAGATGAAAGAAATGTGGCTTTTTTGAAATGAAAATTAAATTCAATGAAATTCAAAAATTAAAATGCGACAGAAATTAATTAATTTTAAAAATATTAAAGAGAAATTTTTTTTTATTCACAGAAAGAATTACAAATTTAATTTTCCACTCAAAAATATTTGAAAAAAAAAGTATTTGAGACTTTCCTGAAATTTCCTCTCTGGTTTGACTCAAATTTATTAATTTTCTTCCACCCTGTTCTTTTTCTTATTATTCTTAGCTTATGATTAAATGCCTGATTTTTATATTTTTGAGACCTCGCTCTGTTTTTTTTGTTGAGGGTCCTTTCTCAAAAGAAAATTTTCCTTTCCTGAAATCTTCAAAGATCTTTTGGGAACTCTTGTTTGTCCAGTCCAAGATTTAAAAAAGTGGGCAACCTGAGCATTTTGAGGGAATTTAAATTCTCTATCCTCAATTATTTCTTACTGGAGAAGGAAAAAATACTGTATTTGATTTATTTATTTGGAAAGGAAAGGAGTATCAAACACTTCAACTAAAAAAATTTCTCCCAGACATCGATGACTCAAAAAATATAAAGATGGGCCTCAAAACAGTTTTTGTCTTGAAATCAGCAAAGGGCGGGGATAGGAGTTGCTCAAGAACTTTTAAACTTTCAAAAGATGAGCTGAATTTTCAATTCGAGCTCAGATTCTCCAAGATTTCTGATGAACTCACTTTGAATGAAAGTGGAAAGGCAGGTACCTCTGATATGACTTACAATCGTCATGTCAGCACAAGGATGAGACTTATTTGACTTGTTTAAAGTTTTTCTCAGTTCCTATCGAAACAAGTGCAATCTTTTCTCCTCACAACATACATATCTTTTGAAGATTTCAGATAAAAATAAATATTTTAGATTTTTCACTTTGAGACACAAATTTAAATTTATTAGATATTTCGCTGCAGGATGTTATCAAAAGTCTTGGTTGGAGGTATTGCTTTGAGTTTGGTTTCAGGTTATTATTGCTTGAAGAAGGAGAAGAAGCTTTATGATCTTTTTGAGAGTTTAAAAGAGATTCCCGAATTTGACTTTGATTATATTGGTACACTTTCGGATGTTCCACTCAATAAGCCTTTGGCTTTATGTGCAAATTTCGACCTTGATCATACAGCTGCTCAGCCAAGTCAATACAACACAAAGAGAAAAGTTATTTATTCAGTGACAAAAAAACTCTTGCCTGTTGAGAAGAAGGTAACCAAGCAGAACTTGAATGATGAAAATGAGTCTTTTGATGAATTTTACAACTCCATCCCTAATCAGAATTTGCCCAAGGTTTATTTACTCAACAACAATCAAGAGAGAATAGAAATTCAGTGGCCCGGATCAGATGTTCGCGAAATCGGGTTATTCAATGTGAAGCCCATCGCCGAAAAAATTGATGTTCAGTCATTAAAAAGTGTAAACACTGAGACTTTACTCGAAAAAATTCAAAACCTTGCTCCTTCAAAAAGAAAAGCCGAATATGGTGAAATTGGTTTTGATGCTGGAGAAAAATACGTTTACATCGGAGAAGTCCGCCAGCCTCTCCCTTCAGAATTGGGCAAAATAAAAACAGATTTAATTTTCAAACCTGAATATGTGTTGGGAGACTCAAAGCACTACTTCCTTAAATACTTGGATGGGCAACTTATAAAATTGAACCAGCAAGGAAAAGCTTGTTTCTTTGTCGCTATTGGGTTAACTGCTGCCCATCTTGCATACAAAACCTACTTACGTCAAACTGCACAGAAAGAAATGCTTGAGCAATAAATTTATATTTTGTGACTGAATTAATGAGAATTAACTCACTCAACTCAAACATATCTCTCCATTTTGCTATTTAATTTAAAAGAGAAAAAATGCTAAGATTTCGCATTTACATTGAGGAGTGTTTTGAAGTAAAAATATTTTGGAGTTGAATTTGAATGATTTAGAGTTATTTCAATTTGTTGGTTCCTTTAGTCTAAATAGGTCTAAATAATGATAAAATTTCCCCAAAAAGTAGGAGCTTTTCCCAATCACATTTGAACTTGAATTTTAAGCTGAGTTGAATTGAAACCTTCAAACGCTAGATGATGAAGTTCATGTTTTGTGATTGACTTCATCTTCAAAGAAATATTATTTCTTCAACTTTTTTCCGGCTAATTTTATAATAAACCTCCCTTGCTTGCTCAAAAATTCCAACAACATGGGAGCTGAAATTTTGAAGAGCTTTCATCTCAAGAAGCTTGTTTGATCAATATGGTCCTTCATAAACAATTACTGAACCAGTATTTTGTAAATAAATCTTGGTTCTACTACTTGACAAATTATAAAAAAAAGTTTTCTTTATCCAAAAAATTAGATGTACTGTTTTCTTTTACACTCTTTCTCATTCAAGAAGAGATTTCTTCTTCAGCAAGTTTTTCCAAATTGTCCCAGTCCTCGGCGGTTGACAAGAAGAAATTATTTTTAATAAGCTTCTGGGTCTGGGAGTACTTCAAGAGGAGTTCGCGATTTTTAATTTTTGTACGATTTATCTTCTCTCGCACCTTCCAAAATTAGGTTTGTAGCGAGGACATTTAACTCTTTTTCCTAATTTTTTGGACATAAAAGTTCAAGCGGCCAAGATATTAACTCCCACTGGTTTTTCGAATTTATTAATTGGTTTGCGCTGGAATAAACTCATTTTCAGCGGGATGGCTAAATTCACACTAGGCGCGAATCAATTAAAAAAATGAGAGTTACAGGTAATGATATTACCGTTTTGATCGAGGGGCATTATAATTGAATTTGAAAAAGAGAAAAACAAAATGAGTCTCTTCCTTGACGTTGAAACCAAGAGTATTGATTTTGATGACCTTGAAAAAGGTTATCTTCGAGCATATCCCCAAAATTATTTCTCGTAAGACATTACTTGTTTTCCTTTTTCTCAGCTTCTTTCAGACCCTCCACAAGCACATCAGAAATGAGAACAACTCTCTTAGAAGTCAATAAGCAAAAGACTTCTATCAAACTGAAGGAAGACCCTTCATTGGAGTCTCTCCTCGAGGCTCATTACAATCATAAGACTGAAGTTTGGGAGATCTTCCAATACAACGTCAGATCTCGCAGACAAAAGACCTCACATCCTATTGCCTATCTCAAGGCTCATTGCAAAGGCAAATGGGCTCTTTGGAGTGCAAGCTGCGAATATTGTGACAACAATTATCATTTAAATTGTGTTGACTCAGCTACTCCAAAAGAGTATAGGGAACAACTTATGCTCATTGAAAGCGTATAAATACACCATGAATTTTCTTCCTAACTCAGTTTTCAGAATGTTGAAGATTTGAGCGACTCAATCATGTATACTATGAATATCATCATGCCTTCTATTGATCATGAAAATAAGAGAAGAACTTGGTACAAATTCAATCTTAGATGTGGACTAATTTCAAAAATAGGTGCGCTCGTAAATATCCCCATGCCAATGATTACAATAACGAAAGCTTCCTTATCAAGGATTTCGATAAAAAAAGTACTTGAACTCAATGAGAATTTGATCAATTAATGTCAATTAGAGTCGCCAAAAACATCACCAAAGTCATCCCCCAAATCATCAGCACCCGAGGACGACTCTGTATCTCTTTGCACAGTGAGTCCACAATGGGATGAAGGCTTGCAATCGTTCTGCATTGATTTTGGAGGCAGAATTCAAAGAAACTCAAAGAGAAATTTCCAAATCCAGGTTCTTTTTATTAATTCCAACAAATACTAAAAGTTAGTAGAAGTCTGATGATACCCAATCAAATATCATGTGCCAATTCGGCAAGAAAGATCGCGGTTTGTATATCTTGGATTACAAAAACCCACTCAGTTTGGTCCAAGCATTATCCATCGCCTTGGTCTCTTTACAATGGGAATAAAGCTCGCTCTTCTTGATCTCTTTTAAATACGTTCTAAAAGCCTCAATGTATTTATTAAAAAATTATTTATGAGGTTTTCTGATTTTATATGAAATGTATATAGTATTCTGTCTCTTTCGTTTAATAAATTTGATTTGTATATTCCTTTTGCAATTCGATATATTATCTACATAATTAACAAATTATTTTAATTGCTTTCATCATTTTTTACTCTCACTTTTCAAAAGTCCTCTCGCTCTTTCAATCAATCATATGAGATCTCATTTCATACATAAAGAATTTTTCTTGGTATTTTCTTTTATTCCAAGAGAAGATTACGTTTTGTCATAATGAGGAGGGAAAACATGTCTCTGAAATCTTTCTGAAAAGCAAAAGTGTATTTTTATCAGGTCCTTTTCCATTTCGCTTAAAGAAAGAGAGGGAAAAGTTGTTTGAGCTTTTCAATATTCAAATGTTGTTGAGTTTTTATTAATTTTTAAGGGGAGTGCGCGCAGATTTCTCCGCGCTACAGGTAGGAAGACAAATAATGTTTGGAAGTAAACAAGAGAGGGGGATACACAAGATGGTGATAATTCTCAACAATCACTTGAAAAGGCTCTTGCGAATGAGGGAGATTTCATTTGTCGATGGGAGTTTCTAAATCGAAAAGATGAACTGACTTATCTTTTCAGTTTTTTTGGAGCTTTCTTCTTCATGAACAATCTATTCTCATAATATTGAGTCTTCAACTGTCATAGAGATACCGTGTCATTGAACAAAAAAATTTCCCGAATTTGAGTAAAAATAAGAGTTATAATAAACGCTAAATTGAGTTAGAAAAATTTCACACCCTTCTTTTCTTGCAATTCCGCGATGATTCTGAGTTGATATGTTTTTCCTGCTTTCATGAAGAAGTATGAAAGCTTGAGAAAACCTTTCTCTAAAAAATGAAAATCTCTATTCTCATGAAAGATTTTCACAGAAAATTCGGAAAAGAATTAATTTGTGTCAGAAAAAAGTTTTTGGAGTTTTGGAGCGTTTTAAATAGAATTTTACTGCTAAAAATATTTTAGAGTTTTGATCGCAAATGCAAAATTCCTCGTGAGTAAAATTTCGTTGAAGAAATTGCCAACTAAAGTTTTGCAATGATTATTGTCAAGGAAGGATTGAGAAAAACTCAAGATGATGGAGAAAAATTTTGTCACAAATCTTGAAAATGTGTAAATTCAGAATTTGAAGAGATTCAAAAAAAGTTTTTTTTCATAAAAATTTACTGATGACAAATGATTTTTAAAGAAAAAGGGATAATTTTTTTCTAAAGGATGAAAAAATGTGAGTGTGAACTTAATCTCAAAAAGACTGGAAGTATCTACTCCCTCTTGAAGAGGAAAAGAAGAATAAAATAAATTTTGTTGGTTTTTTTTTTAGGAATATTCATGTTCAAAACAGTACAAAGTTTCACTTTCATATTTTTTTTGGGTGAAAATTTGCCATTTTGAACTCATTATCTTGGCAAAACTCTCTTGTTCGAATTTCTCTGAAGAGAGAAGGAATCGAGTCAACGAACACGTTTACAAAGGATGGAATAGTTTGCTTGCAATTTATTGAGATATTACAAAATATGCATCCAAGAGTGAGAAAGACTGATTGAAAAAATTGATTAATAAAAATTTTTTGAAGTCAGAAAAGGTTCTTTTATTATTTTAATCAATGTATAATACATTGCTTAGGAACTCAAAACAAGAGAAAACCAAAATATTTTTGTTCTTTTAATTGAAGACTCTTTTTCTCAAAAAACACAAATTCTATTTGCAAATCAAATGAAGCATTATTAAAAAAATTTAAGATATTTTTGAAAAAAAAAGTGAGCAGCTTTTATCATGCCACATCAAGTCACAAGAATCTCTTGAAAAGTGTTTTTCAGAATTTTTCTGATTGGTTCTCATGAAAAAATTGTTTCATTTCTTCAAATATATTTAAAAAAAAGGGTTTTAAAAACTTTTCCTGAGATCAGAAATTTGAATGTCATTGGTTGATGTTTAATTGACATTAGAATATTTTTTTCCGTCTCTCAAAAACTCCGGCGCTCCTCAATTGATCTTTCCTTAAAAGAGTTTTTTTTTTGAAAAGACTTGAATAATGGAATTTGAAAAGAATAAACATTAAAAAGACATTTTTGAAGGGAGAGACGAGATTGATTTATTCTGAAATTCAAAACGAATAATAATAATGTTACACAGAGCAGAGGACAACATAATAAAATATGATTGAATTATTTAAATGGAAGCATAATATTTCCAATAATCATACGCTAATTCAAAGTTTTTGACAAAATACAAAGTTCCATTTTCATCTCTGCGAAGATCTTCGTGAGGGTCAAAATTACGATCTCGCAATTTATCAAAGGCGCCTTCCCAGTTACTATATCTTCTCAAAAGGAAATAATGATCATAATGAGTGAGGACATTTTTGACATATCCAAAATTTCGATCGATTTTTTGTGCAGCTTTTCTGGTCCAGTCCTCAATCGCATCCTTCAATGATGGCAAATTAATGTTAATTGGCCCATCGGTGAGAGCGTGACTCATGTAAACATCGCATGCTCCTGAAATACAAAGATCCGGGACACCATTCATATTTCTAAAGTTATCTTTGGTCGTTGCAAACATGAGGCCATAATAGGGGAAGAGATGATAGCCATCTTCGGATTTAGGAGTTGAATTATGATAATATGCCTGGTATGCGAATGGATACTCTGTAATTTGTGTGGTTCTATTTTCTTTATCTTTGAATCTGATTGCAGATAACGATGAGACAATATTGTGTCTTCCTAATTGAACAATTGATTCTTGGAAAGTGTAAGGATTATCAAAGTGGACATGAGCATCAATCCAGGAAATGTACTCGTAATCTTCTGGAAGTTTCTTTTGAGCAACATTAACAAGGTTCTCACGCAAATAAAAGATGTTTTGTCCAACGATTTGAATATCGAGAGGTTCGTTGTTTGGCTTAGTCAGAATGAAATTTTGGTGAGGGAAGATATACTCGACTTGCACAAACTTGACGCCAAGAGATTCGCAGAATGTTTTAAAGTTTCTGTGGAGATCATAAAGAAGGATATTGACATTTTGGTTAACAGAGTATATCGGAGCAATCACATAGAAATATTCTTGCTCTTCAACTGGGCTTGTTCGAATGCAATATTGTGTAAGTTTCAGTTGGCAAAGCATGTGATTATTTTTGCTTCTCGTTCTGTCAAAAAGATTTGGCAGTAATGATTTGGATGCACATCGATCAACTCTCTCACTAAAGAGGTTATGGTGGTCAGTTGTTAAAGAGATATCTTGAACAAAAGTTTTGTTGTTTGAATGGAAATAGAGAGCAACAAAAAACAAGATGATTGAAAGGATGATTGGGATATAGTTCCATTGGCACCGCATCAGAAAGAGATTTTTGAAATAAATAACTTTTTGTGTTTATTTTTAAAATTTGAAGGAAGCAGGGAAAATTATCAGATAAAAAATCAAGAGATCCTCCTTGTAAATAAGGAATGTGTTTGAGTTTCTTTGACAGATGTATTACGCGATGTTTCCTTCATTTATAATGATTGAATTCAATTCAATTCGATTCAATTGTCAAGCCAATTTTATACGAGATAAATCAGAAGATAGTAGTGCAAAATATAATTTTTTGAATTAAAATCAGAAATAAGAAAAATTAATGGACGCCAACACTACACAAAATACTCAATCTCAAACAATCAGTCAAGAAGACAATTTGAATGATTTGGTAGCTATGGGATTTGATGCTACACTTGTTGCTAAAGCTTTGCAATTGACAAATGATAAAGAAAGAGCTATAGAATTAGTTTTGAAATTCCAAGAAGAAGGTTTGCCATCAGAACCCAGCAATACACAAAAGATCACTGCTGAAAACGTGGCTGCTGAAGAAAAGAAAGTTGAAGAAAAAATAAAAGAGGCTTTGAAAGTCACCAACTACAACACTTTGTCATACAAGATGGTTCTTGTTGTGAGACAAGATTTGGGAATGGGAGTCGGAAAAATTGCTGCCCAAGTTGGACATGCTGTTCTTGGAGCTTACCAAAACATTTTGGAATCCCAAGATATCAGACACAAAGAAGCTTTGTTCAATTGGGAAGAATGCGGCCAAGCAAAGATTGTCTTGAAGATTAAAAATAAAGAAGAAATTTTGGAAGTTTCAAAGAGAGCTAAGCAAGCTGGTTTAAACACCTATTTGGTGGCTGATGCTGGCAGAACCCAAATTGAACCCGGAAGTATTACTGTTTTAGCAGTTGGTCCCGGAAACTCTGCAGAAATTGATAAAGTCACTGGACACCTCAAACTTATGTAAAAGTGAATTAGTTGTTTTGAAATGATGTGAGTGTTGAGAATTAATCCTCTATTTATTCTATACGGGTATTCATGTTTGTGCTTTCCTCAATTAGCAAGAAAGAAAGCAAGTTATTTTTCACAAAAAGTCAATCTGACAAGATTACTCTAGTTTATACAAAAATTCAATTTTCAGAGGGAGGTATTTTCTCCTCAATGAAAAATTGCAGCCACAGCAACAATAATAATAATGGTAGATGTTATAAAAACGACAATATTCAATAGAAGAGTTTAATAAGCAAGGTCCAGTAGATGGACACGAACAACATGACGCTTATGAAAACTTTGTAAGGTTTGTTTTCAGAGTTGTAGATGACCTCATCTGGAACGAATTCAAGTTCAGCCTTTAATCTCTTTTGGACTTCAGCTTGAACTTCTTCAACAGTACTTTTTTCAATGAATTCCTTGGGGATTCTCTCCAAATACTTCACAGAGATAGTACCTAGGGGATTCGATAAGGACATGATAAATGACTAATAAATATACCAGGTAAGGGGAAAATGTGGCCAGGTTTCCAGAGTCTATGGCTTCCTGCAATTGCACATGGGATGATATCAACTCCGACGGCCTTGGAAAGATGGAATGGGCCTGAGAAAAAAAGTTATTTTGATTCCGATAAAAAGAGGTTTTTACCTTTCTTGAAAGGCAAAAGTTGGTCAGGTCCAACAGAGTTGGATCTTCTTCTGGTTCCTTCGGGAGCAATAGCAACAGTTCTGCTTTCAGAAGTAGCAACATGAGCAGTGGTGTTCAAGGTTTCAATGGCAGAAGTGAGGTTGGCTCTATCAATGGGGATTTGTCCGATGGTTTTCATGACTTGACCAAAGATGGGGATTTTGAACAAGCTCTTTTTGGCCACAAAGTTGGCAAAGAAGGGATAAGTGGCGACTAGAAAAATTAGATCAATGGGGGATCAAAGCGAGTTACGAATAAGGAGGGGATCAAGGTTGCTTCCGTGAGAGAACATAACAATAGCGTTATCTTTTCTGTGCTTGGGAGGAACACCCTTGAGAATTGTCAGCAAAAGATTTAGACTAAAAGAAAAGATACCTTGAATTCATTTATAACATTGATACCGAAAAGCTGGAAGACTCCCTTGCACCAGTATTTGACAATATACTCATTTACTAATCCTTGCTTGAAATTTTTGGAGAAATAATGCCCAGTAAAGCTGTCAATGCTGGGATAGATTGGGCGGAATAAGGGTTCGACAATCAATATACAGCAGACACCGAACAGATAGACAAAGAAGCAGATTCCTCTGAGAATTTGTTCGATTCTTTGAACAATAGTAATTTTCATCAGGTCAAAAGAAGATGGGCTTGTGGTAAATCAGGTCCTAGACGATATAGGAAAATTTTTTTTAAGTTATTTAATTGATCTGAAAGCTAAATAAATAATCAATCTAGTTAAGCAACGTCATCTGAATTGTCGAAATCTGTAAAGCGTAAATTAATTCGTATTTCAAAATTCGAAGAAAAATCTTTATGACGTAATTCATTAAGCTGATAATCTGTGTACATTTCAAGTTTTTGGGTCATGAAAGACGAACTAACTGCTTTGATTGATGAGTTTAATTTCAAATTAAACAAACATTTTACGGATGACGAAGAGATCGAGGCCTAAATTAGAAGCCATTTCTTGTATAATATTTTTCTTCTTATTTTTCTCCCTCAATTATCAACTTAAAAATAGAACACAATTAAAAATTATCGGAAATTAGCCAACAAAACTCATGATTTAGGTCGCATTTTATATAATTAATTAGTTAGCAACAGCAAAGTGCATCATACCTGACGTCTCTTACA
>Ga0182738_1001355_pt1 | contig 30885 bp, 38 predicted proteins | sample eDN5th30CBELigMG_FD_128876 | JGI IMG/M metagenome (GOLD analysis project Ga0182738, IMG submission 128876) | Enriched Miracle-Growth compost microbial communities from Emeryville, California, USA - eDNA 5th pass 30_C BE-Lig MG (version 2)... ...
AAAATTGGGGGTACCACGCGGTTTTGACGCGCGCCGTTCCGTCATGGCAGACTTGTCTTTCTGAGCAGACAGACTTTCCTCTCGTGGGGCACCCGAACATGCGCGCCATTTCGCGCGATCGCGGCAGGAAGCACGCGAAGAAGCCGGCCCCTTGCGGGGCCGGTTCTGCTCGGCTCACTCCGGGTTGTTCCAGAGGAGCACCTTCTTGTTGTCTTCGCCGCCCGGCGCGGGGGCCAGGTTCCCGAAGATCACGCCGATCTCGGGAGCCTCCAACCGGATCGAGACATACTCTGCCCCGCTGCGCGGCGAGGTCCGGTTCCAGCCCGCGCCGATCTCGAACCCGGTGCGCTTGTTGATGACGCGGAAGTCCGGGGCGTCCTCGCGGGTCTTGTGGGCGTTGGGGAGGACGGCGATCGGGGCATTGACGCGGAGCGTTGCGAAGACGCCTTCCATCGAGCCGTCTGCCTTGGTGGTGAGGTTTGCGATCGTGGATGCCATGGTAGTTCTCCTTCGGTTCCATCGGGACCGTTCCCGATGTCGGCAAAGGAGAGGGCTGGCCTGCTGCGGTCAGCTCGGCGGAAGATTTTGCAAAATTCGATTTGCCGCCAGAGGCGAACAAACCAAAATCGAATTTTGCAAAAATTTCTGTCGAGTCTTACTCCTTCAGGGGTTGGCCGCAAAAGCAGGCAGTCCTCCACAAAGTCGGCATCAATGGGAACGGGCCGGGTGGAACCGGAGGCGATGCCTGCCCTGGCGTCCCGACTTGCTACCTCTCCGCCAGCACCCAGACCTGCTCGTGGATGCGCCTTTGCCTATCGGTTCGCCCGCCATTGCCCTCGCCGCCCTTCCCGCACGACCACCCCGCGAGGTTGCTCCGGGCTGCCGCCGTCTTCGCAAGCGCCCCGGCGTTCGCCGGCGCGGGTTGGGACTGGGTCGAGCTGCGCGGCGGGTCCGATATGCCACGTCCCGGATGGAGGCTTCGAGATCAACGTGATCTTCGCCATCGGTCCTGGCTCTCCGCGCCGAGAGGCGAAGACGGTAAGAAGACGATCTTTCTGCGCACGACACCGGCGTGTCCGGGCGGATTGGGCCCGCAAGGGGCCGGCTTCCTCGCCGGTGGCGGGAGGCCGCGACGATCATCGCGACAGGCTCTCGCGCGCAATTTGGCCGCCGGTCGCGGCCAAGCACGAAGACCACCGGACCGACGTCCGATCATCCGTTGGCGAGCATGCGTTCGTCGTCGGTCATGCGGGCATCGACCTGCCGCAGGACGTCCCGGCCAGCACCGCGCAGCATTTCGTGCCAGTCGGGAAGGCTGCGGAGCGTGAGTTTCGAGCTCCGCATCGTGTCGTAGACGACGCAGGGCGAGCCAGCTGCTGCAAGACGCAGCATGTTGAGGCATGTGCCGGGCGAGACGCCATCCCAGATCATCAGGCCGTAATCGGCGCGCCGGGCCATCTCCCGGTCTTTTTCGGCATGAAAGGCGTAACCCTGCGCGCCGCTTGGTGCCGGCCGGTGATAGGCCGCCCAGTCACCGAGATTGTTGCGCGGCTCGCTTCCGGCATGGAAGACACCGACATGCTCATAGCCGTAGCCGGCGAGCAGGCTCTGCGCCTCCGCGTCAGCGCCGGGCGCATCGCCAACTAGCACGCCGTGCTCGGCGGCGATCATCGCACCTATGCGCGCTATCGCCGGCTCCGGCAATTCGAATATGTCGCGTGATCCGCCTATGAATATCATCGCCATGGTCGCTCTCCTTTTTCTACCGACAGCCCTGCCCCTCTCCCGGCCCACCTCTCCCCTCTGAACGACCTCACCGGCATGACTGACGAGGCCGGCGCAGCCGGCCGGAAAGCAGCCGTATTCCACCGGCTGGGCCGGGCCGGCGTGTGGGCGCTCCGGGATGTGAGGAGATCGGCTGGGGGCAACTGCACGGCCGCCCCGGTACGGCGGTGTCTCCTGTCACCGCCTGCCAGGCCAATGTCAAATATTGACATTGGGCCTTCGATCCATGAGAATTCGAGGCAATTGAACCAACCAGGAGGGCGCGGCCATGACCAGTAGCCTGCATGTAAGCTTGCCCGACGAAATGCGCGCCTTCGTCGATAGGCGCGCGAACGGGAAGAACCAGTACACGACGCCGAGCGAATATGTGCGCGCGCTGATCCGCGAGGACATGGCGCGCGAAGAGGACCGGCTCTATGCGGTTCGCTCCCTACTGCGGGCCGAGCAGGAATTCCGACGCGGGGAGATGCTTCCCGTTTCCGCGCTGGATGAAATCGACGCGGAACTCGATAAAGAACTGTGAAAGTGACTCCTCGCATCCTAATCCTGCCGACAGCGATGGAGAACTACCGTCTGGCCGTGCGGGAAACGGCACGGAAATGGTCGCCGCAACAGGCAAAGGCCTATGGGCGCCGACTTCGGCAAGGCTTCGAGGAGATTCCCGAGGTCTATGCGCGCGTCCGCAACAGGAAAGACGAGCGCGTCGGTTCGTCGCTGTTCCGGCTCCACAAGATCGAGCACCATTACGCCGCCTATATCGTCGTGGACGAGACAACCTTCGTTATTGCCGCCGTCCTGCACGAGCGGATGGACATACCTGCGCAGTTGCTCACGGTCGAGCGATTGACCGACCGGGAATATGAAGCGCTCATGGGCCATCCTCGCCCGAAGCCCTGAATCCGGCTTCCGCCGGGCTGTTCGCCCGGCGGATAGGAGCCGCGTTCCGCAGTTGGAGAGGAAAACGGCGCTCACGCGCCGCCTCCTGCAAGTTCCCATACGGTGATGCCGAAACGGCGGGCCTTGTCGCGAAGGTTTTCGGTGATGCCGGAGCCCGGAAAGATGATGACGCCGGCCGGCATGACCGAGAGCATCTCATCGTTGCGCCGGAACGGAGCCGCTTTCGCGTGCCGGTTCCAGTTCGGCTTGAAGGCGACCTGCGTCACGCCGCGGGCTTCAGCCCAGCACGCCGCGATGCGTTCAGCACCCTTCGGCGAACCGCCATGCAGCAGCACCATATCGGCGTGTTTGGCCAGGGCCTTGTCGAGCGCCGACCAGATCCGGTCGTGATCGTTATAGTCCAGGCCGCCGCCGAAGGCGATCTTGGTGCCGGAAGGGATCAGCACCTCGGTCTCGGCGCGCCGGCGGGCGGAAAGGAAATCGCGGCTGTCGATCATCGCCGCGGTCATGTTGGCATGATTGACCTTGGAGCCGGTGCGTGGTCTCCAGGTCGAGCCGGTCTGGGCTTCGAAGAGGTCGGACGCATAGTCGCGCATGAACTCGAAAGCGTTGCGCCGCTCGAGGAGCGAGATGCCCTCCATGATGTGGCGTTCGAGCTCGACGCTTTTGACCTCACTGCCGTCCTGCTCGCGCTGCCCGTTTCGCTGGGCGTCCTCGTTGCGCTGAAGCTCGCGTTGGATGCGCTCGCCGGCACGGTGAAAGAGATTGACCGTCGACCAGAGCAGGTCTTCGAGATCGGGCTCCAGACGCGTGTCGCCGAGCATTTCGACGAAGGCATCGAACATCGCGGTCAGCGCGGACTGGACGACCGGCTCTTCGGGAAGAGGTCGCGGGTCGGGCTCGCCTTCAAAGGGGCGATAGCCGTAAACCTGCAGTTCGTAGATGACCCGGTCGGTTGGGGACGATGCCTGGAGGTCGGTGGCGGCATCGATGGGAAGCTGGACGTTCATGTTGGTCTCCGTCGGTTGCGGCCGCGCCTCTCGCGGCCTGACGGCGATCCCTGTCCATGCGGCGGGCGGGCCAGAACCGCGGCGCTCGCGCCGCGGCCCAGCGCAGCGCCGGGCCGCCGGGGACAGGTTTTTTGCTGCGCGAGGAGCGCCGGCTCTGCCGGCGCGGGGAAAAAACCGGGCCTCCGGCGGTTGGAGGACCGAACGCCGGATGGTAAGGGTCGCCTCTCGGCAGGCCCGCAGGCGCGCCCTCAGCCGGACGGCGACTGGCAAGCCCCGCCCTCCCTTCCCCGCTGCCGCCGCTCCGCCCATCCTCCCATCACGGCCTCATCACGACGGCAGAAAGACTTCCGCATCTTCCGGGGCGAGCTGCGCCCTGAGACCGGTGATCAGCCGCCTCGGATCCAGCCGCAGATCGTCATTGAAGTCGCCGAGTTCCGAGGCGAGGACCAGCGGCAGGATCCCGCAGGCCTGCGCACGACGGCTCAATCGCTGGATACCGTTCCGGCCTGCTGCGTCGGCGTCGGCGGCGATGTAGAGGCGCACACAACCAGGCGGCAGGTCGAAGGCGGCGAGGTGATTGGCCGTCAGCGCCGAGACCATAGGCATCGCGGGCATGATATGCGAGAGCGACAGGATGCTTTCGAGACCCTCGCCGGCCGCCATGACCGGTACGGGGCCTCGGACGGGAAAGCCGAAGCGCACCGCATTGCCGAGCAGGCCACCGAGCGCGCGGCGGGGATCGTCTACCTGCGCCTTCCCGCCACCGTCGGGAGCGAGCCAGGTGCGGTGCACGCCGGTGATCGTGCCGGCGGGATCGGTCACGGCTGCGATGAGCGCGGGAAAGCTGCGCGTCCTGCCTGTCACCAGATCGCGATAGTAGCAGGACGGATGATAGCGAAGCGCCGGATGCAGGGATGCGCGCAGGATGCCCCGCTGGCGCAGATAGCTGTCCGCCAGGGTCCCGGCCAGCGGATGCGTCATGCGAAAAAGGCGCTGCGCGCGCTCGTCCGCCGGTCTTTCGACCGGCGGATCGGTTCGGGCGTCGCCCCTGCGGGACGCCGCCGGGGCAGGCTGCGGGAGGCTTAGGAACCGCCGTGCCTCGTCCGCAACGTCGCGGAAATCCACGAGGCCGCAGGTCTCCCGTACGAGATCAAGCAGGTCACCATATTCGGCGGTTGCGGCATCGGCCCACCGCCCGGCACGCGGGCCGGACAGGTGGACATAGAGCGACTTGCCCTTGTTGTTGGCGGTATCGCCGACGATCCAGTAATTGCCGGCCCTACGGCCGGCGGAGAGATAGTGGCGGCAGACCGCCTCGGCATCGCGCGCGAGACGGTTCGCCAGTTCGGAGGCCGAAAGCATAACGGTCCTCCTTCAATGCCGGCTCATGACATCGAGCAACCGATGGCGCTGCATCAGCCGCGAAAGGATCGCCGAGCCATCATCGGTCACCGGAATAAAGAAGCGGAGCTTCCATGCGATCATCTCCGAGAACAGGCCGATGGAACGCAACCAGTCACGCATGCCGTCCGTGAAGCCGGTCAATTCGACGCGGTTGTCGTTCATGACCCGCACGCGGCGCAGCGTCATCTCACCGGCAAGGCTGATGATGGAGGAACCATCGACCACCGATCTCCATGCCTGATCCGGGTCGAGAACCTCGCTCCGGGTGATGCTGAAATTGTTGCACAACCGTGAGAGGCCGGCCGGCTCAATCAGATGGCCGACGATGCGCTCGCCATCATCGGTCTGCAGGCGATAGACCCTGCAATAATCCTGCGGCAATAGTGTCCAGATGGGCAGCAGCAATCCGGAAACGACGTGAAAGATCGAGGCCGAAAACTCTGGCACGTTCGCTACCTCGGCTCTCCAGGCAGCGGCGAAAACCTGTTCGTCCGCCTCCTCCCAGTTCGTCTCTTCTAGATGGCGGATCTCGAAGCGCAGCTCGTCCATCGGCCGGATCAGCGCGACGCGCGGCTGGACCGAGCCATCGTCGAGCATGATTGAGCGCGTCGGAGACATCACCGCCGCGCGTTCCGACTTCCCATTGACCATCAGCTTCGCACGCGGATTCCGCCCCACCAGATGAAGGGCATCTTCAAGGGACATCGGCCGATTGCGGTCTCTGCGCTCGATAGTCAACAGATGCGATTGCGCGCCGGTAACCGGATGGGTGTAGATCAGCCTGCGGTCCTTGACCGTCATGCTGTCAGCAACAAGCATCTCCAGACCCTTGTCGTAGACACCCGCGGCGATCGCTCCTTCGATGCGCGCCGCAAGCAACTGCTCGAATGCTTCGAACAGCACGTTTTGCATGCGGATCGTCAACGCCAGCATCCGATTGAGGAATGTGTGGATCGGTGGCAGCTCGTCTTTAAGACCTCCCTCGTCGTCAACCAGCGAAAGGCCGGTGATGCGCTCGAACCGATCAAGCGAGCAGCCGTCGATCTTGCCGGCGAAAAGGACAGCATAGAATTGCCGGAGCGCGTCACGGGCATATTGTGATTCGAGATTGTCCTCCGCGCGGAACATCCCTTGCCCGCCGGTCTGGCGTTGCCCCCGGGTTAGCGCGCCCATATTGTCGAGCCGCCGGGCGATGGTAGACAGGAAGCGCCGCTCCGACTTCACGGTGGTCGCGATCATCCGGTAAAGCGGTGGCTGGAGCTGGTAGGTCCTGTGGGTGCGGCCGAGCCCCTGGATCGCCACATCCGGGCGCCACCCGGATTCAAGAAGGTCGTGAATACGCCGGCGCTGATTCTTGTGGGCGCGATCAGCATGATAGGACCGGCCTGTTCCCCCCGCCTCCGAAAAGATCAAGATCGCCTTCTCGTCGTCCATGAAAGCGCGGGCCTCATCGAGATTGGCGCTGCCCGGTCGGTTCTCGACCGCAAATCGGGCAATCGGACCACCGTCGTTGCGCCGGACGATACGGCGGGCGCGGCCGGTGATCTCGGCCACGCGATCCGTGCCGAAGTGCTGGATGATCTGATCCAGCGCGGTCGGGACTGCAGGAAGGCTTCCAAGCCGCTCGACGAGATCGTCGCGCCGCCGTTCCGCTTCGCGGCAGACGATCGGATGGCCGTCGGGGTCATAGACGGGCCGCGACATCAGGTTTCCTTCAGAGTCGGAATATTCCTCGAAGAGCTGCACCGGGAAGGAATGCATCAGGTAGTCGATGACATATTCTCGCGGCGTCACGTCCACCTGGATGTCGCTCCATTCCTCGGTCGGGATCTGAGCTAGCCGCCGTTCGGTGAGCGCAGCGCCGGTCGATACGATCTGGATGACGGCGGCGTGCCCCTCTTCGAGATCCGCCTTCGTCGCGGTGATAAGCGCCGGCGTTTTCATCGACGTGAGCAGGTGGTTGAAGAAGCGCTGCTTCGAGCTTTCGAAAGCGGAACGGGCGGCGGCCTTGGCGTTCTTGTTGAGCGTGCCGCTCTCGCCGGTGATGCCGGCGGCCTCCATCGCCGCATCCAGATGGCTATGAATCACCTGAAAGGCTTCGGCATAGGAATCGTAGATGCGGATCTGCTCGTCGGTGAGTTCGTGTTCGAGGATTTCGTACTCGACGCCCTCGAAGGAAAGCGAGCGCGAGGCGTAGAGGCCCATTGCCTTGAGGTCGCGTGCGAGCACCTCCATCGCGGCGACACCACCGTCCTCGATGGCCGCGACGAATTCCGACCGGGTCGGAAACGGGAAGTCCGCACCGCCCCACATCCCGAGGCGCTCCGCATAGGCGAGAGATTCGACCGCAGAGGCTCCGGTCGCCGAGACATAGACGACACGGGCATCGGGCAAGGCGCGCTGAAGGCGAAGGCCGGCGCGGCCCTGCTGCGAAGCCGCCTTGTCGCCGCGGTCGGACTTGCCGCCGGCCGCGTTTGACATTGAGTGCCCCTCATCAAAGAGGAGCACTCCGTCGAAAATCCTGGATTCGTCGCGGAGACCGCCCGAGTGGTCCTCGCCTTCGCAGAGCCAGTCGACGATCTGCTGGACGCGGGAGCGCTTTCCCTCGCGTTCGTCGGTGCGCAGCGTGGCGAAGGTGCAGAAAAGAATCCCCTCATCAAGTTTGATCGGCTTGCCCTGGCGGAAGCGCGACAGGGGCGTGATCAGCAGCTTCTCCTGGCCGAGCGCACTCCAGTCGCGCTGGGCATCTTCGATAAGCGTCTCGGACTTCGAGATCCACACATGCCGCCGTCGGCCCTTCAGCCAATTGTCGAGGATGATGCCGGCGGCCTGCCGGCCCTTCCCGGCTCCCGTGCCGTCGCCTAGAAACCAGCCACGACGATATCGGACAGCGCCCTCGGTGTCGGGGGCCACTGCGGCCAGATTGTCGAAAGAGGCATCGACCTTCCAATGACCGGCGAGGTGGCCGGAATGGGCCTCGCCGGCATAGATCACGCTTTCGAGCTGGGCGTCCGAGAGATCACCGTTGGAAATCACACTTTTGGGAAGATGGGGCCGATAGCTGGGCTTCGGCGGGGCAACCGACGCCATGGCGACGGACTCGACCAGCTTATCAGGATGCGGCTTGGCCTCGGGAATACGGATTGCCCTGAGCTCATAGGGCTCGTAGATGCCGTCGGCGGCATCCACGCGCGCCGATGGCGGCGCATCCCGCAGTTCGTAGGCGAGCTCGACGATCTCGTCATAGGCCGGCGCGGGCGGCGGGGACACCCGGCGGGGCGTGCGGGAAGAGAGCGCCGAATGCGGCTTCATCCCGGCGACCGCGGCCGGGCGCAGTGTTTCGGCGGCCTTACGCGCAGCCATTTTCGCGGCGCAGGCGCGAAGGATGCCGTTGGAAAGCGCGCCGATGGAGTTCGGTGCGGTCGAGGGCGAGCGCGGCGGCAGGCCCGAGATCCAGGACAACAATGTCGTGAGATCGGGTGCGACACCCATGCTCGCGACCAGCTTCGTCGGATCGGCGGCGGCAATTTTGTCGATGACCGTCAGCCGCGTTTCCATCGTCGTGCCATGACGGGCATAGACATCGCCGGCGATCGCGGCGCTGAACACGACCCTGCCGCGCTCCTGCAAGCGAACGAAGGCGTCACGCCATTTCGGGTTGTCGGGAGAAAGGCTGGAGCCGGTGATGGCGACCAGGCGGCCGCCGGGCGCAAGACGGGCGAAGGCCGAGCTGAGATGCCGCCACGCCGCATCGGCCATACGACCCTCGACATGCACCCCAGCCGAGAACGGCGGGTTCATCAGCACGACGGTAGGGCGAGCGGCGCGATCGAGATAGTCGTCGATATGGGCCGCGTCGTGGTGCGTGACCGGTGATCCGGGAAACAAATGCTCAAGGAGGGAATGGCGGACCGGCGCATATTCGTTGAGCACGAGGCGCGCGCGGGCGATCTCGCCGAAGATCGCCATGAGGCCGGTTCCGGCAGAAGGTTCGAGGACGACGTCGTCAGCCATGAGGCCGGCGGCTCGGGCCGCGACATAGGCAAGAGGAACGGGTGTGGAGAACTGCTGCAGCCTCTGGCTTTCCTCGGATCGGCGCGTGTGCGTCGGAATGAGCGCCGCGAGCCTGGTCAGGATGGAAAGGGCCGCCGAGGGCGTATTCGTGCGGGCGGAAATGGCGGAGCCGAACTTGCGCAGGAAAAGAACCTGGGCCGCTTCTGTCGCCTCGTAGGCGTCCTTCCACGACCAGTATCCTTCGGCATCCGAGCCGCCGAATTCTTTGGTGAGGATGTCGCGCAGATGGCTCGATGTGATGGAATGGCCAGCTTCGAGAAGCGGCAGGAACACACTTCCGGCTGAAAAGATGTTGCTTGCGCGGCTGGGTTCTTCGGGCGAGCGGAGCACTACGGTGATCGCGTTCGCGCCGCGGGTGGACAAAACGTTCATGGGAAACCTCATCGAGAGCGGGAAAGAGCCGGCCGCCGGGCGCTCTCCAACCCCGCCAAGCCGCCCCCTTTCCGGCCCTCCTCTCCCTCTCGGCGGCAGAGGCGGCGGCGCCTGGCCTTCAGCCGGGCGCGAGCTTGAGGTTCCCGAACGCAGCGACGCCGGCGACCGAAACTTCGTGCAGGACGGCGTTGCCGCCGGCGGCGATCCATGCCGCCGCCTGCTCGGCGGACAGCTCATGCACATGGACGAGGTTGCGCTCGGCGGCCGCGCGCTGGCGTTCGAAGGCTTCGCAGTCCTCAAAGGCGTAAAGCGTGTCGCCCGGACCGTCCCAGAAGACGATGGCGAAGCAGGTCGGTTCGACGACTTCCGAACGATAGTTCAGGAAGACCGGCGTTGCGGCGTGAGGGGACGCAAGGATGGAAAGGCTCATGTTGACCTCCTGAAAATACAAAAAGGCCCGGCGCTCCTTTCGGAGCACCAGGCCGGGATTGACGAAACGAAGAGAAGTTTGAGCGCGAGACGGGGTCCGAATGGACGGATCGGCCGTCTAGCTATGCGTGTAGCCGTCGGCTTCTATACAAAGCCACATCCCGCACCAGGGCAGCGCAACGGCTCCTTCCGCGGCCGCGACGGGAATGACCAGCTTCCTGAATGCGCGATAGGAGAGGCCCTGATCGGCCTGTTGCCATTTCCGATGAATGGCGCGGCATTGCTCTTTCGTGATGGGAAACACCTGATGTCCTCTTCTCCTATTCGTGCGACACGGCGGAAGCGGCGGGTCTTCCCACGCATTCTCGCAGAGCGTCCAACGCTTGCTTTGCCTTGACACGCCACCAATCGGCTTCGCTGGGAACGATTTGCTCGCCCCAGCCAGACCACATCGCTTCGTTGTCGCTCGCCCAGTCGAAATACCGCTCGACCGCGTTGAATGCCTCTTCTGCGAGGTCTCGCCCGTCCGGAGTCTCTTCAGGCAGGGCTTCGGCTCCGCAAAAGCGGCAATAGAACCGTCCGTCATGCTCCGGCTTGTCGCACAGATCGTGCGACATACCCGTCGCAGCGCATTCGTCCCAACCGAGCTTCGTCTTGGCCTCGCGGCGCGCCGCCAATTCATTCGGCGTCATTGGCATCTCCTCTGATCTTGCTCACGTAGCTGTAGAGGAATGCTGACTGCGAGCAGTCCACCCCCGATTTGATGAGTTGACGCAGCATGGCGTCGATGTTGCCGCGGCTCAGCGCCGCATACTGCGTGAGAACCTGCGTCGCGCTGGTCACGTGGCCGGCGTGCGTCGACTCACCCTCATTCGGCGCCCATTCGACGCGTGCGACAAAGCTCATCCCAAGGTCAGACGCTTTCTTGGCAAGCTCGGTCAACATGGGGCCGATGTACTCGTCATACTCCTTCTCTGTCGCCATGGGACTTTCCTCTCCTCTTATGAAGGTGGCGGGGCGGATCACGGAAGACAGGTGGCGCGCGTAGGCGCCGACTGCTTTCCAGTACACCGCCATGGGGCCCTTGTTCTGTTTCCAGCTCGTCTGCGCACGCCGGCGCGCATCTGCCGCCAGATCGCGTAGCAATGCGGCGAGCGTGGCGCGGCTTTCGATTGAAAGGCCTTGGACGCGGCGGGCTGCAGGCAACGCAAGCACGGGATTGCGGATATCGGCCCGGCTGGATCGGTTGGTCATACCTCACCTCCTGTCGATATCTCGTCAGCGCCCGCCTCAACGAAGATTTCGTCCTCGTTGGCTTCGAGCAGCATGAGGATGCGGCCGCCGACGGCGACGCATTCATTGATCCAGCAACGGTCAGTGGCGGAATGTCGACCGAACCGCTTCGCCGGAACATAGATGATCGTGAAATGCGGATAATCACGACCGTCCTGTCCGCGATGGATGGTAGGGCCCTCGACCGCGATGACGATGCCGCCCGTCCCGTACGATGTGCGAACGGTCATGCCCGGTTGCACCAGAGCCGGAACATCGGGCGCGCAGGGCGGCGTCAGGCGATAGCGCCCGGGATCATGTGCACCGAGCTCGGCCGAGTAGAGCGAATGGGCAAGATGCAAGCAGGGCTGGCCGGGACGGGGTTTACGCCGAATCTGCATCGTCGCCTCCCTTTCGGTTTCTGGTGCCGTTGCGGTACGGCGGGTCGTTCGAAACCTCGCCATCACGAAGAGGGTCCAAGAAATTCGGAGATCCGAAGCCCTTGTCGAAAAGCTCCTGTGCTTCGTCGGCATCCTCGGCGAGAACTTGCTGGATGCCCTCGATGCGCCAGTCGATCAGCCAGGGTTTCTTAGGCATATCCACCTCCCGCCGTCAGGGTGACGATGCAGGTATTGACCGTCGTTCCCGACGAACGGAAAGAGCCGTCGGGGAGCGGTTCGATGGCTCCGCCATTATCGGCGACGAGATCGCGAAACGCAGCTGTCAGCTTGTTGGCCCTGAACAGCACGCCGGCGGACATGATCGCGACCAGCCGGCCATTGGGCTTGAGGAAGCTGAAAGCATGCATGACGTGACGGAGGTCGTCCTGCCGGGCGAAGGGCGGATTCATGACGACGCGGTCATAGGAAGCATCGGGCTGGATATCGAGGAAATCGGCCTGTTGGCCGGTGCAGAATGATGCTGCCGGCATGTCGAGACCGGCGATCCTGAGCGCCAGGCAAGCGCATCGCGCCGCGTCGATCTCGATTGTATGGACATATCCGCCGACGGCAATTGCTTCCACGGCGATATTCCCAAGCCCGGCGCTCGGTTCGAGGACCCGCATCTGCGGCTTTATGCCGGCGCGCTCGACTACATCACCGGCAAGGGGTTGAGGCGTATCGAACTGGCCGAAGTCCTGTTTGGTGCGGGAATACTCGCCGGTAAGCAGGATAGGTTCCAGTGCTTCGGCGGCATCCCCTTCGAAAATATGGGCCTTCGCGGAGCGATTCCATTTTCCACCAGCGGCCTGTAGGACCTTGTCGGTCTCGACGTAGAGCTTGCGATCGAGCTGGCCGACCAGGGAGACTTTCGAGCCTTCGACGACGGCAGCGCCGAGAATCCTGAGTATGTTTGTCGCGATCTGCGGCATTGTGGAATTCCTTTGTTGTGGAGGGGAAAGCGGGGACGCCTGGGTGCATCGGGGAAAAACGCGGTGGCCAGGCAGGTTAGGCGCCGCGGCCAGCGATGATCGCGATGCCTCAGGCTACGAGACGTCAAAGACGGAAGGCGTTGACGAGCTCACGACGATCGGCCCGATGCTCTGCGAGCATCGAGCGGTAGAAGCGCTTGCGCGCGAAGCGGAAGGAAGGGTCATGACGAATTCCGCGATCGAGCTGGCAGGCAGCAGCGCGGACGACCGTGCGCCAGTTCGCATCGGCGCGAACGAGTAGGCGTGAATAGAGGGGATCATTCATGGCGGTGTTCCGTGGAGCGTGGGGGGGACAGCCCGAGCGGCTGTGCGCTCCCTCCAACCTTCCGCCGGGCCGACCGGCCCGCAGCCCCCCTCTCCCTCGTCCCTCCAGCCGCTCCGCCTGCCGCCTTTGAAACCGTCACACGACGTAGCCTGCCCCACAACGCGCGCTGGCGGATGCCAGAAAGCGGGCGCGGTCGGCCTCGCCGCGCCGTACACGGAAGTCGTCATCGACGACGCCATTGACACGCGCCCACTGGTTCCATGAAAAATTGCGGCCCAGTCCGACAGTGGTATTGGAGCTGGGGAACCGGTCGGCGTTGCGCACAAGATCCTCCCAGGGCGCGCCGAATTGGATCTCATCGAACCGGCTATGTTTGCCGGTCAGCGCGTTGCGCTCAAGAAGCAGTGCCCGCTCCAGAAGGTCCGGATGATGGGCGGCAAGCCAGAACAGCTCCCAGATTTTGCTCGCCGGGCAGAAGAAGCATGCCGACTTGATCGGGACAAATTCCGGGCCGAGAACCTTGGTGATGACCTCGATGCAATCCTCTCGCGACCATCCAAGGATCTGGAGAGGATATGCGAAGTCGAAATCGGCATCGGCCGCTGGCAGGTTGCGTGAACGGCGCATGTCGGCGCGGCCGCCGTCATAGCCGATCAGCTTGACGATCCGCTGTCCTGTCTGCTGCGCCTCGATCCAGATCGGGTGCGGTGGCGCGGCGTTCGGGCCGGATCGCGATCCCTTCAACGCCTGGTCCTGTGGTTTCTGCTTCCATTTTATCGAGCAGCTTTTCATGCCGAAGGCCAGGGACGGCAGGGTCTCGTTGACGATACAGTTGCCGTAAAGGTCGTCGTAGCCGGTCGATGCGAGCGGCACCTTCCGGCAGACGATGATCGGTGGCCAGCCCCATTCGGCCAGGATTGCGCCGATCCGGTCAAGATGGACCATCGTTTCGGGTTTTTCGGCGCCAACATCTGCGAAGGTGATGACGTGCGGCCGGAGGCCGGCGAGGCGCAGGGCGATCAGCATCGCCGTCGAATCGACTCCAGCTCCAAAACATACAGCGAGCAGGCGTCCCGTCAGCGCACGCAAAAGGCGTTGCCGCCCGGCGGCCCGGAGCCGCGGGGTTTCGTGGATCAACATTGTCGGAATCCGTTCAAAATTTGCTGGGCGCGGGAGCGTCGGTAGCCCAAATTGAAAAGCCCGACACAAAGGCGCGGCCCGATCAAGCGCCGTAGAGGTCGGCTATAAAGTGCAGCAAGATGCCGCGCGAGCCGGACAGGAGCCCAGGAGCACGGGTCGACACGGCGCAATCCGTTAGACGTAGTTGACGTCTGCCTCGGGATATTTCAGGAGAAAAGCGTCGACAGCTGCCTCGGCCGCGTCGGTGGTCGCCAAATCCACCGCCTCATCGAGAAGTTCGCCATCCTCATCTTGAACGGCGACGTCCCAGAATTCGGGGAAAAACGGATACTGGGCGATTTCAGCAGAACCGTCAGGTAGATTTCGCATCGGGAAAACGGTGATATCGGTCATCATTTTATCCTTTCGTGAAAGTGTGGGCGACGGGATGTCCGCTCGCTGGGTGTGACGCCGGTGGCGGTTACCACCGACTTGGTCGCGCGAGGGTGCGCTCTCTACCCTCAGCCGGGCCGCCCGGCCCGCAGCCCCCCTCTCCCTCGCCTCAGGGGCGAAACCGAGGAGGTCGCGGTTGGATGGGCAATGGCGTCGGCTCAGCCGAAACGACGACCGGACGCAGTGAAGGTGTAGGCATTGGCCACTATGGTCTCGTCGACCATTTCGTCGGAGGTCAGCGCGTTGTATTCGTTCTCGAGCTGGCGGTAGAGCCATCGGGCGAGATCACGCAGGGCCTCGATGACCGTATCCTCAGCGTCGGCGGTCATGTCCTGATAGGTGGGACTTTCCCTCGTGACAGAGATCGCCATGCAATATTCGTGATAGTAGTGCCCTCGATGGCTGACATCGGCTTGAAGCTGGTAGAAGTTGCGACGCTGGATTGCCTGCAGGCTGTCGGCAATCGCGTGCAGCGCAGTATCTCTCGGCGCATGCTCCCTGATCGCGAGGGGCGAACCCTTTCGATAGGAGTAGAGTGCCTGGAAAGACGCACCGTCTCCTTGAGACCAGAAGCCCGTGAAGTGGATTCTTGGCTCATCTCGTATAGCGCCGCCAACGAGGCGGACAGGCGACGTTTTAAGACGAACGCCGAGGCACTCACATATCCGGCCGAAATCCTCGAAGACAAAGTCATGCCAGTCGTAATCAAAGCCGCCCTCTCGATACCAGGCGCGCGCCTTCTCCTTCGCTCCTTCCGACAATTCCTCGAATTTGTAGACAATGGTTTCAATCACTTCGGGCATACAAACCTCCTGAAATGCAGAAGCCCGGCGCGAGGCCGGGCTGGACAAGGATAGGGATTGCCGGCAATCGCCGGCGGCCGGGGACAGATCGGGTCCCATAGGGGCCGGCCGAGAACCTGCTTTCAGGCGCGAGCAGCCGCACGTCGCATGGACTTTCTCTCCTCTGCGACCCGCTTCTGGTCACGGAAAGGTCGCGCCGCGGCAATCACGTCGCCGGTCAAATCAGCCGGCCGGGCGGTGTTTTACTATGCACATTTTTGATAGTATCACGTTGTCACGTTGTGTAAGGTTTGGCCTGAGAAGGAGAGAGCGACAGTGCGAACGTTCACGATCGGCGACAAGGTGTTTTCGGAAACCTCCCCGGAGTTCCGGGAACTTCTTCCACACGCCTATGAAGAGCGGCTTCGGCCGATGTGCATGTGCAGGCAGCCGCCGGTCGCGATGTACATCGCCCGGCTGGACGACCAGTATGTCGTCAAGCGCATGCCGTTGTCCGGGCGCGAGCACGATCCGGCCTGCCCTTCCTATGAGCCGCCATACGAGCTTTCCGGCCTCGGTCCGCTCATCGGTAGCGCCATCCAGATCGACGCCAGCGGAAAAGCCGATCTGAAGCTCGATTTCTCCCTGACGAAACGGGGGCCGCGGGCAGCGGCCGGTGTGCCGACGGAACAGTCGGAGCCCGGCATTCGCAGCGAGCCGAGGAAACTGTCGCTGAAGGCGATGCTCCATTATCTCTGGGAAGCCGGCGAGCTTACGGAATGGCGTTCGGTCTGGGCCGGGCGGCGTGGCTGGGGCCGCGTCCGCAACAGCCTGATCAACGCAGCCTCGCAGATGACGGCAAGAGGCGGACCGCTCAGCGATATGCTCTATGTGCCCGAGGTCTATCAGGCAGAGGACAAGGACGGGATCGCTGCACGGCGCGCGACCGCGCTGAAGGGTGTGCAGGCGACAGGTGCGGGGCCACGCAAGCTGATGATGATCGTCGGGGAGGTTAAGGAGTTTTCTCCGGCGCGCGAGGGACAGAGGATCGTCGTGCGGCACATGCCTTTCCCTCTGATGATCGAGGACGGCGCCTGGCGGCGGCTGGCGGCCCGCTACGAAATCGAGCTTGAACTGTGGCGCTCCAGCGAGACGTTTCATCTGATTGTCATCGCCACCTTCGGCATTTCGACGGCGGGCATCGCATCGGTCGACGAGGTCGCATTGATGGTGGTGAACGAACACTGGCTGCCCTTCGAGGACATCAATGAACTGCGAGTGCTGGAGAAGCTCGGCCACCTGAAGCGCAAGAGCGTCAAGGGCCTGCGCTTCAACCTTCCGCGCGACGCGCCGATCGTGTCGGTGACGCTGCCGGAACAAAAGCCCGCGCCGGTGGCCATGTTCATCGTGCCGGCGGGCGCGAGCGACGAATACGAGCGCGCGCTTGCCGATATGATCGAGACAAGGCCCGAGATCACACCTTGGGTATGGCGCGTCGGCGATGGCGAGATCCCCCGACTTCCTTGAGCGTCGGCTTCCTTGCGCAACCCGTTGACAGGCTCCTGCGAATAAGAACAGCTGCTTGAAGACAGTCATCTGCCATAGTCAGCCGGAGCAACATGAAGCCTGAGAAAAAGCCGTTCGTCGTCGAGTTCAAGAATCGGCGGCGTCTTGCCCGGAAAGAAACGTCGATCTGGGGACACATCGACCTGAAGGCCGCCGGCGACGCGGTCTCGGCCGCGCCGATCGCCGACGAGGCTGGGGCGATCACGAGCGGGCCGTTGCCGGATCCCGAAGCCAAGCCCAGCCCGGCCAGCATCAGCGCCTGATTGCGTCGAACACCAGCTTCGGAACCACCCAGCCGTTGACGTAGAAGTACCGTTTCGCCTTGAGGCGGGCGATATAGGCATCTTGCTCCTTGAAGGAACCAAGCCGGTTAAAGTGGGTGCGGGAGTAGTCGATCATGCCGTCGCCTTCGGTGAGATCCAGCGGGCCTGAAGCGGCCAATTCCTCGAGATGTCCGCGCAACGTCTTGACGACACCATCGAAACGGTACGGTCGGTCAAGCGCAACCTTCAGGCGTCCCGATTGCATGGGTGTGAGAGATTCTGTCTGGAACATGGGGGTCTCCTCGCGACCGCGTGCATCGACCGGCCAGAGATTTGGCCCCGTCGACAGTCCCTTCGGTCGGGTTGGTTTGGATGGTCGATTTGGAGTGATCGGGCTATTCGCTCGCCCGGCGCGCGTTGGCACGCTGGCGCGACTGTCGCGCCGCCTCCGGCAGCTTGCGGGTCGGAATATCGGCCATCCGCCGATCGCATTCCTCCGCAAGCGCCAGATTCAGGTATTTGGCGAGGTTCGCCGCCAGCTTGGGATTTTTCCGAGAACGGCGCAGAACGGCGACAGCGACCTCGTCGCCATCGCAGTTTTCGAAGCAGCTATCGAATGTCCGCGTGTTCGCGCCGCCGCGGGCAATTACTTGGGCGGCATAGGCGACGCGGCCTCGGAAGTTTTCAGGATCATTGATTTTCGACATGGTATCGCCTCCATGATCTGGTGTCAGGACTTCTCGGTGAACAGCTGATCGATATCGCGTGCTGCGGTGGCGATATCCCGTCGGCGGTCGGCGACGGACACCATGACGGTTTCGAGAAATTCCTCGGGTTCGCCATCGCGATGTGGCCCGTATTCGGACCAGTCCAACGCGCCGACGACAGCGGGAACGAAATCGAAATCGAAGGTAAATCCCCCCTCCTCCAAAGCGTCTGAGAGAGCGGTATAGGCTTCCTCTGCAAGGGGTACGATTGCCCGGACATGGGCTCGCATGGCCTGCCAGCCGGCCGCATCCCACAATTCCGACATACGGACAACGCCATCGGGGACCGAACGGTGATCCTCGTGGAGGCCGCGGAAATAAAGCATGGCCTCCCAGATGCAGAGGGCCGCCTCCATCTCGCCGACGGTGAATGAGCGCGATGCGGCGACGACTGGAGTTGCGTCCACCGGCGAAACCGGCGCATCCGGCGGCACGAGCGCGCGATCCTGCGAACGGAACCGATTCAGCAGCTCCTCGCTGGTCGCATGATGGATGCCTTTGCCGGTGATGAGCGAAACGCTGGCGCCATAGGTCTCCGGCCGCTGTGACGGATGGTTCATCCATTGGATCACCGTCATTTCCGACAGGCTCGGCGACCGCGCGACAATGTCCTGCACGATGAACTGCCACGGGAATTCGCTCAGATCGACCTCGACATCGATACCCAGGTCCTCTCCGTCTGGCGACGTTGGCAACAGCGCGAGAATGCGATTGCCGATGAAGGCATTGAGCGCGCTGTCCGCTACCGATGCCGAGGCGCGAAAGGCGTCGAGAAGCGCGTGGCGTTTGACGCTGATCGGATTGACCGGGCCGACGTCGGAGAACAAGACAAACCCGATGTTGGTCTCGCTGCATTCAAGCACATGGGTGAGCATGAGCTTTTCGAGCGGTGTCATATCGGCAAGCGGGATGGGCGGGTGAGTGTGGATCTGGATTTCGAGATTGGTCATGGGAATGCCTTTCCGTGAATGCAAGAAACCTGGCACGATGGCCGGGCTGGCTAGAAGAGAGGAATGATCGCGCGTCTCGGGCCGAGCGTTACGTCGCAGTCTGCGAAGCAGGGGATGCCGGTGCTCGCGCATCACCAGGCGGGGAAAGGCCTTCTACCGAGACCTTTCTATCGTCGATCCTGATCAGGAACGCTCCCTCGCGAGGTACGCGCCAAACCAAATCGCGTTCGACGACGCGCACAATCGCGTTCAAATCGGCGGCATGTTCGGTTTCCAGCAAGGCGAAGCTTAGATCCTCTGCCTCGTCGGAGAACCATTCCGCCTGCTGCTCGTAGGAGCCGGCATCTGCATCATCCGAGGGAGAGAAAAGCGCATCGACAAGGAAGGTCGTCAGCTCCGACGGCGTGATGGCCGACTGCTTTGTCACGAGAATTTCCATCTCATCCAGCGATCCAAAGTCAGGGCCGAGAACAAGGATATCCGTCTCCAGAATCCAATCGGGTTTTTCCGTATTCGAAATTTCCAGAACGACCTCCAGCCGATCGGGCCGTCCCTTCGCGCAGGAGAAATCAGAGGGGTCGATTTCATCGATCCTGCCATCGATTTCCACCCGGTACGATTTGATCCGTATGCGACGAAACTCGTCGTACCAAGTGTATCCGGAGAAGGCGCGGCACGGCTCGAAAATCAGTGGAGCGTGATCGAGCCTCGACAATGTTCGTGCAAAGATCTGCTCCTCAAGCGGACCGGCTCCCTCGTATAGAAAAGCGTCCGCCGACACTTTCTGGGGTGCGAGATAGACATTTCGGTCGGCCTCGGCGAAGGCGGCAATATGGGGTCGCAGAAATGGCGCTGCTTCCTGCAGATCGATGCCGAGCTTCCGGCCGCGCTGATAGTCCTGGAACGTCAGGCTATGTGCGCCGCTTGCTGCGACCATCCGAAAATACAGGCGGTTGATCTCCTCGATGAGCGAGTCATACATCTCATCACGCACGATGTCCTTGCGCGCGGGAAGCACAAGCTTGAGGTGGGCACAATCGACCACGTCGATCCTCGCGAACAGGGTGCGATGCCAGGCTTGGTGAAGTTCGGGGAGATTGATCTTCAGCGTCACGCCATGAAAGTTGGCGTCATCGACGTTGTGGCGGACCTGATCATGGCCGAAGACCCCGATCCGAATTCCATTCCATTCCTCAATGTGATCCGCGGTGTCAAGGAAGTCGGAGAACGGCATTTCCTCGCCATTGAAAATGACGGGAACAGGGAAGTGGCAGGAAGCGACGCGGACCGCACCAAGGAGATTTTCGCCCTTCCTCTCCGGGAAGATGACCGTCACGCCTTGCTGGCCATCTGGCCCAACGTCGACCGTGACGGGCTCCTTGCCGTGAAAGGCATCTGGCGTTGCCGCGATGGTCCAGGCGTGTTCGGTGCCTTTCTGCTGGGCGACTATCATCGCCCCGCGATTGGCGAGGGAGAAAAAGCCCATGCCGGCGGCGTCCTCCGACTGGGACAAGGCAGTCGACCATTCGCTCTGACCAAGAGAAAAGAGCAAGCGCGGGTCGGCGAGGCCCGCGCCATCATCGGCGATGCGGATTGACGGACCGAACCGCGGATCTTCGATCTGGTCGATCACGACTTTTGCCGCGCCAGCGCGCCGTGCGTTCTGAAGCAGCTCGTTGAGAATATCGTCGATCGAGGCGTTGAAAAGGCGGCCGACCTTCTCGATAGCCTGCGCGGCGACCTGCGCGTGAAAGGAAAAGGTGGTCATTGCGAATTCTCCATATAGGTGTGCGCCCGGCGCGATGGCCGGGGTGCAGGTGGGGGCGAGGGGGGAGTGATTGCGGGGGGCTCACACGGATCAGGCTGCGCTTTCGAGCAGCTTCCGGGCTTTGCCCTCCAGTTCCAGCCGCGTGTCCTGATGCGCTTTCCCGCGCGCAAGCGCGGTGATGCCCTGGACGAAGTCGAAGATCGATTCCGGCGGCCTGCCTTCTTCGGCAAACACCGTGTCGATGATCTTGCCGGTCTCCGCCTTCGAGAAACCACGCTTGCGCAGGAAGCTGGACCGGTCCTCTTCATTGCGGGCGACAACGGTTTCGCGGGCAGCGCGGATGCCGGCGATGAAGGGTGCGGGCGAGGAATTGGCGAAGCTCGTCAAGGCCGGGGCCGCCTCATGCGCGAAGCGCTTTGCCGCGAATTTCGAGTGGCGAATGGTAATCTCCTCGAAATTCTCCGTGCCCCAAAGATAACGATTGCAGCACACCGCTCGTAGGTAAAAGCTCGCAATCCCAAGGGTTTTCGAACCGACTTCCGAGTTCCACGCATAGAAGCCTCGGAAATAAAGGTCCGGCTCCCCGTTCGGGAGCCGTCCGGCTTCGATGGGATGCGTATCGTCGACAAGGAAGAGGAAAACGTCCCTGTCGCTGGCGTAAAGCGTCGTCGTGTCCTTGGTCACATCGACGAAGGGATTGTGGGTCATGGTCGACCAGTCGAGCACGCCCGGAACCTTCCACATCGTGTCGCCTACACCATCGCCGGCGATGCTCATCACGGCAGCGACAAGATCCTTGTCCCAGATGCGCCCATATTCAGGGCCGGTCACCGCGCGCAGCTCGACGCGCCCGTCGTCCATCTCCAGGGTCTTGACCAGCTCGGCGCTGTGGTTGAGCAATCCGTGCTGGAGATTGATCGCGGCGAGCGGGGCGGGAAGCTGGCGCATGTAGCTCGCGGGCGCGCCGACAAGACTGCACAATTGCCCGTAGCTCCAATGCGTCGGGGCCATCGATACGCGGCTGCCAGGTACGATAAGGGAAAGACGCTCGGCGTTGTCGCGTGTTGCTTCCACGCGGATATCCGCACTCTCCACGGTGCGAACACGGGCGCGCTCCGTCCGCTCGCTGACGGCACGATGGAGGTCGGAGAGCGAGAGGTAGCGCTCGTCATCCGGGCGAGAAAACCATTCGGACGAGACGCGGCCGATACGCTCGCCGCGCGAGATATCGACCTTGAAGCCGGACGTTACGGCGGGCGAGTTGGAAATCATGGAATGCATGTCGAGTTCTCCTCAAGCGAAGGAGCCCGGCCGGCGCTGGCGCGCCACCCGGGCTGGTGAGATGAAATTGGACCGCTGGGTGAATTACTTGGCGCGCCAATGGATCAGCTGCGTCCCACTCTCGGAGCACCGCAACCCGCCCCTCAACTGCCCTCCTCTCCCTCTCGCGGCGGCGCGCGACCGCGTTTGAGCAGATGTTGTCCGCAGCGCTACCAGTCATGGAATGCCAGGCCATCGACACCTTCCGCGTCGCGATCGAGCAGGATATGGCTGAAGCCGTTTTTCCGGGCCCATGTCATGACAGCGAAGAGATCCTCGGGAATACGCTGATCGCCTTCGCCGCAGTTCTCGTCATGGGCATAGAAGAACCAGCCGTAGTCGGCATAGGGGCCGCCAACGCAGGGCCAGTTCGCACAGGGCTTCGCGTCGAGCATCGTCGCCGTCGACGCCGATATGTGTCCGGTCGAGATGGTCACGACCCGCAGTCTTTCCAGATTCGTCATAAATGCTGTCCTTTCGGAATGCCCGCCTGCCCTGGGCAATGGCAGGGCTGGCGGCTGAGGAAGAGGGTCATCGGTCGATCACACCTCGGCATGATCGTCGTCTTCGGTGCGGGCGATGCCGGCGAGATGTTCGATCAGGCTGCGCGAAAGGTCCTTCTGCTCGGCCCAACGGCAGACCAGCAAAAGAAGGGTGAACCCATCCCATCCAGCCTGGCCGGCGATGCGCTCGAGCTCGTCGTAGGTGGCGTTGCGCATCAGGCTGCCCGCCCTTCGATGATATCCGCGCAGACTTCTTCGGCGGTCACTTCCTCAAGACGAATGTTGATGTGCCCGCTTTCTTTGACCCAGCGCTCCGCATCGGGCCTGTTTTTCGCGAGATAGAGGAGGATGCTGTGCGCACCGTATTCCTGAAGGACGCGGAACTCGCCGGCTTCCGGTCGCCGAACAACCGCAAACGTCAGATCGCTATCGAGCGGAAAGGCTTCACGGGCTGCAATCGCAGCATCGAGGTCCATCGGAAACTCGCCCTGCAGCAGCGTGATCGCGCCATGGGTAGACCAGATGATGCTGGAACGGGGCGGCGTACATCGCACGAGCCAGCCAGCGCCGTTGAGCTTTTTCCACGCGGCGAAGGCTTGTATGTCATCCTCCGGCGGCCGGGGTGTGAGGTCGTGGTAGCGAACCAAAGCGCCGATCGGCGCCCGCTCGTATATGGTCATGACGGACATGGTCATCTCCGAATTTCGAGAAACAGAAAGGCCCGGCTGGAAGGCCGGGCCTCGGATTGATCGTTGGTGCTGTGAGGATATTTCCTGCGGCTTCGAGATGCCCGGCCGTGTCCTCGCCGGGATCGCCACGGGGTTCGTCGGTGAATCCGTCATAGCCGCTCTGCCTCGGCGAGCTCGTCAGGATCGCGCGCGCCTGCGAGGATCGCCTCCCCACGCGCGACAGCGGAGACGGCACGCGCGAGCCAGTCGTCCGACGCCGTCCGGGCCGCCTGGACATCCGCGAGGAGCAGCTTCAAAAGGCCAAGCAGGATTTCGAAGTGCCTGACCTTCCTCTCGGCCGTTTCCGAAAAGTGCGTTGGAACCGGGATTGCCGGGCCGGAATAGGCGGCGTCGACCCCGCTCCAGATACCGGAAACGTAGGTCTCACCGGCGTCTTCATAGCTCAGCTTCTCGGCGGACCAGTCATCGTCCTCGGTGGCCTGGCGGCAGGCGAGCACAACGGTTTCGGCGTGATAGGTGCGATGACGGTAGGCTGGCAGACGATAGCTCGTCTCAATGGTGTAGTCAGGCATCTTGGACTCCTGGAACGGAAAAGCCCGACTGGCGCTGTCGGGCCAAGCGGGCTTGTGAAATGAGAATGGATGGCCGGGTCGCTGGCCGGTTGGGATGGCGGTTTGGAGAAGACGCGGGGACGCGTTGGTCCAAGCATCAATGCGCCGGTTGGCGTATGTCATAGGTCTCAAGATCGAGAAACAGAAAGGCCCGGCGCGGCGGCCGGGCCTCCGATTGATCGGCGCTCTGCGGAATTACTCCGCGGCTTCAAGATGACCGCCCTGATCCTCGTCGGGATCGACGGCCGCCTGCTCGTCGTCGACGCCCTCGGTCAGGAACGCCGGCAGCGCGACCTCGACGGACTCGGTATCGTCTTCATCAACGATCACCGTTTCATCCGTCTCCGAAATCCCGGTCTCATCCGCGATTTCATCGGCAGGATAACGCAGCACCTCGGGGAGCCATCCGCTGCCGTCGAGCAGCCGGGCGGCCTCGCGCGCCATATCCTGCTTCTTCAGGTGGTCGATGAGCTGCGCGGACTGGTCGCCCTTGGCTTCGCGAACGGCCTGCAGGATGTGGGCCTTGGTCACGCGGCCGAGATAGTTGTCGACCGTCGGCGTCCAGCCCGCACCAACCATGCCGAACCCGATCGTCTGGGCCAGCTGCACGGCGTGCTGGTTTTCCTTGGTGCGCCGGTTCCATTGCTGGATCGTGGCGTTCAGCGACATCGACGCGCAATGCGCAAACAGCGCCAACCGGCTGTCCTGATCGAGCGCGATCAGGTAGGCCCACACCGCATCGGCTTCACGAGGAAGATCGTGCCCCCAGTTTTCCTTCCGCTGTTCGATCTCCTTCGCCCAGGTGGTGTCGGCGAGGCCCTGCGTCTTGGTCGACACCGTGTTCTGCACCGTAATTTCGAGGCAAGACGCCGTGCGGTAGTGGTAGAAGGTGTTCAGCACGAGAAGGTGCAGCACGGCGACGAAGGCCGTCATCGGCTCATTGGCGAGCGCATTCCTGAGCGCAAGCGTACGGGCCGCGGTCAGGTCCTCGATGAGGCGCTCCGAGAGCGGCCGGATCTTGCCGTCGTCCTCCTCCGGCTCCTCGACACCAACGGACTTGCCGTTGACCGTCACGCCACCTTCCGCCGATGCGATGACGTCGTCCCCGCCATTGCCATCCGCATCGACGGCATCGCCCCCTTCCACCTCGATTGCAGGCTCGTCCTCCGGCCGCACGAAACCGCGCTCGATCTTCAGTTCGCCATTGCCGGCGAGAGAGATGAAGGCTCCGCCGCGAGCGACGTCGTCGGGATCGAGTACGTAGGGCCGTTCGTTCAGCGCGGTAATCTGCGCATCAAGATCATCGAGGCGCGCTTCCGTCTCCTCGGAATAATCCTCGGCGGCCTCGTATTCCTCGCTGAGCTTGTCGAACTCCGCCTGCAAGCTATCATGGCGAGCAAGCTCTTCCTCGGTGAATTCCGCCTGCTTCCCATAGAAGCGGCGAAGGCCGGATGCGTGGCCGAAATGGAAGTCGATGGCGGAATCGACCCACTTCCAGCCCTCCTCCGTCTTCAGTGCTTCGGTATCTGCCGTCAGCTTTTCCAGCACGAGCTGTTCGAGGAGCGCCGGATCCTGGAGCCACCCGCCGTTGTCCTGCTCGAAGAGGTCGCGCATGACGACGCCGCCGGCGGCTTCATAGGCTTCGATGCCGACGTAGACCGCACGGCGATCCGTTGCACGGACCGCCGTTTCGGTCAGCAGCCGGCGGATGTAGTACGGATCCGTGCTCTGCGTGCGCGAAACCGTCTCCCAGACCTGCTCCTGGCGGGCATGATCCTTGGTGAGCGAGAACGCCATCACCTGGCTGAGCTTCATCTGGTCGTCGCCATAGAGCTCGAGCAGACGCGGCGAGACGGACGCCAGCCGGAGGCGCTGCTTCACCGTCGCAATCGAGATGTGGAAACGAGCGGCGATTTCCTCCTCGTCGAGCCCCTGCTCGCGCAAGACCATCATCGCGCGGAATTCATCGAGCGGATGAAGATCGGCGCGCTTGACGTTTTCGGCCAAGGAGTCCTCGGCTTCGAGGGTTTCGCCTTCGCTGACGATGCAGGGAACGGCCGTGGTCTTCGTCAGCTGCTTCCGGTCGACCAGCAGTTTCAGCGCGCGGTAGCGGCGGCCGCCGGCAGGGATGCGATAGATGCCGGTCTCCCTGCCTTCGGCATCGAGTTCCGCACGCACGTTGATGCTGGTCAGCAACCCGCGGCGGGCAATGTCGTCGGCGAGTTCCTCGATCGAGACGCCGGCCTTGGTCTTGCGCACGTTCTGCTGGCTGAGAACGAGCTTGTTGAAGGGGATGTCGCGCCCGGCGTTGAGCGAGATTTTCTGAATGGCCTGTGCCATGTCATGTCTCCGCGGCGGACCGGCCGGAGCCTCTCTCCAGCCACCTCAATCCACCACGAAGACCCCATCCCCCCTCTCCCTCTTTCCCGGTCCGCCGCCCTCAACGCCAGCCGCCAGCACCCGCGTCGCCGTTGGCGGCGCGCGGGGAACTGTTCAGCCAGATCGTCATCTGCCGCCGCATGATGCCGATCGGCGCGCAGATTTCCGTGATCGGCGCGCTCCCGGTCACAAAGCCATCCTCCTGAAACAGCTCAACGAAGTGCTGCATGACGTCGAGGTAGAGGGCACCGCCGACCAGGCAGACCTCGACGAACGGTATTCGGCCATGCTCTGTCATCGCGGCAATGTGCATGCCTAGATGTTCGCCCGGTGGCATCACGCGCCGCTGGGTTTTCGGCCGCGGCCATCGCATGCCGGGGCCGCCGGCCTTCATGGCGGCGGCAAGCTCCGGTGTCATCCGTGCTTCATAGTTCTCGATGGTGCTTCTGGCTTCGCGGAAGCCATACTCGGCCGACAGGAAGGCGACTTGAGCCTTCTGCTCGTTCGGATCGACATGGCGCAGCGTGCGCCAGAGCGGTCCATCATATCGATCGCGCGCCGGCATGTATTGCGGGCCGTCGCGCTTGGTCATCGAGCACGACAGGATCAACAAGCGCCGGGAGGGCAATTTCCTGGTCATGCCGCCCTCCCCCTGCTGTCGCGCATATCGAGCAGCTCGGCGTAGCGCGCATGGATCGACGATCGATCAAGGTAGCGAGCGCGAATGCCCACCATGGTGCTGACTTCCAAGCGGACCTCGGCGAAGAGGTCGGCCTCGCCGTCCGACAGCATCCGGATCGGCCAGCCCTTCACATAGAGCATAGGCTTCGTCAGCCGGCACTCTGCCTCACGACGGCGGTGCGCTTTGTCCTTGGCCATGGCAAGACGATCCCGCGTTCTCGGCTCAAGGAGATGAGGCGCAATATCGCCAAGCCAGCGGCGGCTCTGAAATGCGAATGTGCTGCGGCATTCCAGGCCGACCATATGGCGATAAAGGTCGTGTGTTTCCGGCTGGGCGGCCGCGGCCACCGAGCGCGCGACGTTCGATCGCCAGCGGCTTTCCCAGCGGTCCATCAGCCCGCCTTGCTTGCGGCGGACGACAACGAACTCGGCGCCGAGGCGATCAGCGAGGTGCTCGCAGGTGGGGAGCGAATCCGCCCATTCAACCGAACCGAGGTCGGCATGGATTAGCAAGCGCGGGCCGGAATGTCCGATCCTGTCGAGGTACTCGAAGGTCGCCATGGCCGCGGCCTGACTGTCCTTGCCGCCTGAAACCCCGATGGCGACGGCCGCGCCCTGCTTCAGACGATCGACGATGGGCGGGGCGATGGAGATCCGAGGAAAGGCACGGGAAATCGATATTGCCGGCGGCGACGTGGGCGAAGCCATTCGCGGGCGCGCGTGGTCGACGTTTAGGTGGGAATGCATGATGCGGCTCCATGGCGAGCAGCCGGAGCCTCTCTCCAGCCTCTCAACCCGCCACAGCCGTCCCGCCCCACTCTCCCTCTCCCGCCACCGGCCCACCTTTCCCATTTCCGGCCGCCCACGCCATCGGCCCGGTTCGGATTGTGGCCCGATACGCAGGAGCGGTGAAGAAATTTCAGGACAAATTCAACGGGATGGCATATCGTCCGATGCGAAGCGGTACGCGCCGCTTTGGGGCGTGGAAACCCCTGTGAACGGTTGATGCTGGCCGATACAGCATCACACTCCTTGGCCTTTGGTCGGGGAGCCTGTAGCTATGTCCAGGTTCTCCGAACTAAAAGCTCAGGGCCGTTTCACACGGTTTCCAACTCCCCGATCATGGGGTCAATGAGCATTGGAAGGCGGGGGCGCACCGCCACAATAGCTTCAGGAGAAACCGTTGGCTGAAGGGCTTGTGTTCACTTTCTACACTTATGCCGATGCACGAGTACCGCTCGAAGAGCGTTGGAAACCGACTGGGCTCCGCGATATCTTTTTCGACAGTTACGAAGAAGTGAAGCGCACGGTTCTTGCGATGCGCGACGATATCGCCGCCGATCCCGACATGGATTGGGAGGCGACGAATATTGAAAAGGTGGAGACCGTACCGGTTTGTCAGTCTAGCATTTTAGCGTTACTGAACGATGGGCCTGGTGCTTTTGTCAGGCATCATGAGGTCGTAGAGACCATCGGGCCGAAGTAGGATGCTCTGAGAAAGCCAGACAACGTCCCCACGCAGCTGCGGATGTGGATGGTGATGCCTTTTCGAGTTCACGACCTCGGACGACCCGAAAAAGACGCGCAAAGATAAGTGGATGTTCAAAAAGGTCGGTGAGCCGATCTTCGCGGTCGCGGGCATCTGGCGGAAGACCGAGGACGTCGGCGAAGCCTTCACCATGCTCACCATGCCGCCCGGTCCGGACATCGCGCCCTATCACGATAGGCAGGTCGTCATCCTCGAGCGAAACGCCTGGGCCGATTGGCTCGACCCCTCGGTTTCGGCGAAGGACCTGATCAGACCGCTTCCCGAAGGTTCTCTAACAGTCGAGCAGGTGGGCTGATGCGTTTCTCCTTTCCCTATAGCCACGCATTTCCAGGCGGGCGCGTCAGGGTCGAAGATGCGGACGCCGCGGAAGGCATATGCGTCGTCGAGTTCGGGGACGGCATGGCAATCATCGGTGAATGGCATCCGGATGGCGACGATATCCATCTCGCCATTCCCGCCTATCGCACCGCGAAGGAAACTGACATCGACGCGCGAAGCTGGCACCTGGTGCGGCGCCAAGATGGGCAGTGGCGCTCGCAGCGTCGGCCCTCACCGTCTGGAAAGTGAGCACAAAGCGGCGTTCGCGGAGCATCCGTCGAAACTGGATATACGAATATTTGATGGCATTCGAAAACTCCAGGTTCGAAGCCTCCCTGAAGAGGCGAATAGAAAAAAAGACCCGCCACTAGGGCGGGCCAGGTCGCTCGGCGAGTAACCGGGCGGGGGATTAAGCCTTCATGTCCGGGAGCTGGCACGTCTACCCGAAGCGGCGAGCGCGAGCCCGGCGAGAACAAGGATCACGCCGGCGGCGAACAGCAGTCCCAGCTTGTCACCGAACAGAAAAGCACTGGCGCTGATGCCGAATACAGGCTGTAGGTATTGGACGCTCGCAGCGATGCGAGCGGGAACCACCTTCAGAAGATAGAGCCACAGGATCAGCCCGATCACGGTGACCACGACACCAAGATAGATGACGGCCGCGAGAGCCTGAGCTGTCAATCGGCGTCGTAACGGGACCCCTTATCGGCTCCCAAAAGGGGCTCTGACTCATATGTGGAACGGCCCGGTTAGCAAGGCGTTGGCAGCATGAATCTCCGTCGGACGGTGCAGTCATATGTCCGGCCTGTCAGCGCGGTCATTGACCGCTGGCCACGATGAGATCCGCGATGTCGATCGCCTAATCACTTTCTCGCGCTCGAAGGCGCATTGAGTCAGACGGTCTGATCGACATCGAGGTATCGCCCCTCGGGTTCATCACGCTTCGTACCTTGCCACTTTATCCCGACGCAGTAACGCCGGGAATTCGGTTCCTATGCCTTTGCCATCGCCGGTGCTTGGTATGTGCCGCCCTTGACGAGAAGCGCCCATATTGTGCGCGCCATCTTGTTGGCGAGCGCCACGGCTGCCACCTTGTAGGGGCGACGTGCCATTAATGACACCACCCAACCGGGCAGCTTAGAACCTCTGCGAGCCTGTTTCAGGATCGACGTCGCTCCGACAATCAGCAGCGTTCGTAACTGCTTGTTGCCGCGCTTCGAGATCTTGCCGAGCCGCTCCTTCCCTCCGCTGGAGTTTGCTGTTGGTGTAATGCCGATCCAGGCAGCCAGGTCCCGTCCTGTCCGAAAGGCCGCCGGATCCTGAACAGCGGCACGAACAGTTGCCGCAATAATAGGTCCGACGCCAGGGATCGTCGTCAGCCGGCGAGCGGCATCATCGGCTTTCACTGCTGCGATGATCTTGCTGTCGAGCACCTCAATCCTTTTCGTCAGCCTTTCGATCTGATCGGCCAACTCAAGAAGCGCTGCCTTGGCCGAGTGCGGCAGACGTCCGTCTTGATCGTCGCGCAAAATCGCAGTGAGCTTGGCAATGCTTGTCATTCCGGTCGCGGCGATGATTCCGAGCTCGGCCAGATGGCCCCGCATTGCATTCGCCGTCTGGCTTCGCTGACGCACGAGTAACTCTCGGGTCTTCAAAACCATCCCAGCGGCTTGCTCTTCCGGTGACTTGACTGGCACGAAGCGCATCGTTGGACGCGTGACCGCCTCGCAGATTGCCTCCGCATCAGCGGCGTCGGTCTTGTTGCGTTTGACGTAGGGCTTCACATAGGCCGGTGGCATCAACCGCACCGTATGCCCGAATTCGCCGATTGCGTTGGCCCAGTAGTGGGCACTCCCGCATGCTTCCATTCCGACAAGACATGGCTCAATGTGACGAAAGAACTCCAAGACCTGTGATCGCCGCAAAGCACGGCGGACAGCTACGTGTCCGTCTTCAGTAATGGCGTGGACTTGAAAGACCGACTTGGCCAAATCCAGTCCGATTATGGTAATCTTCTCCATGGAACGGTTCCTTCTGTCTCGTGGCGATTGGCGTCACCACAGTAGGCATCCCCGATGCCGGTGCGAAGGGCCGTTCCACACCATCAATCTCGATGATGTTTAGGATTTAATTGGCGTGGTTTTCTCTGGAGAATCAGCGCCATGCAGACCCGAATTCGACTTTCCGATCTGATCCCCGCCGAATTCAACGTTGAAGCAGTGCACGA
>Ga0182738_1001356_pt1 | contig 30882 bp, 22 predicted proteins | sample eDN5th30CBELigMG_FD_128876 | JGI IMG/M metagenome (GOLD analysis project Ga0182738, IMG submission 128876) | Enriched Miracle-Growth compost microbial communities from Emeryville, California, USA - eDNA 5th pass 30_C BE-Lig MG (version 2)... ...
CGTGCGGCTGTCGATGAGGCTACGCGTTAGTGGAGGCAAGTGACCAGCATGCCACGGCATCATTCTCCAGGGCCGTCATGCCAGTGGTGATAGCAAAAGGACACCTTTTGTTCGCGTGATTGATCTCCGTATGGGCTGCGGCAGTTGAGATACTGCATCGTTCGTTTTCCTTGAGGGCCTGCGGCTCGAGGAGGAGCCCGACCGTGTGTGCAGCACTAAAAAAGTGCCCTGTCGAGGTCAGTCCGAAGCGACTACATTTTTGTTACCTGTTTCGGCTTGGAGAAAGGGAGCCTTTACGGCCGCCGGGGCTTAATGTGCGAAGACCAAGTGCCCTTGCCGACGTCCATTGGAAAGGATTGGCGGATGCGCTCCTTGCCGTTTATTGCCCTCTTGGGAATTTTGTTGCAGATATCGTCACCAGGGCTTGCACAGAGTTCGCCCGACGCTGCCACCGAGGTCTCCAAATCTGCCTCCGTAAGCCTGCTCAAGGATCGGGATTTCAAGCGGGGGATTTACTTGCAGTCGCCGGATCAGCAGAATCGTTCGCATATCGGTACGATTTACCCGGCCTCCGGCATGAGCCTGGACGATCCGGTTTGGACCTTCCCCCAATGGCACGGCATCTATCCACTGACCATGACGACGGGAACTACACTAGCGGACGGGGGAGTAGAGTACGCCAACCGGGCGAAGCGGGCAGTGTTCGGCCCGGGCGCCCGGTTCATACTTGGGCTAACAGGTGCAGATCGAGGGAAGCACACTTCGAAGTTTGTCACCGAGCCCATTGCCACTACCGGTATCTCGAAAATTAAGACTACCGCCGGACTCTCGCAGGACACATGGGTGCCGGGCGGCGAGTACATACGCTTATCAGAGATGGACCATTTGTATCTAAGGCTGACAGCGCGCTTGTTGAAGGCGGAGCCACTCGGTGCCGCCGTGCGAGGGACCGCTGCGGTCAGCTTTGTGGGTCTTCATATTCGGAACGTCGATCCGGCGCGTAAAGAGTTGGTGTACTTCGTGGTTCCCCTCTACGATTCCAGAGAGAGAACGCGCAGAACCGTGCGGCTGGTGGACGCCGCTACCGGTGACCGCTACTTCATCTATGGTACCGGCAACAAATCGATAATTGGCGCGAAGAGCTTCCATGATAAGGAATGGATAACGATCAACAAGGACATCCTTCCACTTGTAAAAGACGCCCTCGGGAAAGTTCGGAAGAATCCGAAATTTTCTCATTATTCTGAAAAATTGGCGGATTACACCATCAGTGAAATGAATATTCGATGGGAGATGTCCGCAGATATGAATGTCGAGATGGAATTCAAGGACTATGACCTCAGGGCGCAGGTCAAGCCATCTACGCCCATATTGTCGATCGTTGCACACCCGACCACTGTGCCAATAGGAATGCCGACTTCGATCACCTGGCATGCATCCGGTGTGGTTGGCGATTGTACGGTCAGGCAGGACGACAGAGTGTTGGCCACGCAGAATAGCGGAAGCCAGCGAAGTGAGGTGCTCGGTGGCAATTCGGCCTTCGAATTGGCATGTGCAAGCGCGACGGGGGCAACCGAGGTCCGGCGCATAGTCGTGAAGGCAACCAAGTCAGCCTGCGCGGTCGCCGCTCAACCGCCAACAATAGCGCGCGGGCAGGAGAGCGAGCTTTCATGGCGTTCTGTGGAAGGCAAGGCTGCTTCCATCTCTCCCGGCGTCGGCAATGTTCCCGCGGAAGGCAAGCTCGTGGTCAGGCCAATGGGGCGGACTAACTACATGCTGACGGTGGGCGACCCCAAGGGCCGATATCCGACGCAATGCAATGCCGTGGTATCGGTTTCGCCGGAATGAAGATCCGCGAGTGGCCGGGATCGATCTCTTGGGGAGGCGCCTCGGGCAGACAGGCGTGTCGGCTGTCCTCCGCGCCTGTATGAGAGCGATGAACAGCCAACGGTAAGCGGCGTTGTGACCGCATCTTCCGCTGGGCCGCCGGTATGAACCACACTCCGAACTGTGTGCTCGGAGTTGGACCTGCGCCGGACACAGTGGACGCCTATGCCGGAGCTGGCGCGGCCTCTTGAGGTCTTCACGGGAGCGAGTCGGCGGCGGTCGTGGAGTAGCTGGCAGAAGGTCGATCGTCGCGGAGAGCTTTGCCTCCGGCACGTCGGTGAGTGCGGTGGCGTGTCGGTACGGCTGACGGCGTTAGCGGCTGTCCGTCTGGTGCCAGCAGGCAGGGGCGGAGTCTTCGGACGAGCGCGCGCCGGGCTTCGCATTGATGGCGCCAGAGCCGGTCGACGTCGTGCTGGACGGAACGACGATCCGGAGGGCGTTCCACGGCCGGCGGGCTGGCCGCCCGAAGCTGCTGCCGGGGGAGGGAAGCGGGGGCTGCAGCCAGGCGTCTGAGCAGGGCGGGCCGTCGGCGTGCGATGGCGCGGTGCGCCTGATACGCGTCGCAGCTTGCAGCATTGCAGACCGCCTGGACTGGGCGGGTGCCTCCGGTGTGCGGTGCGCACGCCTCAAGCGGTGCAATGAGCTGCGGCAGGTTGGCGCGGGGAGGGCTTTGCACGCAACAACAACAACCACGAGGTGTGTGTGATCGAGCAGTGAACGAGCCGATTCCCTCGATGTCGAGATACTATTGCGCGGCTCGGCAAAGCTGCTTGCCGACGAGACGATGGTGCCGGTGCTCGATCCCGCGACGCGGCGGGGCCAGGACCGGCCAGCTGTGGGCTTACGCCGCGACGACCGGTCCTGGACCGGCAGCAACCCCTTTGGGGGTCGCCTATGTCCATGCGCGGACCGCACCGACGCGGGCCCAAGGTCAGTACCTGACGGGATTCTCCGGCGTCCTGTAGGCCTGCCCTGAGCGAAGCCGAAGAGTCGACGGCTATGGCCTATCGCGAGCTGGCGTTCTGCGGGGCACAGGTCCGGCGGAACTTCTACGAGCTGCAGGCGCCGGCGACACGCCCGCGCCGATCGCCAGCGAGGCGCGCCGGCCGTGCCTGGAGAACAACCCGCGGCGCCTTTCGACGTTTGCGCCCGGGCCAACCTTTCCATGAACAGGCGCCATCTGCGGCATACGGCGCTGGCATGGCAGGCCTGGGCTCCGTCCGCGGCGCGCCTGAAGCGCGAAAGCCACCCGCTCCGCCGGCGATGGCCGCCGAAACCTCAGCCCCCTTACAGCTCGAATTGGGCAATCTGACAAGTATTGTCATCAGTCCTTCTTTTCCGGCCCGTCCGAGCCCGCGCGGCGCAAGCGTTGTATCGGTGCCCAGACCGAGACATGCTTGAAAATCTTCAAAGTGGTGGCAAAAGAAGTGCGGTTGCTTGACGGTTCAACGCCAAGATGTGCTAAGCCTGCCGGTCTCGAAGGGAGAATCAGATGATAGAGCCACGAGCCGTGAGCCCAAATCCGGCAGAGCGACGTAAGCCCAGGCAATATCAGAGTTTTGATGGCGTGGTTGGAGGCTCATCGTCCGATGAAAAGCTGGCGCGCCTGCGCCTCAATCTTCTTGGACCTCTGCGGGGCAAGTCCGTCCTCGATCTCGGCTGCAACGAGGGTTTCTTTTGCGGCGCCATGCTTGCCAAGGGAGCGAGCAGGGTGGTGGGGGTTGAGCGGTCAGCAGCGATCGTTGCCAAGGCGCGCGAGCGCTTTCCCAAGGCGGAATTCAAAATCGGATCCTGGTGGGATGCGATCCCAAATGAACAATTCGACGTTATTCTCTTTTTGTCCGCTATCCATTACGAACCGGATCAGAAGGCATTGCTGGACAAGCTTAACCGTCACTTGAAGCCGGACGGGGTACTGGTCCTCGAGTGCGGCTTGGCATCGCCACCCCATGATGTTAGCGGATGGCTCCAAATCAATCGGCCGAGGGACACGGTTCCGCGCCGATACCCGTCGCTTGACTACTTGCGGCGACACATAATGCCCCAATATGTCCTGACGGGAGTTGGTGCCAGCGTGCCACAGAAAGGCGATCCGGTCCCCCGTTGGGTACTACACTGCCGCAAACGGAAACCGATAGCTCTGATACTGGGCGGGCAGTCCGGGGCTGGAAAGTCGCACTTTGGGGTTGAGTTCGGGGGGCGCGATATTCCCGTCTATCGGACAGATGCATTGTTTCGCCGACTTCTAAGTAATTCCTATTACGACCACGTACCACTGGCGATTGCGTTGCGCGAAACCGGAGAGAGGAGCTGCTCGGTCCTATCCATGCGGGTCGCCGCAAACGAGGATTTGACGGAAAAATTCTGCGCCATAATCCTGGGCGAAGGACCGCTTGAGGCGCCGGGCTGTATTCTCGAAGGTGAGGCATTTTCTCACCCTCAGATTATGCAGAAGATAACCGAGCTTCTGACCGCGCGCGGCGTCCTCGTCTGGGGGGCCACCCGTGCGACCGTTTCGGAAACGTCCGAACAAAAGGGCCGTGCCGGCAGTGAAGAACAGCCGGGCTGAAGCGGTGTGCCGGAAAGAAAAAGGTAAAATCGACTATGTACGAGATGTGGTGACTGGTCTATATTCATCAACCGAATTGGGTAAGCGGGTGCAGCATGGTCATGGACACGGAACTGGACGATCACTCAGATGAAATTGAGCAGGTAAGGAGGAAGCTTGAGGAGGACCCTCGCAATGTTGGCCTGAACAGACGTTTGCTGGTGTTGCTCGCTGGTGACGACCGAAATGGAGAGGCGCTGCTATATGGATTACGAGGAGCGGAGCTTCCGGCCCATAATCGCGTTTACGGGCGTTCTTTGATCCGATTGCTCATTAACTTGGGCCTGCCGCGCTTGGGGGGCATGATTGTCCAGGATCCCGCGTACGCCAACGCGATGGACGAAATTGCGTTCATGATGGTGGTGAGATCGTTGCGACGGAGCGCACACGAAGAAATGAAAAACTCCGTGCTAAAGGAGGGTCTGAAAAGATTTCCGGGCTCTGTGGAATTAAAGAGGCTGGTCAAGGCTTAGCGAGTCGCATTCGGCGCTTAGATATGGATTTCTTGCTCCGGGATTGATGTTCCCGCGACCGCGGCGGGTCATGGTCTGAGGGTTTGTATGCTAGGTGTACCGAGAGGCTGTTTATGAGACTGCTGAATGTCGCCAAACATGTGCTTCATGCAGCTAATTCAAGGCTCCTCTCGACCAGAAGGGTTGAACTTTATAGCGCGGCGGAACGGGCGCGAATTCGAGCCGAGTTCGATGAGCTTTTTTATCTCAGTACCCATCCGAAAGTTGCCGCAACGGGCGGCGACCCGTTTGAGTTCTTCCTGCTGACGGGGTGGAAGGAAGGTCATGATCCTAATCGGACCTTCTCCACTTCGGATTATCTGGCCAACAATGAGGACGTCGGTAAAGCGAATATCAATCCGTTCGCGCACTATGTCCTGTACGGACGCGCCGAAGGCCGACGCGGAACGCGGGCTATACCCGAACTCCCGCGGCAGCAGGGGGTGGGCGCCGCACGAGTTAAAGGGAAGCTTCCGAACAAGGGGCGGCGCCAATCCGATGTGCGGAGCGGTCAGGTATATCGCGTAATCGAGGCCGAATTCGACGTCGAGTATTATCTGGCGCAGAACCCCGCTTTAGCTGGAGGGACAATCGATCCTATCGAGCATTACATATCCGAGGGGTGGCGTGAGGGGCGTAATCCCAATCCGAAATTTTCGACGACCTATTATTTGGAAGCTAATCCAGACGTAGAACGGGCGCAGGTCAATCCATTTTTCCACTATCTCACCAGTGGAAAATCAGAAGGCCGTTTTCCCTCTCTGGCGAGAGTCGGGGAACGTATAGATTTCCTGACATTGTTTGCACCCAAGACGTCCGGGAACGTGGATCTTCCTGTAGTAAGGCAGGGAGATGCGACGGTCGTCGTGCCAATTTATAACAACTTCGAAGACGTTTCGACTCTTCTGGAGAGCCTGCATCTCACATTAGGTGACAATTTATCTGTCATCCTGGTGGATGACTGTAGCCCGGACGATCGAATTGCGCCTCTTCTCGCTTCCTGGGCCGATCGTCATCAGCATTGGCGTGTTTTCCGAAATGTCGAAAACCTGGGATTTGCCGACACAGTCAATCGAGGTATTCAAGCAGCCGAGGGGCACCCGATTGTTGTGAATTCCGACATACAATTCCCTCCAGGTTGGATCGAGCGGCTCCTTGCACCTATTCTGAAGGATCCAGAAGGAGTGGCAAGTGTCACACCATTCTCAAACCACAGTTCATTTACGGGATTTCCGCGGGCCCGTACCGAAACGGCGTTGCATCAAATTGGGGAATTGGGCGCGGTGGACGAAGCCTTTCGCGAACTCAAGCCAGTGCTCGTTGATCTCCCGGCCGGGGTCGGATTTTGCATGGCCATGAATCGTGACGTTGTAAATAGGATTGGCGGGCTTGACGGAAAATCCTATGGCCGAGGCTATTACGAGGATACGGATTGGGGGCAACGCGCAGCGGCCAGTGGTTACCGGAATCTCGTTTGCGTAAACCTGTTTGTTCACCACGGGGTTGATAGCAAGAGTTTCAGCATTGAACAGCGACGAGAGCTGTCCACGAACAATCGGAAGATTTTACTGCAAAAATTTCCACACTATGACTTGGCAGAGCGACGGTTCTACGAGGCGGATCCTCTTTTTGAGGTTCGGATCGCTGCTCAAGTGAGGCTTTGGCGCCAGCAGGCGAAGTCCGCCTATATGATCATCGATCACGCCTGGGGCGGTGGGGCAAACGATTTCTCCGATCGACACTGTCGCAAATTGACTGCAGAAGGAGCGCTGGTCGCGCATATAACGCTGGATCGCGCAAAGGCAATCATAAGGGTACACTACGCGGACCAGGTCAGGGAACTCGAAGAGACCTACTCGGATCGAGTGTGGAATCTGGCGAGTGCCCTGGATATCGAGAGTGTCATTGTCAATGCGCTTCACGGAGCCGCGAAGATACATGATGTTCTTTCTCATCTTACATGTTTGGCCGATCGGTTTCCAATAACGGTATACATTCACGACTTTCTGGCAGCATGCCCTTCGATATTTCTCCTCAAGCGTGGTCATAAGCACTGTGGGATTCCGGAAATAACCCAATGCCAAGCGTGCTTTTTCGACAACCCCAACATCAAGTACGACTCATTCAATATAATAGAATGGCGACGGCGGTGGAGGGAGCTTCTTCGTCGTGCGGCATGCATCAATGTCTTTTCAAATTCCTCAAGAGAACTCCTGTTGCGTGCCTTTCCGGAACTCCCTCATACCGCGATTAGCATCGTGGACCCCGATTATGCTATAGAGTTGTCCAGTGTTCCCTTGCCGCCCTCGTCCAAGACGTTGAGGATTGGCGTGGTGGGAACTATGAATACACACAAAGGCTCACGGGTAGTCCTGCATTTGGCGAACTTCATTCGCAACAATGTGATCGACGCGACGGTTACGGTGGTGGGAGCCTGGAACGATACACCGCCGCCAAAGACGATGTCCGTGCTCGGGGCTTATCAGAGATCCGAGTTGCCAGCCATCCTGGAGAATGCGAAGGCTGACGTTATTCTTTTTCCATCCGTATGTCCTGAAACCTACTCCGGTACCCTATCGGAGCTTTTCGCGACGCGCCTTCCGATCGTCAGTCTGCCTTTGGGGGCGCAAGGGGAGCGCGTTGCACAGTATGAGTTTGGCGAACTCGCGGCGGATGAGAGTCCGGGTGCGATTATAGCGGCTGCAAGGAAGGCAGTTCGAAAGCGCCAGGCAATTCAATAGAGGCGAGCGGACGACGTGAAGGCTTTCATACACATCGGCTTGGCAAAGACGGGCACTACCTCGATCCAATCGGTATTGGCTTCCAACCGAGATGAACTGGAACGCCTGGGCTTCTATTTTCCGCGATCGGGAACGATCAACGGACAAAGCGGACATCATTGCTTAGCATGGTCATTGGCCGGTTCGCCAAAGACGCGGGATTTCTGTCGGGGCTTCTCCGAAGATGCCTTCAGAGTCGAAGTCGCGCAGAAGGGCGAGGGGCGAACCGTCATTCTGTCATCGGAGGAGTTTAGCGCGCTATCGTTTAGCTATCTCGGAATACGCAAGCTGCTTCGGCAGTTTAATGAGCGAGATATCTATGTGGTTGCTTACGTTAGAGAGCAAGCGGAGTTTTTCAATTCCCTCTATCAGGAGATTATTTCCGATTTCATCGATCCCGGCCCGGCCGCCGAATTCGCGCGAGCGCGGATGCGCGAGGAGCGGTATGACTACGAGCGGTGGTTTGCGATCTGGGCTGATCTTCTCGGACCGGCGCTTATTGTCAGACCTTTCGACCGACGCTTTTTAAGAGGGGGTGACGCTGTTACGGATTTTCTGAACGTCGTCGATCTGCCTTTGATCTACGAAAGCAAGAAGGAGGTCCTCAATAGCGGGTTGACCAATGTCCAGGTGGCGGCGGTTCTGGAGTTGGTCCAGCGAACGGGTGATTTGCTCGGGCCTCGACCGCTGCCAAGCCACGCGCGGCTTGTTTTGAAGCAGATAGCGGCGAAACTGGTTTCAAGTACGGATCTATCAGGTGGTGCTCGATATTGGGGAATTATGCCGGACCTGGTCAACGATATTCGGGGGCGCTATCACTCTGGAAATCGATCATTCTTTGAAAGCCATGGCATCTCTGACTTTACGTTCAGTGCTGCAGCACATATTCCTGATCTGACTATGCTGGCGTTTGGCGATCTGCCTTCAACCGTCAAGACGAGTGTAGATCGAGCCTGGAAGGAAATGGCCGAGCTCCTACGTCCCAAGTGAACGGCAGGTGTTGTTTGTCGTGATAATACCAATACGCGGACGACGGCAGAAATACCCCTGTAAAATCTTGGGGGCGTGTCTCATGGAGGTCGGTGCAATATGCTGATGCCGAGGCATAGGACGCAAACCGACCGATGCGAGGCGGTCGTCAGTGAGGCGCAACGCGAGTGATTGAAGGCGCCGCAGGCGAAGTTCAGCCTGGATCGTGGCACAGGGCTGAGCCAGACAGAGCGGAGGGGCGGTCGGCGAGCACCTGGGTCCATAGCCGTCCGGTGCGAGACTTGGCAAAGTCGAGCGCCTGAATGGTCGTCCCGTCGGCGTCGACGCCAGCCGATCAATCCTTTCCAGAGTGCGTTCATGAACCGACGAGCCGAGCACGCGCAGCATGGCCGAAGTCATCGCAACGTGCCCGACCGAGCTGTGCCCGGAGGCCGCTTGTCGACGCCCGAATAGTCAGCATCGCCGCACGTCACTTCTGCTCACATGCCGCAGGACATGCGCCCGCATCACGTCGACGACGTTGGCGGCTGGGCCGATCACGCTATGCACCGGTCCACTGTCGGCGCTGATATGGGCCGTCGTACCGAAGCGTCACTGATTGCACTTTTCCGTCCGACGTCTTTCGGGATCGCGCTTGCCGGTGCTGTTCCTCGCCGAGCTTGGCGCGCGACGCTCGTGGCATCCACGACCGCGCCCGAGCGCAGTACCAGGCCAGCACCTCGTAGGTGCCATTCACCGCCTCGAGAGGCCGTCGTCTCGCCCGACACCGAACCGTGCGACGGCGGCAGACCCGAGAACCGCCGCCTCAAGGCGATCTCGTCCAGTTCCTCCTCGCTTGCAGGATCGCTCTGCTAACATGCCTGCAGGCGCTGAATGCGCAGCAATCGCGCAATTCCCCGCCGCCAGAACCAGTCCGCGCAGCACCTGCCGTGAGCGACGCCCAGAGACTGCTTCTTCTTGCCGACATGCTCGACATTCGAACTGCTATATTTGCGCGAAAAAAACTGCCGCTTCACGGCGTCAATTCTCAAGTGTACACGAATTGCCATATTGTTGCCGATAGATTGCCGCCGCCTGTTTGGAGTTTCCCTATGCCGATGGAAAGGCGGTGGCGCCGGATATAGGCAGAGACAAGTGAAAACAGACGGAGCGGACTTGTACGCATACCGGACAGCCGGCTGGGCTCAATGAAGCTGGAAGAGGCATTGTGGCGATCGTCCCGGGCGGGTAAATATCCCGTCGGCCGTGCGTGAGGCCAGGACAGCAAAGGGGACTATATTGTGGCGGATCGAGTACATCGCTTAGCACATCTCCAGCAGTTGGAGGCCGAGAGCATCTCCATAATGCGCGAGGTGGTTGCCGAATGCGAGTCTCCAGTAATGCTTTATTCGATCGGCAAGGATTCCTCCGTGATGCTTCACCTTGCACGGAAGGCGTTTTATCCGGCTGGGTTGCCCTTCCCGATCCTGCATGTTGATACGACCTGGAAGTTCAGAGAAATGATAGAGTTTCGTGACCGAACGGCGGCCGAGCTGGGCCTGAAACTCATTGTCCATACGAACCTGGATGGCGTCCGGCAGGGGATAGGCCCTTTTTCGCACGGCTCCGCCATCCATACAGACGTGATGAAGACCCAGGCCCTGAGGCAAGCACTGGACAAATATGGTTTTGACGCGGCCTTCGGCGGGGCCCGTCGCGATGAAGAAAAGTCGAGGGCAAAGGAACGCATTTTCTCCTTTCGCAATCCGCAGCATCGATGGGATCCCAAAAACCAGCGGCCCGAGCCCTGGAATATTTACAATACCCGGAAGAACAAGGGCGAAAGCATTAGAGTGTTCCCTCTATCTAACTGGACCGAACGCGATATTTGGGAATATATCTATCTTAATGATGTGCCTGTCGTACCTTTGTATTTTGCCAAGATGAGGCCAATCGTGGAGCGCGACGGCTCGATGATCATGGTCGATGACGAAAGAATGCCGCTTCTCCCCGGTGAACAGCCTCAGGTAAGGATGGTAAGGTTCAGGACGCTTGGCTGCTATCCCTTGACGGGTGCCATCGAGAGTTCCGCCACGACGTTGGCGGATGTTCTGGAAGAAATGTTCAGATCCAGAAGTTCCGAACGCCAGGGGCGCGTTATCGACCGCGACGGCGGAAGTTCCATGGAAAAGAAGAAGGAAGAAGGTTACTTCTAATGAATGGCACCACCGGGCCCTGCGCAAGCATAGATACCCTTCTTCGTGCGCAGGCGAACAAGGACCTGCTGCGGTTCATTACGTGCGGAAGCGTGGATGACGGCAAATCCACCCTTATCGGGCGGCTGCTCTACGAAGGCGAGATGCTGTTCCAGGATCAGATCGACAGCCTGATGGTGGAAAGCAAGCGTTCCGGAACGCAGAAAGGCGAGCTCGATTTTGCGCTCCTGGTCGACGGCCTTTCAGCCGAACGCGAGCAGGGAATTACCATCGATGTGGCATACCGATTTTTCGCGACAGAAAAGCGCAAATTCATAGTGGCTGATACTCCCGGCCACGAGCAGTACACGCGTAACATGGCAACGGGCGCTTCAACTGCCGATCTGGCCATTATTCTGGCAGATGTCCATCGCAGCAGCAATCTTCTGCTCCAGACCCGCCGTCACACCTATATCTGCTCGATGCTGGGCATCCGGCATATGGTTCTCGCCGTCAACAAAATGGACCTTGTCGGCTACGATGAGAAGGTATTCCTTGCGTACAAGGAAAAGTACCTGGCTTTCGCTGAACAGCTGGGAGTCCAGAATATTCAATGCATTCCGCTGTCGGCACTTCGCGGTGACAATCTCGTCAAGAAGAGCCGGCATATGCCGTGGTATGAGGGACCGGCGCTCCTGCCGTACCTGGAGACGGTGGACGCGGTCAACGGCCATGCAAAGCGTCCTCTGCGTTTCCCCGTGCAATGGGTGAATCGCCCCGATTCGACCTTCCGGGGCTACTCGGGCACCATCGTCAGCGGAGAAGTCAGAAAGGGAAGCCGGATCAAGATACTCCCGTCCGGAGAAGAAGCTTCCATCTCGCGGGTTGTCACGATGGACGGTGATCTCGAGGTCGCTATCCGCGGGCAGGCTCCGACTCTGGTTCTTGACCGCGAAATCGATGTTAGTCGAGGCGATGTGATATGTGAAGCCGACAAGCCAATAGCAGTCGCCGATCAGGTAGCCGCTCATATCTTGTGGATGGCAGCCGATGAACTTCTGCCCGGCCGTACATACCTCATGAAGAGCGGCGCGGTGACGACGCAAGCCACGATCACTCTTCTGAAGCACAAGGTTGACGTAAACACGCTTGAACGGGCGGCAGGCAAGACGCTTCGGCTCAACGAGATTGGCGTTTGCAATCTTGCCTTGGGGAGGGCGATTGCATTTGAACCCTATGTCGACAGCCGCGAGCTTGGCAGCTTTGTGTTGATGGACAGGATTAGCAATCAAACGGTTGGCTTGGGCTTGATTGATTTTGCTTTGCGTAGGTCGTCCAATATTCATTGGCATGCCTTGGCGGTGAATAGTCAGGACCGAGCGTTGCTGAAGGGGCAGAAAGCAACGGTTGTCTGGCTGACTGGACTGTCAGGATCGGGTAAGTCGACGATTGCCGTAGGCCTCGAGAAGCGGCTCTTCAGTTTGGGGCGTCATACATATGTCCTGGACGGCGATAACATTCGGCACGGTCTAAATCGGGATCTTGGATTCACGAATACCGACAGGGTCGAGAATATTCGGAGAATAGCTGAAGTGGCTCGGCTGATGGCCGATGCCGGCCTTATCGTCATTGTTTCGTTTATCTCGCCGTTTCGTGAAGAGCGCGATATGGCGCGTTCGCGGATGGCGGAAGGCGAGTTTGTCGAGATCTTCGTCGACGCTTCACTGGAAGTATGCGAGGCTCGCGATCCGAAGGGTCTTTATGGCAAGGCGCGCCGCGGAGAGATAGCCAATTTTACCGGTATCGGCTCCGATTATGAGCGTCCCGATAACCCGGAAATACATATCGACACGGGCAATCAGTCAGTAGATGAAGCGGTGGAGCAGGTTATGGCGTATCTGTCTGCCCATGGGCGGATAGGTGCATAGGTGTATCCAGGGAATCCCTGACGCCGCACCAGCTTCGCTTGAGTCATCATACCGCATCGGAATGCGTCAAATTAGTGGCCTCGCGTTCCGTCGTCCTGAACTCGGCGAAGGACCTCTCGCCAGCCCCACGGCAGGTGTCTGATCGATCGGAGAGTTCCTTCGCCTCGCTCAGGATGACGTGGATGACCGCGGAGGAGCACACCTCTTGTCGTTCCGGGCCTCGTTAGCCTACTGGGCGACAATCGGCTGACAGTGGCCGCGCGGCGGCCGGGAGCGCCACGCGGCTTCAGTCTGGTCAAGGTCTGTTCGTTGTCCCATGTGGGCCGTCGTTCTTGGGGAGTTGACCGGCGCGCCTGGGGTGCGCCGTTCATGCCGCAACCTTGGTGAGGCCGGGCGGTGTTGCGGGTGACGAGGCAGGCATCGGGCTTCCTCAAAAGCGCGCAGGCGCGCAGGCTCGCGGCTTGCCACGCCGAGCGCCGCGAAAGCGCCCTCCGGCCCGGCCCCAGCGACGCCGATGACGTCACTACAGGCAGATAGGCCCGCACGCGATCGCCGTTGGCCGATATCGCCGTCTCATCAAGATCGATCCGCAACTGCCGACCGGCGACGTCTAGACGCGCGCCGTCGCCCCCGCCTCTCCCACGAACTGCTGGCGGAGGTGCCATCCGTCTGTTCGACTGTCCGAAGGCTTACGTCCAGCCTGTTACTGCGCTTCGGGTCCCGGCGCACAACGTCGGCATTGTCTCGGTCTTGTCGTCACTCTGGTCCGGCTACGCCGTCCCTTGGTGACGCCAGGACGAGGGATCGCGGCGACCGCTGAAGCAACGGGCGACACACAATCCAGATACGCTCTGCCGGCATTGGTGCTCTTCCCCCTGACCTCGAATAATGTTGCCGGACACAACGCTTTTCGCAGAGCCGGAATACCGATGCGTTCCGCACTTTTGAGAGATCCGCGCTGGATGAGTGGTGAGAGCGGGCCCAAAGTAGTAGATATCCTTCCTGGGGCCCAGTAATCTGATTATTGACGATGAAAATCAGGAATCCCTGGAAGCTTGTCGAGTCCGGCGAACCTTTCAGCTGCCCGTACTTTACGATTCGAAGCGACGTCGTCTCCTATAACGGAGGAGCGAGGCGGCCCTACAGCAGCGTCCGCATGAGGTTGCATGGCGTGGCCGTCCTTCCAGTCGACAGTCAGGGATGCGTTACGCTCGTCGGACAGTATCGCTACGTCCTCGATCACTATTCATGGGAGTTGCCGGGCGGAGGCAGGCCTGTGGAAAAGAAGGCAATCACGGCTGCCCAGCATGAACTTCGTGAAGAGACAGGGATTGTTGCCGGACGATGGCTGAGGCTGTTTGCGACTGCCGTTGCCCCGGGAACGCTCGACGAAATTACAACCGCATTTGTCGCTTGGGATCTCTCTTTCGGTGACAGCCACCCTGATGTGACTGAGGAACTCGCCATCCGGAAGGTTCCCTTTGCCGAGGCCGTATCCATGGCTTTGCGCGGATCACTCGGCCACGTTACGAGTGTTGCCGCGGTATTGGCTGTCCATTCCCGGCTTTTGCGCGGAGAGCTGCCGCCGGATTTGGCGGCACTTCTTTCTGGAAAATAGTCCGGTGATCAGTGTCGGGGCTGACGCTGCAGAGGGATGGCGGTATCCCTGTTGCGAACGCCAAGCAGGCATCAAGCTGACGGGAATTTCGCGGTGGTGCGTCTGAGAAAGGCCTGAACAAGCGGTCAACCACGCCATAGATCGTCTATGCCGGTATTGCACGCCAATCCTCGAGAGGCGCGGCGATGAACCAGGTGACCGTGGCGCCGCCGGGCGTCGACCGACATAGTAAGGCGACACGAGTGTCAGCTGCCGGGCTGCATCGACCCGCGGCTCAAGAATATCCCTGTTGCGTAGCCTCAAGCCAAGCAGCCCGGCAACACGCTCGAGCGATACGACGACAAACCCGAGCCGCGACAGGCCGTCTCCATCGAGGTCAGGTCGAGACCCTGGAGTCATTCATCGATCGAAGGCATAGGCGGAGACAAAGACGTGCCGGTTGAATTCCCGGAGATTGGTCGTACAGCAATGCATTCACCGAGAGATATACTACTAATTGGGGAAAAGGCACCATCCGGCTCACGTCCAACAGCCCGCTAGCCTGCTCGAGTCGTCGAACTGCATGCAAACGCGTCAAATTTCCAACGCCGAACACAGGCTGGACCCGCCCGGTTGGACCGAGGCGTGAGCCGTGCCAGATCACGATCATTGGGCCGGGCGCATCCTGCGCGCTCATACGCGCGCATGAGCGCGCAGGATGCGACCGGTCCAATGAGGATGACCCGGCGCAAGCGCTCGTCGGGGGACGAAAACAGGTCTTGTCGGTCCGAGGCGGGGCCTCGCTAGCACCGCTCGAGTCATCGAGCGGCACCGAACGCGTCAAATTTCCCGATGGGGAATGTGCAGCCTCACGTCCCGTCTCATGAGTGCAGAGGAGGGCCTCACGCCAGCCACGCGGTAGGCGTCTGATCGTCCGGTGGGATTCTTGCTGCGCTCAGGATGACAGGGACGAGCGGGGAGGACAGTCCACGTGCCTTGTCGGTCCGAGGCGATGCCTCGCTAGTACAGGAGCCAGCGAAGCCATATACTCAGGTTCAGCACTGCTAACGCTTGCGCGACAGCGGACAGCCAGTCGCCCAATGACAGACGGTGAACAGACTCCCTACGATGCATTGGCCCTGATAAGACCAGATCGGAAGCCTGCGGGCAATATCGATGAAGCGAACGCCTGCCGCGGAAAACAGTTGTGTCGGTCGGCGGGAAAGTGCTTTGAAGGGAAATGACAACTTCGATTCCGAGCGGGACGGCCACCAGCCATCCGGCGACTAAGGTATCGCTCAGCATTCCGAGCGCCGATGAGCTCAAGCACACGACCTGTTACATGTGTGCGTGCCGATGCGGAATCAGGGTTCATCTCAAGGATGGGCGCATCCGCTATATTGACGGAAACCGTAACCATCCAATCAACAAAGGCGTTCTATGTGCCAAGGGCTCGGCCGGCATTATGCAGCAGTATTCGCCGGCCAAGTTGCGCAAGCCGTTGCGCCGCGTCGGCCCGCGCGGGAGCGGTGAATTCGAGGAGATCGATTGGGAAGAGGCGCTGGCGACGGCGACCACGTGGTTGCGCGCCATTCGCGAGTCCGACCCCCGCAGGCTCGCCTTCTTCACGGGCCGCGATCAGAGCCAGGCGCTGACCGGCTGGTGGGCGAGCCAGTTCGGCACGCCCAACTACGCGGCGCATGGCGGCTTCTGCTCGGTCAACATGGCGGCAGCGGGCCTCTACACGATCGGCGGCTCTTTCTGGGAGTTCGGTGAGCCGGATTGGGAAAATACGCGCTACTTCTTGATGTTCGGCGTCGCCGAGGACCACGATTCCAATCCGATCAAGATCGGTCTGGGCAAGCTCAAGAGTGAGGGCAAGGCGAAGTTCGTCTCGGTCAATCCGATTCGCACCGGCTATTCGGCTATTGCCGACGAATGGATTGGCATTCGGCCTGGCACGGACGGCCTGTTCGTGCTGGCGATCATCCAGGAGCTTCTCCGCGCTGGTAAGATCGACGAGGAATACCTGCGCCGCTACACCAACGCCGCCTGGCTGGTCGTGCAGAGCGAGGGGACCGGCGATGACGGGCTATTCGCGCGCGATGCCGCAGGCCAACCGCTGGTATTCGACGAGATCAGCCAAAGCGTCGTTCCAGCTCGCCAGGCCGGCGTTCGATCCCAGCTCACGGGCGCGGTCACGTTGGCCGATGGCCGTACCGCATTGCCGTCGTTTCATCTCGTGGCGGCACGTTGCCTTGAGCCGGGGTATGCCGCCGAAGCGGTCGCGCCCCAGACCGGCGTCGATGCTGCCGTGATCCGGCGCGTCGCTGCCGAGCTGGCGCATGCCGCATTCGAGCAGACGGTCGAGATTGACCAGCCCTGGACGGACTGGACCGGCCGAGTGCACCAGAAGATGATGGGGCGGCCGGTCGCGATGCATGCCATGCGCGGCATCTCGGCTCATTCCAACGGCTTTCATACCTGCCGCGCAATTCATCTGCTGCAGATGATCCTGGGATCGATCGATACGCCCGGCGGGTTCCGATACAAGCCGCCGTTCCCGCGTCCGATCCCGCCCGGAATCAAGCCCACCGGGCGGGCAAGCGACGTCCATCCAGGCCAGCCGTTGCCCGGCCCGGTGCTTGGCTTTCCTGCGTCGCCGCAGGATCTCCTGGTCGAACCCGACGGCTCGCCGTCGCGCATTGACCGCGCCTTCTCGTGGGAGGCCCCGCTCGCCGTGCATGGCGTCATGCATGAGGTGATCCGGAACGCGTGGTCCGCAGACCCCTATCCGATCGACACGCTGTTCATGTTCATGGCCAACATGAGCTGGAACTCGTCGATGAATACCGCCGGCACGATCGAGATGCTGACCGACAGGGATTCGGCAACCGGCGAATATCGGATACCGCATATTATATACTCCGACGCCTTCGCCAGCGAGATGGTCGCCTATGCCGACCTCGTGCTGCCCGACACGACGTACCTCGAGCGTTGGGACTGCATCTCGCTGCTCGATCGGCCCATCTGCGACGCGAACGGCGTGGCCGATTCGATTCGTCAGCCCGTGGTTGCACTCGACCGCGATGTCCGGCCGTTTCAGGACGTGCTGATCGAACTCGGGGAGCGCCTGGGACTCCCCGGACTGGTCCGCGAGGATGGTGCTCCGCGCTACCCGGGCGGGTATGCCGACTACCTGGTCCATCATGAGCGCAAGCCCGGCATCGGCATGCTGGCCGGCTGGCGCGGTGCGGGCGGGGAACAAGCCGGTATTGGTGCCGTCAATGAACGTCAGCTCGACGCCTATGTCGCTAACCAATGTTTTTGGCGTGAAGAGGTGCCAGCGTCCGCCCGCTACTACAAGCATGCGAACCGCGACTATCTCGATTGGGCCGTTGGGAAGGGCCTTATCGACAAGCCCGAGCCAATTGTCCTGCAACTCTATGCGGAGGTTCTGCAGAAATTCCGCCTCGCAGCCAAGGGCCACGGTGACGTTCGGCCCCCCGAACAGCATCGCGAACGGATCGCCACCTACTTCGATCCGCTGCCGCTCTGGTACCAGCCGCTCGAAGAGGCGGGGGTCGATAGCCGCGCCTTTCCGCTACATGCGATCACACAGCGGCCGATGGCCATGTATCATTCCTGGGGATCGCAGAACGCCTGGCTCAGGCAGATCCACGGCGACAACCGCTTGCACATCCACCGCGCGACGGCGGCCCGGTTCGGCATCGCCGATGGCGACTGGGTCGTCGTGTCCAGCCATCACGGACAGATCAAAGGGCGGGCAAAACTGATGGACGGCGTGAACCAGCAGACAGTCTGGACATGGAATGCGATTGGCAAGCGGTCCGGGGCCTGGAACCTTGCCCCGAACGTGGCAGAGGCCCGCCAGGGATTTCTTCTCAATCATATCATTTCCGATTTGCTGCCCAAGCGAGGCGATGGCCACCACTACGGCAATTCGGACCCCGTGACCGGCCAGGGTGCGTGGTACGACCTGCGCGTCCATATCGCGAAGGCCGAGGCGCCGGACCAGATGAGCGAACCGCAATTTGCGCCGCTATCATTGCCGCCAAATCTTCCGACGCGACCGAAGGTCCTGAGAGTGGGCTCTTCTCTTCGAACAGCTGACCAGAGTATCAAGAATGACTAGCCTGCCTCCATCGTCGTCGTCATCGAAGCGACTCGGCCTTGTCATCGATCTCGACATCTGCGTCGGCTGCCATGCCTGCGCCGTAAACTGCAAGGAATGGAATTCCGCGGGCGCTGCCGGACCCTTGACCGATTTCGCGCCATATGACGCCGAACCCGACGGTGTTTGGTTCAACCGCGTGCATACCTACGAAGTAGGGGAAGGTTCGGAGGGCAGGACGGTTCACTTCCCTCGTTCCTGTCTACACTGTGCCGAACCCGCGTGCGTCACCGTCTGCCCGACAGGAGCGTCCTTCAAGCGAGCGGAGGACGGCATTGTCCTGGTGGATGAAAATCTCTGCATCGGGTGCAAGCTGTGTTCGTGGGCGTGTCCTTACGGCGCTCGCGAGTTCGATCACGACGCTGGTATCATGAAGAAGTGCACCCTTTGCATTGACCGAATCTACAATGAGTCCTTTGCCGTAGAGGATCGTATCCCGGCCTGCGTTGCCACGTGTCCGGCTTCAGCGCGGCATTTCGGAGATCTTGGCGATCCGGATTCCGACGTTTCCAGGTTGGTGGCGGAAAGGGGCGGATACGATCTCATGCCGGAAATGGCCTATGGCCCAACCAACAAGTATCTTCCGCCGCGGCCTCGTCAAAAGAGCGCCGGCTGCACCGGTGCGCCGGCGGAACTCGTGCACGCTGGGACCGCCAAGGACGGCCTGCTTGGATGGCTGGATCGCCTGCTCAGCCGATGATGCCGCTATAGCATTTAGTTGCTGGAGGAGCCGTGAATCCCGCGTTCTCAGTCATCGTCTTTTCAACCGCAACCGGGGTTGGCTATGGCTTGTTGGCACTCTTGGGAATTCTGACGCCGTTCGGTCTGCTGCCCCATGACCGGATATTCGGTTTCGTCGCCCTTGCCGTCGCGCTTGCATCAATCACGGCCGGTCTGCTCTCTTCGCTATTCCATCTCGGCCGTCCCGAGCGCGCATGGCGGGCGTTGTCTCAGTGGCGATCGTCCTGGCTTTCGCGCGAGGGAGTCGCTGCCGTCGCGACCTACGTGCCCGCTGGAGCCTTCGGAATCCTCTGGGTCTTCTTTGGCAGGGTCTCGATGATCGCCGGTGTAGTGTCGGCCATTGGCGCTGTGATGACCGTCTGCTGCACCGCCATGATCTACCGGTCGCTGAAGCCGGTGCCCCGCTGGCACAATGCTTGGGTCCTGCCGGTTTACCTGTTGGCCGCTCTGATGAGCGGGGTCTTGTGGCTGGCGGCGATTCTTCATTTTTTCGGATCTCTGCCTTCGATCAGCGGGCTCGCGGCAGCAGCAATTGCCGCCTTGTGCGTGGCGAAGATCGGCTATTGGCGCTCGATCGATACGGCCTCCGCGACCAGCACTGCGGCGAGTGCGTTGGGACTGGGCCCTGTTGGTGCCGTTCGCCTCTTTGAGGCACCGCACACATCGCAGAATTATCTCCTCAGAGAGATGGGCTTCGAGCTCGCCCGCAAGCATGCAGCCAAGCTTCGCCGCATTGCGCTCGTCGGTGGCTTTGGCTTCCCGTTCCTGCTTTCGGGCATTGCCGTCGCCACATCAGGCTGGCCGGCCATGGCAGCGGCTTGGCTTGCCGCGCTCCTGGGAACAACAGGCATCTTCATCGAGCGATGGCTTTTCTTCGCCGAGGCAAGGCATGTTGTAACGCTCTATTATGGGAAATCCGCGGCCTGATCAGACCCGTTGGTTCTACTGAGTATTTTCAGAGTATCGCCGTGGTTTCTCGAGAAATCGCAAGGCGTGATCGAGGCTTTGGCCGGCGCCCCTGGTGCGCCCGGAGGATGGCTCCTGACCGACTGGTCGACGGTCTCGAACCAGGTCCTGCGGCCTTCGACGCGGAAGTGCTCGTCGAGCGGAGGTGATGGAGGCGTCCGCCGATGCCGTTCGCTTGAGGCCGTCGCACCGTAGTCCTGCGACGTTCGATGCGTGCGAGCTCGAGAAACAGCTCGCAGGGCTGGCGGACAGGCCGACCGCAGATCGCGGCCATGCCCGACAGCACGGGTCTTGACCGGCACGCCGTGGCCCACGAAGAAGGGCACGACATCGGTATCGAGCAGATGCACGGCGGTCAGCGGCATCTTGTTGGTGTAGCGCGTCCCAGCCAGTGCGCGTAGGCCGCCTTGCAGCGGTGGTACCGCATCTTCAGCAAGGCGATGGAAAAGCACCGGCGCGGCCGACCATGGCGACCACCGCCTGTCTGAACGCGGCGTGACGCCATGTTCGGTTGTCCAACTCCCCAGCCGCGGTCTGCGAACCGCAACGCCAACTCACGCTTTTGGGTTCACAGCCAGCCTTTGTCCTCGAATGGGGAGAGATCGACGCCTGGAGGCGCATACCAACCCCCGGCGCCGTAGCGGGCACCGAGCTTCAGGGCGATATCCTTGTTGCCGTAAGGAATGCTCAACGGCGTATTCGCGGCGGCATCCTGCCGAGCGATGGCCGGCGACACATCGACGGACAGGCCGGCCCGCTTGCTCTTCCGCACCTTCCTGCGCGGCGCTGCCTTCTTTTCCGCGAGCCTCGCGCCCGTGCGGCGACTCCGCTTCCTGACGGGTTGCCCGGCTCCGTCCAACGAAGCCTGTATCGGGCTTGCCGTCTCTGCCGAACCGGCAGCGTTCCGGTCGGCCGCAGGCTTGCGGGGCGCATGCTGCTCCAGAAACGCCCGACATGCCGCGCCCGATGTGGCGTAACCCGCCGGTAGCCCGACTCGTTTCTGCCGCGCAAGGCTTTCTGCATAGCGCTTCATCGCGGCGGTGGGCGGGCGCTCGCCGCCGGTGTTCCCGCGGGCGCTGCCCAGCAGCACCGCGGCACCCGCCGCCGGGCGCTGGGTCAGCTTGCCGATGATTCGCCGCGCGACATCGCAGACCGCCTCGACCGCGCCCATCATCTGCTGCTTGCCGACGACCACATCGTCGAGCAGGCATTCGAGCTGCGCCGTCTGTCCGGGATCGACCAGCGCCGGATCGGCCTCCTTCAGCACGCCGAATAGCGTCAGCCCGTTCTCGGTGGGAATGATGTTCTTGCCTTGGGCGACAAGAAACTCCTGCTTCTTCAGCCCGCCGATGATCTCGGCACGGGTCGCCGGCGTGCCGATGCCCTTGGCTTCCTTCAACCGGTCGCGCAGCACCGCGTCGTCCACGAACCGCCACGCATTCTGCATCGCCTCGATCAGCGTGCCCTCGCTGTAGCGCGGCGGCGGCTTGGTTTCCTTGGCCTCGACTTGCGGGTCGCGCAAGCGGACGGGTTCACCGTCGCGCATCGCAGGGAGCAGTTGCCCGCCTTCGCCTTTCTCGTCGGCGGGCTGCCACTCCGGAAACGCCGCGCGCCAGCCCGGCTCGAGCGGCTGCCGGCCGGTCGCCTTGAACGGGAAGCCCTTGACGTCGAGCGTGGCGGTGGTCTGCCGATAACGGAAATCCGGCATGAGCGCGGCGAGATAGGCGCGCGCGATGACGTCGAAGAGCTTCTTCTCGTCGATCGACAGACGCGGCCAGACCTCGCGCAGCCTGTCGACGGTATTGACGTTGGGGATGACGGCGTGATGGCTCGCTCCCTCGAGTCCCTTCTCGTGGAACGCGCCGCTCGCACCCTTGCGAATGAGCGGTGGCACGGGGACAGGTATGTCCCTGAACGACTGGCCGACCTGGAGGCCGGCCACGATCGTCGGCACGTCCGCGATCAGGCTTTCCGGCAGGTAGCGCACTTCGGCCCGCGGATAGGTGATGATCTTCTTGCCTTGCCCGTCATAGAGCTCCTGGGCGACTTCGAGCGTCCTGGCGGCCGACCATCCGAATCGGGTGGAGCACAATTTCTGCAGCGAGGGCAGGTCGTGCAGTTTGGGTGGTCCTTGCCGTTTGTCTTCGACACGCACGGCAAGCGTGCCCTCGAAGTCGCGTGCCGCCTCGACGACGGCTTCGGCCAGCTCGCGGCGCAGCATCCGCTCCTGCGGCGCATGGCGCATCTTGAACTCGCCGCTGGCGATCTTCGCGGTGGCGACCACCTCGAAGTATGCAACCGGCACGAAATTCCGGATCTCGAGCTCGCGTTTGCAGACGATTGCCAGGGTCGGCGTCTTCACGCGACCGACGCCGACGACGCCGCGAGCGCCCCGTCCCAGGATCACGGTGGCCGTACGGGTGAGCGAGAGATTGTAGATCTGGTCGGCTTGCCGGCGCGCCACGGCGGCGGCATACAGGCGGGCATACTCGACGTTTGGCCTGGCTTCCTTGAAGGCATCCCGGATGGTTTGAGAATCCTGTGCGGTGAACAGGACGCGCATGACTTCGCCCCGGTAGTCGTAGTGCTCGAGGATTTCCTGTCCGATCAGCTGGCCCTCGCGATCGCAGTCGGTCGCCAGCCAGACGCGTCTGGCGGTGCGCAGGGCTTCGCGTATCGCCTTGAGCTTGGCGGCCTTGTTGCCACCGACCGCCGGTCGCGTGCCATACAGCCCCTCGGGCTTCAACAGGATCGGCGACCAGCGCTTCCACTCGGGAACCACATCCTCCGGCTCGAGCAAATCGATCAGGTGGCCTTCGGCCGGAAGGATGGCGCCGTAGCGGCCTCCAACCGCGCCGCGGACGTCTTTCGCCTGGCTGCTCTTCTCCGTGATGACGATCTGATCGGACATTCCGGATCCGCAAGATGAAATCGAACGACTCGACAGGAGGGAACATAAATAGAACGACAGTTCGCTGCAAGCCTGCGGTCCGTTGGACCATCGGTCTTCGGTCGCGCGACAAGGAAGAATCGATACAACCTCTGGTCGTCTGACCGCGCGTATGGTCGATGATCGCAGGCAGCCGCACGGAACGTCCGATTCGGCGATCGCGTGGGTTCCGAGCGTGCTCCAACCCGCGCTCTGCATGACGTCGAGCAGGCATGATGGAGCCTCTTCGCCTAATCTGGCGAGGAACTTCGGCATGGTGAGCAGGGGAGAAAGTGGTTCATGCGTATTTGCGTGTTCGGAGCGGGCGCGATCGGCGGCAATTTCGCGGCCCGCCTTGCCGATGCCGGCAATGAGGTCTCCATCGTCGCGCGCGGCCGGCATCTCGAGGCGATCAGGGCCAACGGCGTCATCCTGATCGCGGGCGACAAGAGGATCGTCGCCAGGGTGCACGCGAGCGATCGTCCGGCCGAACTTGGTCCGCAGGACGTCGTGATCTCGACCCTGAAGGCAACGGGTCTCGGCGCGCTGGCGGCAGGCGTCGGCCCGCTGCTCGGTCCGGAGACGGCGGTGGTGTTCGCGCAGAACGGCATCCCATGGTGGTACGGGCGCGGGCTCGGCGCGTCGCGCCCGCCGGCGCCCGACCTGTCGCGCCTCGATCCGGGCGGCGCGCTCGCCAGGGCGGTAGGCGACGAGCGTACCCTGGGCGGTGCCGTCACCTCGCCCAACCATGTCGCCGAGCCGGGCACGATCGTCAACGAGCAGCCCGGCCGCAACACGCTCTGGGTGGGCGAGATCGACGATCGGCAGACGCCGCGCGTCGAGGCTTTGCGCAAGACCTTGATCGCCGCGGGCATCGCATCTCCCCCGACGCGGGATATCCGTTACGACATCTGGCACAAGCTCATGGCCAACCTCTCGGGCTCGTCGATCTGTCTTATCCTCGGCCAGCCTTCGACGATCCAGAAGACGCCGATCGTCAATCGGCTGGCGCGCCGCGCGCATGCCGAGGCGCTGGCAGTGGCCGCCGCCCATGGCGTCATGCTCGATGACAGTCCCGACGTGCGCTATGGGCCCAGGCGGGTCTATTTCGATCATCGCCCTTCCATCCTGCAGGACTACGATCTCGGCCGCCCGATGGAGATCGAGGCCATCGTGCGGGCGCCGGTGGCCTTTGCCCGCAGTGCAGGTGTGCCGACGCCGACACTGGACGCCATCGAGACGTTCGCCGTCAGCATGGCCGCGTCGAAGGGGCTTTATGTGCCCTGATCCGCCTTCTCATCGCCTGGGGGCCTGCCACTTCGTGCTGCTCATGCTCATGAGCGAGCCAACGCCGAACACAGACTGGACCCGCCCGGTTGGACCGAGGCGTAGCCGTATCAGATCATGATCATTGGACCGCGCGCATCCTGCGCGCTCATACGCGCCTGTGAAGACGCTCGATCATGAGCGCGCAGGATGCGCGCGGTCCAATGAGGATGACCCAAGCGCTCGTCGTGGGACGAAAACAGGTCTTGTCGGTCCGAGGCGCGGCCTCGCTGGTGCCTCATCGTGCCATGCCGGTCGCGCCGTCGGGAACGTCGTAGAAGGACAGGGTCATCGCGACGCTGGTGTAGTGCCCCATCAGCGTGATGACGTCGGTGACGCCGACGTGGCCGAGCGCCTTGACGGCGCGGTCGTGGAGGCCGCGGGGCACCCAGCGGCCGTTGGAGAGCACGACCGCCATCTCGTAGACGATCTGCTCCCGCTCGTCGTCGAACGTGGCCGGCATCCCGCAGAGGATCGCCTCGACCTTGGCGGCCGGCAGCCCGGCGGCCTTCGCGATCCGCTCGTGCGCCGACGTAGGATAGGCCGAGCGCCAATGGCTGGTGATGACGCAGACCGCGATCTCGCGCTCCCGCTCGGTCAGGGAATAGCCGCCTGGCTGGAAATGCGCGCCAAATGGGCCGGCGACCTTCGCGAGCTTCGGATTGTGCACCCAGATCTTGGTCGGACCTGGGAGGCGGCCGCGGGCCTCGATCATGGCGTTGTAGCCCGCCTGCTGTTCCGGGCTCATGCGGTCGTACGGAACTTCGGCATAGCGGCCGAAAGTCGGCGTTTCGGACATCGGTCTTCCTCCTGCGACTGCGCCGTCCCCAGCGCCGCTCAGATGAACATGTCGAGCTGGTTGTAGTTCTTCAGCACGGTGGCGCGGGTCGTCTCGTTCCACCGGTTCTCGTCCTCGCGCCCGATGAACGGCCGGTAGACGAAGCTCTCTTCCTGCGGGAAGCGACGGCGGCGCGCGTCGATCGCGATCTGGAGGATGCGGGTGCGTGCCTCGATGCGTGCCTCGTCATAGGTTTCGATGGCGCCCGTCAGGCGCTTCGTCGTCACGTTCAGCACGCGCCTGCGCGGAAAGAATCCCTCGTTGAGCGTGACGCGGCGGTCGGGCGAGCTGTTGGCGAAGGAGCCGTGCACCAGCTGGCGATTGGTCACGATCGTGTCGCCGGCATCGCACAGCATCGGCACGGCTCCTTCGATGCGATCCGACCCGCTCTCGGCGACCATCTTCCTGATGTCCACCTTGCCCTGCTTGTGGCTGCCGGGCAGCACCCAGACGCCGTTCGCCGCCGTGCTGGGGTAGAGCTGGGTCATGAAGTTGAAGCCATGCGCGCCCTGGTCCCAGTCGGGCGCGTTCCAGTGCGTCGTGCCGTCCTGGTGCCAGGCGACCGACGGGCCGAGGCCGGGCTCCTTCACGAAGGTCACTTCATTGTAGGGAACGAAATCGTCGCCGAGGATCGACGCCGCCACGGTCAGCAATCCGGGATGGCCATAGAGGCGCAGGCAGGCGTCGCTGAGGTGCAGGTTGCCGTCGAGCAGCTCGACCGTCCAGGTCGGCGAATCCTTGCCGGGCTCGGGCTGCAGCATCGCGACAGGATGGCGCCCGTTGTTCTTGGCGGTGCCGCCGACCGGATCGCTGAGCGGCCTGGCCCAACGATAGGGCGGCTTGATGATCCCGTGGTCGAGCGTCGGCCGTCCGCGATGGTCGACCGTGGCATCCGGCGCCACCGGCGCGCGGGACAGCACATCGTCGATGTCGGCGCGCAACTCCCGCAGCTCCTCGAGGCCGACGACGCCCTGGAAGACGTAGAAGCCGTGGGTCCAATACGATTCGAGGATTTCCGGCAGGAGCTTGCCGTCGGCGCCGACGCGGATCGGTCCGCGATTGCCCACCGCGTAGGCGCGGGCCTCGGCGCGTCGGCCGTACTCGCTCATGGCGCGCTCGTGATCGAGAGGGCTGAGGGGACGGGTGGCGGTGGCGACGGTCATGGCGGGGCTCCCAACGAATGCCGGCTTGCGGAGGACGGGCGTCCGCCAACGATATCCCAGCGGACTGCCCGCGACCAACCTGTCCGATGCAGATCGCTCCTCCCCGGGGCACAATGCTTGCGCCATCGTCTGAAGGAAGAGCCAACCCATGCATATCGTCGTCGCCGATCCCATTCATCAGGGCGGAATCGACCGCCTGCTCGCGGCCCCGGGCGTCACCCTCGACTATCCGGGCAATGCGACGAACAGGACGCTGGAGGAACGGCTGCGCGATGCGGACGGGCTGATCGTTCGCGGCACGAGGGTGGATGATGCGCTGCTGGCGAACGCGGAGCGGCTGCGCGTCGTTTGCCGCCATGGCGTGGGCTACGACCTGGTCGACGTGCCGGCGCTGACGCGGCGCGGCATCGCGTTGATGATCACGCCCGAGGCCAATGCCGCATCGGTGGCCGAGCACGCGCTCATGCTGATGCTGACCCTCGCCCGCAATGTCGTGCCGGTATCCGCGGCGGTGCGGCGAGGGGAGTGGCGCGTTCGCGGCCAGTCGAACACGTTCGAGCTGGGCGGACGAAGCGTGCTGGTGATCGGCTTCGGGCGCATCGGCACCCGGGTGTCGCGGCTCTGCGCGGCCTTCGGCATGCGGGTCATGGTCCATGACCCCTACATCCCCGCGGGCACGATCCGGGGCGCGGGATATGAGGCGATCGTCGATCGCGATGCCGGCCTGGCCAAGGCCGATTTCGTCACGGTGCACATTCCCGCCAACGACGAGACGCGGGGCCTCGTGGACGCGACCTTCCTGTCGCGCATGAAGCAGGGCGCCGTGTTCATCAACTCCGCGCGGGGAACGCTGGTCGACGAGGCGGCGCTGGAGGGCGCCCTGCGGTCGGGCCACCTGGCGGGAGCAGGTCTCGACGTGCTGCGCGTGGAGCCGATGGTCGAGCCGGTCGCCATGCTCGCGCACGAGAACCTCATCGTCACGCCGCACGTGGCGGCCAGCACCGCCGAGGGATTGCGCCGCATGGCGTGGGACTCCGCCGGCAACGTCATCGACTTCCTCGCCGGCCGGGTCGACCGCGACGCGGTGGTGAATGTCGAGGTGCTGTCTGCTGCTCTCTGAGGCTGGTCCGCGTTCCCTGCGTGGAGTTGCTTAGCTCTCCTGCCCGATGTCGGATATCCTGGATGCCGAACGTCGAGAGGAAGACTCATGCCTGACGCCGTCGTCGCTGAAGCCCGCACGATCCGCGCGCCGAGCCATCCGCTCGATCCTCTGACGCCGGACGAGATCCGGCGCGCGTCCGCCGCCGTTCGCAGGGTGCACGATCTCGGGGCGGGCATGATGTTCGAGACCATCAGCCTGCAAGAACCCGAGAAAAGCATCGTGCACGGCTTCCAGCCGGGGATGCCGTTCCCGCGCGAGGCTTTCGTCTGCGCGTTCGACCGCACCGACGGCCGGGTCTTCGAAGCGCGGGTCGATCTCGTCGCCGGCGAAGTCGTCGATTGGCGGCACGTGCCGGGCGTGCGGCCGCGCATCCTGATCGACGACATCACGCTGGTCGGCGAGGTTGCTCGCGCCGATCCGCGTTTCCGGGCAGCGCTCGCCAGGCGCGGCATCGCCGATTTCGAGAACGTCCAGGTCGATCCCTGGTCGGCGGGGAATTACGGCCTGCCGGACGAGGAGGGCCGGCGGCTCTGCCATACCTTCTGCTGGTACCGCAGCGAGAAGAACGACAATCCCTACGCCCATCCGATCGAGGGATTATGCGCCGTGGTGGATCTCGACCGCGCCGAGGTCCTGCGCATCGACGACCATGGCATGGCCGACATGCCGCGCCAGGACCGCAACTACGCCGTGCGCTATCGCACCGTCTACCGCGAAGACGTGAAGCCGCTCGAGATCGTGCAGGCGGACGGCCCGAGCTTCGCCGTCGTGGACAACGAGGTGCGCTGGCAGAAGTGGCGCCTGCGGATCGGCTTCAATGCCCGCGAGGGCCTGGTGCTTCACGCCATCGGCTACGAGGACGGCGGCCGGCTGCGGCCGGTGCTGCATCGCGCGGCGCTGTCGGAAATGGTCGTGCCGTACGGTCATCCCGGTGGCGGGCACTTCCGCAAGAACGCCTTCGATGTCGGCGAGTACGGCATCGGCGTGCTGGCCAACTCGCTGACCCTGGGCTGCGACTGCCTCGGCGCGATCCGCTACTTCGACGCCTGGCTGGCCGACAGCAAGGGCGAGCCCTACTGCATCCCGAGCGCGGTGTGCCTGCACGAGGAGGATTTCGGCATCCTGTGGAAGCACACCGACCTGTTCACCGGCGAGGTCGACGTGCGGCGTGCGCGCCGGCTGGTCGTGTCGTCGATCTCGACGGTCGGCAACTACGAGTACGGCTTGTTCTGGTACTTCCATCAGGACGGCTCGATCCACTTCGAGATCAAGGCGACAGGAATCGTGAACACCGCCGGGCTCGGGCCGGGCGAGCGGCCGCGCTACGGGACGATCGTGTCGCCGGGCGTCTATGCACACTACCATCAGCATATCTTCAACATGCGCCTCGACATGGCGGTCGACGGCGAACGCAACCGGGTGGTCGAGGTCGACACGGTGGCGTTGCCGGTCGGGCCGGACAATCGGCACGGCAATGCCTTCACGATCCGCGAGACCGTCCTCGCCAACGAGCTGGCGGCGCAGCGCACCGTCGATTTCAACGCCGCGCGCTTCTGGAAGATCGAGAGCGCGGACGCGCGCAACGCGCTGGGGCAGCCGACCGCCTACAAGCTGCTGCCGCTGAGCCCCGTGCCCGCTTTCGCCAGCCCGCAGTCGAGCGTGGCCAGGCGCGCCGCCTTCATGACCAGGCAGCTTTGGGTCACGGCCTACCACCCCGACGAGATGCACGCCGCCGGCCGCTATCCCAACCAGAGCAAAGGCGGCGACGGCCTGCCGGCCTGGACGGCCGCCGACCGGCCGCTGGTCGATACCGATATCGTGGTCTGGCACAGCTTCGGCCTGCACCACATTCCCCGCCCCGAGGACTTCCCGGTCCAACCGGTGATCACGGCAGGCTTCGCGCTTCATCCGGCGGGATTCTTCAGCGAGAACCCCGCGCTCGACGTGCCGGCAGCCAAGAGCAGCATGAGCTGCTGCGTCGACTGACCCGGCGCAATGTCCAGCAGTTGCCACGGCGCCGAGAGAGTACGGATGCGGTCGACAAATGCGTCGAGGGGGCAAGCAGGGTCGAAGCTCTGGCAAGCGATCAACGGTGCCCATGGCTGCATCTGACAACGGCGGTGCCGGTAGTGGCGTTTTGGACACACAGCCACTGATTTCGCTCCATTCCCGCCGGTCGGGATTTACGCCGGGTTCGCACCGTGCAAGGCTTTGGTCCCATCAATTTTGAAAGGAGGTGATTACGTGAAGTTCATCATCGCGACGCCGACGACCTTCGCAGTAACCGCCACCGGGATCGCTCCTGTACTGGCAACCTGCTGCCCGTAAGAGGTCGACGGTAGTCGGCGCAAAGCCGCCTACGGGCGGCTTTGTCGTGTCTGGGCTATAAGACGCTTCCCGCACGCACGAGTACCCCCATGAGCCCCGCCGCCGCACCTGGACTCACCGCCGAGGAGATACGCGATCTCCGCGAGATCGCGGGAACGATGATCCCTGCGGACGCCGCTCTCGGCATGCCCGGTGCCGACGATCCGGACATCCTGGCCGATATCGTCAGGTCGGTGGGCCGCGACCTGACGGAGGTCCGCGAGGCGGTTGCGGCGATCGGCAGCAAGGCGCGAGGCGCTTTCGCCGGGATGAGCCGGGAGGACAGGGAGGCGCTGATCAACGCCTACCACGCCGGCGGCGGAGCGGCGGCCGCGACCCTCGGGCGGGTGATCCTGGGCGCCTACTACCGCGACGACCGCGTCTTGCTTGCCATCGGCCACGAGGCACGCGCGCCTTTCCCGAAGGGCTATATCGTGGAACAGGGCGACTGGTCGCTGCTCGACCCGGTGCGGAACCGGACGCCGTTCTGGCGGGACGACCGTGCCGCCATGAAGAAGGACCGCTGAGATGGCCGGGAACGAGAAGGTCGATGTCCTGATCGTCGGTTCCGGCGCCTCGGGGGCCGCCGCGGCGTGGAGCCTCGCCGACACGCGGATGCGCATCCTCTGCCTGGAGCAGGGCGACTGGGTGAAACCGACCGATTTCCCCAGCAACGGCCGCGACTGGGAAGCCCGACGCCACACCGATTTCGCCATCAG